>Ga0180435_10000934_pt1 | contig 30805 bp, 24 predicted proteins | sample SS_ome_3_FD_132467 | JGI IMG/M metagenome (GOLD analysis project Ga0180435, IMG submission 132467) | Hypersaline lake sediment archaeal communities from the Salton Sea, California, USA - SS_3_S_1 metaG | ecosystem: Environmental > Aquatic > Non-marine Saline and Alkaline > Hypersaline >... | reverse complement strand
GGCGGCGCGTCCAGGTCGCCGCGGCCCTTGCGCGCCAGCTCCTCGAGGTAGGCGCGGCGCGAGGTGCGCGCGAGCGCGGGGCGCTGGCTCACCTGGCGCAGCACGCAGTCGAGCTCGACGGACTCCTCGATGCCGGGGAAGAGCTCCGGCAGCACCGAGGTCTGCAGCGCGAACAGGTGCATCGGGTGCAGCGACACGCCCTCGGTCGTCGCGTGCGGACGGTCGAGGCCTGCGCACCAACTCGCCGGGCGGTACCCGCCGCTCCACTCGTCGATCAGCTCCTCGACCGTGCGGCGGCGGCGGAAGATCGACCGCCCCAGGTCGCCGCTCGTCTCGCCCTCGAGGTAGACGACGCGCCCGGCGTCGGTGCGCACCTCGAGCTCGAGGTGGAAGCCTTCGAGCTCGAGCCGGAACGAAGCGCGTTCGGCGCGCGCGGCGTCGCGGCGCGGGGCCAGCGCCAGCGCGGCGGTGTGCGAACTCGTGAACCGACGCGGGACCCAGAAGCTGGTGCGCCCCTCACCGCCGTCGGTCCGCACCGGGATGCGCACGGCCAGGTGGTGCTGGAGTCGTCCGAGGCGCAGCGGTCGCATGAGCGAACGGCGCAGCGCGCCCGCACCGGCGCCGGCCACCGTGTCGACCAGCGGCGCCGGCGTGCGCAGCGCGTAGTCGATCAGGACCAGCGCCTGCCCGCGCAGCGCGACCGGTTCGTAGCGACCGGGCAGCGCGCACCCGAGCTCGTGCACGGGCACGCGCACGATCGCGACGATGCGCCGGTCGGGCGGGTCGGGTGTGTGGGGGAGCAGGGCCACGGCGACTCCAGCCTATCGCCGCCGCGCGCAGCGGCGATAGACCGCGGTCGGCGGCTCAGACGCCCGCGCGCGCGGCGTCGGGACAGCCCGCGCCCAGGGCCCACGCCACGGCCCCGGGGGGATCCCCGAGCACCTCGCGCAACTCGTCGGCGGGGGCGCGACGCCGGGCGGTGAAGCGCTCGACGAAGCCGTCGGCCTCGGCGCGGTGCTCGTCGCGCAGGAACGCCGTGCCCAGGCGGGCCGCGCCGGCGCGCGCCAGGTCCCACAGCTCGAGCGCGGCCGCCGCCAGCTCGTCGTCGACGAGGCCGACCTCGCCGGCGCGCACCCAGCGTGCGTGGAGCTCGGCGCGCCACGGCTCGAGTCGCGCGCGCGCCGCCTCGCAGGCTTCGTCGTCGTACAGAAGGCCGCTCGTGAAGGTCACCGCGGCCGCGCGCCAGCACGGCGGCAGCGCGTCGATGCCGCGGATCTCGAAGAAGCCGCGCGCGCGCACCTCGAAGAACACCGTCGTGAGGTGGTAGCGCAGGTCGTCGGGCGTCGGGAACCCGAAGTCGGGGTGACCGTGCTCGAGCCAGTGCCCGAAGGTCCAGCCGGGCGTGCCCGGACGCGCGCCGTCGCCCTCGCGCACGAGCAGGACATCGGCGTCGAGCACGGCCTCCACGTACTGGTCCACCGGCTCGCCGCGATCCTCGAGGAACGCGGCGGGGAAGCCGGAACGCGTCGGGTCGAGGCCCTGCCAGATGCGCGCGCGGCGGCAGTGGTAGCGCGCGTCGCCGGGGATCTCCGGGCTCGTCGAGAAGATCGCGACGAGCAGCGGACTGATGAGGTTCGACACGGCCCAGCGCGACGCGACGCGATCGTCGGGACCGAGGTCGAGGTTCACCTGCAGGCTGCAGCTGTTGCGCATCATCCACGCGCCGTACTCCGAGCGACGGGCGAGGTAGCTCGCCATCGAGTGGTAGCGCGGAGCCAACAGCTGTTGCGGCACGTCGTCGGGCGTGTGCCACGGATCGACGCCGAGCGAGAAGAGGCGCGCGTCGCTCTGCGCGACCGCGCGATCCATCGCGCCGCCGATGCGCAGCACGTCGTCGAGCGCGATGGACGCGCTGTCGTAGACCGCGGTGGAGTGCTCGAGCTGTGCGCCCGGCTCGAAGGTGATGCTCCCGCCGCCGGGCAGGTCCATCATCGGCGGGTGCTGGTCGAAGCGCGCGGAGCCGAGCAGTGGTTCGCGGGCGCGGTTCAGGCGGTCGAGCGCGCCGCCGGGGCCTTCGAGGGTGAGGCGCGGGCCCGGGCCGCCGTCGTCGGCGAGGACCATGGCGAAGCGCTCGGGTTCGAGGCCGATGCGTCCGGGCTGCGGGTCGCTCAGGCGCGGCGGGGCCTGGAAGGAGGAGGCGGCGACGATGTCGCGTGCTTCGGCGAGCGTGACCGCCGCCTGCGGGTCGCGGGTGGGCATCGGCACATGCTAGCGGCGGGGGGGCTCGGTCGTGGTCGCTGCCACTTGGTGGCTTCCGGAGCGGCACAGAGGCGCGCCCTTCGGGCGCTCCACAGAGCCGGCGCTGCGCGCCGGAGAGGACCACAGAGCGCCGAGCGCTTCGCGCTCGGCGAAGAAGCTCGCCCTTCGGGCTCGCCGGACAGGACTCGGGGCGGGCGCGGAGCGCCCGCCGGAACCGGACCCCGGACCATGAGATGGACGTCTCGTGACGGGCGCGCAGCGCCCGTCGGAACCCGACCGCGGACGAGACGCACCGGACCGTTGCCACGCCTTCGGGTCGTGGGTCTCGCGTCACCCGTCCTACCTCGCGATCTCCCGTCCGGTTCCCGCGCGCGCGGAGCGCGCGCGTCTTCGTGGAGCGCGAAGCGCTCCACCTCTGTGGCCCTCTCCGGCGCGCAGCGCCGGCTCTGTGGAGCGCCCGAAGGGCGCGCCTCTGTGCTCCTCCGGAAGCCCCCAAGTAGCGGCGACCCCGCCCCGACCCTCACGCCGGCACCACGCGCGCCTCCCGCGCGACCCGCTCGTCGTCGTCCTGCGGCCGCACGAACAGCGCGAACAGACACGGCACGAGCACGAGCGTGATCCCCGTCGCGAACAGCACCCCGAACGCCAGACTCACGGCCATCGGCACCATGAACTGCGCCTGCACCGAACGCTCCAGCATCAGCGGCGTCAGCCCCGCGAAGGTCGTCACACTCGTCAGGATCACCGCGCGGAACCGCGCCACCCCCGCTGCGAGCACCGCATCGAACAGTCCATGCCCCTTGCGCAGCTCGCGATTGATGAAGTCGACCAGCACCAAGCTGTCGTTCACCACGACGCCGGACAGGGCGATGATCCCGAGGATCGACAGCATCGACAGCTCGTACCCGGTCACGAGGTGCCCGCCGATCGCGCCGACGATCCCGAACGGGATCGCACTCATCACGAGCAGCGGCTGCAGGTACGACCGGAACGGAATGGCCATCAACGCGAAGATCCCGAGCAGCGCCACGATGTAGTAGCGCAGGAGCTGCGACAGCGAGTCCGCGCGCTCCTTCTCGGTGCCCGCGAACCCCGTCACCAGGCCCTCGTAGCGCTGTTCGAGCCCCGGCAGGATCGACTCGACGAGCTCGCGCCGCAGCGCCTCCTTGTTCTGCACCTGCGTGTCCACGTCCGCGTAGACCTCGAGACTGCGCTGGCGTTCGGTGCGCTCGATCTCGGCGAAACCGCGCGACATCGAGGCCTCGGTCACGTCGAGGATCGGGACCTGCGCGCCGCCGTCCGTGCGCACGTGCAGGCCGTCGAGCGCAGCGAGGTCGCGGCGGTCGGCCGCGGGGTAGCGCAGCATCACCTTCACCTCGTCGCGGTCGCGCTGCATACGCTGGACCTCCTCGCCCTGGAACGCCTGGCGCACCTGACGCGCCAGGTCGCCCTGGCGCAGCCCGAGCTGTTCGCCGCGCGCGTTGAGCGCGAGTTCGATCTCGCGCTTGCCCTCCTCGTAGCTGTCCTTGATCCCGTACACGCCACCGAAGCCGGCGAGCGTGCGCTGCAGGTCGTCGGACGCGGCGAGCAGGATCTGCGTCGACGGCGCGCGCAGACGCACCTGCACGTCCTTGTCGACGCCGGTCAGCGCGGCCGAGATCTCGAGCTCCGCGTCCGGCGGCAGGTCGACCAGCGCCAGCTCGCGCCAGCGCTCCTCGAGCAGCGTGGCCGAGGTCTCGCGGCTCTCGGCGGGCACGAGCTGCAGCGTGACCTCCGCGAGATGCGCGCCGCTGATCGTCGCGCCCCCGATGCCGTCGTTCGACTGGCTCGCCGAGCGGTAGGGCTGGCTGCCGAGCGCCGTGAAGTAGTGCTCGATCAGGTCGCCGTCGCCGACCTTCGCGTCGGTCCCGCGCAGCTCCTCCTGCAGGCGCGCCGCGGCCGCCTCGACCCGGCGCGCCACCTCGGTCGTGCGCTCGATCGGCGTTCCGGGCGGGAGCTTGATCTGTGCCGCGACGTTGTCCCCCTCGATCGCGGGCATGAAGGTGAAGTTCAGCATGCCGTTCGCGAGCACGCCGAAGGTGACCGCCATGAGGCCGAGCGCGACCGACAGCGTCGCGAAGCGCCAGCGCAGCGCGGCGCGCAGGATCGGCCGATAGCGCTCGATCGCGACGCGCTCGAGCCAGGTCGCGAAGCGGTCCTGGAAGCGCACCCACCACGCGAACGGCGGCCGCGCCGACAGCCAGGTCATCCAGCGCGGCGCGTGCGCGAGGTGCGCGGGCAGGATGCAGAGCGACTCGACGAGCGAGAACACGAGCGTCGGGATGACGACGGCCGGGATCATGAACCACAGGCGACTCGTCGCGCCGGTCATGAAGGCCATCGGCAGGAACGCGATGATCGTCGTCGACACCGCGAAGAGGATCGGACCCTGGATCTCGAGCGCGCCGCGCTTCGCCCCGGCGCGGCCTTCCTTCAGCCGCGTCTGGTGCGTGTGCACGCTCTCCGCCACGACGATCGCGTCGTCGACGACGATGCCCATCACCAGGATGAAGGCGAACAGGCTGATCATGTTCACCGAGGTGTCCAGGCTCGGCATGACCGCCAGCGTGCCGACGAAGCAGATCGGGATGCCCCAGGCGACCCAGAACGCGAGGCGGAAGCGCAGGAACAGCGCGAGGATCACGAAGACGAGCGCGAGCCCTTGGAGACCGTTGCGCGTCAGCGTGTCGAGGCGACTCTCGAGGATCTTGCTCTCGTCGCCCCAGGTCGTCAGCTCGATGCCGCTGGGCAGGCGTCCGCTCTCCCTCGCGACGTAGTCCCTCACCGCGGCGGCCACGGCGAGCGCGCTCTGGTCCCCGACGCGATAGACGCGCACCTGCACCGAGGGCACGCCGTCGAAGCGCGAGGCCTGGTCGGTCTCCGCGAACCCGTCGACGACGGTGGCCACGTCGCGCAGCAGCACGCGCGCGCCGTCGGCGTCCGTGCGCACCACGATCTCCTCGAACGCGATCCCGTCGTAGGCCTGCTCGGAGCTGCGCAGGAGGATCTCGCCGCCCGCGGCGCGGACCGTGCCGCCCGGCAGGTTGACCGACGAGCGGCGCACGGCGTTCGCGACCTCGTCGAAGGTGAGGCCGTAGCGCTGCATGCGCGCCTCGGACAGCTCGAGCGTGACCTCGTACGGACGCGCGTTGACGAGCTCGACCTGCGAGATGCCCTCGAGCGCGAGCAGGTCGTCGCGGACGCGCTCGGCCAGACGACGCAGGCTCCACTCGTCGGCCTGCGCCGAGATCGCGACCTCGATCACCTTCTTGCGGACGATGATCTCCTGCACGACGGGCTTCTCGGCTTCGTCGGGGAAGGTGTCGATCGCGTCGACGCGCACCTTCACGTCGTCGAGCACGATGCGCGAGTCCGCGTCCGTGCGCACCTCGGCCAGCACCGTCCCGCCGTTCTCCGCCGCCGTGGAGCGCAGCTCCTCGATCCCGTCCACGTCCGCGATCGCCTCCTCGATCCGCGCGCAGATCGACTCCTCGACCTCGTCCGGCGACGCGCCCGGGTAGGGGACGGTGACCGAGATCAGCTTCGGGTCGAGCTCCGGGAGGACCTCGATGCCGACGCGTCCGAGCGAGATCGCGCCGATCGCCACGATCAACGCCATGAGCATGTTGGCGGCGACCGAGTTGGTCGCGAACCAGCCGATGATGGCCTTCATTCGGGTCGCGCTCCCTCTGCGGTCGAGCCGGCGATCTCGACGACCATGCCGTCCGCGGCGATCGCGAGGTCGCTCACGACGACGCGCTCGCCCGCCGCGAGGCCGGCGGTCACGACGATCGAGTCGGAGGTGCGACGCGCGACCTCGACCGGGCGCCGGAAGACCTGGGACGCGGCGCCGATCACGAGGACCGTGTCGTTCCCGCGCAGCGCCGAGCGCGGCAGGACGAACGCGTCCTCGAGCACGCGTCCTTCGACGCGGGCGTGCACGAAGCTGCCCGCCCCGTACCGCGCGGCGACCGCCGTGTCCTGCGCGTCGATGCGCGCGAAGGCGAGCAGGGTCTGCGTCCGCGGGTCGACCTCGGGCGCGACGCGCACGAGCGCCGCGTCGACGCGCTGGCGGGTGTCGCCGAGCTCGAGCTCGACCTTCGGAGCGGCGTCGCCGTCGGGGCGTTCGAGGAAGGGTTGGTCGGCGCCCGACACGGCGAGCCGCACCTCCCAGCCGTCCTCGCCGATCAACTGTCCGACGACCTGGCCGGGCACGAGGTACTGACCCAGGTCCGCGTCGCGACTCGCGATGCGCCCCGCGAACGGCGCGGTGACGCGCGTGCGTCCCAGGTCGGTGCGCGCCTGGTCGATCTGCACCTGCGCACTCGCGACGGCGGCGCGCGCGGCGGCGAGCTGCGGTTCGCGGCGCACGAGGGGACCCGGCTCGCCCTCGCCGACGAGGCGCCACTCCGCGATCGCCGTCTCGGCCTGGGCCTCCTCGAGCTGGAGCGCGGCTTCGGCCTCGGAGAGCGCGGCGAGCGCGCGGGCCTCGGCGAGGCGCGCGTCGGTGTCGTCGAGCTCGAACAACAGTGCGCCCGCCTCGACGCGGCGACCCACGCGGAAGTCGTCGCCGATCCGCGCCACGCGCGCGGCGAGCTGCGACGCGATCTCGAGGCGCGACACCGGCTCGATCCGCCCGGTGCACGCGATCGTCACCGGGACGCGTTCGGCGGTGAGCGTCGCGACTTCGACCGTGGGGACCTCGGGAGCGGGCGTCTCGCCGACCGCTTCCTCGCGCGCGGCGACGAGCTGCACCGTGACGAGGATCGAGACGGCGAGCACGATCGCGACGACGGCGAGCTGCCGCAGGGGCGGCGCCGAGTCGAGGGACGCAGCGTCGGTGGGGGTGGTGGTCGGGGTCATGGTCCGGTGCGCGTCAACGCGCGTCGTTCGCGACGGGCGCTCCGTCGTCGAGGGCGTCGCTCGGGGTCGTGGGCGTGGAGGTGGCCGCGTCCGGGTCGAGGCGCCGCGCGTCGGCGAGCGTCCCGCCCAGGGCGAGGTGCAGGTCGACGCGCGTCTCGAGGCGCGCGCGGCGCACCGCGACGCGCGCCGAACGCGCGGCGAGCGCGCTGCGCTGCGCGAGCAGGAGCGTGGCGATGTCGAGCTGTCCGCTGCGGTAGCGCGCCATCGCGCCGCGCTCGGCCTCGTCGGCCGAGGTCTCGGCGGCGACGAGCGCGCGTTCGCGCTCGGCGAGCAGGTGGTCGAGCTCGAGCAGGCCTTCGACCTCGGCGCAGGCGTCGAGCACGCGCGCGGCGAAGGACTCCGCGGCCTCGCGTTCGCGCGCTTCGCTCGCGCGTACCCGGGCGCGGAGCGCGCCGCCGTTGAAGACCGGCTGCAGCACGCTGCCCGCGATGCTCCACACGCGGAAGTCGCCGTCGAGCAGGTCGGACAGGTCGTTCGAGCGCGTGCCGCCGCTGGCGGTCAGCGCGAGTCGCGGGTAGAGGTCGGCGCGCGCCGCGTGCGTGTCGAACCCGCTGGCCTCGAGGCGCGCGCGCGCCGCGCGCAGGTCCGGCCGGCGATCGAGCAGCGCGGCCGGCAACCCCGGCGGGATCGGTGCGGGTGGCGCGGGGAGGTCCAGGGCGGCGCGCAGCGACGCGTCGGGGTAGCGGCCGAGCAGGCGCTCGAGTGCGCGGCGCGCCGCGTTGCGGTTCGCGGTCGCGGCGACGACCTCGGCCTCGGCGTTCGCGACCTCGGTCCGCGCGAGCTCGAGGTCGAGCGAGGTCGCGCGGCCGGCGTCGAACGCGGTGCGGATCGCGACGCGCGCGGTCTCGCGGTTCTCGCGTGCGCGCTCCGCCAGGTCGAGCTGCTGCTCGGCCTCGATCGCCCCGAACCACGCCTTGGCGGTGCTCGCGGCGATCGACTGCAGCGCGCCTTCGAGGTCCCAGCTGGTCGCCGCCGCGCGCGCGTCCGCGGCGTTCGCGCCAGCAGCGAGGCGCCCCCACAGGTCGAGCTCCCACGACACGCTGAGCGACAGGCCGTAGCTCGTCGCGTAGTTCGTGAGCAGCGGCACGCCCGGAACGATGCCGATGACGTTCTGCCGCGTGCGCGTCGCGTCGAAGCCGGCGTCGACGCGCGGCAGGCGCGCGCCGCCGGCTTCGGCCGCGCTCGCGAAAGCGGCCTCGACGCGCGCGGCGGTCGCGCGCAGGTCGCGGTTGTTCGCCAGCGCTTCGCGCACGAGGCCGTCGAGGCGCACGTCCTCGAAGCTCGTCCACCACGGCCGCCCGCGCGTCCCGTCGTCGGACGACCGGTCGGCGTCCCCGTCGGCGGCGCTCGACGCGAAGCGATCGGGCAGCGGTTCGAGCGCGTCGCGCACGGCGCGCGCGGTCGCGTCGCGGTCCGCGGCACAGCCGCTCAACGGGAGGACGGCGGCCGCGACGGCGGCCGCGACGACGACGGGCGGTGCGGGGCGTCGGATCACGAGGGCTTCGGTGGCGAGGTGGGGGACGCGTCGGCGGCGAGGCCGGCGGCGGCGAAGGTGACGAGCTCGTCGACGAGCAGCTCGGAGGGCAGCAACGGACCGCCCGAGCACGACAGCTCGTCCAAGCGGTGCGCGCGACTCAGCACGGCGGCCATCGACCCGATCGTGAATTGCATGCGCGTCGCGAGCCGTTCGCGCGACAGGTGCGGCAGGCGCGCGGCGAGCGCGGGCAGGAAGCGCGCGCGCACCTGCTCGAACTCGCCGTGCACCGCGGCGAGGTGTTCGTTCGGTTCGGTGAACAGACGCGCGACGAGGCGCGCGAAGTCCGCGCCGCCGGGTTCGCCGCGCAGGTCGAGCACGGGGCGGATCAGCGCGTCGACCAGGTCGCGCAGCGCGGGGCGGTCCGGCGCGGCGGCGGACTCGAGCTCCCCGAGGCGAGCCAGGCGCGCGCGGTTGATCGGTTCGACGCGGCGATGGAAGAGCGCGCTGAACAGCTCCTGCTTGCTGCCGAAGTGGTAGTGCACCGCGGCGAGGTTCGCGCCGGCCGCCGAGGTGATCCGGCGCAGCGAGGTGGCGGCGAAGCCGTGCTCGGCGAAGAGGCGCTCGGCCGTGTCGAGCAGCGCGCGCCGCGTCCGCTCCCCGCGCTCGACGACGGCCTGGGCGTCGGTGCCCGGCTCCGCGCCCGGCTCGGCCGACGCGCCGCCGGCGGCCCGGGGCGCGGCGGGGTCGGGCGTGCCGGCGTGGGGGAGGCCGCCAGGGGGCCTGCTGGAGTGGGGGTCGGACTGCATCGAACGACCGTTTCAGACGCCCGTTCTAGTCCCCGCGCGGCCCCGGCGCACGCCCTTTCGGCCCCCACGGCCCGCCCGCGAGCCCCGTCGGCGCGCGAGTGCCGCGCTGGCCGCCACTTGGGTCGGACCCACGCGTTTCGGGCCGATCCCCTGATCGCCGGGTCCGCCCGGACCCGACAGGTCCCAGCAGGAGGTGGCGACATGCTGCCGAGCATTCCGTCCGAGAACAGTGGGGGACTCGAGGCGACCCGATCCACGCGTGCTGCTGAACGCACGACGCAGTCCGTGGCGCAGGCACCGCAGAACGCGGACGCCGGCGAGGTGGATCGGAGCCGACGGGTCGATGGGGTCGAGTTGACGCGGCGGGGCGAACGCCTGGCCGACGCGCGTCGACGCGCGCGGGACGACGATCGAGGCGCGGCGCCCGACGGCGACGCCGAGGTCGATCGCGGCGTCGCCCGGGAGCGCGACGACGCGCAGCGTCGCGGGCTCGAGGAGAACGAGGACGCCGCGACCGAGCGCGCGCGCGACGAGCTCGCGCCGGTGCCGCGACCGAGCGCCGATCGCGCGGCCGTGTCGAGCGAGGACCTCGGCGAGCTGCGCGACCTGCAGCGCTCCGATCGTCAGGTGCGCGTCCAGGAGAACCTGCAGCGGCAGATGGCCGCGGGGTTCGTGCGCGGCGCGCCGGTGTACGAGTACGAGGAGGGTCCGGACGGCCGTCGCTACGCGGTCGCCGCGGACACCGAGTTCGAGCTGCCCGATGCGCGCGCGGGCGATCCGCGCGAGGCCGCGCGCGACGCGGCGAACGCACGGCGCGCGGCGCTCGCGTCCGCCATCTCGTCGCCCGCCGAGCAGGCCTTCGCGGCGCGCGCGGCGAGCGCGGAGGCGCGGGCGCGCGCCGAGATCACGCGCGAGGTCGCGATCGACACGAGCGTCGCGGCGCGCCGCCGCGCGGCCCAGGTCTACGAGGAGTCGCGCGGTCGCGTCGGCGGGTCCGCGGACGCCGCCGACACGAGCGCCGCGTAGCCTTCGCGGAAGGTGGGGTAGCGGTACTCGAAGCCGCGCGCGCGCAGCCGCGCCGACGACACGCGCTTGCCGCTGGGTGACGCGTCGGCGGCGCGGCGCGCGTCGTCCGTTCGGAGACCGAGCGCGTGCGCGACGAAGGCGAGCACCTCGAGCTCGGTCGCCGACTCCGCATCGACGCCGCACAGCACGGCGGGCGCGTCGTCGGTGACGAGCAGGTGCTCGACGATCCGCGCGGCGTCGTCGGCGTGGATGCGGTTCGTGCGGTGGGCGGCGCGACCCGCGTACGCCCCGCGCGCGTACTCGCGAGCGCGCGCGAGCAGGCGCTCGCGACCGGGACCGTAGATCCCGCCCAGGCGCAGGCAGGTGCCGCCGGCCGTGCGCACGCGCCCCTCGGCCTCGAGCAGCACGCGCCCCGTGGCGGTCGCGGGCTCGGGCGGCGTGTCCTCGTCGACCTCGCGGCCGTCGTCGGCACCGTACACGCCCGTCGACGAGGCGAACACGACGCGCGCGTGCGCCGGCGCGGCCGAGAGCAGGTTCGCGACGCCGTCCCGGTAGGTGCGCGCGTACAGCGCGGCGCGCTCGCCCGTGTCCGCGCCGCGCGCGTTCGGAGCGGCCGCGAACACGATCGCGTCGACGCTCGCGGGCACCTCGAACGCGCCGGTCGCGAGGTCGCCGGCGCAGCGCTCGATCGGCGCGGGCAGGCGCGCGGGGTCGCGGCGCAGGCCGGTGACGCGCGCGCCGCGTTCGGCGAACAGGAGCGCGACGCGCGTGCCGAGGTCGCCGCAGCCGGCGACGAACACGTGCTCGGGCGCGCTCACGGTCCCGGTTCGTCGCTCGAGTTCGCTTCGAGGGCCGCGTCGCGCACGGGCCGCCGCAGCACCGGGTCCTCGATCCACTCGCCCGCGCCGTCGTCGGTGAGCCTGCGCGTGCGCCTGGTGCACAGGCCGCCGGGCTCCACCTGGTAGCGGCGCTCGAAGCGCGCGGAGCCGGACGGCGAGGACAGGTCGTACACGAGCGCGACGCCGCCGTCGGTGGGGTACGCGGAGCCGTCGAAGTACGCGCCGTCGACGCTCCACGCGCGGTAGCGCACGCGCTCCCTCACCGGGTCCCAGCCCAGGTGGCCCTCGATCGCCACGATCCAGGCGTCGCCGCCGCGCACGTGCGTGACGACGCGCGCGACGCGTCCGTCGATGATCGGCGCGACTTCGAGGCGCACGGCCAACGCTTCGTCGCCATCGCCGATCACGCCGAGCCACGGCTCGCCCATCAGCGGCGCGAGGAAGTCGAGGCGGTCGACGCTCGGATCGAGCGCTTCGTCCGTCGCGCCGGAGGAGAACTCGAGCGAGCCGACCTCGACCGTGCCACAGGAACTCTGGAGGAGGGCGAGGAGGACGACGGAGGCCGCGGCCTTCGCGCGGAGCGATCGACGGTGCACCATGCGGCGCACGCTACCACCCCGCACCCGCCCATGCTCCGACCCGACGACGCCCGCCGCGGCCGCTCGACCGTCCACGCGACCCGCGCGATGGTCGCCACCAGTCAACCGCTCGCCACCGTTCGCGCCCTCGAGGTGCTGAAGGAAGGCGGCAGCGCGGTGGACGCCGCGATCTGCGCGAACGCCGTGCTCGGCGTCGTCGAGCCGACCGGCTGCGGGATCGGCGGCGACCTGATGGCGCTCGTGCACGAGCCCACGGGCAAGGCGCCCGTCGGCTACAACGGCTCGGGGCGTTCGCCGCGCGGACTCGAGCGCGAGCACTTCGTCGACCGCGGGCTCGCCGCGATCCCGGCGCGCGGCGGCCTGTCGGTGAGCGTGCCCGGCTGCGTGGACGGGTGGTTCGCGCTGCACGAGCGCTTCGGCGAGCTCCCGTTCCGGCGGCTGCTCGAACCGGCGATCGAGGCGGCCCGCGACGGTTTCGCGCTCTCGCCGATCATCGCGGCCGAGTGGGAACGCGGACTGGCGGCGCTGTCGGAGTACCGCGCGTTCGTCGACCAGTTCACGCTCGGGGGCGACGCGCCGCGCGCGGGCGAGGTGATGCGCCGCACCGGACTCGCCGACGTGCTCGAGCGGATCGCGGACGAAGGCCGCGCCGCGTTCTACGGCGAGATCGACGCACCGAGCGACCTGGCCACGCGCATCGAGCGCGCGGTCGCGGCCGAGGGCGGCGTCCTGTCGGCGCAGGACCTCGCGCGCCACGCGGGCGAGTGGGTCGAACCGCTCGCCGTGCGCTACCGCGACGCGGAGGTGTTCGAGCTGCCGGGCAACACGCAGGGTCCGGCGGCCGCGCTCATGCTCGCGATCTGCGAACGCTTCGACGTCGGGTCGATGCCGCGCGGCGGCGTCGATCGCACGCACCTGTTCGTCGAGGCGAAGAAGCGCGCGTTCGCGGCGCGCGCCCGCATGATCGGCGACCCGACGCACCACACCTCGAAGGGGCTCGACGGATCGGCGATGCTGGACCCCGCGTTCGTCGACGAACAGGTCGCCGCGATCGACCTCGCGCGCGCGGGCACCGAGCTCGCGGCCGGCGGACCGCGCGTCGCGCGCGGCGACACCGTCACCCTGTCGGTGGCCGACGAGCGCGGTCAGCTCGTGAGCCTGATCCAGAGCAACTTCCGCGGCTTCGGTTCGGGCGTGGCGCCGAGCGGGCTCGGCTTCGTGCTCCAGAACCGCGGCGAGCTGTTCGACCTGTCGGACGACGCCGGCGCCAACGGCTACGCGCCGGGCAAGCGCCCCTTCCACACGATCATCCCCGGCCTCGCGCGGCGCGACGAGCGGCCCTGGCTCGCCTTCGGCGTCATGGGCGGCGACACCCAGCCCCAAGGACACCTGCAGGTCCTCTCGAACCTGCTCGACGGGTCCGCCGAGCAGGTGCTCGACCTGCAGGACGCGGGGGACGCGCCGCGCGTCGTGCACGACGGGGCGGTGCACCCCACGGGCGCGGCGGTCGCGGGCGCGGACGGGTTGGGGGAGGTGCTGCTCGAGGAGGGCTTCGCCGAGGAGGTCGCGACCGCCCTCGAGGCGCGCGGGCACCGCGTGCGGGTCGGCGTGCCGTCGCTGTCGGGCTGGTTCGGCGGCTACCAGGCCGTCGCCCGGCGCAGCGCGCGCGATTCGGCGATCGCCGTGTACTCCGGCGGGTCGGACGGCCGAAAGGACGGCTGCGCGGCCGGCTCCTGAGGCTCCCCACCGCGTGCGACCCGGGAGCGCCGTCCCGGCCGAACCTCCCCCCCGCGGTGACCGACCCCACGACGCTCCTCGTGCTGGTGCTGACGCTCGGCGTCGGTGCCCAATGGCTGGCCTGGAAGCTGCGCCTGCCGTCGATCGTTCTGCTCATCGTCCTGGGCCTCGCGCTCGGACCGATCGGCGGCCTGGTCGACCCCGACGCGCTGCTCGGCGATCAGCTGTTCCCGTTCGTGTCGATCGCGGTCGCGGCGATCCTCTTCGAGGGCGGACTGTGCCTGAAGCTCGAGGAGCTGAAGGAGACCGGGCGACAGCTGTGGCGCCTGATGACGGTGGGCATCGTCGCGACCTGGGGCGCGATCACGCTGCTCGCGGTCACGGTCATCGGGCTCGATCTCGAGCTCGCGCTGTTGCTCGGCGCGATCCTCGTCGTCACGGGCCCGACCGTCGCGCTGCCGCTGTTGCAGCACGTGCGTCCCAACCGACGCATCGGTGCGCTCGTGAAGTGGGAGGGCATCGCGAACGACCCGATCGGCGCGCTGCTCGCGGTCCTCGTGCTCGAGTGGCTGCTCGCCGCTGGTGGGGGACAGAGCCCCGCCGTCTCGTTGGCGGTCGCGCTGGTCGCGGGCGCCGGCATCGGCGGCTTCGGCGCGTGGTTCGTCGGTCTGGCGCTGAAGCGCCACTGGCTGCCCGACGCCCTGCACGGCGCCGGCGTGCTCGTCGCGGCCCTCGCCGCGTTCGTCGCGTCGAACGCCGTGCACCACGAGAGCGGCCTGATGGCGGTGACGGTCATGGGCATCGGGCTCGCGAACCAGCGCGGCCTCGACATCGAGCACGTGCTCGAGTTCGGCGAGAACCTGCGCGTGATCCTGATCGGCGGCCTGTTCCTCCTGCTCGGCGCGCGCGTCCAGCTCGCGGACCTCGCGCTGCTCGGCCCCGGCGCGCTGTTGTTCGTCGCGCTCGTCGTCGCCGTCGTCCGACCGTTCGTGGTGTGGGCGAGCCTCGTCGGACTCGGCGTCGGGTGGCGCGAGAAGGCGTTCCTCGGGATCATGGCGCCGCGCGGCATCATCGCCGCGGCGGTCGCGAGCCTGTTCGCGCTGCAGCTCGAGGCCGCCGGCTTCCACCAGGCGCGCATCCTGGTGCCGCTCGTGTTCCTCGTGATCCTGACGACCGTGTCGGTGTGCGGCCTGACCGCGCGACCGCTCGCGCTCGCGCTCGGCCTCGCGAGTCGTTCGAACGACGGCTTCCTCGTGCTCGGCGCCCATCCGATCGCGCGCGCGATCGGTCAGTCGCTGCTCGCCGAAGGCGTGCAGGTCGTGCTCGTCGACTCCAACCGCGCCAACGTCGCCGCCGCGCACGCGGCCGGTATCCCCGCGCACCACGCGAGCATCCGCTCGGACTGGGTGCAGAGCGACCTCGCCGTCGACGGCCTCGGCCACTTCCTCGGCCTCGTGCCGAACGACGAGGTGAACGGGATCGCGGCCACGCGCTTCCAGCCCCTGTTCGGTCGCGCCAACTGCTTCCAGCTCGCCGCCGGTGGTCGCGCGGGCGACGCGTCGCACCTCTCCGACCAGGCCATGGCGCGCGTGCTCTTCGGCGAGCGCCACACCTTCGGCGAGCTCGAGGCGCGCTTCGCCGCCGGCGCGCGTCCGCGTCGCATCGTCCTGACCGACGAGGTGCGCTTCGAGGACCTGCTCGCACAGCACGGCGACGACCTGGTGCCGCTCTTCTGCATCGCGCGTTCGGGCGGCGTGCAGGTCTTCGGGTCCGAGCGGCGGCCCCAGCCCGAGCCCGGCGACCGCGTCGTGTGCCTCGTGGCGGCCCAGGCGGCGCGACCCGACGAGCCGGCGTTCGCGGCCTAGCCGGTCGCAGGCGCACCCAGGCGACCGCGCGGCGCCGCCACAACTCGCCCCGTGCCGTTCACTTCGGCCGCGGCGCGTGCCCGTCACCCGTGCACCGGGCGTTCACGGGCGGCCGAGCGGGTGGAGGGGCGGGTAGACTGGATCCGCTCCGTTCGGCCCCGGTGGCGTCCCGCGCACCGGCCCCTCGGGATTCGCGCTCCGAGCGGACCCCGGAGGGCCTCCCCCGCGTCCACCGGAGCGTCATTCACCCCGCCGCGGCCCGGCCGCGCCGCGGGGCCCCGTCCCGTTTCCCTCGAGCGAACCTTCATGAGCCGTCCCTTCTTCCGCGTCCTCGCCGCGCTGGCCGTGACCTCCATCGGCCTCGCGCCGGACGCCGACGCCCAGTCGAACCAGATCCCCGGTACCGACGTGGCGCTCGGCCTCCTCGACGACATCAACGCCGTCGGCCGCACGGGAACCTTCCCGAACGGCCTCAACGGCGCCGCGATGTCGACGACCTCGTGCAACTTCGGCAGCGTCCCGGTGCCGTGGTTCAACCCGATGGACGAGGACCACCCCTTCATCGCCTTCCTCGTGACGCGCGAGGACGAGGACGGCCGCCTGGTCCAGATCTCCGACCGCACCGCGGTGAAGCACGGCTTCTTCGCGCTGTCGAACAACCAGTGCAACATCGGTTGCCAGCCGTTCGGCCAGTTCGGCGACTACCTCGGCGTCGGCTGCTCGGACACCTACGGCATCTCGACGAACGCCGACAAGTACTACCTCGGCCCGGCCGACGAGATCGATCCGTGGCTCGGTGAGTGGGACGCGTTCTGCTCCTTCTTCGACGTCGGCGTGAACAACGCGCCCTGCAACGGTCAGCGCACCTTCTCGCAGAGCCAAGCCTCCGGCCTCGGCCCGGTCGGCACGCGCATCAACCTGCGCGACCAGGACCTGATCGACACGAGCGGCACCGCCAAGTTCCACTACCAGGCGCAGTACGTGGTGCGCGGCGAGCCCGTCGCCGTCCGCGACAACAACCTGGGTTGGAAGCCGATGACCGCGAACTGGACCGGCAACTCCTGGGACCTGGACGAGATCAACTCCTCGTTCACCTGGGGCTCGATCCTCGACAGCTGGACCGACGCGACCGTCACCTCCGGCACGAACGGTACGGACGACGGGATGGTCTACGTCGGAGCGAAGGTCACCGGCCCGCGCGCCGGCGTCTGGACCTACGACTACGCCTTCCACAACCGCGACAACTCGGGCGGCATCGCCGAGGTCCGCATCCCGTTCTGCCCGTCGAACCCGCCGACCGACTTCGGCTTCCGCGACATCGACGACGACCCGCTCAACGACTGGACCCCGGCGATCGTCGGCAACGAGCTCGTGTTCACGGCCCCGGCCGGCAACGCGCTCGCGTGGAACACGATCTACAACCTGTGGTTCGAGTGCGCGACGCCGCCCGAGCTCTCGACGATCCAGCTCGTGCAGGACGTGATCGCGCCCGGCGCCGCCGGCCAGTTCGGCGTCACCGGCGTGACCCCGACGCGCGGCGTGCTCAACGACCTCGGTCCGGGCTGTGCCGCTTCGGGCACGCCGCCGCGGGTCGTCGTCGCCGGCGCCAACCCGATCCCCGAGCTCGGCAACGGCACCTTCGGCATCGGCGTCCTCGACCAGAACCCGAGCTCGTTCGGCTACCTGTTCTTCAGCCCGACGACCGCGGCCGTCCCGATCCCGCCGTCCTGCACGGCGTACCTCGGCGGCACCTTCGGGATCGAGATCCAGATCCTCGGGACGAGCACGAGCTCGCCCGGCGGCGCCAGCTTCTACCCGCTGCCGATCCCGAACAACGTGGCCTTCGAAGGGGCCGAGCTGACGCTCCAGGCCCTCTCGATCAACCTCGGCGGTCCGTTCGCGGGCATCGCCGACCTGTCGCGTGGCGCCCGCCTGCGCGTGGGCAGCTCGACGACCGGCTGCTTCTGATCGACGGCCCGGCCGCGTCCGGCCTTCGGTCGGACGACGCGCCTTCGACGCGACGCGCGCGCTCCCATCCCGGGAGCGCGCGCGTCGCTCGTTCACGGGCGGGTTCAAGACGCGCGTCGCCGGCGGTCGAAATCGATCGCAGCGGTGGACCGGGACGCTCCGATCCGCGGCACCGCGTCCCAGCCATCGAACCGTCGCCGCCCCAGCGGCCCACGCCCGTGCCCGCACCGTCCCGCCCCTCCCGGACCTTCGACGCGTTCCTCGGCTCCACGCTGCTCTGGGCGCGCTCGGGGCCGCTCGACGAGATGGGGTGGTTGCTGTTGTGCTTCGGCACCGGTGAGGTCGTGCGCCTCGAGGTGGGCCGCGACGGCGTGAGCCTCGAGTCGTGCGTCGTCGAAGCGGTGCCGCCGCAGATCCGCCCGCCCGAGTCCGCGTTCGATCCCTGCCTGGGGCGCGCGCTGCTCGCCGTGACGCCGCGCATCGCGGAGTACGAGAGCGAGGTGGACGAGCTCGGTCCGTCCGGCGTGTGCTTCGAGTTCGAGGGCGGCCGCCGCGTGTGCGTGCGCCACGTGGCGGGCGAGCTCGTGATCGATCGCACCGGTCGCACCGGTGCACCGGCGTTCGGCGAGGACGCCGGGGATCAGTCGCTGGCGGCCGGCTGACCGTCCGCCGCGCCCGCGCCGAGAGCGTGGTCGTCGAGCCACAGCTCGAGGCGCACGAGGGCCGGATCGCCCGGGAAGCGCTCGGCGAGGAGCGCGCGCTGCGCGGCGAGGTTCGCGGCGTCGCCGACGAGCGCGAGGACGCGCGCGACGTTCGCGAGCGCCAGCGCCGAGGTCGGGCCGTCGGGTCCGGTCGAGCGGCGCTGGAGCTCGATGGCGCGGCCGCCGAGCGAGCGCACCACTTCGGGCGGTCCTTCGAGCGTCGCCTGCAGCGACAGGATCCCCTCGAGCGCGAGCCCCGCACGCTCGTTGGCGGCGGGTTCGCTCGCACCGAGCGCGAGGCGCGTGTCGAGCAGCTCGAACCAGGGACCGTCCTCGCCGCTGCGCCGGACCGCCGCTTCGAACGCGGCCTCCGCCTCGGCGAAGCGCTCGAGCTGTGCGAGCAGGCGCCCGCGCCCGGCGTCGAGCTGCGGCTCGGTCCACAGGCCGTGGGCGCGGAGCCACTCCAGGTGCCCGAGCGCCGAGCGGATCGTGTCCGCGTCGCCCGCGCCCGAGCGCAGCGCGGCGAAGTCGGCCTGGGCCGCGCGGTCGTGCCAGCGCACGAGCCCGGAGTGCAGCGTGAAGGCGACGAGGACGAGGACGCCGGCGCCGAAGAACGCGCCGCGCGGTGTGAAGCGACCGTCCTCCTTGAGGCGCGTGTGCTGCACCGTCAGGTCGCGGCGGCGCACGAGGCGCCAGCCGACGACGATCGCGATGGCCACGACGACGCCGATCGTCACCGCGAGCAGGTCGGGCACGAGGCCGTAGAGGCCGCGGAAGCACAGGCCGACCGACGCGAGGAACACGAGCGCCATCGCGATCTCCTCGGGCCAGGTGAAGTCCCAGTGGCGCTTGGGCGGCTGCGCCGCGGCCTTCACCGCGCTCGCGCGCGAGGCGCCGAAGCCGAACGACAGCGCGTCCTTCGGGCAGGCGCTGACGCAGTCGAGGCACTTCATGCAGCCCGCGTCGACGACCTGTTCGTACTGGGCGACCTCGCGGTGCACCTCGACGTTGCTCGAACACACCGCGGTGCAGTGGGCGCAGCCGTCGCAGGCGTCGGGATCGACGCGGATGCGTCCCTTCGCGAAGCGGTCGGAGATGGCGAAGACCGCGCCGTAGGGACAGCCGTAGGTGCAGAAGCCCTTGGCGCCGAGCACCCACACGGCGGCGAAGCCGACGGCGAGGAAGGTGAGCGCCGCCATGACCGGTCCGGGGAAGCGCTCCCAGAAGTCGTCGGTCGACAGCGCGAGCTGGACCGAGGTCGGCAGCGTGCCTTCGAGCGCCTGGAGCAGGCTCGGCAGCACGAACATCCAGAACGCGACGAGCAGCGGCACGAACGCGAGCAGGCGCGAGCGCACGGGCTTCGGCCGCAGTCCCAGCTTGCCGAGCAGCCACGCGCAGCCGTCCTGGAGCGCGACCACGTGGCAGGTCCAACCGCAGAAGAAGCGCCCGAGCACGAGCGTCGACACGATCGCGAGCGCGAAGAGCACGAAGCCCGCGTTGACCAGGCCCTCGGTCAGCGTCTGGCCCGCCTCGGACGGTTCGAGCGGCGACAGCATCGCTCGCTCCTGCGTGAACCACCACCACACGCGCGCCGCGATCGCGACGTGCACGCCGAGCAGCACGAGCGCGCGCCAGCGTCCGCGCGTGGAGCGCGGCTCGCCCGGCGCGCCGGGCTTCGGGCCGCACCCGGCCGTCGCCACCCGGACCGCGGGTAGCGCGTCCGCGTCGAACCGCGTGTGTTGGAAGGCCATGGGGCTCGCGCCGCGCCGCGCGCGCTACTTCTTCTTCGGGCGGAAGACCTGGACGACCGCGTCGTTGCCCTCGAGGTACGGGCCGCCGATGAGGTCGATGCAGAAGGGGACGGCCGGGAACACGGCGTCGAGGCAGACGCGGATCGAGCCGGGCTTGCCGGGCAGCGTGATCACGAGGCAGTGGTGCATGATCGCGGCGGTCTGGCGCGAGAGGATCGCGGTCGGCACGCCGGCCTCGAGCGACGCGGCGCGCATCTTCTCGCCGAAGCCCGGCAGCATCTTGGTCGCGACGCGCTCGATCGCCTCGGGCGTGAGGTCGCGCGGCGCCGGCCCCGTGCCGCCGGTCGTGCAGATCAGGCACGCACCCCGGGCCTCGAGGTCGCGCAGGCCGACCTCCACCTCCGCCACGCCGTCCGAGACGATCTCGCGCACGAAGGTGCAGTCGGTCGCGATGTAGTCGCGGAGCGCCTCCTCGATCGCGGGGCCGGAGAGGTCCTCGTACTCGCCGCGGCTGGCGCGGTCGCTGATCGTGAGGATTCCGATGACGGGGCGTTCGTCGGACATGGTCGGTCGGTCGGACTGGGGTCGGTCGGACTGGGTCGGGTCGGGCGGGGGAGGGAGCGGGCGTCGGGAGCGCGCGACGGGCGCGCCGTCGCGCGGTCGGTGCACGAGCGGGTGCACAGGTGGGGCGCGGTGCGGCCCGAGCCTCGCGCTGCGCCCAGCGCGCGTCGAAGGAGGATACGGCGCGGACCCTCGCGCCCAGCCCCGAGCCCACACCGATGACCCAACCTTCCGAGCGCGATCGCCGACTCACCACCGCCGCCGAGGCCCTCGCCCGGGTGAGCCCCCGCACCGTCGAGCGGCTCGGCTGGCCGGCCGACGCCGACCACCTGGCCGCCGACGCGGACGGTCGCCTGGTGCGCGACTGGCGCGGCGCGTGGCTCGAGCTCGAGTCGGGCGCGTCCGAGGTCGTGCGCGAGGCGCGCGACGCCGACTGGGTCGCGAAGGGCGAGCGCGGCGTGTGGTTCGGCGCGGGGTCGGGGCGCGGCCTCGACGCGGCGCTGCGGCGCGGCGAGCGCTTCGCGCTGTGGGAGCCGGACCCGGCGCTGCTGCGGATCACGATGGGGCGCTGCGACTGGGCCGACCACATCGCCAGCGGCCGACTCGAGATCGTGCTGGGCGCAGACCTCGTCGACCTGGCGCGACGCCGCGCGCGCGGCGACGGCTTCGGCGGGCCGCTGATCGCCGATCGCGCGACCCGGCACATGCGCGGGCCCGAGCTGCGCCTGCTCGAGAACGGCGGCGCGCGACCGATCGCGCTGTTCGCCGAGGGGCGCCTGCTCGTCGACGCGATCGCGACGGCGCTCGACCGCCGCGGCGTCGACACCTACCAACTCGACGTGCAGCGCCTGTCGATGGAGGAGCTCGACCACGCGGTCGCGATGCTCGCGCCGCGCGTCGCGCTCGCGATCAACGAGACGGCCGGGCTCGCGGAGTGGACCGCGAAGCACGGGCTTCCGCTCGCGATCTGGGAGATCGACCCGACCACCGACGAGCCGCGCCCGCTCGCGACGCCCGCGCCGGACGCGAGGCTGTTCACCTATCGGCGCGCGCACCTCGAGGGCTTCGAGCGCGCCGGCTACGCGTCCGTCGAGTACCTGCCGCTCGCGTCCGACCCGCTCGTGCGCCGTCCGCGCCGCGAGCTCGGCCCCGAACGCGTGCGCCACGCGTCGAGCGTCGCTTTCGTCGGCGCAAGCATGGCGCGGCAGGCCAAGTTGCACCTCGAACGCATCGCCGAGACGTTCACATCGATCCACGCCGGCACCGCGATCCACGCCGGTGACGAGGCCGCGCTCACCGCGGACCTCGCCGGCATCGAGCGCGCCGTCGCCGAACAGTGCGCCGACTTCGACCACTACCGCTTGCCGCAACTCGTGGATCGCCACGCCCCCGGCGCCGTCGCGCGCTGGAACGCGAGCGGTGCGCGCGAGGACCTGGTCGCGCTCGCGGCCGAGTTCGTGGCGGGCAAGAAGCGCGCGGCGGCGATCGACGCGGTCGCCTTCGCCGAGCCCCACGTGTGGGGCGACGCCGGCTGGGAGGAGCACCTAGCCGAACTCGACGACGCGAGTCGCGCGCGTGTGCGCTTCCGCGGCCCCGCCGGCCACACGGAACAGATCGAACGCATCTTCAGCGGCGCGACCGTGAACCTCGACGTGGGCCGCTTCTACCAGAACGACATCGCGACGCTGCGCACCTTCGACGTGCTCGCGTGCGGCGGCCTGTGCCTCACCGAGCACAACGACGCCGTGGCCGAGCTGTTCGAGGTCGGCGTCGAGCTCGACACCTGGCGCACGCTCGACGAGCTGACCGAGAAGACGAAGCTGCACCTCGCGCACCCCGATCGCGCCGCCGCGATCGGCGCGAACGGCCGCCGCGCGATCGAGGAGCGCCACGCGCTCGACCTGCGGCTGGACCGGATGCTGGCGGGCGTGCTCGAGCCCGCGTTCGCGAGCGCGGCCTGACGCCGCGAACCACTCAGAGCGTCGCGACCAGCGCGTCGGAGATCGCCGACGCGAAGGTCGCCGGATCGATCGTGACCCACTGCATCGCGAGCGACACTCCGGCGAGGCTCGGCGAGAGGGGGAGTGCGACCGACGCGTCGTGGTGCGCCGGCGGCAGCGGCGTGACACCGAAGAAGTAGAAGAGCGGCAGCGCGAAGTTCACGACAACCTCGGCGTTCCCGAGCTGCGGGAACGGCGGGGCGAGCGGCGCGCCGACGGCGAGCACGGACACCGCGCCGGCGAGGGAGTCGACGAGCCGCGGCCTGAAGGTCGCGTTGCCTGCGACCGGCGCACCGCCCGCGAGGCCGAACTCGATGCGCGGCGCGACGCCCAGCGGGTCGCTGCCGGGCACACCGAGCGTGCGCACGTCACCGAACGTCGACTCGAGGTAGCCGAGGTCGACGGCGTTGCTGGTCTGTCCACCCGCGACCACCTCGACGGTGCCGACGAGCTGTCCGGGCGGCGTCGCGCCGGGAGGCGTGAACGAGTTGAAGGTCGGGACCAGGACGACGACCTCGTTCGCGGTCACCGAGGTCGGCAGGACCTCGATCGTCCACTGGCCGACGAATCCGCCGACGACGGCGGTGAAGCGCACGCGGTTCACCGACCCGAGGTTCGTGCCTTCGAGGCGAACGGTATCGCCGGGGTCGGCGACGGCCGGCGCGACGCGGTCGAGCGTTTGCGCGGCAGCGAAGGGAGTGGTCAGGAGCGCGGCGACGACGGCGTGGATCAGCAGCAGTTTCATGGGGGCGAGGGTGGGGCGCGGGCGTCGGATCGGCCAGCGTGGACCCCGCGGGAGCCTCGACGCTGGCTCCGACGGGTCCTCGAAGCCGCCCGTGACGGCCTCGTTGCGCGCGTCGTCGTTCGCGCGCCCCGAGTCGTCGCGGAGCGATCGCGAAGACGCGCGTCGGGAGGACATGCGGACCGGCCGGACGAGGTGGTGTCAGCGCAACGCCGCCAGCACGCGGCGCTGCGCCTCGACGGCGAGCTCGTGGTGGCCCATGCGCGCGATCTGGTTCACGAGCGGCGCCGAGTTCACCTCGATGATCGTCGCGGTGTCGGGATCGGCGTCGAGGGAGGCGACACGCAGGTCGACGCCCAACAGGCGCAAGCTGAGCGCGTCGCCGAGGCGGCGCGCCCAGGCGAGCCACGGTTCGGGGACGCTCGCGAGCACGCGGCCCGTCGCACAGCGGTTGAGGTTGAGCACGCCGCGCGCGAAGTCGAGGCGCTCGCCCGGTGCGAGCACCGCGTCGAAGCCGAAGCCCGGGTCCGCGGCCGCGCGTTCGCCGAAGGCTTCGGTGCTCGCGATCTCCGCGCGGCGCGTGTCGCGGCTCTCGGCATCGTCGAAGCGCGCGTCGATCGCGGCCAGCAGCTCCGCGAGCGTGCGTCGACCGTCGCCCTCGACCACGAGCGGCGCGCGCTCGTAGCCGACGAGGAAGTCGCCGTCGAGGAAGTCGAGGCGGAACTCGCGACCCGTGGCCGGGCGCTGCACGAGCGCGATCGTGTCGCGCTCGAAGACCTCGTCGATCGCGGCGAGCAGCTCCGGCTCGCTCTCGACGAAGCGCACGCTGCGGCCGTGGCTGAGCTTGTTGGGCTTGACGACGAGCGGGTAGCCGGCGCGCGCGGCGAACGCCACGCCCGGCGCGGGACCCGTGCGGTCGGCGTACTCGCCGCGCGCGAAGTACACCGGGCTCAGGCAGCGCACCGTCTCGGGGACGCCGAAACCAGTGCGCTCGAGCACCAGGCCGCAGTAGTGCTTGTCGCCGCAGATCTGCGCTGCCGAGGCGTCGTTGACCGGCGTCTTCGCACCGATCAGCGTGCGCCGCGCACCGTCGGGCCACTCGAGCTCCCACAGGTAGCCGAACTCGGGGTCGACGATGCGCGCGGTGAGCCCGAGACGCTCGGCCGCCTCCATGAAGAGCGCGACGGCGAAGGGGGGACGCGCCGGCGTGGCGTCGGGCGCGACGGGCTGGGCGAGGGTGCTGGGCGGCTCCATGGGCGCGAAGCGTATCGTGGGGCGCTCCGGGCGGAAGCGGGAAGACACTGCCCGGACCGTCCGTCTCGTTCCGGAACGCCCCGGTCCCTCCACGTCTTCACCCATGCGCCTCGACCCGCTCCGCCTCGTCGTCCTCGTCACCGTTCCGGCCGTTGCGGCGCCGCTCCTCCTCGCGCCCCAGGACGAGCTCTCGCCTCCGCCGCCTCCGGGCGAACTCGTGCTCGACCGCTTCGTGCAGTACGAGGGGCGACCGGTGCACATCCGCTTCGAGACCGACGCGCGTCAGCTCGTGATCGTGGGCGAGGCCGACCGCCCCTTCGTGTTCCAACCGAACGAGGGGCACGACGCGCTGTGGTGGACGACGCTCGCGGACCTTCGCGAGGCACCGGAGATCGAGTACCTCGTGCGCGAGCAGGCGCGGCGCATCGTCGAGGACCCCGACCGCGACGTGCCGCAGCTCCCCGAGTCGTTCCGGCGCGACGAGGACCTGGCGCTCGTCCCGGTGCGCGTGGGGACCGAGGTGAAGGGACGCGTGAACGCGAACGCGGGCGAGATCGACCCGAAGGACCCGGCGCACTACCGCGCATTGACGACCACCGCGACGCTGGAGCCGTACCTCCTCGTGAGCGCGGAGGGCCGGCTCGACCTGGTGATCCCCGCGACGAGCTTCGAGGGCCTGTTCTTCGAAGGCGAGATGGAGGGCGACGGCGAGGACCGGTTCGGCGGCCTGCGGCTCGACCTCGTGTTCCACGGGATCCTCGACCTGGTGCCGCCCGCGTCGATGCAGTGGATGGGGGACATCGCGCTCGACTCGCTGCCGCTGCGCGAGCACGAACCCGAAGAGGGGATCCTCGACTTCCGGACGCGCTAGGCGTTCGGGCTCGTGGCGCTCGCCGGTCACGCGGCCCGAGGAGCGCCATGCTTCTCCCTCGGTCACCGTCTCGAACGGCACCGGGCGACGCGTCTCAGCGTCGACCTCGATCTCGAACCCGAACTTTGCCTCGGCGCCAGTCCTCGGCGACCAGCGCGTAGCGCTCGTGGTCGCGCCAGCGGCCATTGATCTTCAGGTAGCGCGGCGAGAAGCCCTCGAAGCGGAACCCCAGGCTCTTCGCCACGGCGATCGAGCGCGTGTTCTCGGGTTGCACGTTCGCTTCGACGCGGTGCAGGCCGTGCTCGCCGAACAGCGCGTCCAGGATCAGCGCCAATCCAGCGCGCATCAGGCCGAGCCCGGCGAGCGGCGCGAAGGCCTGGTAGCCCAGGTAGCACGACCGGAAGGCGCCGCGCACGATCTGGCTCGCGTTCGCGCCGCCCACCAGAGCGCCGCTCGCGCGCTCGAAGACGAGGAAGCCCACGCGCGCTTCGTCGCTCTGCACCGCGTCGACGTACTTCGCGAACGCCTCGAGCGAGTCGGGCGGCGCGACCCAGCGACCGTGCAGGGCGCGGCTCGCGCGCACCGCCTCGACGAAGGCCTCGGCGTGGCGTTCCTCCGGCGCCTCGATCCGCACCGGCGAACGCGCTGCCCGCGGCGGGAGCGAACGCGGGTCGACCGGCAGGTGCGCGTTCGGGTCGAGCGCGGCCGTCATGCGGCGTCGACCGTGACCGCGTCGCCGATCGGCTCGACGATGTCGGGCCCGTGCTCGTTGCGGTAGTTGACCTTGTGGCTCACCGGGACCGCGTCGAGCAGGTTGCCCGGTACGGGCGCGGCGATCGCTCGGACGAGCGCGTCCGTGTCGTCGCAGGTCGGATCGAGCCACAGACCGCGCACGTCGTCGTGCACGATCGCCGGCATGCGCGGGTGTCCGATCCGCTCCATCAACGCGTTGTTGTCGGTCGTCACGACGGTGAAGGTGGTGAGCACCTCGCCGGTCTTCGGGTCGGCCCACTCCGACCACAGGCCGGCGAAGAAGAACGGCGCGCGGTCGCGGAAGCGCACGTAGTACGGGCGCTTCTTCTCGGCGCCGGGCTCGGGCACGCGCTCGAAGAAGCCGTCGGCGGGCACGAGGCAGCGGCGGCTCGGGAAGGCGCTCCTCCAGATCCCGCTGGACGTGAGCTTGTCGAGGCGCGCGTTGAAGGTGGAGTACTTCAGCCGCCGCTCCTTCGCGAAGTGGGGGACGAGCGACCACTGGTCGGCGCGCCGCGCCACGGGCCCGTCGTCGTCCGTGCCCTGCGTCACGATCGTGGCCGCGTCGAAGGGCCGCACGGCCCAGCAGCGCTCGAGCTGGTGCGCCGTCGTCGCGAACTCGATCCGTAGCTCCTGCCAGCCGTCGGGAGTGGTGTAGCCGCCGCACATGACGGCCGCGAGGATAGCAGCGCGTGAGCGTGTAGGCTCTTCGGCGTGGACGTCACCGCCTCCGACAACGCCTCGTTCCTGCGCGTGCGCTTCGCCGCGCGGTTGCTCTCCGAACGGCCCGAATCCGTGCTCGACGTGGGCAGCGGCGGCGGCCAGCTGCTCGCGACGCTGCGCCAGGCCGGGGTCCGCGTCACCGGCGTCGAGTCGGACGCGGCGAAGGTGGGCGAGCTCGCGGACGACGGCTTCGAGGTCGCGAACGCGCCCGCCGACGCGCTGCCGTTCGAGGACGGCGCGTTCGACTGGGTCGCGATGCGACACGTGGCGCACCACCTGTCCGATCCCGTGGCGGGGTTGCGCGAGGCCTGGCGCGTCGCGCGTCGCGGACTGCTCGTCGCCGAGCCGTGGTACGCCGTCGAGATCCCCAGTCAGCGCGCTGCGCTCGAGGCCGAGCGCTGGCTGAAGGCGCGGCATCGCGCGAGCGGCATGGTGCACGACGACAACCTCACGGCCGGCGAGCTCCTCGGCGCGGTGGGCGCGACGACGCAGGAGACGGGCGCGCTCGCGTGCGACGTGTCGACGATCGTGCGGCTGCGTCGGCGGTCGACCGAGGACCTGATCGCCACCGCGACGCCCTGGCTGGCGACGCTCGATGCGGACGACCCGGCGCGCGGTGAGTGGGAGCGCGTGCTCGAGCGCGTGGCGACCGACGGGCTGTCGTGGAACGGTTCGTTGACCGTGGCGATCGAGCGCGCGTCGGCGACGGCATGAGCGATCGCGTCGGCTTCGGCGCGGACGGCTGCCGAGGCGGTTGGTGCGTCGTGCGCGCAAGACGGCGGACGGGTCCCGAGCGCTTCGCGTTCGAGGCGGCGTGGCTGGTGGGCGAGCTGGCGGACGCCTTCGCCGCTGCGCCGCGCGCAGCCGAGTTCGCCGTCGACATGCCGATCGGCCTCGTCGACGGCACGGACACGCGCGCCTGTGACGACCTCGCGCGACGCGCGCTCGGGCCCCGGCGTGCGAGCGTCTTCGCCGCGCCGCCGCGCGCGGTGCTCGACGCGGCCGATCACGCCGAGGCGAACGCGCGGGCGAAGCGCGCGAGTGGGCGCGGGCTGTCGGTGCAGGCCTGGAACCTCGTGCCCAGGATCCGCGAGGTCGACGCGTGGCTGCGCCGCGACGCCGACGCCGGAGCGCGCGTGTTCGAGTGCCACCCCGAGCTCGCGTTCGCGCGCTTCGCCGGCGCGCCGATGGTGCACGCCAAGCGTGCGGTAGAAGGGCGATCCGAGCGTCTCGCGCTGCTGGAGTCGTGGGCACCCGGTTCCACGCCCTTCGTCGAGGCGTTCCTGGCGCGGACCCGTCGCGCAGAGGTGGCCGCCGACGACGCGCTCGACGCCTGCGCGCTCGCAGTGGTGGCGGCGCTGCCACCTTCGCGGCGCGAGTCGCTGCCCGCCGACCCGCCGCTCGATGGCGTGGGACTGCCGATGCGGATCGTGACCGGTACGGTGCCAGACCCCCCGGTCGTCATCCGCCGCGCGCAGCGCGGCGGATGACGACCGGGGGGTCTGGCACCGTACCGGTCACGATCCGCTCACGCCGGCCAGATGATCGGGATCAACGCCGACGCCACGATCCACAGCGTGATGTTCAGCGGCAGGCCGACCTTCAAGTAGTCGCGGAAGGTGTAGCCGCCCGGACCCATCACCATCGTGTTCGTCTGGTACCCGATCGGCGTGGAGAAGCACGCGCTCGCGGCGAAGGTCACGGCGATGAGCAGCGGCTTCGGATCCATCCGAGCTGCTCCGCGATGACGAAGCAGATCGGCGTCATCAGCACCGCGGTGGCGTTGTTCGACACGAACTCCGTCAGCACGCTCGTCAGCAGGTAGAACGCCGCGACGAGCACCCAGGGCGCGGCGTCGCCCGTCGCGGCCACCACCTGGTCGGCGAGGACGGCGGCCAGACCGCTGTGCTCCATCGCCAGGCCGAGCGGGATCATGCCCGCGAGCAGCAACAGGACCGACGGGTCGAGCGCGCGCGTGGCGTTGCGCACGGTCAGGCACCCGGTCAACAGCATCGCGACGGCGCCCGCGATCGCCAGGAGCGCGAAGGGCGCCGCGCCGCTCGCGCCGAGGGCGACGACACCGAGCAGGATCGCGATCGCCAGTGGCGCCTTCTTCGGGATCGTGAGCTGCGACTCCGCCGCTTCCATGAGCAGCACGTCGCCCATGTCGTGGATCGTGCGCAGCGCAGTCGGCTCGCCCTGGAGCAGCAGCACGTCGCCGGCGTCCAGGCGTTGGACGCGCAGGTTCTTGTGGTGCTGGCGTCCGAGGCGGCGGATGGCGAGGACCTGGATGCCGTGGCGGCGGGACAGTCCGAGGTCGCGCACGCGCCGCCCGACGAAGCGACTGTTCGGCGTGACCACGGCCTCGGCCAGGCGCAGGTCGACCTGCGCCGTGCGCGTCGCCGCGTCGGGCTTGGGCGCGTCGTCGGTCGCCGGGCTCTCGCTCTCGCGCTCCGCGGCGGCCTGCATGAACATCGCGTTCGCGCCGTCGAACATCTCGCCGGCGAGCAACTCGTTGAGCGGTACGCGCTCGTCGTCGGCGACCGCGCTGCCGCGCTCCACGTTCGGATCGGCGAGCAGGCGGTGCAGGTTCTGCGCGGTGGACTCCACGTAGAGCACGTCGCCCGGCAGGAGGCGCATGTCGTTCGGTGGCGTCAGGATCGGCTCCTCGCCGCGCACGATCTCGAGCACCTTCACGTCGCGCGCGTCGTCGAACACCTCGCCGATGCGCTTGCCGGCGTAGCGGCTGCCGCCGCGCAGGAGCACCTCGGTGATGAAGCGCCCGGGCGACTGCACCGCGAGCAGGTCGGTGAAGCCTGTGCGCTCGGGCAGGAGTCTGTGCCCGATCAGGAACAGGTACAGGCCGCCGACCGTGACGAAGATCAGGCCGAGCGCCGTGAACTCGAACATGTGGAAGCCGCTGTGCCCGTGGTCGCGGGCGAGGCTGTCCACCAAGAGGTTCGTGCTCGTGCCGATGAGCGTGCAGGTGCCGCCGAGGATCGAGAAGTAGCTGACCGGCAGGAGCAGCTTGCTCGGGCGCGTGTTCTTGCGCCGCGCGAGCTCGAGCGTCACCGGGATCATCAACGCGACGATCGCGGTGTTGTTCATGAACGCGCTGAGCAACGCGGTCGGCAGCGCCAGCGCGAGCAACGTCGTCGTGTACGACCCCTTCGTCCGCCGACCGAGCGCACCGCCCAGGTACTCGACGACGCCCGTGCGCTCGAGACCCGCCGACAGTACGAGCATCGACGCGACCGCGAGCGTCGCCTGGCTCGAGAAGCCCGACAGCGCCTCGTCCATCGTGAGCACGCCGGACAGACCGAGGAACGCGATCAAGCCGAGCGCCACGGCCTCGACGCGCACGATCCCGCTGACGAGCAGCGAGAAGGTGACGAGCAGGACGAGGGCGAGGAGGACTTCGGGGGACACGGGCGGCGGGGGAGAGCGCGCTTGTGCCGGACGCGCGAACAGAGCCTATCGACCAGGCTCGCGCGATCGACCAAGGGCTCGCGGCGCGCGGCGGGTCGGGGAGGCCGCGCAGTGCCGGAACCGGTTCCCGCCGACCCGCGCGCGGGCACCGGGTGCGCCGAACGGGGATGATCGGCGGATGGACGATCGACCCGGACCCGCTTTCGCCGTGCTCTATCGCTGGCGCCTCGTACCCGGACGCGAGGCGTCGTTCGAGGCCGCGTGGGCGCGCATGACCGAGCGCATCGCGGCGGACGCGGGCGGCCTCGGCAGTCGCCTGCACCGCGCGGCCGACGGGACCTGGGCCGCCTACGCGCAGTGGTCCGATCGCGCCGCGTGGGAGGCGATGGCGCTCGACGACGCGGAAGCTGCGACACTGCGCCGCACCATGGCGGACGCGGTGGCGGAGACCCTGCCCACGGAGACCTTCGAGATCGTGCGCGATC
>Ga0180435_10000933_pt1 | contig 30832 bp, 25 predicted proteins | sample SS_ome_3_FD_132467 | JGI IMG/M metagenome (GOLD analysis project Ga0180435, IMG submission 132467) | Hypersaline lake sediment archaeal communities from the Salton Sea, California, USA - SS_3_S_1 metaG | ecosystem: Environmental > Aquatic > Non-marine Saline and Alkaline > Hypersaline >... | reverse complement strand
GGAGACTGCAGCTGTCGCCGAAGAGGCTGAGGCCACTGTTGAGGAGACCGCCGCTGTCGCCGAGGAGGCTGAGGCCGCTGTCGAGGAGATCGTAGCTGAAGTCGAAGAGACTGAAGCAGCTATCGAGGAGACCGCAGCTGCCGCCGAAGAGGTCGAGGCCGCTGTCGAGGAGACTGCAGCTGTCGCCGAAGAGGCTGAGGCCGCTGTCGAGGAGACTGCAGCTGTCGCCGAAGAGGCTGAGGCCACTGTTGAGGAGACCGCCGCTGTTGCCGAGGAGGCTGAGGCCGCTGTCGAGGAGATCGTAGCTGAAGTCGAAGAGACTGAAGCCGCTATCGAGGAGACCGCAGCTGCCGCCGAAGATACCCCAGTCGCTGAGGAATCTGTACCGGAAGCAGGGGATGCCGAGGCGGAGAGCTAAAGGCGGTTTCCATGCCTGAAAAGGAAGAGAAGATCACCATCGAAGGTACGGTCATCGAGGCCCTCCCGAGCACACAGTTCCGTGTTCGGTTGGAGTCGGGCCACGAGGTGCTGGCCTATCTGTCCGGCAAGATGCGAAAGTACTACATCCGCATTCTGTTGGGCGACCGCGTGCGCTTGGAGCTCTCTCCATACGATCTCACGCGTGGACGGATCGTCTATCGACACAAGAAGCAACGAGCCGTCAGTAGCTAGCACGGCAGGGTCGCCCGTAGGGCGGCCTGTGGACGTGCTTTCGGATAGATCACCGACGCCGGCCCTTGCAGGCCGGCGTTTTGCTAGCTGAGGGGTTGAGGGGAACTATGAACCTACACGATGCGATACTCAGCCGCCGTTCGGTGCGTCGCTACCGCGCTGAGCCCCTGGACAAGACCGCGCTGGCCCTGATCGACGACATCGTCGCCGGTGTGCGCCCACTTGTGCCGGAGAACCGGTTCCGGATCCTGCGACGTGACGTCGTGACCGGCGAGGACCTGATCGCGGCAATGGGCGGCTATGGTCGCATCCTATCGCCCCCTCACTATATGGTCGGCTATGCTGTCGGCGAGCGACACCCGTTGGTGGATCTGGGCTATCGTATGGAGCAGATCGCCGTCCAGATGGTGCAGTTGAGCATCAGCATGTGCTTTATCGGCAATCTGGGTCGCGAGGAGAACGTGCGCATCCGCTTCCGGCTGAACCGAGATGCGCGGATGGGCGCGTTCCTTATCTTCGGCAGAGCCGCACAGACGGGGCCGGATCGCACGATCAATGCGGCGATTCGTCGGGCAAGCGGCGGCGCCAGCAAGCAGAGCGTCGGCCAGGTCTTCTACAACGGATCGTTCAAGCGCAGCAGTTCGCCGCCCAAGATCCTGGCGCGAATCGTGAATGCCGGCAACGTTGCGCCCTCGGCCAATAGCGCCCAGCCCTGGCGATTCCTCTGGCACGATGACGTGCTCTATCTTTTCCTGCGCCGGCACAACAGCCGGTATGGCCGCAAGCCGGAACTGCAGGCCTATCGCTACTTCGATGGCGGGACCTGCATGGCGAACGTGATGATGGCGATGGAGGGGACCGAGCTGCTGGGGGACTGGGTGCTCCTGGATGGCAAGCCGGCTGATGTCCCAGAGCACCCGGAGGACCTGGAGCCGCTGGCCAAGCTGGTGTTCCGCTAGAGGGTCGGGCCGGGTTGGCCAGCCGAGCTAGTCTGGGCCAGACTGTGTTGCGGTGACGATGCCCTCCGCCACCTGGTAGGTCGTGACGCGCTCGCGGAAGCTGTCTGGGAACATCTCTGCATCGGTGGTCGCGAGCACCGTCTGCTCCACGCTGTCGAGCAGCTCCAAGAGGTAGTTGCGGCGGGCTCGGTCGAGTTCGGCCAGGACCTCATCCAGAAGCAGCACCGGAGACTCCCCGGTGATGGCTTTTAGCCAGTTGAGCTCGGCCAGATGCAATGCCAACACGGCCGTGCGCTGTTGGCCGCGGGAGCCGAAGGTCCCCATGTCGCGACCGTTGGAGATGAACCTCACCTCGTCCCTGTGAGGGCCGACCAGCGTCATCCCGCGTTGGATCTCAACCTGGCGACGCGTTGCCAGCTGTCGGCGATAGGCCTCATAGAGCACGTCCACATCTAGCAGTTCCTCGGCGGGCGCATCGGACACGGGCTCGGCACCCGGGGCCGCGGTCGGCTGGTGAATCGACTCAATACTGGGCGCGTACTGCAGCTGTAGCCACGCCTCGCCGCCGGTAAGATCCCTGTGGAGGCGGTCGATCTGGTCGGAGAGCTCGCGCAACACCTGCTTTCTGTAGAGCGAGACGGTCACGCCGGCGCGCACGATCCGCTCTTCGAGAGGAGCCAACTGGAGGGGATCGCCACCGTGTTCCCGTAGGTGGCGCAGAAGGGCGTTGCGGCGTGACACGGCCTTCTGATACACAGTCAACACGTCAACGTAGGTTGGATAGATCTGTGACAGAAGGTTGTCCAGATAGCGTCGTCGTCCCGACGGTGAGCCGTGGACCAGTGCGAGGTCCTCGGGCAGGAAGAGCACGATGTTCAGATGTCCGGCGAGGTCGGCGCGTCGCACCGCGCGCTGGTCGATGCGGATGCTCTTCTGCATCCGCCACGTGCCGTTGGTCAGATGCTTCCTCTCCAGGGCGATCTCCAACGTCTCTGTCCGGCCCGCGTGCACAACCTCAGCTCTGATGTGCGCAAATGGCATCTCGGCGTCGACGGCATTCCAGTGTATGACGTGCTGATCTGTGCCGGTAAGGGGAGAGGCGCCCAGCGCAAGGAAGGCCATGGCCTCGAGCAGGCTAGTCTTGCCTTGGGCATTGGCGCCCAGTAACAGGATAGGGGCCGCAGGCAGGTCCAGCTCGAGGCGGTTGTACGTGCGGAATTGACGCAGGCTCAGACTTCGGATGTGCATCGGACCGCATTGTAACACGTGCGAAGCGAAGCTCCAAGCCTTATGCAGGGTCGGGCAGGCCACGCGAAGCCAAGGACCCACTGCAGAAAGGCGGAACGGCGGAGACCAGGAGGGCCGGGCTCAGTCGTGGCCAAGCTTCGTCGTCGCTAGTGGCGTGGGCATCGCGATGACGATCATCGGTGTCATTGTGATCCAGAGCGACTACGCCGGCTACTACCCGCGGACACTGCCGGCACTGGTTGGCAACGGGTTCAACGACCGAATCCAGCCACTGAAAATCCTGGAGGAGGGCGTTTGACCTGTCAAGTAGTTGGCGGTGGGCTGGCTTGGCGGCGTGATGGCCGCGGTAGTAGGGGGCTGGGATGCCCTGCGTCTCTCCGTTCTGTAGCGTGGTATAGATCTGAAGGTCTGACCCTTCGAGGCCCTGGTGCGAGCAGCAGCACGCCTGTACTGGGGCTTCGTGTGCCGGGTTGCGGGGCACCTGGTGCATGGTAGAGTCTGTCCTAGTCAGTCTCCTCTCGGCTTCTGCACCAGTTGAAGAGCGTGCTCTGGGAGTCGGTGTGAGATTCCGGCAGCCAAGAAAAAGGAGAACTCCGTGAAGCCCAAGCCGATTCGCACATTTTCCATTATCCCGGCGTTGCCGGAGCCTCTGAGACCTCTCTGGCCACTGGCTTACAATCTGCGTTGGGCGTGGAAACACGACATCATCGAGCTGTGGATGCGGATGGACAGCGAGCTGTGGGAGAGCACGAACCACAACCCAGTACGTATGCTGGGAACGATCGATCAAGGTCGGCTCGAGAAACTGGCCACCGACGTCGGGTTCCTGGCGCACCTGGAGCGGGTGGCGCACTATCTCGATGACTACGGAGAGGTTAGTGAACAGGCATGGTTTGCTCGGCGATATGGCCGGACGGATCAACGCCTCATTGCCTACTTCTCGCTGGAGTTCGGTCTCACCGAGTCGCTGATGATCTTCGCCGGCGGCCTGGGGATTCTCTCCGGTGATCATCTGAAGTCGGCCAGCGACCTGGACGTGCCGCTCGTGGGCGTCGGCCTGCTCTACCAGCAAGGCTACTTTCGCCAGTACCTCAATCAGGCCGGCTGGCAGCAAGAGGCCTATGAGGTCAACCACTTTGACAATCTGCCGCTTACCCTGGAGCGCGATAAGTCAGGCGCGCCGCTGACGATTGATGTGCAGATGCCGGGTCGCGCGGTGCGGGCACAAGTCTGGCGTGTACAGGTGGGCCGCGTGCCGCTGTATCTGTTGGACACCAACATCCCACAGAACGTGCGGCCCGAGGATCGTGACATCACGGATCAGCTCTATGGTGGCGACCAGGACCTTCGGATCAAGCAGGAGATTCTGTTGGGCATTGGAGGCTACCGAGCACTGAAGGCCCTGGGACTCGATCCGGCTGTCTGCCACATGAATGAGGGGCATTCCGCCTTTCTGGGACTCGAACGTATCCGCCAGTTGATGGTCAAGGCCGATCTGACCTTTGAGCAGGCGAGTGAGGCGTCGGCCTCGGGTTCAGTATTCACTACGCACACGCCGGTGCCTGCCGGGCATGATCGCTTCCCCAAGCACCTTATGCAGCATTACTTTCACGACTTCGCGACGCGCGACCTGGGGTTGAGCTTCGATACGTTCATGGCGCTGGGCCGCGAGAATCCCTTCAACCAGAATGAGCCCTTCTGCATGACGGTGCTCGCCATGCGGCTCTCCTCCTACACCAATGCGGTGAGTGCGCTCCATGGCAAGGTCTCGCGCGAGATGTGGCAGGGCCTCTGGCCCGGCGTCCCGCTGACCGAGATTCCGATCACCCATGTGACGAATGGCGTGCATGTCCTCTCGTGGATCTCGCGCGATATGAAGGTGCTCTATGATCGATACTTGGGCCCGCGGTGGCGTGAGGAACCCGGCGATCAGGCTGTCTGGCAGCGTGCCGCGGATATCGCGTCAGACGAGCTGTGGCGCACGCACGTCCGACGGCGTGAGCGGCTGGTGTCGTTTACGCGGCGACGCCTACGTACTCAGCTAGAGCGACGAGGAGCCTCGTCGGGTGACATCCGTGCAGCCGAGGAGGTCCTTGACCCGGAGGCGTTGACCATCGGTTTCGCCCGGCGCTTCGCTACCTACAAACGCGCAACCTTGATCCTGCGAGATCCGGATCGGTTGGGCAAGATACTGAACAGCCGGAAGCGTCCGGTGCAGATCATCTTTGCGGGGAAGGCGCATCCCCACGACAACCCGGGCAAGGCGATGATCCAAGAGATTCTGCGGTTGAGCCGTCAAGACCGGTTCCGCAACCGCATTGTCTTCCTTGAGGACTACGACATGACCACCGCTCGCTATTTGGTGCAGGGGTGTGATGTGTGGCTTAACAATCCACTGGTCCCACGCGAGGCCAGCGGCACCAGTGGGATGAAGGCGGCCGCCAACGGCGTGCTCAACCTGAGCACGGTTGACGGGTGGTGGGCGGAGGCGTACTCGACCGAGGTGGGGTGGGCCATCGGCGACGGTGAGGTCTACGATGACCGAGACTATCAGGACTGGGTTGAGGCGGAAGCGCTCTACGACCGGTTGGAGCGTGATGTGGTGCCGATGTTCTATGAGCGTACCGGTCGCGTGCCGCGACGCTGGGTCGACAAGATGAAAGGGTGCATCGGCAATCTCTGCTACTTCTTCAACACCAATCGTATGGTCGCGGAGTACACGGATCGCTTCTATATGCCACTGGTTGAGCGACATCGCGGCCTCGTCACCGATGGCTACGCCGGTGCAAAGGCCTTGTCCGACTGGCGCCGCAGGCTGATGAGTGCCTGGGCACAGGTTCGCGTCGAGTCGGTCAACGGGGACATGCCATCCGAGCTCCACGTGGGAGAGACCTTCCGCGCACAGGCCACCGTTATGCTGGGTGAACTGACGCCTGATGACGTCTGTGTGGAGCTCTACGTCGGTCTGGTGAGCCCTGCCGGCGAGCTCGGGCAGGCGACGTCACTGTCGATGGACTCCGTCGAGGTGCTGAACAAAGGACGCTACCGCTTTGAGTGCGAGGCCAAGTGCGGAATGAGCGGGGATCACGGCTACACCGTGCGTGTGCTGCCCCGACACTCCGATCTGGCGACGATGTTCCTGCCGGGGTATATCCGCTGGGCCGGCTAGTCTAGGGAGACCTCGAGAACTCGAGGCTTGCCTGCCAGATCGGGCAAGATATCGATAGTCGCATCGGGGAACGCGGTTTGGGCCAGTGCCCGGACCGCGTTTGCCTGTTCCTCGCCGATCTCCACGAGCACATAGCCGCCTGGGGCGAGACGTCCTCGCGCCTGCTGAAGTAGGCGTTCGATCAGGTCCAGCCCCTGCACGCCGGCGAGCAGCGCGGCTCGAGGCTCGCGGCGCACGGATGTGGGGAGTTGGTCCCACGCGCCGTCCGCCACGTATGGGGGATTTGACACGATGAGGTCAAAGGATCCGTAGGGAGCCAGCAGGTCGGCTTGCACCAGCGTCACCCGTGACAGCACCCCGTGGCGCCTGGCGTTGCCTTGGGCCACGGCCAACGCCGCAGCGGAAATGTCGCCGGCGATCACGGAGGTGTGGGGGCTCCGGGCGGCCAATGTCACCGAGATGCAGCCGGATCCGGTGCCGACGTCGATAACCCTGCGACCAGGGCGGTGGGCTAGCCACGGCAGGGCGCGTTCCACCAGCAGCTCGGTCTCGGGTCTGGGGATGAGCACGGCCGGTGTGACCTCAAACAGCAGCCCGAAGAACTCGGCGTGGCCGGCGATGTAGGGAAGCGGCTCGCCTGACGCGCGACGTCGGACGAAGTGCACGTACCGAGCCACCTGGGGTGACGTCAGCTGGGCCTCGGGATGGGAGAAGAGGGCGACGCGCCGGCAGCCGCGGACCTCCATCAGCAGAAGCTCGGCCTCGAGGTGGGGACGGTCCGTGCACGCCCCGAGCGCGTGCGCAGCCCAGCTCAGGGCTTCGTCGACGCGTGGGCTCCGCGATAGGTCGTCCGGTGAGGCTCCGGTGCAGGCGGCCGGCAGGCTATCGCGCGGGTTCAGGTCCATAGCCGGCAGAAGCGACAGAGGCCGTCGGCCATCGTGGGCTGGCCACACCGCTCACAAGTCGTCATATCGGTCGCGGGCTCCGAGTCGTTCGGCAAGAAGCCCTTTTCCTTCGCTTGCAGGAACTTGGCGTAGAACTGCAACTTGGTGCCGGGGGCGTCGTGCTCCATCCGGTTGAGCGTGGCTTTGTGTCGGAGGCTCTTGGCGCCCTTCGAGTAGGGGCACTCGTCGTAGATGTAGTCGAGCTCGGTCAGGAGGGCATAGGCCGCGGTCTCGCGCTCATAGATTCTGCAGAAAGGCTTGACTTTGCGGGCGAGCTTCCCAACTGTGGCAGAGAGGACGGGGCCCTGCTTGACCAGGTAGCTCGTCTGCCAGTGGAGTACATTGCCGAAGAGCGTCGCTGCCTCGTCATCCAGGTTGTGCCCTGTCGCCAGCACGTTGTAGTCGTGCGCCAGAGCCACGCGGTTCATCTCATGGCGCTTGACCACGCCGCACACCGAGCAGGGCTCCCTTGACCGCCCGCGACGTTTGGCCGCATCGGTCACGCTCTCACCGTAGGTCCCCGCGATGTCGACGATGTGGAGGGACGCGGGGGAGTGTGCTTGTTGGAAGGCCACGGCTTTCCCCTTGGAGAGGTCCGAGTACCCAAAGCCCCCGTCGATGCCCAGATCGACGTAGATGCCGTCGGCCTGGTAGCCCAGCTTCAGCAGGATGTCCCACAGCGCCAGACTGTCCTTCCCGCCTGACACAGCGACCAGGATGCGGTCTTGCGGCTCGAACATGCGATAGTTGTGGATGGCGCGCTCGGTCTGCTTCACCAGCCAAGGGGGGAAGTGGGTGGCGCAGAGCGCCAGTTTGTGGTGGCGCATATTGATGGCGGCAGGTCCACCACACGTGCGACAGCGCATCTCAGCCTCCCGATATCACCGAGACCACCCTGACCTCGTCCTCAATCTCTAGGTGCTGATCCTCCGTCACCAGGATTCCGTTTCGGACAACCAGCACGGTCTCCGGCAGGATCTTGATCGACTTGAGCACCTGCGCCACGGTCATTCGGTGGTCGAAGGTCCAGGACTTGCTGCGGTAGCTGACCTGCATAGGCGGTTCTCCCGAATAGTGGAGACGAAGGAAGCGGGAGCTGTTTCAAGCCCCCGCTTCTTGAGATGACGACGTCGATCCCTATTCCCGGACGAATCGGTTCTCCAGCTTCTCCAGAAGCGCAGCGGCCTCGACGAGCTTGTCCAGGGGGTTTTGATTCCCTGTGAAATAGCGGTAGTCACAGGGCATAATGTCCAGGTTGTTGACCAGGGTGCGGTGATGTTTGCGAAGTGTTTCGCCAGAAACGTCGTAGAAGCTGGCCAGTTTCTCCAGAGGGATATCCCGCAGGTTCACCTTGCGCACGGTGTAGTCCAGCGCGGCGGCCCAGGCGCCCGGCTTGGGGATGTGCAGGACCGTCTCTCCCAATGCGATGCGGAACTCTACCCACATCTGGATGGCAGCACCGATCATATCGATAGGCATCTGAGCCGCGGTCATGCGGTCCGTCAGGTATTCCTCTACCGCGTCCATTCCACTGGCGAAAAGCTGTTCGATCCTCTCGGCGACGTCCGACTCGGGCTCGAGCCGCAGATAGTTTGCCAGCGATCTCAGAGCACGGTCGAAGTCTCCGGCTCGCGAGAGCACCTGTGCAAACTTCAGGTGATACGTGGCGTTGTTGGGCTGGAGGGTGACAGCGTTCTGCAGTCCGTCGACCGCCTCGTCCATATCCCAACGCTCGTAGGCCGAGAGGGCGCCTTGGTAGGCCGACTGTGCCCTACGGCGTGGGGATACCCCTGATTGCGACGGATCACTCATCACGGCCTCCAAGGAAGTGGGTGAGCATGCCCCGATTATAGCACCGACGACTGGCGTGCCAATTCGGGAGGCACCGGCTATCTACCACCAGGGCCGCTCTGACACGTTCACGCCCCATTCGGCGAGCCGTGCCTTCGCCTCGTCGAGATGCTGCTCGTCGATCGTGGCCGTATCTACTGATCCTGGCAGGGGGCTCAGCCATCGGGACAGCTCGGGGTCCGCTCCGCGAATCTCCTCTAGGGCCGTCGGGCGCACGAACCGCACCAGGCTGACCCTGGCTACCTGGCTCTCTCCATAGTGGTGACTCCACGCCTGTATGCGCTGCCGCCACGCCGGCGAGAGCGGCTCGCCGGTCATCCTGGACATGAGATCGATGATGTTCGGTGCGTCCATGCCGGCGGCGACGGCGGCCCGCGTGCTTTCCCTCGTCACACGCCAGTGCCCGTCTTGTGCTTCAGCGAACTGCTGTAGCACGCGGGTCACATAGAGGCTGGGCACCGCAGCCCTGGGGCGGAGGTCTCCATTGTGCCAGCGCATACTGGCGACCAGATCGGTCTCGGCGTCCTTGGAGTGTGCCGGCATCCACTCGAGCCGGAAGAGACCGCCCTGCACCGCCTCCAGGTCTCGCGGAAAGAACCAGGCGGTCCGCGCGTCCAGTGGATGGAGGAGCCGTCCGAGGTCGGGTTCCGCCATGGCCTGCTGGAGAACATCGGGTGTGTCGACCTGGAGCACCTGGACTTGACGCCGCACGACGATACGCTCGAACTGGCGCGCCCACTCCTCCAGCGATCGCACCACGTTCTGCGGCGCCGGTTGGCCAGTCGCCTCCTCCAGATGGCTCAGCATGGCTGTGACAGTCTCGCCTCTCTGAAACCCCCCGTAGACACTATCGCGGGTCAGGCGATAGGTGACGACGCTGTCGTCGAGCTTCTCGCGGTGAGCGATCTGCTCGAGAGCCATCAAGATGCCCACGGGGACCGGTCCCAGGGCCAACACCTGGAAATCGGGCTGCAGAATGACCTGCCACGGCTCCTCGCTGGTGACCTCGCTGGACGTCCGGTTGGTGTAGTAGTCGCGTGTTAATGAGCTGGCGCGGAGGACGGTGAGCTCGCGGGTGGAGCCGCGGCCCTTGGGCGGACCAAAGCCAAGATCGACGATCCCGAGTGATCTCAGCTCCCGCAACGCGCCGGCCGTGAGCTGCCGCTCCAAAGATCGTAGGTGCTTTTCGACGTCGCCCCGCTGACGGTTGCCGTACAGCCCAAGAGATTCAGCGATGGCGATGTAATCGAGTGTGTCGAGGACTAGTGAGCCGGTATCGCCGCCGGTCAGTAGCGTGCGGAAGAGAGCTGCGGGTAGCCATCCGGATCCGGCGACCTGGCCCAGCAGAGCGATCACGCGCCGGCGGATGTCGCTTGGGTGTCGGAGCGTCAACCCACTGTAGTAGCGGAACAAGGGGTTGGTCCTTGGTATCTCTACGATCTTCGTCGGCAATTGAACATATGCTTGAAGTAGGTCAGGCAGTTGGCCCACGGGCTTGGTGCTCCAGAAGAGCGTGGCGGCGCCCGACTCGACAGCTCTGATCATGCCGTCGTGAGCTGCCACCAGTCCCATGGCCCACAGCATATCGTGGAGCCAGATCACGTGGTCGAGACCTTCGTCGTCTTCCAGACCCAGTGCGCCGGCAATCCGCCGGCGGTCGCGCTTCCCAATGCCTCCGGCCTTGAGCTGCTTTGCTGGGGCACGGCGCAGTTCGGCCCAGGTGAAGAAGAGCTCCCGCAGGGGCCGCGTCGCGTCACCCGGCTCCACGGTGAACTCGCCGATGCCCTGGAGCCTCACCTCGCTGGGCTGCGGCTCAGGAAGCTCGAGCAGCGGGGCAGGCAGGACGGCACGGACCTCGGGGGCGATGCCGACTGACCTGGCGACCTCCAGTTTGCGGAGGCTCTGATAGCGAACCGGGTGGGAGGTGTTGAGCACGAGGCCCCGGCTCATCAATCGCAAGAGGACATCCCGGACCGTCGGCAGCGAGGGTGGGATCGAGGTGTCGTCGATGCGGGCCAATCCGGCCAGGATGAGTGGCGGCGCGATCTGCGGCAGTGTGGCGCCCTGATTCGGGTCCTGCGCCAGGACCACGGCGAGAGCGGCACGCTCAGCCGCGCTGAGCTCGCGGAGCGTCGTCTCGGCCCCGGCTCTCTGTGGGATCACGCGACTTAGCTCGCCCACCAGCCACGACTTTCGCACGGGCCGATTGGTGGGACGGACACCGAGTGTGCCCGCGATCTTCTGCAGCGCCTTCACGTTGTAGCCTTCCAGCGCGACGCTCAGCCGCTGCACCATCAGCCCACCTCTTTGGGCATATAGCCCTGGCGCGAGAGGTCCTCGAGTACCTGGTCCGCGGACTCGCGTTCGAGCAGAGCGCTCTCTGGGGTCAGGGCACAGACCACGGCTCGATCGATGTCGGGGAGAGAGAGACGAATCTCCTGCATGGTCATCTCATCGCGGGTGTGCAGCATCGCATGGGGTGCGTAGATGCGGATCCTGCCATACCGTTGCCACCAATCATGCCACCACGTAGCGATCTCGGCGATCGGCGCCGTTCCTACGTGTGTCTGCCACTCCTGGGCCAGGGATTCGGGATCGGCCCCGCTTTCGAAGGCAGCGTAGAGCTTGTTGCTGTCCAGTGCATAGCGGACACTGGTCTGGGAGAACCCAGCAGGCTTGGTCCAGTGAAGCACGTAGGCCATAAACGCGGGCGGCACTGGGGTCTGTGCCTCCAGGGTGAGCTCTACCGCGTCGTATCGGACATCGATCTCGGTGGGCGATCCAGCGTCGTCTATCGTGACCTTGGACACGCGCTCCCAGTGGAGATCTTGCAGGCCTCGGAAGCGCACCACGCGGACATCGTCCAGCGAGGGTCCAAGATCAACCAAGCCCATCGCACGGAGCGGTCCGGCCAGCATTGTTGTGACCACGCTATCCAGGAACCCCGGCCAGCCATCTTCTGCGTGTTCCGGCGTGAGCCCCATCAGGTAGCGATGCGTGTTGGGGGTGGGGAAGAGCCGTCGCAGCCAGCGCACAAGGTCTTGGATCGCGATCCAGGTTCTGTCAGGCAGGAACGAGAGTGTGTCGAGGACGACGTGGCGCAGGATGCGGGCGCTATCCCGCACCGTGGACTCCAGTGATGTCAGCGACCAGTAGCCGTGGTATGGGAATCCGACGGTTACGGTTCCGGAGCGCCAGAGCGGCCACCAGGCCGCCCAGTGGTCTATGTTCCTGTAGAGGCCGTAGATCGCGGTCACCTGTTGGCCCGGAGGCGTCGAGAACCACTTCTGTGCGGCCTCGGGAGCCACCGTCACCGGGGTTCCCTCCTCGATGATCCCCCCGAGAACCAGGAGCCGATAGAGGAGTGTGACGCGGTGCTCTGATACGCCGAGAGCGTCAGTGCACAACGCCAGCGAGGCATCGTCGAGCAGCAGTGAGGGGGGAAGCAGTGTGACGGTGCGCTCCGGCACGTACTTACCCTGCAAGGCCTTGGCATCTTCCAGCGAGACCGGCCAGCAACGCGGCGGCTCGATGTGGGCGTGGTTTGGCGACTGCCAGCGCAGCACCGGACGCAGCCGCGCGGTGTGAGATTGGAGTAGGTAGATGAGCTGTTGTAGCTGCCCCAGGATAGCCCTTGGGTCCTCCGCTGGCACGCAGGTCGCCGGTTCCGGAGCCTCAGGCAGCGAGATGCTCATGGATGGGAGCCGGCGACGGATGTTGAAGGGGACGAACGCCTGACCCTCACTGTCGTCCAGCACTAAGTCGGCGCGACGCAGCTGCGCGATCATCTCCGAGGAGTACTTGGCCTTGCCGGCCCAGAGGCCCTTGCTTGCGGGCTGCGTATGGGAGTCGGTGAGAAAGGAGTGGAGAAGCAGCCGCACGTACTGTTGCTGCAGTGTCTCAGAGATGCCGGCAAGTGATCCGGCCAGACGGGCCGAGTCCAGGAAGACCTCTGCGAGGTTCTGCGCAAGCTCGGTCCTTGTGCGCCCCTGTGGAGAGAAGCCCAGGGCAGCTGTTTGGTCTCGCAGGTCTGACACACGGTGCCCACCGTTGGCAAGTCTCGATGCTAAGTTCGCGACGGGGCCGGATGGCTGGGACAGCCAGATATGCCTCCAGGAGGGGTTGAGGTGTGGGGGCGGCGGATCCTCCCAGATGTAGCCCAGACGTGCATCCAGACCGTCTGCCGGGCGCTCCGTCATATCTGGCTCAGGCTGCTTGACCATCGTTCCTGCTGTTTGGATGTTGGAGGAAGGCCTAATGTTGCTGTTGGGTGTGCGCCAGGGCGCCGGGGACTTCCTCCCCGTAGAGGATCAGATAGCGATATCCCTGTTCGGTCAGGAACCGCTGGCGATTGGCGCTGTATTCTTGATCCACGGTCTCCTTGGAGACGATGCTGTAGAAGAAGGCCTGGCGTCCGTCGGTCTTTGGGCGCAGAATGCGCCCAAGCCGTTGGGCTTCCTCTTGCCGAGAGCCGAACGTGCCAGACACCTGAACGGCAACGTTGGCATCCGGAAGGTCGACTGAGAAGTTGGCGACTTTGGAGACAACCAAGGTCCCTACTTCCCCGGACCTGAACTGCTCGTAGAGCTGCTCGCGTTCGGCGACCTTGGTCTTGCCCGTGATGATCGGGTAACCGTACCGTTTGGCGATGTTCTCCAGTTGCTCGAGGTACATCCCGATGATGAGGATGCGATCCCCTTCGTGATAGGCCAATAGCCTGTCAAGTATCTCGATCTTGTTGGAGTTGGCCGAGGCGTGGCGGTATTTCTGGCGACGTTCCGCCATCACGTAGTCCATACGTTCAGCGTCGGGCATATCGACGCGTATCTCGTAGCAGACGGCCGGTGCGATCCAGCCCTGACGTTCCAGGTCGTGCCAGGGCACGTCGTACTTCTTGGGCCCGATCAGTGAGAAGACGTCTTCCTCTCGGTTGTCCTCGCGCACCAGCGTCGCCGTCAGGCCGAGCCGGCGCCTTGCCTGTAGTTCGGCGGTGATGCGGAAGACCGGGGCCGGGAGCAAATGGACCTCGTCATAGATGATGAGCCCCCATCCGCCGTTCGTGAAGAGCGCGAAGTGAGGATACTGCTCCTCTAGGGGCAGCCCTTTGGCATCCTTGGTACCGCGCTTGCGGTGGGTGAGGATCTGATAGGTCGTCACCGTCACCGGGCAGAGCTGCTTGCGCTGGCCCGTGTACTCGCCGATCAGCTCAGCGCTGAGCGTGGTCTTGTCGATAAGCTCCTCACGCCACTGGCGGGCGGCGACGGTGCTGGGTGTGAGGATGAGGGTGTTGGTCTGGGCCTGGCTCATGGCCGCCATGCCCACGATGGTCTTGCCGGCGCCGCAGGGCAGCACGACGACGCCGGCCCCGCCGGCGTCTGAGCCCTTGGCCCAGAAGATTTCGGCGGCATCCTGCTGGTAGGCCCGCACGACGAAGGGATCGCCGCTCAGCGCGCTCTCGCGCAGCTGCAGCGACAGGGGCGTGCCCGGTAGGTAGCCGACCAGGTCCTCCGCGGGGTGTCCGGCCTTGGTGAGCGCCTGTTTCACGTGCCCGCGACGTGAGGCGGGCACCTGGATCGTGTGTGGGCCGATGCGCTCCAGGAGCAGCGGCGCGAGATACCGGTGGCGCTCCAGTTCGATCAACAGGAGAGGATCATCGCAGGTCAGGCGCAGGCGGGCCTCGTCGTACGGATCGCGCGTGAGCCGGACCCTGCCGTAGCGCCGGATCGTGTCGCGAATCTCGAACAGGACGTTGTCTGGCACCGGATACTTGGCCAGGGTTTGGAGACCTTCGATGATCTCGTCGGCCTCCAAGCCGGCAGCGGCGGCATTCCACAGAGAGAGGGCTGAAATGCGATAGGTGTGGATATACTCGGGGCTCTTCTCGAGTTCGGCGAACCGCGCCAGGTGATCGCGGGCCGTCTCGTACTCCGAGCTGTTGACCTCCAGGAGGACCGTGCGATCCCCCTGGACGATGAGTGGGGCGTCGATGCGATAACCCATATCCGATAGATTCTACCGAGCCTCATTGCGTAGTCAATGCTTTTCTTTATGTTAGAATGCGTGCCGCCAATCGGTATAGCAGCAGCGCTGCCAGGGGAGGGTGATCTATGCGCCGTTTGATGGTGACCGGCGGAGCCGGATTCATCGGTTCGAACTTTGTCCGCTACATGCTCCAGACGTACCCTGACTACCACATCCTTGTCTTTGACAAGCTGACCTATGCCGGCAGGTTGGAGAATCTCGAGGAAGTCGCGGCAGCGTTCCACGATCGCTACACCTTTGTCAAGGGCGACATCTGTGATATGGCGCAGGTGGACGGTACGATCCGGTCGTATGACATCGACACGATCGTGAACTTCGCTGCCGAAACGCACGTCGACCGGTCGCTGATGACGCCGGGTTCATTTATCCAGACAGATGTCTACGGCACCTACGTGCTGTTGGAGGCGGCGAGGAAGTTCGACCTGGAGCGGTTTCATCAGATCGGCACGGACGAGGTGTATGGTCAGGTGCTCGAAGGCCGGTCCAAGGAGACGGATCACCTCGAGCCGCGGAGTCCCTACTCTGCCAGCAAGGCGTCGGGCGATCTGATGGTTATGGCGTATCAGGAGTCCTGGGGTCTTCCCGTGACCGTCACCCGCGGCTCCAACAATGTTGGACCCTATCAGTATCCCGAGAAGGTGGTGCCGCTTTTCGCCACCAACGCCATCGATGAGGAGCCTCTGCCGGTCTACGGTGATGGGCAACAGATGCGCGACTACCAGCACGTGCTGGACCATTGCACCGGCATCGATACCGTGCTGCACAAGGGCGCTCTGGGCGAGATCTATAACGTCGGCACAGGCGCGGAGATCACCAACCTGACGATGACCGAGGTGGTGCTGGAGACGCTGAAACGGCCGAAAAGCCTGATCAAGCACGTGGCGGACCGGGCCGGGCACGACCGGCGCTATGCGTTGGATGTGAGCAAACTGAAGGCGCTGGGTTGGGAGAGCCGCTACACGTGTGAGGAAGCGGTGGCCGCGACCGCTCGGTGGTACGCCGAGAACGAGGCCTGGTGGCGCCCCATCAAGAGCGGCGAGCTTTACAAGGACTACTACGCCGAGCAGTACGGCGAGCGGCTGGAAGACGCCTAGCCAAGATCGTGGCCACGCCCGACAGCATCGCCGCGAACCTGTTGCGGGGTGTCAATCGGGCGGTTCGCGACTATGATCTGATCGCCGGCGGTGACCGCATCGCGGTCGGCGTCTCTGGCGGCAAGGACAGCCGCACCCTTTTGGATCTCCTCGTGCGCGGCGTCGACATCCCCGGTACCTATGATGTCGTCGCCGTTCACATCGACGGCACCGAGGTCGGTCTACCCGACCAGACTGCCAGCCTGGTGCCGTGGTTCCGTGAGCTGGGCGTCGACTATCGCATCAGGCCCCTTGAGGTCCCCGAAGACGAGCCCCTGCCGATGGACTGCTTTCGCTGCTCGTGGAACCGCCGCAAGGCGCTTTTTTTTGCCGCTGACGAACTGGGGTGCGACAAGGTCGCGTATGGTCATCATGCCGACGATGCCGCGGTGACGACGCTGATGAGCTTGATGTACAAAGGCCAGGTCGAGACGATGGCGCCGTGCCTCGAGTTCTTCCAGGGTCGATTTGAGGTCATCAGACCGCTGATTCTTCTCCTTGAGTCTGACATTCGGCGGTACGTCAGGGCGTGCGGCTGGTCCATCCCTCAGGAGTCGGCGTGTCCTCGAGAGCCGAGCGCACGTCGCGTGCGGATCGAAGCGTTCCTGGCCACGTTCCCGAAAAGGGAGCGCGACCAGATACGAGCCAATCTGTGGCGGGTGGGCCGGCGCGGCGGACGGTCGGCGGGCGAGGCAACCCCATGAGCGGGGTGTCTCGGCGGGACCGGAAGTTGCGCAAGTTGAGCCGGTTCCTCTCGATGCTGCTGCGACATCAGCCCGCGCGGTTCCCGGTGCGGCTCGATGACCAGGGGTACACTGCGCTCTCCGATGTCATGCGTGTTCTGCGGGCGCTGCCCAATTTCCGCTGGGCGACGCGAGCGGACATCGATGAGATCGTGGGGGCGCGAGGGCGGGCCAAGTTCGAGATCGTGCAGGATGATGCCGGCACGCGGATACGCGCACTGTACGGGCACACGGCGGTCCGTCCCGTCCATGCACTCGTTACGCCGCCAGACGTGCTCTACGTTGCCGTCACGCCGGAGCGCGTGCGGGAGGCCGTGGCGGAGGGGCTGCTGCCCGGCGAGACCGGCTATGTTGAGCTGGTTTCATCTGCAGAAGAGGCGAGACGCCTGGTGGCGCACGAGACCGATAGGCCCACCGTGTTCGCCGTCGATACGCCGGCTGCCATGGCCGCAGGCTGTGCGTTCCACAGCCCGGCAGAGGGCATCTACCTAGTGGCGCGGGTCGTGGGAGCGCACCTCACGCAGCTCTCGTAGTGCGCCGCTTCTGCGGGACAGGGTCTCCGGCAGCTCCCAAAAGTCTGGCGTTTTTCGTCCCCTAGGGTACAATGCCTGCTGATTTCTGTGCCTTCCGAAGGAGAAGAGCAATGCCCGAGTACACACCGCAGGAGATCGAGCCTAAGTGGCAGCAGAAGTGGGAAGAGGACAAGCTATACCGGTCCCTTATCGATCACGATAAGCCCAAGTTCTACGCCCTTACGATGCTCCCCTATCCCAGCGGCGACATCCACATCGGGCACTGGTACGCGATGGCGCCCAGTGACGTGCGGGCGCGCTTCAAGCGGATGCAGGGCTACAATGTGCTCTTCCCGATGGGGTTCGACGCCTTTGGGCTGCCGGCGGAGAACGCGGCGATCCAGCGGGGCATCCACCCCAAGACGTGGACTCTGCGCAACGTGGAGCGCGAACGCCAGCAGCTGCGTTCCATGGGCGCGATGATCGACTGGGAGCGCGAGGCGGTCTCCTGTCTGCCCGGCTATTACCGCTGGAGCGAGTGGTTCTTCCTCAAGTTCTATGAGATGGGGCTGGCCTATCGCAAGCAGGCCCCCGTGGACTACTGCCCGTCCTGCAAGACGACGCTGGCCCGCGAGCAGGTGATCGGCGACGAGCGCATCTGCGAGCGGTGCGGTGCCTCGGTCATCAAGAAGGACCTGGAACAGTGGTTCCTGCGGATCACCAACTACGCGGATGAACTCCTCGACTTCTCGGACATCGACTGGCCCGAGCGCATCAGGCTGCTGCAGACAAACTGGATCGGGCGCAGCGAGGGGGCCGAGGTGGTCTTCAAAGTGGTGCCGGAGGATCTGCCCGCGGGCACTGATCCGGCCCAAGGCGATCTGGTGGTCTTTACGACCCGACCGGACACGCTCTGGGGCGCGACGTTCATGGTGTTGGCGCCCGAGCACCCGCTGGTCAACGTGATCACGAAGCCCGAGTTTCACGAGGAAGTGCACGCATATCAAGAGCAGGCCTCCCGTCAGAGCGAGATCGAGCGTCTGAGCACCGAGAAGGAAAAGACCGGCATCTTCACCGGTGCCTATGCCGTCAACCCGGTCAATGGCGAGCGCATCCCCATCTGGGTGGCGGACTACGTGATGATGGGCTATGGCACCGGCGCCATCATGGCTGTCCCGGCCCACGATGAGAGAGACTTCGAGTTCGCGACCAAGTTTGGCCTCGATATCCCCGTTGTGATCGAAGCCGAGGAGTGGGTCGCGGATGATCGTCCGCTGCCGCTGCCACACGCCTACCCGGGCGAGGGCAAGATGATCAACTCCGGTGCCTTCGACGGCACACCGGCACCCTATCCGGCGAAGGAGAAGGTGACCGCTTGGCTGGCGGAGCAGGGAACCGGCAAGGCCGCGGTCAACTATCGTCTGCGCGACTGGCTTATCAGCCGCCAACGTCTCTGGGGGTCGCCGATCCCCATCGTGTACTGTGACAAGTGCGGCACGGTCCCATTGCCCTATGAGGACCTGCCGGTGCTGCTGCCCGATGATGTGGACTTCCGCCCGACCGGTGAGAGCCCGCTCAAATACCACGAGGGGTTCCTAAACACGACATGCCCCAAGTGTGGCGGTCCGGCGACGCGCGAGACCGACACGATGGACACGTTCATCTGCTCATCGTGGTACCAGTATGCCTACCTGAGCCCCTATTACAGGGAGGGCGAATCCGTCACCGGCGATGCGGTGCCGATAGACCCTGAGGAGATGGCCTACTGGGCGCCCGTGGATATCTACACCGGTGGCGCCGAGCACGCTGTGATGCATCTGCTCTATACCCGCTTCTTCACCAAGGCGATGCGGGACGCCGGGCTGGTGAGCTTCGATGAGCCGATGGTACAGCATCGCAACCAGGGCATCATCCTGGGCGAGCCGCGACCCGGGGACTGTGTCGACGTGGCCGGTTCGTGGGACGGGGCTGCCTTCCAGGCCGAGAGTATCGTAGCCTACAGCTTTGCGGATCAGGCGCATTGGCCCGAGGCGGTGCGCACCGACACCCGTGTCTGCGGCGAGCTGATGGATCGTGACGATGTGAGCATGCAGGTGCGCACGTCGGATGATGGCGCGATCGCTGTGGTGCTGGTCGACGAGGGGATGGCGGTCGATATTCCCGGCAAAGAGGGGAAGGGCGACAGCAACGATGTCCTCTACCACCTGGACGTCGAGAAGATGTCCAAGTCCAAGAAGAATGTCGTCGCGCCTGACGATCTGGTCGCCAAGTATGGCGCGGATACGGTGCGCGCTTATCTGATGTTCGGCTGGCGTTGGGAGCAGGGCGGCCCGTGGGACAGCCAGGGGATGGAGGGCGTGATCCGCTGGATGAATCGGGTCTGGAACATCGTGACCGAGGCACCGCGTGGCGGGGGCGCCTCCAGTGAAGCCGCGACCAAGGAGCTGTTGCGGGCCAAGCACTACGCGATCAAGAGCGTGACGGCGGACCTGGAGAGTTTCAGCTTCAACACGACGATCGCCCGTCTGATGGAGCTGACCAATGCGCTTTCCAAGGCGAAGGCGGCCTACTGGGGAACCGATGTCTGGGATGAGGTGGTCACCGATCTGCTCCTGATGATGGCACCGGCGACGCCGCATATGGCTGAGGAGCTCTGGGCGCTTTTGGGCAAGCCATACAGCGTTCATACCCAGTCCTGGCCTACATGGGATGAGGCGATGTTGGTCGAGGAGACGGTAGAGATTCCGGTTCAGGTCAACGGACGTGTGCGCGGTCGGGTCACGGTAGGCGCCGATGCCGGCGAAGAGGCGATCAAGGCTGCCGCGTTGGATGACGAGAACGTCCGGCGGCACCTTGAGGGCAAGCAGATCATCAAGGTGATCGTGCCCCGTGGTCGGCTGGTCAGCATCGTGGTGAAGTAGCGACACCGATACCGAACATCACAGCCCCCCAACCACGCGTTGGGGGGCTGTTCGTTTTCTGGACAAGCACCCCAGCTGTGCGATAATCCGCCCGGTTTGAATCCCACCCACGGCGAGGACCTATGGCGACCCAACCTGAACCGGCGAAACAATCCCGTATCTGGACCCTGGTGGCCTTGGCCTTCGGCTACTTCATTGATCAGGGCGAGGGACAAGCGATGTCGGTCCTCTTCCCCACGATTCGGGCGATGTGGGGGCTCGACTACACCGCCTTGGGCATGATCGGCACCATCCGCAATATCCTCCAGTCGATCAGCGCGCCGTTTTGGGGTTTCGCCGCTGACCGGATGTCCCGCAAGAAGGTTATCATCTTCGGCACCGGCATATGGGGCGTCTGGACCCTGGCCTGCGGTCTGACGCAGAACTTCGGGCAGATGCTGGCGATTCGCGCGATCTCGGGGATCGGACTCGGATGCTTGATGCCGGCGACGTTCTCCCTGATGTCCGACATCTTTCCCCCCAACCGCCGCGGTCGCGCGCTGGGCATGCTCGAGGCCATCGGGGTGATGGGCATCATCGTCGGAACGCTGGGGCTGGGCATGCTGGCGACGCCGACATTGTGGCGATGGGGTTTCTTCTCGCTGGGGGCTTCCAGCGTGATCTCGGGCGTGCTGGTGGCCCTGTTGGTCAAGGAGCCGATCCGTGGGAGTGCCGAGCCAGAGCTCGAGGGCAAGATCACGGCCGAGGCCGCCTCCAAGTACCGCGCGGAGTTCTCCGATATCCCCAAGGTACTGGCGATCCCCACCATCTGGGTCGCGATCTTGCAGGGCCTGGCAGGGAGCATGCCGTGGGTGGTGATGGGGCTCTACATGATCTCGTGGTTTGTGGATGTGCGGGGGATGACCGAGGCCATCGTCTTCGACCATCCGAAGGGCAGCGCGACACTGACCTTCGCCGGCATCGTTGTCGGGACGGCTGCCAGTAACATCATCGGAGGCATCGTGGGGGATTGGGCGGAGCGCAGGAGCCCGAAGTACGGGCGGACCGTGATCGGCCAGATCTCGATTTTCTGCGGCATCCCGCTGACCTACGTGCTCTTCACGATGACGGGGAGCTGGTCCTTCTGGGCAGTCTTCGGCCTATGTTTCGTGACCGCACTGCTGATCAGCTGGCCCGGCAAGGGCGCAAAGGAGCCAATGATGCTTGGGGCCGTGCCGCCGGAGCTGCGCGCGACCGCTTTCGCGATGACGACGTTTATTGAGAGTGGGTTTGCGGCCATCGCGGCCTACATCGCCGGGTCTTTGGCTGATCGGTTGGGGTTCACCCGTGCCATGCTATGGACAATCCCCTTCCCTTGGCTGATATGTGGCGTTGTCTACTCCGGGTTCTACTTCGTCTATCCCAAGGACGCGGCCAGACTCCGCGAGCAGATGGCGGCGCGTGCTGAGGCGATCTCGCAGGGTGGCGGGGATTAGGGGATGGCTCAATGAAGGTCGAGTTACTGGCAATCACGCGGTATCTGGGGGGCGACGGATCGCCCGAGGCACTGATCGAGCACGCGGGGCGGGTCTGCTACCGCAGCGAGCGAAGGGGTAAGCCGGCTCCCTTCATCCGCGCACGCCTGAAGGACGGACACGAGAGCATCATCGAGCACGCCGGCGCGACGTTCGAGATTACGGGCGTGAGCCGTGCTTGCACGCACCAGTTAGTGCGCCACCGGCTGGCCTCCTATAGCCAGGAGAGCCAGCGATACGTGGACATGTCCGATCCCAACCTCGTCGTGCCCGATGCCATCGCGACGTCGCCGGAGGCCTGCGAGGTGTGGGAAGCCTACGTGGCACAGGTAACCGAGGTCTATGGGAAGCTGCGAGACCTGGGCATCCGCAAGGAGGACGCGCGCTTCGCCCTGCCGAATGCTGCCGAGACGCGTATCGTGGTGACGATGAACTTCCGCGAGCTGTTGCACTTCTTCCGCCTGCGACTGGCCCCGGATGCACAGTGGGAGATCAGACGTGTCGCTGCCGAGATGCTGGAGCTGCTGGTGCCGCATGCTCCCACGGTCTTTGGCGACCTGGCGGCGGAGTTGACGTGACCGAGCTTCTGTCACAGGATTACTGTGACGACGTCGACCTGGCCTGCCAGGTCCGCGACATTCAGCAGATGGAGCTGGTGGACAAGCTGCTGTCGTCGGTGCCGGTCTTTGTGCTGTTGGTCAACGAGCGTCGGCAGGTGGTGTACGCCAATGGAACGCTCCTCAACTTCCTGGACGTCGAAGCGCGAGCGGTGATCGGACGTCCCCCGGGTGACGTTCTGCAGTGCAGCCATGCGCTAGAGGATGGGCAGACTTGTGGTGAGACGGGCTCCTGCCTCTACTGCGGGGCTAACATAGCGCTCATGGCGGGGTTGGCCGGACACGTGTGCACTGAGGAGTGTCGCATCGTCCGCGATGCCAGCCTTGATCCGCCTGCACTGGATCTGAGGGTGCGGTCGAGCCCACTCATGCTGAATGGCGAGACCTTTGTCCTTATGGCAGCTGAGGACATCACCGATGAGAAACGACGTCAGGTGCTGGAACGGACCTTCTTCCACGACATACTCAATACGGCGACGGTGCTCGACGGCGCGACCAAGCTGATGCTATCATCTAGCCTGGATGGATCCACCCTGCCGGCGGAGGACGATGCCTCGATAAGGAGAATCATCGGCCAGGTTTCCCAGCGTCTGATCGATGAGATCGTGACTCAGCGGGATCTCTCCGAGATGGAGAATGGTGAGCTCGAGCCGGAGGCCAATGATGTCCTGGCGCTGCCGTTCCTCGACGGGTTGGCGGTCGCCTACGCCAGCCAAGCGATCGCTGCGGACCGCACGTTGGTGATAGCGCCCGACAGTGAGGATCTAGTCTTTGTAGCTGACCAGACGCTGTTGGGTCGGGTACTGGGCAACCTGATCAAGAACGCCATCGAGGCCTCTCAGCCTGGGGAGACGGTCACAGTCGGGTGCCGCACGATGGCTCCCGCGCAGGTTGAGTTCTGGGTGCATAACGAGGCGGTGATGCCTGACGAGGTCAAGGCTCAGGTCTTTGAGCGTTCCTTCTCCACGAAGGGCCGCGGGCGCGGGGTCGGTACCTACAGCATCAAGCTGCTCACCGAGCGATATCTCGAGGGGAGTGTCTCCTTTGACTCGCGCGTGGGGGCGGGCACGACCTTCCGCGTGCGCTACCCCATCTCTCCGTCGTACGCCCAGTAGGCTCCAGCACCACACTGCATCAAGCCGACTCGAACCCCAGCGCTCGTTCTCGCAGGCTCACAAAGCGATTGCCTCCAACGATCACGTGGTCCAGTACCGCGATCTCCAATAGCTTGCCGGCGTCGACCAATCTGCGCGTCAGGGCCACGTCCTCGGGCGAGGGGTTGGGATCCCCGGACGGATGGTTGTGTGCCACGATCACGGCGGCGCAGTTGCGGCGGATCGCGCTACGGAAGACCTCGGCGGTGCGCACCAGGGACGTGTTGAGGCTGCCCTTGTAGAGCGTCTCGCGGTCGACAACGCGGTTCCTCGTGTCCAAGTGAAGGACGACGAAGTTTTCCTGTTCGAGGTGCCCAATCAAAGGTGTGAGGATGTGCGCGGCATCGCTGGGCGCGCGGATTTGCCACCCTTCCTCCGGGCTCTCGGCCATCAGACGGCGTCCCATCTCCAGCGCCGCCAGTATCTGGGCCGTCTTGGCAGGCCCCAGGCCGCGTTCCCCGGCCAGCTGCGCGAAGTCGGCGCGCGCCAACCCGCCCAATCCTCCAAAGGTGGCCAGTATCCGCTGTGCCATCGACAGGACGTTCTCGCCGCCCACGCCCACGCGCAGGATGATGGCCAGCAGCTCGGCGGTCGACAGCGCCTGTGCCCCCACCCGAGCCATCCGCTCACGAGGACGTTCTTCGAGGGGCATCTCCTTGACGGTCACGTAGGTCATATGCTTGCCTCCCACTTAGCCGATGGTATAATGCCGGCGCTTTGGCGCATACGGCGGTGGCAGCTCTGCAGCCTCCTGCGTGCGCAATTGAGCTAGCCAGTTCTCCGGGCTGCCCAGCGGCTGCGCCGGAACGCAAAGGAGCCCCGCTGTATGATCGATCAACTCCTCGAGATCCTGCCGCAGGTCGTCACGGTCTTGACGCTCGCGGTCACGGTCTTTCTCACCAGCGTCTGGCTGGGTATGGTGCTGTGGACGTTCCGCGATATCCGCTCCCGCACGCGCGATGTCGTGGTGCAGATACTGGCGACGTTCATGGTCGCCGTCCTGACCCTCCCCGGCCTGATCGTGTACTTCCTGATCCGGCCCCGCGAGACCCTGGCGGAGGCCTATGAGCACGCACTGGAACAGGAGGCATTGCTCCAGGCCATTGAGGAGCCCGAGGTCTGCCCGGGTTGCGCTGCGAAGGTGCAGGATGACTTCCTCTACTGCCCATATTGCCACACGCACCTGAAGAAGACGTGTGTTGCCTGCGACGCCGTGCTCTCGCTCGACTGGAACATCTGCCCATACTGCGGTACATCACAGGGTAGCCAGGTCGTCGAGCCGGTGATGGAGCGTGTGGAGGCCGCGGTGGTGGTCGAAGAGCCACAACCCGCGCCCGAGGAGCCGGCTCAAGTCTAGTCTACGCTTGATCCTATTGACACCGGGACGCTAGTCGTCCCGGTGTTCTGTTTCCCGAACACCGCCGAGCCCCCCTACGTCAAGTCCTCTTCGCGGATGGTGTGCACGATGACCATATTGGTGACACCGTGGACCTCCAGCGGGATGCCCGCCGTCAGCACCACATTGCTGCCCACGCCGGCGTAGCCCCGCCCGCACGCCGCCTGCACCATCGACGTGATCATCTCGTCCGTCACGTGGAAGGGATTTCCGACGATGGGGATCACACCCCACATCAACTGCATCCGTCGCGCCGTGGTCTTGAACGGCGTCACCCCCAGCAATGTGACCCTGGGGCGGTGTCTCGCCACGATACGCGCAGTGCGACCTGACTCGGTGGAACAGCAGATTGCCGCTGCGTTTGAGCTCGTCGCCAGGGAGACGGTCGCGTCGCTGATGGCGGTGGTGATGATCTGGGCGTTGGGCCGGCTGTGATCCGCCACCATATCGAGGAGCTGGTCGTAGGGGAATTCGGTGGAATCCTCCACGTGCTCGGCGATTCTGGCCATCATCCGGACGGCCTCGACAGGGTACTTGCCCATCGCGGTCTCCCCGGAGAGCATCACGGCGTCGCTGCCGTCCAGGATGGCATTGGCGACGTCCGAGGCCTCTGCGCGGGTAGGTCTGGGCAGGGTCACCATTGATTGGAGCATCTGGGTAGCCGTAATCACGGGCTTCCCCAGCTGGTTGCACAGGTGGATCATCCGCTTCTGGACCAGCGGCACCCTCTCCGGGGCGATCTCCACACCAAGGTCGCCGCGGGCTACCATCACGGCGTCGGCTGCTCGGACGATCGCCTCGAGGTCCTCAAGGGCCTCCGGTTTCTCGATCTTGGCTACCAATCCTGGCATACGGTGCGGATCCTCGCCCACCTGGCGTACGCTGTCGGTGTCCAGTTGATTCTCCAGATAGGTGCGTAGTAGCTTCACGTCAGCTGCCCGGCGGACAAACGAGAGCGCGATGTAGTCAAGGCCCAGCTCGAGAGCGACTAGAGCATCACGCTTGTCCTTTTCGGTAAGAGCGGGGATGCGGAGCTCGACGCCCGGGAGGTTGACGCCTTTGTGGGAGGTGAGCTTGCCGCCGACGCAGATGTGACACGTCACCCTCTCCGGCGCGACCGCCAAGACGGAGAGCTCTAGCGTGCCGTCGTCGATGAGGAGACGGTCGCCGACCACAATGTCAGAGATGATGTCCGGGTGGGGAAAGGGGACTTCGCGGTGCAGGTCGGTGATCTTGCCGCAGGTAAGGATGGTCTCTTCGCCCTCGACAAGCTGAATCCCTTCCTTCGGGACCCTGCCGATTCTGATCTTCGGGCCCTGCAGGTCGCCCAGCAGAGCAACGTGACACCCCTCCTGAGCGGCAGCCTCGCGCACCATCTCGGCGGCAGCTCGCTTCTCGTCGGCAGTGCCGTGTGAGAAGTTGAGGCGTGCCACCGTCATGCCGGCCTGGACCATCGCACGTATGGTCTCAAGACTGTACGTTGCGGGTCCTAGCGTGCACACGATCTTCGTCAGGGGCATCTGTTTCTCCTTTCATCGAGGACAGTGGCCCTGGAGGCCACGCCCGGCGGGCATTGTACTCCCCTGCATAGGGATGTCTATCGGCGGGCTGGATGTGCAACGCGCCCTTGGTTGCTCGGCGCCGCAACTGCCACATAATGATGCCCACTATGGACCAAGTCTATGACTACAACCGCAGACGCTGGGAAGCACTGGTCGAGGCCGAGGCGCTCTTCACACGCCCTTGGCTGGATCTGGATCGCGCGTCGGCGCGTGAGCGCCTGGATCCCTGGGGTATTCTGGGTGACCTGACGGGCAAGGATGTGCTGTGCCTGGCGAGCGGTGGCGGCCAGCAATCCGTCGCCTTTGCCCTGCTGGGCGCCAACGTCACCGTGTTGGATATCTCAGAGGGTCAACTGCGCCAGGACACGGTAGCAGCCGCTCACCATAGCGTTGTGGTCACCGTTCGGCAGGGAGATATGCGGGACCTCTCCTCGCTTCCTGCCGCGGCCTACGATCTGGTGTGGCAACCCTACTCCCTGAGCTTCGTACCGGACGCCCGCGAGGTCTTTGCCGAGGTCGCGCGGGTGATCCGCCCCAGGGGCATCTACCACTTCGCCGTCGCGAACCCGCTGGCCTCGGGGATGGGTACCGGCGACTGGAACGGCGAAGGGTACCTGCTTTGCCGACCCTATGTGGAGGGGGCCCAGATCGACTACCCGGACGAGGATTGGGTTTTCCGCCGACATCCGGAGGCCCGCGGGCGCACATCCGGGCCCCGTGAATACCGGCAGACGCTGGGGCGACTGCTCACAGGACTCGCGGCGCATCGGTTTGTGACCTTCAAGATGTTGGAGTGGGCAAGTCACGAGCAGAACTTGGATGCCGAACCCGGCTCGTGGGACCACTTCACCGCAACGCTGCCGCCGTGGCTGTGGTTCTGGACCTCCTATCAACCCGATCTCGAGCTTCCGAAGCTGAAGGAGTCGACCCATGCCTGATCGCAAAGTCCCTCACGTGCGCTCTATCAACCTGGATGACCCGCTGGATGGCACGTTTCGCGGACATGTCCGGGCGATGGGCTACACTGACTTCGATATGTCGCGCCCCATCATCGGCGTCTGTAACCCGTGGAGCGAGCTGAATCCGGGTCACTGGCACTTTCGCGCCCTGGGTGACGCGGTGAAACGCGGCATATGGGCCGCGGGCGGGTTTCCCCTGGAGTTCCCCACTATCTCGATGTGCGAGGTCTTCCACAACATCAGCACGTTGATCTACCGCAACCTGATGGCGATGAGTACCGAGGAGATGATCGCGTCCATGCCGATCCGGGGTGTGGTGCTCCTCTCGACCTGTGACAAGGACGTGCCCGCCCAAGCGATGGCGTTGGCGACGGTCAACAAGCCCGCCATCATCGTGACCGGCGGGACTCGGTTGGCCGGCTTCTATGAGGGACGAACTGTGGCGTGCTCCACTGACACCCAGAAGTTCACGTGGGAGTACAAGGCCGGCACCATCGGTGAAAAGGAGATGCGTGAAGTCGAGATGAACGGCTTCTACAACACCTGCGGTGCCTGCGGCGTAATGGGGACCGCCAACAGCGTGCAGTCGATGGCCGAGGCTTTGGGGTTGACGCTGCCGGGCTGTGCCTCGATACCCGCGGTCTACGCGCAGCGCATCCATATGGCAGAGGCCACCGGCATCAAGATCGTGGAGCTGGTCGAGCGCGACATCCGCCCCTCCGACATCCTCACTCGCGAGGCCTTCGAAAACGCGATCCGCGTGCAGATGGCGACGGGCGCCAGTACGAATCTGATGATTCACATCATCGCCATCGCGCGGCGCGCCGGTATCGATCTGACGCTGGCAGATTTTGATCGCATCAGCCAGGAGACGCCGTTCATCGCGGACGTGAAGCCGTGTGGCTCGGTGACGGTGGAGGAGCTATACCACGCGGGTGGCATCCGGGCGGCAATGAAGCAACTGGAGCCCCTGCTTGCGACGTCAGTGATGACGGCGAGCGGCAGGACGCTAAAGGAGAATCTGGATGGTGTCGAGGTCCGCGACCCACGGATCATCCGCCCTATTGATGACCCCATTCAGCCCGACGGCGGGCTGCGCATCGTGCGCGGCAATCTTGCGCCGGACGGGGCCGTGATCAAGACGGCTGCAGCCTCGCCGGGGTTGCTCCACCACACCGGTCCCGCGGCCATCGTGCCGCGCAACGGTAGTCAGGCCGAGATCGATGCAGCGCTGGCCCATGTGACGGCGGATCACGTCCTCATCAACCGCTATCTGGGACCCATCGGTGCGCCCGGTATGCCTGAGCGTGGGCCGGCGGGTTTGCCCACGCATCTGCTGCGCAAGGGTGTGCGCGACATGGTGCGTATCGTCGACTGCCGCATGAGCGGCACATCCTATGGCACCATCGTGCTTCACGTGGCACCCGAGGCCGCGATCGGCGGACCGTTGGCTATTGTCGAACCCGACGACCTGGTCGAGTTGGACGCCAACAACGGGAAGCTCAACCTGCTGGTGGATGAGCGTGAGATCCAGCGACGTCTCGCTGCCTGGACACCCCCGCCGCCGGCGTATGACCTCGGTTATCGCGCTCTCTGGATCGACCAGGTGAACCAGGCGCCGGATGGGTGTGATTTTGGGTTCAATGTGGATCCCGATTGGCGGCAGAGGAGAGCGTCTTAGCGGCGTAGCGTCCTGGCGTCCTAGCAGATACCGAGCTGCGGACGACCAATACAGCTCGGTCCTTTGCTCTCACGTGGCTAAGCCGCCACGCCGCTGAGACGCTGCCGCACATTCAGCCGTCGAAGTAGATCGGGTTTGACAGCAGGGCCGGCAGAGGCGGGACGCTCGGCAGGAAGGTGCGCCAGACCTGCACCACGGCAAAGCCTGGGGTTTCTACCGGCAGTTCCAGCTCAAGGGTGCCGGCTGACGACGCACTGTGAACATCCCGGCTGCCTCGATCACTGACCAGCTTGACGACGTCGCCGCGCTTGAGTCCATCGACGCGGATGTGCATCGTCAGCCCCGGGCGCCAGGCGACCGAATCGCCCAGGATCGCGCCGTCGCACGTCATCTCCACGATGGGCCCATCGGGCGCATAGGTGACGAAGCTATGTCCCTCCCTCACCGCAGAGAGCAGGGCTTCGGGGCTGTCCGACATTGCATAGACCCCCATACAGGGACCGCCCACGATCTGGAAGAGGCCATCACGGTGGTAGTCACTGCCCCCGGTCATGGGCACCTTCTTGCCCGCCGCTAGCAGCTCCAGCCAGTAGCTGACCGCACGCAGATTGCTCTCACGCATCGGGCCGTTCCAAACCTCGAGACAGTCGAAGGACAGGCTCTCCATGTCGAACTTGAAGGCGTAAGGCTCCTCAAAGGGATGCGCAATCACGATCACGGCGCCACGCTCCCGTGCACTGGCGAAGCGTGCGCGAGCCTCTTCCTCGCTGTGGGTGAAGAACGGCTCATCGTAGAACCGGTCGGAACCCAGGAACGTGGCATGTCCCAGGTAGTGGGTCCATTCTATGCCGGGAATCAGGGTCATATCGGGGATATGGGGCAGCGCCACAGTGCTGACCATCTGGTTGTGATCGGTGATGGCGAGGAAATCGAGGCCGTGACGGCGCGCGTGCACCGCCAGCTCCGCGACCGTGAGCACGCCATCAGAGGCGAGCGTGTGTGTGTGGAGGTCACCCTTGTAGAGGCGCAGCTCTTCTGGGGTGAACGCCAGATCATAGGTGACGGTGACGCCATCTTGTGCCACCTTGTAGGCGCCCACCAGGATCTGCCACTGCCCGAGGTTGAGGGGGTGGGGCGTGTACCCCGGGGTCGCGGATGTCGCGCTGATCGTGACGCGGCGTTTGTTCGATCCAGAAGCGCCGACCTGGCTGCCATCGGGCGCGATCAACCCGAGGTCAATGACATTGGCCTCGGTGCGCGGGGTGAAGGCGCCGTGCTCGAGCGGGACAGTGTCTGTGGGGCCGCGCTCATAGGTGTATGTGAGCGTCATCGATGCCGTATGGGGCGGCATTTCGAAGGGCAGCGTGAAGTATTCCCCCTCACGTTCGTGGGGGATGAACACCTCGAGGCGGGTCTCTGTGCTCACGAGATGACCCCTCAGGATTGCGCAGGTTCGCTCAGGACGGTCCTCAGGAAACGCTTGACGTGCCGGTCCCAGAAGTGCCAGTCGTGCTCGCCGTCTTCCTCAACATACTCATGCGTGATGCCAAGCTGTTGGCAGGCGGTGTGGAACATCTGGTTCACCGGGTAGAGATCCTCCTGTCGGCCGCAGGCGATGTAGAGGGTGGGCAGCTCTGCCGGCCTCTTGGCGGCCTCCTGCAGCCAGACCACCGGATCGTGCTTGCTGCCGCTGAGTTGGTCGAGATCCCCGAAGATGTAAGCGAACTCGGTCTGGCGCGGGTCGTTGGGGATGGC
>Ga0180435_10000932_pt1 | contig 30836 bp, 28 predicted proteins | sample SS_ome_3_FD_132467 | JGI IMG/M metagenome (GOLD analysis project Ga0180435, IMG submission 132467) | Hypersaline lake sediment archaeal communities from the Salton Sea, California, USA - SS_3_S_1 metaG | ecosystem: Environmental > Aquatic > Non-marine Saline and Alkaline > Hypersaline >... | reverse complement strand
GGGCCTTTCCGATATCTCTTTCATATTCCCGGCGGTATCCAGTATGAGCGTAATATCTTCAGGGGTAAGTGACTCAATATCAAGGATGTGTTTTTTGGTAAACGACATTAAGCACCTCAGTTAAAAGCAAGCTATTAGCGATTAGCAATTAGGTATTAGCAGCTAGATGCTTCATGAAACTGTTCAGCATCCGTTTGATCTCATTAATTTGTTTATCAAACTCCGCAAAATCACTTTTCTTAAGGTGCCCTAAGTCATGAGCAAGAATAAGGTGATATTCTGTATACCTAACACCTAATACCTAATGCCTAATACCTAACATTATTCCAGAATATTCCCAATTCTTCCCCATCTGACATAATCAAGAACAGAGCCGTCATTTTCACTGTTCCATGACCAGTATATGATAAAGGCTTCTCCTTTTACGTTTTTTAAATCAACGAATCCCCAGAACCTGCTGTCATGGCTGTTGTCCCGGTTGTCGCCCATAACAAAGAGTGAGTGCTCAGGAACCTGAATGGGAGGCATATTATCCTTCATGTTGCCTGTGTCGTATATGCTTGTTCCGGAGTCCGTGTAAATAGCATAATGCCTGTCATTTATCCGCTTGCCGTTGACATAAACGTTTTTCTTCCTGATCTCAACGGTGTCACCTTCAATTCCGACAACCCGTTTGATGAAGTCTTTTGAAGGGTCTCTGGGGTAGGTGAATACGACGATATCTCCTCGTTCGGGTTCACCGATGGGGACGAGGGTTTTCTTCAGAAAGGGTATTTTAATGCCGTATGTAAATTTGTTGACCAGTATATGGTCACCGATCAGAAGCGTGTTTTTCATTGACCCCGAGGGTATTTTAAATGCCTGAACGACAAATGTTCTGATGATAAGCGCCAGAACGACCGCCACCAATATAGCTTCTATATTTTCACGAAGTTTGCTTTTTGTCCTGGATGCGGTATCCGGTTTGTCGGGTGTAGAGTTCAAATCTGCAATTCACCTTTTTAATAATTAATCGTCATGCCGGTAACGTTGACTGCGGCTCTCCCAGAAAAAATGCCCCCTTTTCAATGGATTCTTTTAACAAGGATGCGATTTCACGAGCCCGGACCATGCTCGACAAAGGAACCGTGGGAACATTCTTGTCTTTAAGGGTAATTGTGCCGCTTTTCAGATCGGCATAACTCACCTGTCCGAGGCTTTTATCCACACCGTTGGGATAATCGCTGCCGTAATCCACTACCTGGGTAAAAATGTCCGAGTCGGAAATGGCGGTGTATTGCGCCATGTCTTCATTTAACAAGGGGATGGGAATGCCAAGACCCACGGCAAGGGATGTGCCGTATCCCAGTATACTGATTCCAACAAGCCACCTGGGGTCCATCTCCTTGAGGTCGCCGGTCACGGAGAGCGTACCGGCGGGTTTTATCGGAACGCCTTTCTCCGTTCGTTCAACACCCGGGGTGTGCTGTGTGCCCTGCCATGTGACATATCCCTGTGCTCCTCCCAGAAATATCCTGGTACCGACACCGATGGTCTTATAATAAGGGTCGTTGAACAAGGGGCTCAACTCCCCCGCAGAGCAATAGTTTGCATTGCCTGTTTTCGGTTTCAGGGTTCCCATGTAGGTATATATGGTTTTCTTTGTGAGATTGACCGCGCAATTGTAATTCTGATAGCCGTTTCTGGGATTGCACAATATCGCGGATCGAAGCGAGTCGATGGTGACCTTTTTTTCATATTCACGTGACGGATAACAGGATGTGCCGTAAGCTGTTGCTTTCAGGTGAACTTTTTTTCCGGAAATCAGATCCTCAATGACATGACCGCCGCCGTAGTTGAATTCGCCCGGCCAGACTTTATTCAGCGGATCATCTTCACACGGTTCCGTTGCGCCGATATAGCAGTCTACCGCTGCCAGGCCGGCATAGGCGGGGACATTATTCAGCCATACTTTTGATGCCTTTATTCCCGGCGTCACCGGCCCGAAATTGAGAAACGCTCCCGAAGAACACATGGGGGCAAATGTCCCGGTTGTCACCACGTCGACTGTTTTTGCGGCCTCGACGGCTCCCTTTTTGTCCACGATATCGATGATGTCTTCTGCGGTGACCACCACCACTTTTCCGGAACGAATCTTGTCGTTGATCTCCTTGTATGTTTTATTGATTTTGTGTTCGGCCATCTTCTAGTACATCCCTTTAACATCGTTGATTTTGGATGTTATATTGTTTTGAATCCATGAGCCGTCCCACCACTCGATGGGATTGACAAATGTGTTATGTATGAACATGCCGTAGTGCAAATGATCCCCGCCGGCAAGCCCTGTGGTTCCGGTCCGCCCTATGATTTCACCCCTTGACACCTCCTGACCGGTTTCGACATCCATGGTGCTCAGGTGAGAGTAAATGCTGAACAGGCCGAAACCATGGTCAATGATGACGGTTTTACCGTATATGCCCACACTCCCGTTGAAGACCACTTTTCCGCTGTTGGCAGCGGGGACCCTTGAGTGGGCGAGGGACGCCAGGTCAATTCCCATATGGTACTGCCTGTCAATGACGTTCCCCTTGTAATGGTAGCTTCTGTGGTCGGCAAACCCCGCTTTCCTTGCCGATCCGCTGAGCCGGATAAATGATTGGTTCCAGTATAAAGCGGATTCCGTCTCTTTCCCGTGTCCGAGGATGACATCGTTGTTCTTTTTTCTGAGTTTCCGGTTGACTTCAATAAACTTGTCGATTGCTTCTCCGGCAACCTCCATGTCAAATTCCGGCATCTTCCAGTTAAGAAATTCATCTGAGATGGGGATGGTGTCTTTTGCAAACCGTTTTGTCCTCAAGTGATAATAAAACCCGGTGCGGCTGCTGTTTCCGGCCTTATCCGTCGCTTTTACATAGAGTTCCGTGTCCGTGCCCTGTTTATGATCCAGTGCGAAAAACGCCATGAGTATATTGGGGTCTTTAAAGTGACCCGGATATCCCGGAAAAAAGTTGCCGCCGACGTTGACACCGCTCACCGTATCCGGCTCGGTCACACGGAAGATGACCAGGCCGGCCCCGCCCTGGGAAACATTATGATGCCGGGTCAGAACATCAGCCCGCGGAGGAACCGTGTCGATGATCACCTCTTTTTCAATATACGACAGGTTGCCGTTGTTCCAGTCTCTCCATGAATTGTCCCTGACGGCTATTCGTATTATCGCCGGCCCGTCTGACAGCCCCAGCGTTTTTGGTTCGACGGTTATTGATAACGGTATGGAGGTCTGTTCCTGATACGCGTTATCGATGAGCACTTTTTCTTTGCCGTCTTGCAGAACCGCAGCCCAGATACTCCGAACACCGCTTTCAGGATCAGCTACCGTCCCGGACAGGGTAAAGGACTTGCCGATATAGTCTGAATGGGGGGGTATGGAAATGGTGGGCGCGCTGCTTTCCATTTTTACGATTAAAATGTAGGTCACGGAAAAAATAATGGAAAGGGACAGCAGAATGAACAGTGGAATTTTGATGCTTTTCTTTTTATTTTTCAATTGGTTGCCATATCAATTACGCATTAGTTTTTATTTTTCGCGGATAATAGCAGTATGCAATGGCATAATCAAGCCAAACTTTGAATGACCTGGTAAAAACTCCGGTTATGGATTTGTCCCCGCAGTGATCAAGTGGTTAATGTTAGTTTCTTGACTTTTAAGGGGATAGACATTAGTAAAGATTCAGTAAATTTGGGCAAAACACAATGGGATGCGGAATAACATATGAATGATATCATATCATCAAAAGATATAAACATAGGGAAGGGGTGCCCGCTTGTTTTAATTGCAGGTCCTTGTGTCATCGAGGATTTCGGCACCACGTTCGACATCGCAAAAACATTGAAACGTATTACGGAAGAAGCAGGCTGCCCGTTTGTATTCAAGGCATCTTACGACAAGGCCAACCGCACCTCCATTTCATCCTTTCGAGGGCCGGGCCTGAAAGATGGGCTCGAGATGCTTAATACAATTAAATCCAAGCTGGGTATTCAGGTCCTTTCCGATGTTCATGATGTCAGCCAGGTCGCGGATGCATCAAATGTTTTGGATATTATACAGATTCCGGCATTTTTATGCAGACAGACGGATTTTATTATAGAGGTTTCAAAAACAGGTAAACCGGTGAATGTAAAAAAAGGGCAGTTCCTGGCACCCTGGGACGTTCCAAATATAGTGGAGAAAATCGCTTCAACAGGAAACAGAAATATCTTGATTACCGAACGGGGCTCCATGTTTGGTTACAATAATCTTGTGGTCGATTTTCGCGGAATAAAGATCATGCAGGAGACCACCGGGTACCCGGTAATCTTTGATGCCACCCATAGCGTTCAACTGCCCGGCGGCGGCGGAACCCGTTCCTCAGGGCAGAGAGAATACGCACCGGTTCTGGCCAGGGCGTCGGTTGCGGCAGGTGCGGATGGTGTTTTCCTCGAAGTGCACAGCGATCCTGACAACGCCCTTTGTGACGGTCCGAATTCTCTGCGACTGGACTCTCTTCAATCCTTGCTTTCAGAATTAATGAACATAAAGAAAATAATCCAATAAAAGGTGTTTTAAAAAATGAAATCCGGGCTCAGAGATGTTAAGATGCTGCTGCTGGATGTTGACGGCGTGTTAACGGACGGCAGCATCATTTACGATGACGGAAATATAGAGACAAAAGTGTTTAATGTAAAGGACGGCCTGGGTCTAAGGCTCCTCCTTGATGCCGGCATAGAGGTGGGCATAATTACCGGAAGGGCGTCCGGAGCCTTGACAAACCGCTGTGCAAACCTGGGGATTCGCCATCTCTACGATGGAGTTACGGACAAAACGTCAGCCCTTGACGACCTCGTTAAGAAAACCGGAATAAAAGCGGAGGAAACCGCATTCATGGGAGACGATTTGCCGGACCTTCCGGTCTTAAAAAAGGTCGGCCTTTCCATCGCCGTGAACGATGCCGATGAAACGGTAAAAAAGCATGTGGATATGGTAACCAGCCGAAACGGCGGCGATGGAGCGGTAAGGGAGGTGTGCGAGGGCATTTTAAAAGCAAAAAACCTCTGGAACGATATAATCGATGCCTATATTGCATAATCTTATGAAGAGCGCTTCGAGGAAATTTAAAATCGGGCTTTTTCTGGGAGCCATTGTCACAGGGTGCATTGTTTTTTTCGTGTTTGTGGGGGTCCGAATGGTCGGCAAAAAGCAAGAACAAGGCACCACTTCAATTACTTCAGGCGCCAATATGTCCATCGACAATGTTCATCAGACAGCAACACGGGACGGGGTTAAGGAGTGGAGCCTGGAGGCAAGGTCGGCAAAACTCATGGATTCGGGAGAAAAGGCCCTGTTTACGAATGTCTCGGTCGTGTTTTATTTGGAAGATAAATCACAGGTAATGATGACGGCAAAAGAAGGCGTGCTTAACACGGCGACCAATGACCTGACCGTAACCGGGAACGTTGTGATTGACAATAGCAGTTATACGATGAGAACCGAAAAGTTGCATTACAAAAATAATAGTCGTATAGTCACCGTTGATGAATTCGTGAAGATTTCAGGGAAAACCATGGCTTTTAATGCCGACGCCCTGACGTTTGATATGAATAAAAGAAAAATTTTTATGAAAGGGAATGTTAGAGGATCCATAAACGGACGTTTTTATGATATATAACTTATCAAAAACAAAGAATATAATATTGTCGATGGCATTGACTGCCGTGCTCCTGACACCGATTATGGCGTATCCGCAATCAGATGAATCCACGGAGAGTAAACACGAAAAGGGCCTCGTTCAAGAGGACGATACGGTCCATGTTGCATCGGACCGGATGGTGATGGATATGAACCGGAGGATCGTTGATTTTATCGGCAATATCCATGTGACCAGCAGAGATTCAGTTATAACCGCCGACCGGTTGAAGGTTTACTATAAGGAGGGAGGTTTTACAGGAAATGGAGGCGCGGGAGACTCCTCAGAGGAATCCATTGACAAGCTTGTTGCCGTCGGAAACGTCGTGATTAATTTTGATAATAGGGTTGCAGTAGGCGAGCATGCAGTATATACTACGAACAATGGAATTCTTGTTCTTACCGGTAAAGAGGCGACTATTACCAGCGACAACAATACGATTTCAGGAGAAAAAATTACACTTCACCGACGCGATGGTCGTGTTTTTGTAGAGAGCAGCAGCGGAGAGCGTGTTAGAGCTGTGTTGGAGAATAAAAAGGACGATTCTGTTTCAACTGATTAATGGCTATCCTCTTTCTTGATAATCTAGTTAAAACATATCACGGCAGAAAGGTTGTCGACCAGGTTGAATTGACGGTTGAAACAGGCCATGTTGTAGGTCTTCTGGGTCCCAACGGCGCGGGTAAAACGACGACTTTCTTTATGGCCGTGGGAATGATAAAAGCAGATGCCGGCCGAATTCTTTTAGATAAAGAAGATATTACCCTGCTGCCGATGCATCTTCGGTCGAGGAAGGGCATCGGGTATCTGCCGCAGGAGGTGTCCGTATTTAAGAAGCTGTCGGTCATGGATAATATTTTGGTTGTTCTTGAAGTACTGAATGTTCCCGGGCCGGAGAGGAGAAAACGGGCGGAAACCCTTCTGGATGAGCTCGGCATCAGGCATCTTTCGGAAAGTAAAGCCGGGGTGCTGTCCGGAGGCGAAAGAAGGCGGCTTGAAATAACGCGTGTTTTAGCCACAAAACCGTCATTTATTCTTTTGGATGAGCCGTTTGCCGGGATTGACCCTCTGGCCATTATTGATATACAGAATATAATTAAGCACCTTACGGATCGCGGCATAGGGGTGCTGATTTCAGACCATAATGTCAGGGAAACACTTGGCGTGTGCGACCTGGCTTATATTCTGAATAACGGAAAAGTAATTGCTTCCGGTACCGCGAAAGACATCGCATCAAGTAAAACAGCACGACAGATTTATTTAGGAGAAGGGTTTACTCTATAACATATGGCCCTGGAACTACGACAACAACTTAAACTTGCCCAGCAGTTGATCATGACCCCCCAGCTGCAGATGGCGATCAAACTTCTTCAGCTATCCAAGCTAGAACTTGTGGATGTGATTCAGCTGGAGATGGAAAAGAATCCTGCACTGGAAGAAATGCAGGAGTTCGAGCCCGATGAGGCCGGCGAAAACAAGCAGGACGCATCGACCGACCAATCCACCGACGCTCAGGATGTGAAAATTGAGGAAAACATCAAAGATGACGTGGACTGGAGCAATTATATTGATGAATACAATTCACCGGGGCGCACCTATCATGAAACGGAAAGAAAAGAAGCGCCGGCATATGAAACATTTATTTCAGAAAAAAAATCCCTGAAGGATCATTTATTATGGCAGTTTTTGATGACCCTTCCCGGCGAACAGGACGAGCTTGTCGCGAGCCAGATAATAGGAAATACAGATAAGGACGGCTATTTGCAGGCTGAACCCGAGGATATCGCCCAGCAATGCGGTACCACAAAGGAGAAGGTCGATGAGGTTATAGCCCTGATTCAGACATTTGACCCTCCGGGAATATGCGCTAAAGATTTAAGCGAAAGTCTTATCATACAGGCAACCCATATCGGTATCACCGATCAGAATGTGATCCATATCATCAAGCATCACATTAAAAATCTTGAAAATAAGAATTATAAGGCCATTGCAAAGGATTTAAAAATCAATATCAACAAGGTCGTCGCCGCCGTGAATGTAATAACCATGCTGGATCCCCGGCCGGGGCGGCAATACTCTGATGAGGAGCCCCATTATATAACGCCTGATATCTATGTGTATGAATACGAAGGCGAGTTTGTCATCCAATTGAATGATGATGGCATGCCAAAACTCAGAATCAACCCATATTATAGAAAGGCAATGAGGGGCAATGAGAAAATCAAAGGGGAGACCCGTGAGTACCTGCAGGACAAAATGCGGTCGGCCCAGTGGCTGATCAGGAGCATTCATCAGCGCCAGAAGACCATTTACATGGTCATGGAAAGTATATTAAAATTTCAATATGAATTTTTTAAAAAAGGAATCGCTTATTTAAAACCAATGGTGCTTCGGGATGTCGCAGCCGATATCAACATGCATGAATCAACCGTCAGCCGGGTTACCACAAATAAATATGCCTATACACCCCAGGGTATTTTTGAGTTAAAGTATTTCTTTAACAGTTCAATAAAACGGGTTCATGGAGATGCCATAGCATCCACCAGTGTTCAGGATAAAATCAAAAAAATAATTGAAAGTGAAGATTCAAGAAAGCCATATAGCGATGAAAAAATAGCGCAGCTTTTAAAGGAGGTAAATATTAATATCGCAAGACGAACAGTTGCAAAATATCGTGAAATGTTAGGTGTATTATCATCCAGCAAACGAAAACAATTTTAGGGAGGTCAACCAACTATGCAGACATCTGTAACTTTTAAGAACATAGACTCCTCTGAAAACCTTAAAACATTTGTTAGTGAAAAACTGAACCGATTGGATAAATTCCTGGACAACCCTGCTGAGGCCAATGTCGTGCTTTCAGTGGAGAAATTCAGACACACTGCGGAGATAAACCTGACAGGAGACAGGCTGACCATTAACGGCAAAGAAGAAACCGGCGATATGTATTCGGCTATCGACATGGTATTGGACAAGCTTGAAAAGCAACTTAAAAAAAATAAACAGAAAACAAGAAAAAGGCGGACGTCCGCGAAAGAAAAGGGAAAGCGCAAGGGGCGACAGTTCGACAGTATGGCCTATCCCGAAGAACAGGAACGGCAGGTGATAATACATAACATTGAGTATAAACCAATGGATGTCGATGAAGCGGTCATGCAAATGGAGTTAAGCGACAACCAGTTTTTCGTTTTTACCAACTCTCGAACTGATCGGGTGAATGTATTGTATAGGCGCAACGACGGTGACTTTGGATTGATTCAGCCGACTAGAAGCTGAATATACTATGTTTTGGTGATGTTAGATGAAAATATTAGATGTTTTACATGAAGAAACCATTCTGGTTGATTTACAGGCAAAAGACAAAAAAGGGATACTGGAAGAGCTTGTGGGGCCGGTTTCCGCAAAAACCGGAATCAACCATGATGAGCTCGTTAAGAAGTTAATGGAAAGGGAAAGGCTGGGGAGTACGGGGATCGATGGTGGAATCGGCATCCCGCACGGAAAAATCAAAAACCTGGACGCGCTGATCATGGGTTTCGGCCTCAGCAAGCGAGGCGTCGACTTCGAATCCATTGACAAGCAGCCGACATACCTTTTTTTCCTCCTCTTTACGCCTGAGAATTCAACGGGACTGCATTTGAAACTTCTCGCACGTATTTCGCGGCTGTTAAAAAATAATGAGTTCAGAAAAAAACTGTTGGATGCGACAAGCAAGGAGGAGGTTATTTCAATAATCAAAGAAGAAGATGAAGAGTTCTAAGTCATTTATTTTTCATTGTGGACACTATCAAAATTACCATTGTCAGCGGGCTGTCGGGATCCGGGAAAAGCACGGCGATCGCCGTATTTGAAGATGCGGGTTTTTATTGCGTCGATAATATGCCGGTGGTGTTGCTTCCGAAATTTCTGGAACTGCCGTTTGATATCCCCAAAGGGTTTGCCGGATTTGCCTTTGGAATGGATTTGAGGGAGAAAGACTTTGATTCTAAATACCCGTCTGTTTTTTCCGGTCTGAAAGACAAAGGGTATTCTCTGGACATCCTCTTTTTTGAAGCTGACGAAGACATATTAATACGGCGTTTCAGCCAGACCCGGCGGCCTCATCCTTTATCAGAAGGTCGGCGAATTGTTGAAGGTATACACGCTGAAAAACGTAAATTGGAAAACCTGAGACGGATATCCAATAAGGTGTTTAATACATCCGACACCAATGTCCACGAGCTCAAATCAATGCTTGCAGACTACATCCAGGAGTCAGTGGATCGTGAAAGCATGCATATCAATATCATATCATTCGGATTTAAAAACGGGTTGCCGCGTGATGCGGACCTGGTGGTGGATTTAAGGATGCTGGCCAATCCGTATTTTGTCCCCGGGCTGTCGGCACTTGATGGAGAAGACGAAAAAGTAAAAGATTATGTGTTGAACAATGAGATTTCTCAGGTGATGATCGAAAAATATCTTGATTTGCTTGACTATTTAATCCCTTTATATAAAAAAGAGGGGAAAGCGCATCTCACCATTGCATTCGGGTGTACCGGAGGGCGACACAGAAGCGTTGCCGTTGCCGGTTACTTTTTTGAGCACATAGCCAAACAATATAAGCAGGTGGAAGTTATTCACAGGGATAAAGACGAATAAAAACAGAATTTTAAAGAGGATTTATGACAGGGATTGTAATTGTGACACACTGCCGCCTCGGGGAAGCCTTAATTGAAGCAGCCGAGTTTATTTTGGATTCCAAACCCGAGGCTGTTACATCTGTTTCCGTAAATCTTAATGAAAATGCCGAAAAGCTTCATAAAGATATCCTTGGCGGTATTAAAGAAGTGAACCACAACAGGGGCGTCCTTATTCTGACGGATATGTTCGGCGGAACTCCGTCCAATTTAAGCTACTCGTTTCTTGAAGAAGGAAGAATTGAAGTATTGACCGGTATTAATCTTCCAATTTTAATCAAGGCACTTTCGATCAGAGATAAAAAGGACCTTGCCGATGTTGCAAAGGAACTCGAAGAGTATGGAAAGAAGAGTATCTCCCTTGCCAGCGGAATATTGAAAGGAAACAAAAGAAGTTAATGATTTGTTATCATAATAATACCACCGCATTCAGGTTGACAACATGGAGGTAAAAAATGACTACTAAGATTGGCATCAATGGTTTTGGCAGAATTGGAAGATTGGTTTTCAGGGCTGCTTTGGACAATCCTGAAGTGGATGTTGTAGCGATAAATGACCTCTCCGAGCCGGCGACAATTGCGTACTTATTGAAATACGATTCCGTGCATGGGACGTTGGACAATGAGATTGCCTCAGGGGACGGTTATATCGAAGTTGATGGGAATAAAATTACGGTAACGACCATCAAGGATCCGGCCGGCTTGCGATGGGGAGACCTTGGTGTCGACATTGCCGCCGAGTGCACGGGGTTGTTTCGGGACAAGGAGTCCGCATCAAAACATCTTGAGGCCGGTGCCCGGAAAGTCATCATTTCAGCCCCTGCCGGAAATCCCGATATTACCATTGTGATGGGAGTGAATTCCAATCAGTATGATCCGGGAAAACACAACATTATATCCAATGCATCGTGCACCACCAACTGTCTTGCGCCGGTGGCTAAAGTACTGCTTGAAAATTTTGGTATAACACATGGACTTATGACAACAATTCATTCTTATACCGGAGACCAGCGGCTGCTTGATTTTCCCCATAAAGACCTCCGAAGGGCAAGGGCCGCAGCATTATCCATGATCCCGACAACCACCGGTGCGGCAAAAGCGGTGTCCCTTGTTTTACCTGAATTGACCGGCAAGCTGAACGGCCTTGCCATTCGCGTGCCGACACCAAACGTCTCCATCGTGGATGTGGTCGTTAACGTTGAGAAATCAGGCATCACGGTTTCCGACGTCAATGAGGCCCTCAAGGAAGCTTCGGAGACATCACTTTCCGGCATCCTCGGATATAGTGACGCACCCCTTGTTTCCTCGGATTTCAACGGGTGCCCTCTGTCATCCATCGTGGATGCTCCCACCACCTATGTGATAGAAGATATGGTAAAAGTCATGTCCTGGTACGATAACGAAGTAGGATATTCAGCCCGGATGGTGGATCTTGCGGTAATGATCGGATCGCAGTTGTAAGGAGACATCCCCATGGAAAATAGAAAACCATTCATTGCCGGGAACTGGAAAATGTTCAAAACTTGTCCCGAGGCGGTCAAAGCGGCTTCCGATCTCAGCAAACGTGTTGAGGGTGTATCAGATGTGGAGATTATGATCGCCCCGCCGTTCACCGCGCTGTCACCGGTATCCGATGCAATTAAAGGCGGCCCGTTGAAACTTGCCGCCCAGAACTTGTTCTGGGAGGAAGACGGCGCATATACAGGTGAGGTTTCTGCTAAAATGATAGTGTCTGCAGGGTGTTCACATGTGATTATCGGCCACTCGGAGCGCAGGCAGTATTTCGGTGAAACTGATGAGACGGTAAATAAAAAAATAAAAGCCGCCATAGGCAATGGACTGGTTCCCATATTGTGTGTCGGCGAGACCGAAAAAGAAAGAGATGAAGACAAAACGTTTTCTGTTCTTGACAAACAGGTGAAAAAGGGGTTAGAAGGTTTCCTTTTAAATGATTTGGGTTCTCTGATAATTGCATATGAGCCGGTCTGGGCCATTGGTACGGGTAAAACCGCAACCAGCGAACAGGCTCAGGACGTTCATAGCTACTTAAGATCCATGATTGGTGCCGACTTTGGACCGTCCCTGGCTGAAACAATGCGGATTCTTTACGGGGGAAGTGTGAAGCCGGCCAATATCGGGGAACTGATGGCGATGCCGGATATTGACGGCGCACTTGTGGGAGGCGCCAGTCTTGATCCGGAGACGTTTTCAAAGATTGTAGTATATTAACGGATACGGAATACAGATTTTATGTCAATTTTTATCGTACTGATTCATGTCATTGTTTGTATTGCATTGATTATGATTGTGCTGTTACAGACAGGTAAGGGTGCCGACATGGGCGCTGCCTTCGGTGGTGGTGCCAGCCAGACGTTATTTGGAAGTACCGGGGCGTCAACTTTTTTAAGTAAGGCAACCACGATTGTGGCGGTAATTTTTATGTGCACCTGTTTTATCCTTGCCTATATGTCTTCAAATAAGACTGCACCGTCAATAATGAAAGACGGGGATGTACCGGTTGAACAATCGGCACCATTAAACGCCGGTTCCGGAGAAGCTAAAGACGCACCGGCAGACACGACACCTGTGGATACGAATTAGGACGGTGAAGGCGTTCAACGTGCCGAAGTGGTGGAATTGGTAGACACGCAGTGTTGAGGGCGCTGTGGGAACACCCGTGCCGGTTCGATTCCGGCCTTCGGCACCATCCATATTAAAAGGCTGTAATCTTGATAGGTTACGGCCTTTATTTCCCAAACATCATAGGATTATAAATAGATTTTTCCGTAGAGCATAAACGCGCCGTACTCAAACTCAATATTGCCTTTAAGATCAATGTTCGGGTAATCCTCACCATCAGATTCAATCCCTAAGCGGAATACGTCATATCCGATTCCCATTCCAAAATATTTTGTGGGAAGATATTCTACGGCAAAATGCTGTTCCGTTAAGAAACCTTTAAAACTGTCTAGTTTTACATAGAATACCTGGGATCTGCTTCGAAGAAATACGTTGGGGGTAATGGCAAAATCTGCACGAAGACCGAATGAAGGTAAAGGGGCGATAAATTTTTCCCTTTCATTGGCTTCCACAAGACCGGTGGCGTTCAGGCCTAAATTAATGGGCATGATATACAGTCCGGTGATCGCGCCAAGATCGATTCGATCATCCTGAAAGAATGAATAGCTGTATGATGTCTGGTAGATATCAAGATCAAAGTAACTTTCCACACCCGTACCCGCCGGGATTTCTATTATATTGCCATTGGGTCCTTCAACTTCAATGTCACGAAGGATGGACCTGCTGCCGTTACGGTGCAGGGAAATGATCCTCAAGTCCCACCGGTGACGCCTGTTTTCAGAAAACCGCCAGTGTGCGTCTATTCTATAGGTAAACGTATTGGAGTCAAGATTGAGAATTTCTTCGGCATCAATGTCAAATCCCAACCCCTTTCCCCCATAGCGGAGTTCCGTGTTCATTTCGGTGATATACCCCCCCAGACTCAGGCTGTATTTTTCCCATGGGTTATGTTCTGTAATCGAGTTTTCTGAAACCGGCTCCCGGCCATATGTGGAAGCCGGGGTCATTGCTAACAGGATGGTAACAATAAAAACAGTCGTTCTTGTCATAACAGACTCCATCGAATCACATTCAGGCTCTGTAGTAAATCAAAACGCTTTTAAAACGGCCATGATAAGGTAAATTCGTTTATGGTAAGGGCGGGAACTGATTTAAAATATTCTCAACCAGTTCATTTGTCTCACGGTTTTTCTGCTCCGGACTTGAATGCTGGGTGGTGCGACGGGTTCCGGAACCTCTCCAGACCAGATTGTCTGTTGAAGCGTCCGTGAAGTCAATGATCAGGGTGGCTTCATCTCTTTCAGTTACATTGCCCCCCGAGCTCAGGCTGATCCCGCCATGACGGCCCCGTGTACTTCTGCCGACGCCAAAACCGAAACCGGACCCTTCAGAAACAATCTTACTCTCAATAATATATTCGTAGCTGATATAAACGTCAGGACTCCCCTCGGATGCTTTTTGATACCCTTTTTCTTCGAGATAACGCTCTATTGTATTGCGAATTCGATTATTGAGAAGGGGGTTGTCTATTCTGGCGTTTCCCGTTTTTTTCTGTTCTTTGCTTTTCCAGCTGTAAATCTGCATTGTGGAAAAATCAGCTCCGGGACTATAATCCTGGCTGACCCTAACGTTGGAGCAAGCTGAAAGGGTCAGTAGTGTCAATAACGCGAAAATGTGTAAATATACGTTCATGAAAAACCTGCTTACATGTATTAAGTGTACTGGTATAGTATATCCCGGATCTGTTTTTATATCCGGTTAAGAATCATTGTGTCAATACTGATCTGACCGGGTACGGGCCAATATAATTTCGACGTTGACAGCACGACGGCTTGGTGTCTATAAAAATATGAAAGGCAAACTTTAATCAATACGAGGGGCTATCATGGAACTGAGCGGCGGTGAGGCGATTGGCAGGATATTAAAAGAATACCATGTCTCCCATGTGTTTACGTTGAGCGGCGGGCATATTTCCCCCATTCTGGTGGGATGCAAGAAGAATGGTATCCACGTGGTGGATGTGCGCGATGAGGGGAATGCCGTATTTGCGGCAGATGCGACCGCTCGAATTACGGGGATTCCGGGAGTCGCCGTCGTGACTGCAGGACCCGGTGTTACCAATACCATCACGGCGCTTAAGAATGCCCAAATGGCTCAGTCGCCGCTGGTGTTGTTGGGCGGAGCCGCCGCAACCGTGATCAAGGGAAGGGGATCTCTTCAGGATATTGATCAGATCTCACTGGTAAAGTCTACGGTGAAGTTTGCCGTTAGCATCAATCAAAACTGTGATATCGTTCCTGCAATAGAGCACGCATTCCGGAAAGCCCGGTCGGGTGTACCCGGACCGGTTTTTGTGGAGTGCCCCATAGACCTTTTATATGACGAGGCGCTTGTGAGGAGCTGGTATGAATCGTCAGGCAACAAACCATCAAAAGGTCTGAAAAGTAGGGTGTTTCAGTTCTATCTTAACCGGCACCTGGATAAAATATTCGAATGCACCCTGGATACAATGGAACCCGAACCACCTGAAGAGACGGTTTCGAAACATGATACCGGAAAATTGGAAAAGGCGCTGCGTCTTCTGGCCGGAGCAGAGAAACCGGTTCTTTTGGTGGGCAGCCAGGCGATGCTGTATCCGGACAGGGCCGATGATCTGGCCCGGTCGGTTTCCTCCTTGAACATTCCCGTCTTCCTCACCGGCATGGCAAGGGGGCTTTTGGGACCGTCATCGTCATTCCAGATCAGGCACCATCGCAAAAAGGCGCTTAAGGCCGCCGATGTGGTCATAATTGCCGGAATGCCGTGCGATTTCCGTCTGGGATACGGAAGAGCCATCAATTCAGCAGCAACATTGATATCCGTTAACCGGAATAAAAAAGATCTGACGATGAACCGGAAGCCGGATCTCGGTATATTAGGAGACCCTTGCGGCTTTCTTTGTGATTTGTCGGACCGGCCGTTCACCAAGCCGGATGCATGGAGGCAGTGGTTGGCAACTCTGCAGGAATCCGATAAGGAAAGGGAGGCCGAAATCGACAACATGGCGGCGGAACCAACGGAACTGATTAACCCCCTGGCCTTTTTTAAAGAAATGGATGCGGTTTTGGACGACAACAGCATCCTGGTGGCTGACGGCGGTGATTTCGTGGGTACGTCTTCATACATTCTCCGACCCAGAAAACCTTTATCCTGGCTGGATCCGGGCGTATTCGGAACACTTGGAGTAGGCGGGGGTTTTGCAATGGGAGCAAAGCTGATGAAGCCCGAATCCGAGGTGTGGCTGATTTACGGCGACGGGTCAGCCGGCTATAGTTTACAGGAATTTGATACAATGGTACGGCACGGCATTCCCGTAATCGGTGTTGTCGGCAATGATGCGTCATGGGCTCAGATCGCCCGGGATCAGGTTGATGTGCTGGGTGATGATGTGGCAACGGTGTTAAGGCGGAGTGATTATCACCTTGTAGCCGAAGGCTTCGGTGCCAAAGGATTGCTGGTAAAGGCGCCTGATCAGGTCAGGCCGGCCCTTGAGACGGCAAAAGAGCTCGCCGGAAAAGGAATCCCGGTTTTAATCAATGTTCACCTGGGTAGGACGGATTTTAGAAAAGGCTCCATATCCATGTGACCTGATTTTTTTACTTTGCCATATCTCTTTTTACAAATTGACACTCGTCCTGCTCATGAGGTATAATAGGGTTCACTGTCAGAAGGAGACGTAAACCGTCAGGCGACACGCTTCCATTTCTTTATTGCAATCTAAAAAAACAATTAGATGTCCACGCGAGCCAGGCATGAAAGCCCTTATTATTGAAGGCAACCCCTTTGACGCAAAATTAATTGCCAACATGCTTCAAAGCGATCCCCAATTTGAGGTGGTAAAGGTTGAAGACCTTTCATCCGGATTGAATTGGCTTGCACGAAATTCCACGGACATCATTCTGCTTGATTTAAATCTTCCTGATAGCCGGAGCATTGAGACATTTGCCAAAGTTTATGACGCATTTCCGGATATTCCGGTTGTCATTCTGACCGGACAGGACGATAAACACACGGTAATGGAGGTAATGCGCCTGGGTGCACAGGATTACCTCGTAAAAGGAAAAACAAATAAACATCTTTTGCTGAGATCGTTGCAATACAGCGTGGAAAGAAATCGATCGGATGTGTTGTTGCGGGAGAAGAATTACGAGCTGGAATCGTTCAACCACAAGCTTGAGGAAACGATTCAGACGGCGAATCAGATGGCGGTAGAGGCAGAAGTCGCTGCAATGGAGCTTAACCAGATTTTCAACAGCACTGCCGATGCCATGTGGGTGCTGGATAACAACCTTACCATAACGAAAATCAATAACGCGTTCCTGAATTATCTCGGTCTGCCAAGGGAAAAGGTGTTGAACAGGGAATGTAAAGAGGTGTTTAAGTGCTCTTTTTGTGGCGGGCCGGATTGTTTATCGCAACTTATTAACAACCCCGCGGATCGTGTTGAGTATGAATTGACCGCTGTTAAGAGAAATGGAACCGAGACGTCGTTCATTTTGACGGCGACACCATTTAAAACCGAGAGCGGAGACGTCATAGGGGTTATTGCCAACTATACGGACATTACAAATTTAAAACGTGCCGAAGCCCTACTTAAAGAAAAGAATAAAGAGCTTGAGCGTCTTTCCAATATTGACGGTCTCACCGGAATCGCAAACCGGAGAAAATTCGATGAATGTCTTCAGTCGGAATGGAAACGGCTCACAAGGGACGCCTCCCCCCTTTCTTTAATCCTTTGTGACATCGATCATTTCAAGCTCTACAATGATCACTACGGCCACCAGGCAGGGGATGACTGCCTGATAGCTGTGGCAGATGCCATTGACAAAAACCTTAAGCGCTCCACCGACCTGGGTGCACGATACGGCGGGGAGGAATTCGGGATAATTCTCCCCAATACTCACGGGGATGGAGCGTTTTACCTCGCCACCGTGATAAGAGAGAGCATCGAAAACCTTAAGCTCATACATGAGCACTCGTCAACCAACCCCTGCGTTACCCTGAGCCTTGGTGTCACGGAAACGATTCCGACGGTTGACAAGGGGCCTGAGGAGCTCGTTATGAAGGCGGACAAAGCACTCTACGAGGCAAAAGAGAAGGGGCGAAACCAGGCGGTATTTAGATCCTTTCACAAATGAGCTTGAACTTGCTACTTGAACATATCGACATCACCCAAGCCCTCCCGAATAACTTCAGGCGAGTCGCCCATCATGTTTATTACGCTTGACGGCTTTCCCGGCACAGGTCCTCCATCGATAACCATATCGATTCTTGATGAAAAGTGATCGTGAATTAATGACGGGTTATCCAAAACAGTTCCGTCATTCGTAGTTGCACTGGTGGAAATGATTGCATTTCCAACACCTTCTGCGAGTTCGAGACAGATCTTGTTGTCCGGCATACGAATTCCGGCTGTTTTTCTTTTGGTCAGCATGATTTTCGGCACCATTTTGGAACCTTCTAAAATAAACGTATAAGGACCGGGAAGCAGACGCCTTAAGGTTTTATATGCATAGTTGGACACTTTGGCATAATGGCTTATATTTTTAAGATTCGGGCATATAAAGCTGAATGGCTTGTTCTTGTTCCGATGTTTTAAAAGGTATATTTTTTCAATGGCCTTTTTGTTCATGATGTCGCAGCCGATTCCATAGTAGGTATCCGTGGGATAGGCTATGATTCCGCCGTTTGACAGGCAATCGACAACCATCTGTATTTTTCTTTTTTGAGGGTTCACCGGGTTTATATTTAGAAGCATATTCATACCTAATGGTGCATATTTTATTGTCAGGAATCATACGAATAAATACATTATTAAATTATATCCAAGCATGCAAGAGAATAGGTGGCAACAGCCTCAAAAGAACATGAAAACTTTTCACTTAAGGATTGATAAAGAAAGCCTCATCTGTTATTTTGACGGACTTATAGTCAATCGGATTATAGTATATATAGTAACAAACCCTATCTATTTGAAATTTGGAGGTTCTCCATGAAAATATTGCCACCGGAAGAGGCATATTCCTTTGATGATGTTCTGCTGATACCAAACTACTCCGATGTTGTTCCAAAAGACGTGGACACCAAAACCCATTTAACCCGAAACATATCGTTGAATATTCCCATTGTCAGTGCGGCAATGGATACGGTGACGGAAGCCAGAACATCCATAAGTATGGCAAGGTCCGGTGGACTAGGCATTATTCACAGGAATATGAGCATTGAGAGCCAGGCCAAGGAAGTGGACCAGGTAAAGAAGTCTGAAAGCGGAATGATCGTTGATCCGGTTGTGGCCGACCCGGACACATCTATCGGCGAAGTTCTGAAAATGATGCAGCAATACCGTATATCAGGCGTTCCCGTTACAAAAAAAGATAAGCTGGTGGGTATAGTAACAAACAGGGATCTCCGTTTTGAGACGGAGCTGGACAGAAAAATATCCGAGGTCATGACAAAGGAAAACCTTGTCACCGTTCCAGAAGGCATCGATCTTGAAGAATCAAAGCGCCTGCTGCATAAGCATCGAATTGAAAAGCTTCTTGTGGTGGATAAAAACTCACGGCTCACCGGCATGATAACCATTAAGGACATCGAGAAAATTAGAAAATATCCGAACTCGTGCAAGGACAGCATGGGGCGGCTGAGGGTTGGCGCTGCCGTAGGTGTCGGCCTGGATATGGAAGAAAGAGCCGAGGCTCTTCTTGCCGCTGGAGCGGATGTGATAGCCATCGATACATCCCATGGGCATTCCCTTAATGTCATTGAGGCGATTAAAAAATTAAAACACAGCTTCAAGGATATTGAGTTGATTGCGGGTAATGTAGCCATGGCAAAAGGCGCCGAGGAGCTCATTGAGGCCGGCGTTGACGGTGTTAAAATCGGCATTGGCCCGGGATCGATCTGCACAACACGAATTATAGCCGGTTCCGGTGTCCCGCAGGTAACCGCAATTATGAACTGCAGGGCGGTTTCAAATAAAACCGGTGTTCCACTGATTGCCGACGGCGGGATCAAGTTTTCCGGAGATTTGACCAAGGCCATAGGTGCAGGTGCCCATTCCGTCATGCTGGGGGGGCTTCTCGCCGGAACGGAGGAAAGTCCGGGAGAAACTATATTTTTTCAGGGCCGGAGTTATAAAGTTTACCGGGGTATGGGTTCTGTTGAAGCAATGAAAAAGGGCAGCAGGGACAGGTACTATCAAGGTGATGATGTCGAAGAAGACAAGCTTGTACCTGAAGGGATTGTGGGCAGGGTCCCATACAGGGGAACCGTCACTTCCAATATTGAACAGCTGGTGGGAGGGTTGAAGGCCGGTATGGGATATGTCGGAAGCAGAACCATTGAAGAACTGAGGGAGAAAGCAAGGTTTTTAAAGATCAGTGCCGCCGGAATGCGTGAAAGTCACGTCCATGACGTTATTATAACCAAAGAGGCACCGAACTACCGCCTGGATTAACCGCAAGGCCTGAAACGGATAAGCCGGATCATAAGGAGCCCATGACAAGCAACCCATCGGATTTTGTTCATTTGCACGTCCATACCCAGTACAGTCTTCTTGACGGGGCCATCCGTTTGGATTCACTTATGGAGAGGGCAGCGGAATTCAAGATGAATTCCATCGCCATTACGGATCATGGGACCATGTTCGGTACCATTGATTTCTACGAAAAGGCACTAAAGGCGAATATTAAGCCGATTATTGGCTGCGAGTGCTATGTCGCCCCCAGAACCTTGTATGACAAAACGTCGTTCGATGCCAAGGGACTCAGGCATCTTGTGCTGCTGGCGGAAAACCAGGAGGGGTACAAAAACCTTTGCCTGCTGGCGACCATTGCCCAGTTAAAGGGCTTTTATTACAGGCCCAGGATTGATAAAGATTTGTTATCCCGGCATAAAAAAGGAATTATTGCTCTGTCCGCCTGTTTGCATGGAGAAATTCCCAAATTGATTCTGGAGGGAAAAAAGGGCGAAGCGATAAAAGCCGCGCAATACTATCAGAAATTGTTCGGTGAAGACAAATTTTTCCTGGAAATACAACATAATGGCATGGAAGACCAGGAGCGTGTCAACCGGGAACTTTTGGAGATGAGCGAATCCCTATCCATTCCGATGGTAGCCACCAACGACTGCCACTATCTTGACAGCCGGGATATGCAGGCCCATGATGCGCTGCTATGCGTTCAGACGGGAAAAACAATAAAAGAAGAAGACCGGTTCCGTTTTCGCACTGACCAGCTCTATTTTAAATCCGGAGAGGAAATGGAGAATACACTCGGGCATTATCCCGGGGCAATTGAAAACACGGCAGCAATCGCCGACCGGTGTCATGTTGAATTTGATTTCAGCACGTATCACTTCCCTAGATTTTCCATGGAAGAAGAAAGAAGCGTAGATGAGATATTTGATTCAGAGGTCAGAAAGGGATACGCAAAGCGGATTCAAAAATTAAAGTTAAAAACACCCGATTTAGATCAACGCATATACGATCAACGGCTTGAATACGAAATCGGCGTCATAAAAAAAATGGGGTTTTCAAGCTACTTTTTGATAGTGGCTGATTTTATCAGTTACGGGAAAGAAAATGATGTTCCTGTCGGACCCGGGAGAGGTTCAGCTGCGGGAAGTATTGTGGCGTATTCCCTCGGCATTACAGATCTTGACCCCATTGAGCACGGCCTTATTTTCGAACGGTTTTTAAATCCTTCCAGGATAAGCATGCCGGATATCGATGTGGATTTTTGTATCAACGGTCGGGAGAAGGTGTTTAAATATGTGTCGGAACGCTATGGGGGAGGGGACTATGTTGCCCAGATTATCACCTTTGGAAAGCTTAAAACAAGAGCCGTCATCCGGGATGTGGGAAGGGCCCTTGATATTCCTCTGAACGAAGTGGATAAAATTGCCAAGATGGTTCCGGATGTATTGAATATCAGCCTAAGCGAGGCCATAAAACAGGAGCCGAGGCTGGCAAAGCTTGCAGAAGAAGACACGGAGGTAAAAAATTTACTCCGGATATGCCATGTTCTTGAGGGCCTTCCGCGGCATGCGTCCACCCATGCTGCAGGCGTCGTCATCAGCGACAAACCGCTTATCGAGTACCTTCCTTTATACAAAGGAAAAAAAGGAGAGGTGGTCACCCAGTTTGACATGAAGAAAGTGGAGAAGATCGGACTGATCAAATTCGATTTTCTTGGTCTTCGCAACTTAACGGTGATTGACAACACGCTGAAGATTATCAAGGAGCAGGGCAAAACGCCGCCGGATATAGTCAACCTTCCGCTGGACGATAAAAAGACTTACCAACTGCTTTCGGTCGGCGACACGGCAGGGGTTTTTCAGCTTGAGAGCTCCGGGATGCGAAGCCTTCTCGTGAAATTGAGACCGGAAAATTTCGCGGATGTCACCGCCCTTGTTGCTCTTTATCGTCCCGGTCCCCTGGACAGCGGCATGGTAGAGGATTATGTCGAGAGAAAACACGGAAGAGAGCCGGTTACTTATATCGTTCCTGAACTGGAACCGATTTTAAAAGAGACGTATGGTGTAATCTTATACCAGGAACAGGTGATGAAAATTGCCGGCCAACTCGCCAACTATACCATGGCGGAGGCAGATGGCCTCAGGAAAGCCATGGGCAAGAAAATAGCCGAAATGATGGCCGAGCACAGAAGTCTGTTTATGAAAGGAACGGCCGAGAACAATATTCCAAAGGAGAAAGCAAAAAATATTTTTGACTTGATGGAGAAGTTCGGCGGATACGGTTTTAACAAGTCCCACAGTGCAGCGTATGCAATGATTGCATATCAGACGGCGTATTTAAAAGCCCATTTCCCGGTTGAGTTTATGGCGTCTCTGCTGACCAGTGAGATGCAGTCCTCGGAAGACGTGGTTAAATATATTGCGGAGTGCAGAAGCCATGCCATTGATGTCCTCCCGCCGGACATAAACGAGAGCAGGAAAAACTTTACCGTGAGCGATGGTAAAATCAGGTTCGGCCTGGCTGCTGTAAAAAACGTCGGGGAAGCCGCAATAGAGTCAATTATTGAAGAGCGGCAAAACGGTAGTTTCTCTTCATTGTTCCAGTTCTGTGAACGGGTCAGTTTACGGAAAGTAAACAAGCGTGTCATTGAGAGCCTAATTAAATGCGGGGCGTTTGATTCCACCGGAGATCACCGGGCCCCGATGATGGCATCACTTGAAGATGCCCTCGATCATGGTCAGATGGTCCAAAAAGAGAAATCCGATCCACAGATGGGACTTTTTGATATGGAAGAAGAGACACTGTCAATCAATGTCCCGACGCTTCAGGATATCGACGAGTGGAGTGAAAGAAAACGGCTTTTTTATGAGAAAGAATCCCTTGGTTTTTATGTTTCCGGCCACCCCCTTTCACAATATATTCATATCATGGATAAGTTTACCAACACAGACTCGGAAACCATAAAAGAAGCGGATGACAAGTCGGCGATACGGATTGGAGGGTTAATCGGCAGTATTAAGAATCTGCGAACCAAGCGGCAGGAAATGATGGCATTTGTCACCATTGAGGACCTGAAAGGATCCGTTGAAGTCATCGTTTTCCCCAGGGTGTATAAGCAAACCGAAGAGCTCATCAGGGAAGATGCGGCCGTAATTGTTCAGGGAGAAGTGCAACGTGAGGAAAAAGGCGTCAAGGTTATTGCCGACTCTATCGTCCCCATGGAAAAGGTGGAGGAAAGCTGGACGGCAAGTGTGCATATTACTCTGGATGCCGGGAGTTCGGACAAGAAGACGCTGAATGAGTTAAAAAAAATTCTCCAAGATAATCCCGGATCATGTGCCGGATACCTGCATCTAAAAATTCCAAAGATGTCGGATACGGTTATCGCACTTCCGGATACATTAAAACTTGAAATGGGTGGAAACCTGGTCAGAGAGGTGTCACATTTGCTGGGTCCCGACTCAATTCAGACGGAATGCAGTGAAATATCCATTTCTCCTTCTCCGAATAAATTTAATGGGAATAACACGCGTCATTCAGGATCCTGGAATTAGCTCCGGCTACCAGGATATACTCATCATGGAACAGTTCAGGCCGCTGCCTATACCCAACAGGGCGACATGATCGTCTTTTTTGATGGTTTTTTTCTTTTCAGCCAGCGACAAGGTTATCGGTACGGCCGCAGGCCCAATATTCCCCAGGGTATGATAGTTGAGTTCCGCTTTTTGCGGTGTAAGGCCAAGGGTCTGATTCAGGACAGCCATATTTTTAGCACTGACCTGATGGGGGATATACCGGTCAATTGTTCCGTCACTCCAGTGTTTAAGGCTGCTGCTCGCGGCCTTCCATGTTTCATTGGCCAGTATGACGCCATAATGCATTACCTTCGGCGCGTCAGCTTTCATATGATCTTTCTGGCCGAGGCATAACCGGCTATGTTCCGTAGCGGCTCTGCTGACGGATCCGTTAATGAGGTGGCCTGTCCTGGAATTGTCGCGATGGGCCAAAACCATGGCTGCACCTCCGGAGCCCAGGGTGAGGGTTGCAAAGTTTTCCTGGAACTCCTTCATGGTTGTACCTTGGCGTTGAAGGATGTTGATCGTGGACTCAACGACCTCACGGGAATTTTCACCATCCACGATTAATCCGTATTTTAGCAGCCCTTTTTCTATCATCATCGTCACGGTGCTTATGGCATTTATGAAACCAAGACAGGCGTTTCCGATATCAAAATTTATGCATTCAGGGGCGAGCCCGAGGTTTCCGTGAACCAGGGATGATACTGAAGGTTCAACATAATCCTTGCATACTGATGTACTGATCAGGCACCCGATCTCCTTCGGGTTAATCCCGGCGGCGTCGATGGCTTTTTTTGCGGCTCGCGTGGCGATATCGCTGGGCATGACATCCGGACCAAAGAATCTGCGCTCACGAATGCCTGTCAACATTTCAATGATTCCCTTTGGAATCTCCAGGCGTTCCATGGCTTGACGGATACTCTCTTCAATTTGTGAAGAGGACATCACATGCGTCCCCTCCTCGTATACTACTGATTCTATAGTAACATTTCCATCTATATGTATAATCATGTAATACGCCTCCAGGTCGATGAATGCTGCTTTCAGCCTGAAACAGGGTTAACATCAGGCCATTTAAAAAGCAACTCTGATTTTCCTGAATCATTAAATATCAAGGCGCTACTTGAAAAATATACGTAAGGCTATATAATGAACAAATTTAGAATAATAACCTGTTGTGTTATATGTGGAAAGAAATGATGAGAAACCAGCTGGGTAAGAAGATACTGTTAGTATTGATAGGCTTTGTTTTCTGCGGCGCCATTGTCGTTGATGATGCGCTTTTTTCAACGGAAATCCGTGGCGTTTCTTCCGGCTCCCACTACTCGAATGGCCTTTCAGGCCTTCAGCCTCTGGCGACGGAAAAGAGGTATGATAAAACATTTCGGGATGTTGTAAAAACATTCAAGTATTATCATTATAATTATCAGAACGTTGATGATACGTTATCCAGTGCCGTATTCGAGGAATACCTCTCATCCCTTGACACACGCAAGACGACATTTTTAATGTCGGACATCCGGGACTTAAGCGCATTCAGGTACAGCATTGACGATGCATTAAAAAATGGGAACGCAAGCGTTTTATTCTATATTTTCAATACATACAGGGAAAGAGCGTTTGAGCGGATAACCTTCATGGTTGACCTCGCAACGACCGGTGTGGATACGATTGATTTTGACAAAAAAGACAGTCTTGAAAAAGACAGGGAAGAATCCGACTGGCCCGTTGACAGGGACGAGCAGGTTCGCCTGTGGAAGAAATATTTCAAATATGATGTCCTAAACGCAATGCTTGCTGAAAAGGAACCGGATGGAATTAAACCGGACCTCGAAAAAAAATACCGAAACCAGCTTAAACGCCTCCTTCAACTGGACAGTGAAGACGCCTTCAGTATATTCATGAATGCGTTGTCTCAATGCTATGATCCGCATACCGGGTATTTGTCCCCCAGAAATACGAAGAATTTCAATATCATGATGAGCCTGTCTCTTGAAGGCATAGGTGCCGTTCTCCAGAGAGAAGATGAATATACTAAGGTGGTTCGCCTTATTCCCGCAGGGCCTGCCCATAAATCCAAGCTGATATCTCCGGGGGATTATATCGTGGGTGTTGGTCAGCATGATAATGGAGAGATTGTTGACGTTGTCGGTTGGCGCCTCGATGATGTAGTGGAGCTTATCAGGGGAAAGAAAAAAACAGTGGTAAGGCTGGAAGTGATCCCCTCCGATGCCGTGGATGAATTGCACAGGGAAGTCATTAGAATTGTCCGTGATACCGTGAAGCTGGAAGAGCAGGCCGTCAGAAGTAAAGTCATCAATATTAAACAGGGTGACGTTTCAGCAAAAATAGGCATCATCGCAATTCCTTCTTTTTATATTGACTTTGACGGGTATGAGGCGGGCAAAGATAATTACAAGAGCACAGCCCGCGATGTGAATGCGGCATTAATGAAGATGTCAAAACAAGGAGTGGATGGCATTTTAGTTGATGTAAGGGATAATGGCGGCGGGGCATTGAATGAGGCCATTGCCATGACCGGTTTGTTTATCGAGGAAGGTCCTGTCGTTCAGATTCGCGACAACCGGGGCAACATAAAGGTGTACTCCGACCCGGATCCTGAAATAAGATACAGCGGTCCTCTGGTTGTTCTTGTTAACCGGATGAGCGCATCGGCCTCGGAAATATTTGCAGGGGCGATTCAGGATTATAATCGCGGAATTGTAATCGGTTCTCAAACGTATGGCAAAGGGACGGTGCAGGGCATTGAAAAGCTCACAGAAGGCCAGATTAAGCTCACCAGAGCCATTTTCTATCGAGTCTCAGGAGACAGCACCCAGCATCGCGGAATCGTTCCCGACATTGTAGTCCCTTCAATTTATGATTCGAAAAAAATCGGAGAAAGCGCAATGGATAATGCCATTCCCTGGGATAGAATACAGCCGGTGGAATTTTATCCCGGAGATGATATAACGCAGAAAAAAAAGGTGTTATCTGCCCGATATAAAGACAGGATAAAGAACGACCCGGGCTTTGAATACCTTCGTTCCGCCATCGATCAACTAAACGAGATCAGAAACAAAAAAGATATCACATTGAATATGGCGGAGCGAAAGAAGGAATATGAACAGGCCAAGCTGGCCAAAAAAAATATGGAAGAAATCAAAAATGCAGCCATAGGTAAATCCGCTCACTTGCAGGAACTTACCATGTGGCTGAGTGAGAGTGTAGATTTGGGTGAAGACGAATCCGAAGAGGACAGCGAAGGGGATGCCTTCGACCCTATACTCTTTGAAAGCTGCAACATTCTTGTGGATGTGATTAATATGGAAACACTTCTTGCAAAAAAGGAAATGTAAAAAAACGACGTTGGCCGCTAAGCGGAATCAATATAGTTCTCGATACTTCGAGCGATTGTATTCCACGTCCACAACCTTTTTTCATCATTTGTTTCAAGCAAGGTGAGCCTGAACCCTTTCCTTTGACAGCAAAATCCGGTAAGCGGGACAACACAGATACCTGTTGCGCCAAGCAGATAGTACACGAAGCGCTTGTCGTCTTCCACATCAACCACTCTGTTCTTGACAAATTCAGCAACCTGCGGGTTGTCAAGGGGGAGAAACTGATTGCTGTTCAACACACCGTCTTCAAAAAGGATGGACATGTAGAACGCGCCTTGGGGCCTGTTCACATAAATGCCGTTTACATTGGAAAAAATTTCCCATGCCTCATTTGCCCGTTTTTCAAACATCAATTTTCTTTTGGTAAGATGATCTATATATCTCGGATCACCGATGATTCTCGGAATCGCATATTGGGGTAGGCTTGTGGAGCAGACTTCCAACATTTTTGCGTTTCGTAAACTTCTGATGTATCTTTTAAACACGGAGTGCTTGTCCTGGTTGAAAATTTCCAGCCATCCGCATCGTGCGCCGGGCCAGGGAACTTCCTTTGAGATCCCCCGCAGCGCAATTCCGGGGACATCTCCAATAACCTCACTGAGATGAACCGTTTCAGCGCCGTTAAATACAATATGTGCGTAAATTTCGTCGCATATGACGAAAAGACCGTAGCGGTCGGCAATGTCAATTATTATCGTTAAAAAATCAGGCGGGTAAACGGTACCAGTAGGATTGTCGGGGTTTATCAAAAGGATTCCTGCTATGGAATCATTGTATTTCACCTTGTTTTCCAAATCCTGAAGGTCCGGCATCCAGTTATTCTGCGGGTCGAGTTCGTATGTCAGATGGTCATAGCCGGAATGTGCGGCTTCAGCTGATGAATGGGTGGAATAGGCCGGCGATGGTCCTATCACGCGGGCCTCCCGTTTCAGGAAGCTGAAAATTTTAGCAACGGCATCACCCAACCCATTGAAAAAAAGGATATCCTCGGCGGTTACTTTGTAGCCGTCCCGCATGTTGATGTGCTTGGCAAGAAATTCTCTTGTTTCAGGAACGCCCTCCGTATCCACATACCCGTATGTCAGATCCTGGTAGGCGAGACCACTGACTATATCTTTTATCCATTCAGGAATTTTTTCTCCCTTCGCAATTGGGTCACCAATATTTTCCCAGGTTATGTCAACACCAAGATCGCGCAGTTCCCTGGCAACGGCAACTATTTCTCTGATTTCATAGGTAAGTTGACCCCATCCGACGTGCTCTATATTTTTACGCATGGTTGTGTACACCTTTGTTTGAAATAAATTTCGTAAACCTAAACCTTAATTACTTATAAACGTATACGCAAGAGAAATATTAAAATAATCAACCGCGCGGATGAAATTTTTTATGGATGTGTTTCAGATGGTCATGGGCTACGTGCGTGTATATTTGGGTGGTGGATATATCCGCATGACCAAGCATGAGTTGAACCGAGCGAAGATCCGCACCGCCTTCCAAAAGGTGACTTGCAAACGAATGCCGAAGTGAATGCGGTGTAACATGTTTTTTTATTCCCGCTAATGATGCATAGCGCTTCAACAGCTTCCAGAAACCCTGCCTTGTCATGGGTTTTCCGGCCCGGGCAACAAAAAGATATTGACTCATTGTGCTTTTAAGCAAGCCGGGCCGGGCCGTTTTTATGTAACTATCGATTCTGTCCTTGGCAAACTGCCCGATGGGGACGATTCGTTCTTTGGAACCTTTACCGAACACTCTTATAAAACAAGCTTCCGTATTTACATTTTGGAGCTTTAGACCGACAAGTTCGGAAACCCTGAGTCCCGCAGCATAAAGAAGTTCCAACATCGCCGTATCCCTTATTCCTCTGTGGGTGGTAAAATCCGGTGTGTGAAGCAGTGCCTGCAACTCGTCTCTGGAAAGGACATCGGGCAGGGCAAGGCCGGTTTTTGGAAGATCAACCACGGAAGTAGGGTCTTTTCTAATCACTTTCTCCTGAACCAGAAACTTGTAAAACCCCCGCAAGGATACAAGGTGCCTTGATCTTGATCTGGAGGTCAGTCCGTCTTTTCTGAGTTCTATCATATATTTTAAGATTGCAGCGGTATCTGATCCAGTGATGTCATCTATGCTGTTTTTTTTCAAGAATTCAATGTGCCGGTTGATGTCCTTACTATAGGCCTCAAGGGTATTGGAGGACAATCCCTTTTCTATTAACAGGTAGTTAAGGTAACTATCAATGATTGAGCTAAACGGCATTGGATATCTATAATTCGATTATTAGTCGGCAACACACCTGAAGCTAAGTATATTTGATGTAAAATTTTTTTCAAGCCTGTGTCGAACACTTAGTTTGATTTTTGCTTCTGATATAAAGCTGCAGCTTTTGACAATATGATAGATATGATTACCGGATTTCACGTAAGGGGGGCGGGATTGATCGGAAGTCCATTCCAGCGTGTTACCCAGAAGATCAGCAAGACCGTAACCGTTTTCCCCGTTTTTATAGTAATCAACGGGTGTTGTATCAGCAATTGCGCTTGTTTCAAAATTTCCTTTATCGTCAATCCACCGGCTTCCTTCCCAGGGGAGAGGATTCCCCTTCCGCGTCCTTGCGGCGCCCTCCCATTCAAATTCCGTAGGGAGCCGTTTTCCTGTCCATGATGCAAATGCCACAGCATCATCAATGCTGACCTGGACAACGGGATGATTGCGTTTATTGTAAAGCGTGGTTCCGGGACCGCCCGGTTGGTACCAGAAAGCGCCTTCAACCCGCTTATGGTGATGGGCGTTATGCCATAGGGACTGTTTGCATCCTGTTCTTTGATCGGTCGTCGATTTGAAACGACCGTAATATACGGTTCCGTATCCGAGTTTTTCAGCCGTGGTCTTATATCCTGTCTGTTCAATAAAAATTTCAAATAACGCATTGGTGACCGGATATTTGCCCATAAAAAAGTCCGGGAGTGTAATGTCCTTGGCGGGCAGTTCATTGGTTTCAGGGTCACTGCTTCCTATGGTATATTTCCCTCCGGGTATGGACAGGTATTGATTGTAATGTCTTTCCATGGAGCCGAGGAAGCCGTCAAACCTTTCTGTGAGCGTATGCGGATCTATTTCATGTTCCATTTCATCAATACCGAATGACAGGCCCAACTCGGCTTCTTCAACCTCTTCAATGTCGGTGTCGTCCGCGTCCTCTATTTCATCCTCGTCGAGCTCCTCCGCCTCATCGTCGTCTATTTCCTCAATATCCGTATCATCGATGTCTTCAACGTCACTGTCGTCCGCGTCCTCAAATTCATCCTCGTCGAGCTCCTCCGCCTCATCATCGTCTATTTACTCAATATCCGTATCATCGATGTCTTCAATGTCGGTTTC
>Ga0180435_10000929_pt1 | contig 30854 bp, 35 predicted proteins | sample SS_ome_3_FD_132467 | JGI IMG/M metagenome (GOLD analysis project Ga0180435, IMG submission 132467) | Hypersaline lake sediment archaeal communities from the Salton Sea, California, USA - SS_3_S_1 metaG | ecosystem: Environmental > Aquatic > Non-marine Saline and Alkaline > Hypersaline >... | reverse complement strand
GGCGCTGTGCGCCTTGGTGAGTATCTCGTGTGCTTCGCCACGCTGGAAGACGTTGATCTGCCCGTAGAGCAGTAACACGGCATCAAATCCGGAGCCAAACTCAGTCTTGCGGATGTCGCCGAGCCGGTACTCCGCACCGGTGGAGTGCACCTGCGCATACTCGATAGAAGCGGGGGAGAAGTCGATGCCAAGCCCGGCAAAGCCGAGCTCACTGAGCCGGTTCAGGTACAGGCCCGGGCCGCACGCAAGATCCAGTACTCGTCCGGGTGCTGGTGGGATGGCCGCAACGAGTGCCGCAACCTGGGCGTCGATGAGAGCCGTGCGCCGACTGGCCAGGTCATGATCCTGGGTGAGATGCTCTGCAAGCATGCGACTGCTGAACGCGGGATCGTCCCAGGGGATGTTGTCGCCCTCGCTCCACGGAACAGGCGCTGGGTTCCGATTGATGATGTCGTTGAGTGTGAACATGCTCGTCCTCGAGTCCGTCGATGCGGAGAGGTGTTGCAGCAGTCTAAGTGACTGCGCGAATCCTCAATTCTGGCCTGCCGGCGCCGACAGGATGGATACGCCGGATCAGGAGAGAGACATGGCGTCCTACCTGGATGGTCTCAGTGAGAGAGATCTCCGAACTCTGGCGGCAATCACGGCGGGTGATGCCGACGAGTTGGCGGAGGAGCTTCGGCTGCGCCCGTGGGCGATCCACGACCTGCTTGCCGATGAGGAGGTTGTCGAGGGTGTGATGGGGCGACATGCCCATCCGGCCAACCTCGTCTCCCCGTTCCTTTTGTTCGCAGTAATGGTGCACGCTGCTGCCGCCGAGCTGCGTGACGCGACATACGTCAACGATTGGACCGGTCCCCGGTCTCGTCTTCCGGTCTTTGATGTCGAACCTCTGCAAGAGTTTGTCGAGGATCCCGGTCGCGTCTTCTTCCTCGTTCGGTTGCTCGAATCGTTTGCCCTGCCCACACAACCGCTAGTCCCCGCTGATCCGATGGACATCCACCAACTGGCGCTGTGGGTTGACGATGACCTACCCGGCCAACGGGCCACGGTGCTGTGTCGGCTCGGTGACCTCAGCCTGTTCATGAGCGGCATTCTTCCGGACGCTACCGGTCCGCAGACAATGACCCCATTAGAAGCAGAGAAGCTGGGCACGACTGTCGATCTCACCCCTGAAGAGATTCTCGGATTGATTGACCACGGGAGCATTTCCCCCGGCCTCGATGCGCTGGAGTCATTGGGAACTCGCTGGTACGAATCGGCCCTTGACGCCGGGGCAGGACCCATGGTGGTCGGCGATGTGGCCAGCCGCTTTCGGTCCGCTCGCCGCGTGCTCAACCACGTGTCGGATCGCTACTTGTACGAACTCGACTGTCCTTGGGCAGGAGCTGCTTAGGAAGAGCGCCCCTACAGCAGGCTCTCCAGATCGTAGGCGAACGAAGGATGGCGCAGTTTGGTCAGCGCCCTCCTTTCGATCTGACGGATCCGCTCTCTGGTCACGTCAAGCTGACGCCCAACGTCCGACAGCGTGCGCGGGCCGCCGCCGGTGAGTCCATATCTCAGCACAATCACGTCGCGCTCTTTTGGCTCCAGCATCGCCAGGGCACGATCGAGCTCGTCGCGTCGTGCGATATCGGCGGCTACCAAGAACGGATCGTCGGCTTGGGAGTCCTCGACAAAGTCGCCCAGGCTGGCGTCACCCGCATCCCCAACGGGATGGTCCAGCGACACGCAATCATCGGGGCACTCCAGAGCGACGACCACCTGATCGAGGTCGAGGCCGCTCACTTCTGCGATTTCGGCTGCGGTTGGCCGGCGCCCCTTCTTCTCGTGTAGGGAGGTCTTAGTGTCCTGAACGACGCGCACGACGTCGACCAGGTGGACCGGCAGGCGAATCGTGCGAGCGGTGTTGCCGAGGCCGCGGGTTATTGCTTGCCTGATCCACCAAGTTGCATAGGTCGAAAACTTGAAGCCTTTGCGCCAGTCGAACTTCTCGACCGCGCGAATCAGCCCGAGATTGCCCTCCTGGACGAGGTCGAGCAGTTCCAGGCCGCGTCCGGTGTACTTCTTGGCAATCGAGATGACCAGGCGGAGATTGGCCCGAATGAACTCGGCTCTCGCCTCCTCCCCCTCGTTGATGAGTCGCCGCAATTCGAAGCGTTCCTGTGATGGGAGACGCTCCGTCTCGAGACGAGCTGCGGCGTGGCGGCCGGACTCCATCGCGCGAGCAAGTCGAACCTCGTCCTCGGCGGTGAGCAACTGGTGCTCCGATACCTCGTCGAGATAGAGACCAACGCCGTCCGCCTGGACGACTTTCCGCACCTTCTGCGTCATTGGCCCCCCTCATGATCGGCCATACCCAGTCAAGCTATCACGGTGCCGGGTTGGGTTCAACGAATCGCAAAGACGTCGACTATTGGATTAATCTGTTAGCCGGCCGCAGATGGCTCGCTCGCAGGTACTAGCCTTCCGTCGAAACACCCAGGTAGCCCCGCGCTCTATCCACCACCATGAGACGATCCTTCATCTTGATTGCTGTCTTCGGCCTGGCCATGTCCGCATGCGCCGGGCCCTCCGTGCTGATCGCAGGCGAGTCGATGCGGTTCCCCGAGCCGCCGCCGCAGATGGTGGGGCTGGCAATCCTCGGTGCCGACGATCTGACGCCGGTCGAGGCGTCTATTGCCGTAGGTGACGAAGTCATCGTGACCGATGGCGGAGGAACCGCGGAGCTGCTCTGGGAGGAGGAGCCCATTGAGGTCACGGTGAGTGCTGAAGGCTTCTACGAGGCGACGATGACGGTTGCCGAGAAACCGATCGAGGGCTCCGTCGAGATTCGGCTCGAGCCGGTCGTGCTCAATGGGAAGGTCACCAGCGCCGACGGCCGACCCCTCCCCGGCGCATCGATCAATCTTGGCGCAGGCCTCGAGGCCAGCACCGATAGCGATGGCGAATTCACCCTGTTCCGGGCGGTGCCGGGAGATCTCGTCGTCAGCCGACCCGCATGGGAGAACGCCACGGTCACCTGGGATGGGTCGAATCCGGAAGTCTCTGTGCAGCTCGAGCCACGGATGATCCGTGCGCTGCGCGTCGCGGGCGATGGGTCGGGGGCCGGGGATGTAGAGAAGTGGCAGGAGTTGCTCGACCTGGCCGACAGCACTGCGATCAACGCGTTCGTTATCGATACCCAGGACGAGGGTGGTTACGTCTACCACGATACCGAGGTCCAGTTGGCCTACGAGATAGATGCCGTCAGGCCGCGCTACGACGCATCTCAAGTCATCGAAGACATGGAGGAGCGCGGGCTCTACAAGATTACCCGTATTGTCACCTTCCAGAGCAACCAATTGGCCCGGGAGCGGCCCGATATCGCTGCGATCAACACCCAGACCGGCTTGCCCTGGACGAACAACAAGGATCTTGCCTGGTTGGATCCCACCGATCGGAACTCTTGGGACTACCCGCTGGCTCTAGCGGAGGAAGCTTGCCGGCTTGGGTTCGACGAGATCCAGTTCGATTACGTGCGTTTCCCATCCGATGGTCCGATCAGCCAACTCAGCTTTGACGGTTTGACCGCCGAGAACTACTACAGCGACGAGTCGCAGCAGATCCGAGTCAGCACAATTGCTGCATTCCTCGAAGAAGCGCACAACCTGCTCAATCCGATGGGCTGTGCCGTTGCTGCGGATATCTTCGCCATCACCCTCGAAAGCACCTCTGACGAGGGGATCGGTCAGTCGCCGCGGGTGTTCTCCAACTACATCGATGTGCTCAGCCCGATGATCTACACGTACACCTACGGTCCCGGCTGGAAAGGTTGGGCCGATCCGAACGACCATGCCACCGAATTGGTCGCCGCCGCATTGGACGCGGGAATCCCGAGGCTGGAGGGATTCGCCATTTATCGCCCGTGGCTACAGCGGGCATTCCTCGAGGACGAGGAGATTCTCAACATTCAGGACGTCGCCGAGGACCGCGACATGGGCTGGATGCTGTGGAGCGCCGGCACCATCTTCGACGACGGCCATTTGCGGCCGGCCGAGTGATGCGAGGGGGGCGCCTGCGGATCCTTGGTGAGGAAATCGTTGGCTGTCGTCGCTGTCCTCGGCTGGTGTCCTGGCGTGAGCAGGTTGCCGCAGAGAAGCGGGCCGCTTTCCGTGACGAGGACTATTGGGGGCGACCGGTCCCGGGCTTTGGTGACCCGGACGCGGCCTTGGTGGTCGTCGGGCTTGCCCCGGCCGCACACGGGGCGAATCGGACCGGCCGCATGTTCACCGGCGATCGCAGCGGGGACTGGCTCTATGGCGCACTCTTCGCATCGGGCTTCGCCAACCAGCCGCAATCGGTCGACCGGGAGGATGGCCTCGAGTTGAGCCGGGCCTGGGTGACGGCCCCGGTTCGTTGTGCTCCACCGTCCAACCAACCGACACCGGCCGAACGCGACAACTGTGCCGATTGGTTCCAGCGCGAGTTGGATCTTCTCCACGGTGCAGCCGTCTTCGTAGCATTAGGGCAGTACGGCTACCAATCGCTGTGGAGGTACCTCGGGAACTCGGTGGAGCTGCCCCGTCCTCGCCCCCGCTTTGGTCACGGGGAGGAAGTGACGCTCGGCGATGGCCGTTCCGTGTTGATGTCCTTCCACCCCAGTCAGCAGAACACTTTCACCGGCAGGCTGACTAGAGAGATGTTCGCCGCAGTATTCAGCCGTGCCCGCGCCCTCGTCGACCGCGCTACCTGATCTGCTCGGACAGCTCGAGCACGCGCAGCCAGCGCTCGTGAGCGTCGGACAAGTAGGGGTAGGGGTTCACCGCTTTCCGGCCGTCGTGCAGCTCGAAGTGGGTATGCGAGCTCCCGCGCTCGGCATTGCCCGAGTCGCCCACGTAGCCGATGACGGTACCGGCGGCAACGAACACCCCCTCCTCGAGACCCGGGGCAAACGCCCCTTCTGGGCCACCGGTTCCGTCGTCGCTGCCGGGAGAATCGTTGTTGAGGTGCATGTACCAGGTCTCCCAACCGTCGCGGTGAACCAGCCGCACGTAGTAGCCGGACCGATTGCTTTCCCCGATAGCTGTGACGAATCCGTCGGCAACGGCGACAACCGGGGAGTGCTTGGCCCCGAAGATATCGTTGCCCTGGTGGCGCCGTCCCCCGGATCGGGGGTCGCCCCAGTCATCGTGGAACTGTGATTCGACGTCCTCGTGCGGGAAGTACACGAACACGAAGTCCTCTTCCGCCGCGGCTGCAACCTGCGGAAGCAGAAGCAGGACGGCGACAAAGAACAGCGTTGATCGTTTCAAGAATGACATATCAGAATCCCCACCGGGGGAAGCACCATATTCAGCTTCGGGGGCTATGCCACATCGCGACCGGGAAGGTGACCGTTTTTGGGTCGCTTCAGGCGGGGTAACCTCGGGCTGGTCGCAACAGGAGAAACCTTGAAGACCCTTGATTCGCAGGCTTCAGACGCGCTCGGCACTGCCGACCCGGGCTGGCTCGCCGACCGCCGCAAGGCGGCTTTGAACTACTACGAGAAGCTCCCCATGCCATCGCCCGTCGAAGAGATGTGGCGTTATCTCGACCTGGATTTCGATATTGCCGACTACGCGTTGGCTGAGCACCCCGGCGAAGCGCATGAGCTGGGAGTCGGTATTGCCGCTGCGCTGCCCGAGACCGCCGGATCGCTGCTAATTGTCGACGGGCATGTGGTTGCCGGCGACAACGCAGAGGAGCGGGCCTCGTTCGGGTCGATTCGGTCCACCCTGGAGGCCGATCCAGACCTGCTCGAGCCTTTCGTCGGTCTTGCGGTGCCATCGGATCTCGACAAGTTCGCTGCGGCGCACTCGGCATTTGGCGGAGATGGGGCTGCGCTGGTCGTTCCCCGGGGCGTGGCTGTCGAGAAGCCGTTCTTCGTTGATGTGCAGGCGACGGCAAATGGGTCGATCTCGTTTCCCCATATTTCGCTGAGTGTGGCCGAGTCGGCGCAAGCTTCTGTAGTGCTGCGCTATCGCTCCGACGACGACCTGGACACACTGGTCGTCCCCCAACTCGAACTCAACGTTGGTCCGAATGCCCAGCTCAAGGTCACTGTGGTTCAGCACTGGGGACGCGCGACCCGGTCGATCTCTCACGCTCGGGCGCGGGTCGGGCGGGACGCCAATCTCCACCTCGGTGAAGCAGGTCTCGGTGGATTGCTCTCTCGCCTGTACCTGACGGTGGACCTGGAGGGCAACGGTTCGTCCGCCAATGTCGTTGGCGCGTATTTCGGTGACGAGAGCCAAACGCTCGACTATCGCTACACAATGCACCATCAGGGCGTCAACACAAACAGTGATATGTTCCTGAAGGGTGCCGTGCAGGACGAGGCTCTCTCGGTATTCACCGGCATGATCCGAATCGACGAAGACGCTCAGAAGACGGATGCGTACCAGACCAACCGCAACCTCATATTGTCCGATGGGGCCTCCGCCCAATCGGTGCCCAATCTCGAGATTCTTGCCAACGATGTGCGGTGCGGCCACGGCTCGACGATGGGGCCACTGGACGAGGATCAGCGCTACTACCTGATGAGTCGTGGGTTAGACGAGCCGCGCTCCAATCGCCTGCTCGTCCACGGCTTCTTCAACGAAGCTCTTGCCAGGTTCCCTGAGCCGGTCATTGCCCACGTCGTTACGTCCTGGATCGACGCCAAGTATCGGGTGGCTCAAGAGGCAGGGAGGGTCTGATGGCACGTGTGCAGATAGCTCCCGTTGATGACATTCCGATCGAGACCGGCTTGCGTATCGAAATCGGCGAGCATCGCATTGCGCTGTTCCGGGTTGGCGAGGCTTTCTACGCTCTCGGTGATCGATGCAGCCACGCCGAAGCCTCTCTCGCCGAGGGTGAGGTGTTCGAGGATGAGGTCGAGTGTCCCCGGCACGGCGCCGCATTCGGGCTTGCCGATGGGGAGGCTCGCACCTTGCCCGCCACCAGTCCTGTACCCACCTACTCAGTCGACGTTATTGACGGCGTCGTCTTCGTGACGATTGACGAGGAGTCCTGATGTCTCTCGCCCTGCAAGTTTCCGATGTCAAGGCCCGATTCGGCGACCTCGAGATCCTCAAGGGAGTCGACATCGACGTTCCGTTTGGCGAGGTGCACGTCCTGATGGGGCCGAACGGTTCGGGCAAATCGACTCTTTGTCACGTGCTGATGGGCAAGAGCGAGTACGAGGCGACCGGTTCCGCCCTCGTTGACGGCACAGAGGTGCTGGGGCAGCCCGTCGACGAGCGGGCACGTGCCGGCCTATTCGAGGCCTTCCAATATCCGGTCGAGGTTCCGGGAGTTTCGCTCGACGAGCTGATCCGGGAAATGGGTGAGGTCCGTCAGGATCCCGACTTTGACGATCGAGTCGAAGCCGCCTCAGACCTGCTCGATATGGAGAGGTTTCGCAAGCGTGCGATCAACAACGACCTCAGCGGTGGGGAGAAGAAGAGGTCCGAGATGTTCCAGTTGGCGGTGGCCAAACCCAAAGTCGCCATTCTCGACGAGATCGACTCCGGATTGGATATCGATGCAGTACGCGAGGTCGCCCACCTCGTCGAGGAATTACGCAGCGATGATCTCGGGGTGCTGATCATCACCCACTACAGCCGGATTCTCCGCTACATGAAACCGGACAAGATTCACGTGATGGTTGCCGGCAAGGTGGTACGAACCGGGGGCCCGGAGATCGCTGCCGAACTCGAGGCCAGCGGATACGTCGATCTCGTCGACGGCGAGTCTTCCGTCCCGCCGCCGGAGCTCACTCCGTTCGACGTGTGAAGCTGGTCCTGTATGTGGGCGGTAACCTCGACAAAACAACGGGCGAGGTTGCCGCATGACTGAGCTGATCTACACGTTCGAAACACCCAACGACGCCATGGTCTATCTGCGCGAGGTCAGCACACTCTGGGTCATCTGGATCGTCGGTCTTGCCGGGCTGATGGTGACGCACGCAGTAGTCCTGATCGTATGGGCGGTGGTAGTGCTGGTTTCGCTCTACTTCGCGGCACGTCCGCTGCAGCGAAGGGCCGAGGAACTCGTGCCGGAGAACACCGTCGAGGGCGGCAAGGTGAACACGGCGCTCCGCGGTGGCACCACCCGGGACCGTGCCCTACGCGACTACTTCTATGGCACTGCACCGCTGGAAGCTGCTCTGGATGCCGCCGGAATGAGTCGGCGTTGGGTCGTGATCCGGCACCTCATCGTGGCACTGACCCTTCTTGCCCTTGTCTATGTGGTGTTTGGTCCGCGCCCGTGAGTGCCGCACGCCGGTTTGCCGTAGGGCTCGTTGTTGGCGCTCTCATTGCTCCCGCGTTGGGCCTGTTGGCGTCCGGTGATGCCGGCGAGGCCACGACAACTACATCGATCCCGCTGACAACCACGGCGCCTGCAATCGAGCCATGGTTCGAGCCGGAGGAGGTCGCCATCGGAGCGACGTTCCTGCTCCCGCGCGGGCTGAACGTGACCGACGGCTACGCCTACCTCGACTATGAGCTAACAGGGGTGGCTCCCACCCTTGTCGGCGACGTGGAGGATCGCCCCGACGGCTCCGGAGAGTACGCCGTCATGCCGGAGAAGTGGGAGCTAACCACCGGATCGGGCGTCGTGGTTGAGGCGACGACGGGCCCGCGTGACTCTTCGGTTCGGTTCGAGCTTCCGCAAGACGAAGAGGAGGTGGACTCCATCCGGCTGGTGGGGTGGCGCGTTGCGGTCCCCTTCGGTGAGCGAGTCGAGATACCGATCGCCGCTGGCGCCACTGCCGATCTGCGGCGCGGGACGGTAACCGTGGAAACCGTCCTGGAACAGAGCGTGTCGACTATTGCGCAGATCGATTTCGACGGTTCGGGCGATTCGTGGGACGTCACAGTATCCCTCCGGCCGGTCGACACCCGATGGCGGGTGACCGGGCGGCAAGGTGGTGGTTTACAACTCATCTGGGAGGGAACGGATGCCCCCAATGCGGTGATTCTCGAAGACGCCGGATTCGAGATGAGGCCGCTGTCCGGCGACATCCCGGTGATCGAGGGGATGGACGCTTGAGCGGGATCGACTACGAAGAGCTGATCAAGTCCCCTCTGGATGACGCAGAGACCGTCTCCGGCGCGTCCTGGTCCAGTGCTGTTCCCGGAGCCGCAGTGGGCCTTCTACTCGGCTGGATCCTGACTCTGGCCGGAGGCGAGGACGTGGCGCCTCCGACTACATCCGAGGCGACTACCACGTCGCCGCCCGGCGTGGCGGTCACCGCCGACTACCCGCCCGACTACACCGAGCTGGCGCCGGGCGTTGCCGCATCCGGGAGCCAGGTAGTACTCGATGACGGTTCGATTGTCGTCGCGTTCACTACTGCCACACAGCGCGGCATCGATCCCGAGGAGGTCGCCTGGCCTATCGGTGGGTCGTGGTTGCTGGAATCGGAATCGGGCGCCACTCTGGAGTCGGCACGCGTGGTCAACGGCCGTTTCAGCCCCGCGGCGTTTGCGGTGCACTTCCCGACAGAACAGTCCATCGGCGACTCGGCCTTTACGCAGGCTCGTCTGATCGAACGGTGGGACGTAGCGGAGATCAGTGGGTCAATCGAGATTCCGTTTCGCGAAGAGCCATTTGCGATCGAAGAGCCCCTTGCGGTGCCTATCGGTCAATCGCTGACACTCATCATCTCTCGGCTGGAACTGGGCCGATTCCTGGCCGCAGCCGAGTGGCAGACAACGGGAGCAGAGTTGGGGACGACGGTGCAGATGACGATCCGATTGCTCGACGCCGATGGCGCCCTTGTTGGTAGCTACGAGCGATTCCCGGAAGTGCGGGAGCCCGGCGCTGGTGGGATGCTCGAGTTCAGCTGGAGTGAGCCCTTTCCCTCCGACCAGGAGGGTGCGGTAACGGTTGCGGTGGACTACACCGTCGGTGTTGTCGAGGCCGTTCCGGTATCGCTCGCGTTCGACTTGACCGGCGTGCCGGTGGGGCGGTGACCAGCTTGCAGCCCATGGTCGACGAACTAGTTGCTTTCCTGGCAGCCTCGCAGCGGATTCTCGTATTCACCGGTGCCGGGATCTCTACCGCCTCTGGGATCCCCGACTATCGCGGCCCGCAAGGAGTGTGGAAGACACGTACTCCAGTCTTCTACGACGAGTTCATGACATCGGCTGAGCGGCGTCGCGACTACTGGCAGCAGAAGATGGAGGATGCCGAAGCCTGGGGTGGATCCGGCCCCAATGAGGTACACGGTTCCATCGCCCGGCTAGAGCGGGCCGGCAAGGTTGAGTTGGTTGTCACCCAGAACGTCGATGGACTGCATGCGGTCGCCGGGACCAGCCGGGAGAAGCTGCTCGAGATTCACGGCACCAACCGCGAGGTCGAGTGCCAGAGCTGTCGGGAGAGATCTGCGCATGAGCCGCACTTCGCCGTCTTTAGGGAAACGGGTGAGCCGCCGCTCTGTCATTGCGGTGGCTATTTGAAGACTGCGACGATCAGCTTCGGCCAGAATCTGCGCGCCGATGCGATGGCTAGAGCCTTCGATGCCGCCGACAGGTGTGACCTGGCCATGGCGCTCGGATCCACGCTGACTGTCAATCCGGCCGCCTCGATTCCGCTGTATGCCACGGAGCGGGGCACCCCTTACGTCATCGTGAATCGGGGCGAGACCGCCCACGATCGGCTTCGTGCCGTTACTTTGCGAATCGACGGCGACGTCGGCGAGATAGTCCCTGCAGCCATCGACCGGGCTCTCGCCGGCTGACTCCCCACCTCAGGTGAGCCAACTCCGGTGGGGCACCTCCGGTGGAGCCCCGTCTCGAGCATGAAGACGGCCCCGAGTTTCGAGTAATTCCCGGCTTGCGCTGAAATAACCCGATGCGTGAACTCAGTCTATTTGCCCTACTGGTGCTGGCACTCAGCGCCTGCTCCGCTGCCGCGGATGACACGGCGCCCTCTGTGGTGACATCAACAACTGATCTCGCGACAACGACATCAACAACCGATTCGCCAGCAGCTACTGCTCCTGCCGATCGGAGAGCCGAAGCACTGGCCGCCTTCGAGGCATGGGTAGGTGCGCTGCACGCCGGCGACTACGAGGGCGCTTGGGACCTCATGGCATCCGGCTCGCAGGCCGCGCTGGGCAGCTTTGAGTTGTTCGAGTCGTGGGGGAGCGAGATGACCGAAGGATGGGGGGCCTGGGCGGAGGCAACAGACGTCACAGTGTCGGTCGGTGAGGATGCTGCCGGCCGGTCCTTTGCGATGGTGTCGGGTGTCGTCGCCAAGGAAGGCATGCCCGAGATGGATACCACCAAGGTGTTCTTCACGCTGGCCGACGGTGTGGTCGTACTTTCACCATTTGAGGAGTTTGGCAATGTTGCTGCCGGTCTTGCCGATCCCGATCCCTCCGTGCCGGTCCCACCGGGGTCCGGGTCGGGCCGCCGCATTGTCTATTCGAACGGAGCACAGCGGGTCTGGATTATTGCTGCCGACGAGTCTGTTGTAGACACTTACTTGATCTCGGGACGTGAGGGTGTCCCCGACCCGGGTGTTTACGAGGTCTTCTCCAAGTCGGAGATCGCGTACGCGGGGCACGACGGCATCACGATGCGCTACATGGTGCGCTTCACCTACGCCGAGTCGGGTTTGGCGATCGGGTTCCACTCGATTCCGAACACGGCGTCTGGTGAGCCGCTGCAGACCGAGGAGCAACTCGGGGAGTTCCACAGCGCCGGTTGCGTGCGCCAGAGCCTCGGCCATGCCGCTGCGCTTTACGATTGGGCGGATGAGGGAACGGTCGTTCACGTACTCGAGTAACCCCGGTCGACCTCATTGCCTGCGCACTATGGTGCGGCTGAAGCGACCTGGATCTGTTCAGCAATGACTAACGAGTTCGTTGATCCGGTAGCGGTGACGAAGCTTCAGCCTCTTGCGACATCCAACGGGGCGTTGCTACGTTCCTCTCTAATCGATGACATGCAGATCTCCGATGGCCGCCTGGCGCTGCTGTCTGCTCCGGCCGGCTGGGGAAAATCAACCCTCCTTGCACAGCTTTGCGAGCGTCGCGCTGAAGAGGGCCGTGTTGTGTTTGTCGGTTTGGATCGGTGGGACGATGACGTCGCTCGTTTCTGGCGGGCCCTAATGGCTGCATCTGCGATGGCCGGGCTCGACATTGGTGTCCAGATGCCGGTAGCTCCAAGCGTTACAGCTCCCGGGCTCTTGGCTGCTCTCGGCCCCGCAGTGATCAATGCACTGGCCACCTGCGATTCTCGGGTCACTCTCGCTCTGGACGACTATCACGAGATCACCAATGCGCAAGTACACGAGGCTGTCGAGTACGTGGTGGATCATCTGCCTCGCCATTGTCAAGTGGTGATTGCGACGAGACACGATCCACAGCTTCCGATCGCCCGATTGCGCGCCGGCGGTGACCTCGTCGAGGTGCGAGCTGCCGACTTGGCCCTCAATGAAGAAGAGACCCGGGAGCTGCTTCGGGCAATTGCCGGCGCAGAGCTCAGCACGTCAGACATCGCTCTGCTGCACAAGCGAACCGAAGGCTGGCCGGCTGCCGTTCACCTGGCCGGTCTAGCGCTGCGAGGGGAGCGGGATCCCTCTGCGGCAATTGCGGATTTCCACGGCGAGCAGCGGCATGTCGCCGATTACTTGACGGGAGAGGTCCTCGCGCGCACATCGGAGTCGTTGCGATCCTTCCTCATGCGTTGTTCGATACTTGATCGGCTGGAGCCCGACTTGTGTACAGCGGTGACGGGCAACAATGACGCAGCGGCGATGCTGCGACGGGCGGAGGAGCTGAATCTGTTTCTTGTTCCTCTTGACGACGTTCGATCGACCTACCGATTCCACCGTCTATTTGCAGATTGGCTCCACTACCAACTGTCGGTTGAATCGCACGAGTTGATTCCCGAGCTCCACCGCCGTGCGATGGAGTGGTACTCGGAGCAAGAGAGGCCGGCTGAGGCGATAGAGCAGGCAATTGCAGGCAGCCACGTGCAGGACGCACGGCGGTTGATCCTCGAGCACGGTTCCAAGTTGATCGAGGCCGGCCACGCTGCAACCGCGGCGCGCTGGCTGGCGGCTCTTCCGTACGACGTTGTGGCTTCGGATCCGGTCCTGTCGATCGCCGCAGCTTCGACTCTGGCAACGGCCGGCAATCCGGATCGAGCCGAGGCGTACCTCGAAGCCGCAGAGTCGTCTGTTGCTGCGGGCGCACCCATACTGGTTCCGCTGGCTCCTGATGTGGAGATCGCAGCGGCAAGGGCAACCATCGCCATGATCCGGCGGGATTTGGCTGGGGCAGTTGTCCTGGCTCGCCGGGCCGCCGGGCTCGAGATCGATCCGACAAGGGATCGGTACGGGATCGGCCACGCCGTCCTCGGTGCCGCACTGTTCTGGACTGCAGAGCCGGCCGAGGCGCGAAGGGTTGTCGAGAGAGTCTGGGCCGATGTCGACACTGTCTTTGTCAAGCTGCTGATTGCGGGTGTCCTTGCCGCAGCGTGTCTCGAATCCGGGGATCTGGAGCGTGCCGAGACCGTCGCTAGGTCTGCGCTTACGCTTGCGGAGGAGCGGCACGTTGGACCCGCAGCCGAAACAGCGCTCAGTCACCTGGCCCTCGGGGGAGCGCTGGCCGGGCGGGGTGAGCCGGCCGGGGCAGAGGCCATGCTTCTGGCCGGCTTGGAGCAATCCCGGTGGTGGCAAGCCCCAGCTCAAGAGGCCTATGGGCACATGCTGCTAGCCCAGCTCCGGATACTGCAGGGTGATCGGGAAGCCGCCCGAGTTTTGCTCCGCAGCGCAGCGCCGGTTGTGGAAGGCGCAAGAACGATGGGAATCCTGGCACTAACGCTGCGCCGGACCCGGGAGATGATGCGGCGTTCTTACGGTGAGCGCTCCCCGGGAGCCGCTCCGGTCGATCTCACCGATCGTGAAAGCGACGTGCTCCGTCTCCTTCCCTCACAATTGACGCAGCGCGAGATCAGCCGCGAGCTGTACATGAGTTTCAATACCGTGAAGTCACATACCCAGAGCCTGTATCGCAAGCTGGGTGTTTCCTCGCGTCGAGCAGCCGTCGAGCGGGCCCGGAGCCTCGACCTGCTCTGATTTCACCCAGGGTGAGACAAGCGTTGGGTGAAGACAGCTCACTCACCTGCGGCAGATGCTGTACGGCATGGAGCGGCGGTATCGGATCACAGTGCGAGGTCATCTCGGAGAACGGTTCGGAGAGATCTTCGGATCGATGGACACTGAGGTCGTCGGCGCGCATACCTCGATCACCGGTCGGGTGATCGATCAGGCGAATCTCGACGGCATCCTTTCCTACCTGAGGAATCTCGGCATCGAGCTGGCCTCGCTCGAGATCTGGGATGTAGGCGCTCCAGCCGAGCAAGAGACCGGCGTAGCGCCGAGTCCGTCAACACAAGGGAGAGAGAAATGAGTTCATGGCGTCTTTGGATCGGGATCGTGCTCATCCTGCACGGCGTGGGGCACATCCTGGGTGTGCTTGCGCTGACTTCGCTTGGCGGGGACAACTGGAATGCGAGATCGTGGCTCCTGACGGATTCGATCGGCGAAGGTCCTGCGCGCACGCTCAGTGTGATTCTCTGGGTCGGCTGCTGCATCGCTTTCGTTGTAGCAGGCCTTGCGCTGCTCGAGATCGGCTTTCCCGAGGACTGGTGGAAGCCCGTCGCAACGGGTGCAGCCTTTGTCTCCACCGTAACCCTGGTGCTGTTCTGGAATGCCTTCCCTGTCCTGTTCCCGAACAAGATCGGAGCCTTGGCGGTGAATCTTGCGGCGATCTGGGGTGTGCTTCTGGCCGATTGGCCCACAGAAGAGATGCTCAACGGTTGAAAGGAGATAGCAAGTGAAGAGAGTCCTCGTTATCGGAGCCACGGGTTTGCTGGGACGCCCTGTCGCCACACAACTTCGTCGTGATGGCTACGCCGTGCGGCTGCTGGCACGTAATCTCGAGACGGTCCGGGCCGAGTTTGGTGAAGGCTTTGAGCCTATAGCCGGGGATGTCACCGATATTTCGAGCCTGGAGGAGGCGATGAAGGGCTGTGATGGTGTCCACATCAGTGTCGGTGGCCAGGTTGATCAGGTATCCGCAGAGAATGTGGCGCAGCTGGCGGCTGCCGGCGATGTGCAGCGCATCACCTACCTATCCGGCGCAACCGTTGCCGAAGAGAATCGCTGGTTTCCGATGGTGGCGCAGAAGCTCGCGGCCGAGACAGCGCTCGTAGCAAGCGGTACCGACTACACAATCCTTTGTCCAACGTGGCCGATGGAGCAGTTGCCGCGGTTCGTGATCGATGGGAAAGCAACCATCATCGGCGAACAGGCAACTCCACTCCACTGGTTCGCCGCTTCGGATCTGGCCCGGATGGTTTCTGCCGCCCACTCAACGAAGCATGCCGCCGGCAAACGCCTCTTCGTGCATGGACCGGAAGCACTGACGATGAAACAGGCATTGGAGCGCTACTGCGCATCTGCTCGGCCGGAGATCGAATCCGTCGATGTGACTCCAATCGAGGTCGCTCGATCGGCGGCAGAATCATCCAACAATCCGGTGCTCGCGTTCATGACGGAGATGATGTCCTACTTCGACAAGGCTGGAGAACTGGGTGACCCGACCGAAGCCAACGAGCTGCTCGGCGCCCCCACGACGACGCTGGACGAGTGGCTGGCGGATCGTGGCTAGGAAAGGACAGAGAATGAGGTTTCGAGATAAGGGCGGCGAGGCCATCTCCCCGGTGTTCACGTCTGCGGAGGGTGAGAGTCGGTTCCTCGCTGCGTACGACGACGCGATGAAGCTGTGGCCGATCCCCTACGCAACTCGCGACATCGCAACCGACTACGGGAGCACACACGTCATAGTCTCCGGTTCGGAAGGTGCTCCACCTCTCGTGCTGTTGCATTGCGCTTTGATGACATCGGCAATCTGGTCGCCAATCATCGGAGAGCTCAGCGAGAGTTATCGCACATTTGCGGTCGATGTGATCGGAGATGTTGGTCGTACGGTGCCGACAAAGCCGCCCGCAACGGAAGCGGAATCGGCGGACTGGCTGGCTCAGACCCTCGATGGGCTCGGTCTCGCAGAGACCAGGCTGCTGGCGTGGTCTTTCGGTGGATCAGTCGGCGTCAACTTTGCGATGCACCATCCAGAGAGAGTGGAGAAGCTCGCTCTAGTGGCACCATTCAAGCCATTCGTGAAGCAGAGCATGGGTTTCCTCTTCGGCTTCTACCCGTGGGTGGTGCGCACCGAGCGGGCATCGCGAGCCTTCGAGAGGAAGATGTGCTTCAAAGAGGACTTCGGCTACCCAGAGCACTCGCGATTGCTGTCCGAGCGCTTCCGCAGCGGCAAGCTCCTGCTGAAGGTACCTCCGCGCACATTTTCCGATCTGGAGTTCCGGTTGCTCACCATGCCGACGTTGCTGCTCGTGGGCAGAGAGGAGTTCCTATACGACGGTGCGGCGGCGGTTGAGCGAGCGAGGCAGGTGTTGCCCAATGGCGACGCCGAATTGCTCGCCGAGTGCAACCACGCAGTCGTCTCAGATCAGACTGAGCTCGTAGCGGATAAGGTTCTCGCGTTCCTGGGATGAGCGACGCGGCTACTCTCCGCCGCCATGCCGCATCGCACCCGAAGGTTCCGGCTCGGCCTCGCATATTTGACCGGGCTGCGACTCGTGATCAATACAGCAGCCCGGTTTGTCGAGTTCTTTCTGCCCGCCATCGCCCGGGGGCTCAGTGTGCCCCTGGAGCGGGCAGGAGACCTGATCTCGATCCGGTGGGCGGCCGGGCTGCCAACTCCTTTGGCGATGACTGCGCTGAGCCGGGGGCGGCCTCGCCGCACTCTGATCGGTCTGGGTCTTGGTCTGTTCGCAGCGGGTGCCCTGGTCACGGCTGCGACATCGGTCTACGTCGGTGCCGTGGTCGGTTTCATCATGATGGGAGTGGCCAAGCCGCTATTCGATGTCTCCGCGCAGGCATACCTGGCAGATCGGGTGCCCTACGAGAAGCGGGGCCGGGTGATCGGGATCTTCGAATTGACCTGGGCGGGCGGTTTGCTCATTGGAGCCCCGCTGGCAGGCTGGATGATTCGCAGCAGCGGTTGGCAATCACCATTCTGGCTATTGGGTGGCACAGTGGCTCTGGGTGCCATGCTGATGGGGCGACTGCTCGACCGTGACACCGGTGACGTGCACGGTGCGAGCGGGCGCTTGCGATTGGATCGCCCGTCGGGCGCCTTCCTGGTCGTCGCCGGTTTGTATGCGACTGCGGCTCAGCTCATGTTCGTCGTCATCGGGGCGTGGCTGGAAGACTCGTTCGGCCTGTCGCTCCTGGAAGCCGGCGGCATTGCGGTCTTGATCGGCGTGGCCGAACTAGCCGGCGAGGGGGTAACGGCGGGCTTCGCCGATCACGTCGGCAAGCGGCGTTCGGTGTATGCCGGGATTGCGATTGCCGCCGTTGGCTTCGCACTGTTTGCAGTCGTCCACGGATCGCTGGTTGGCGGAGTCGCTGCGGCGATGGTCGCGTACTTCGGTTTTGAACTCGCGATCGTCTCCGGCGTGCCTTATGCATCGGAGATGCATCCTCACGCCCGGGCCCGCTTCCTGGCTTGGATGGTGGTTGGATGGGCGGTGGGGCGCACACTGGGCTCGGCGCTCGGGCCGCGGCTGTACCTTGCTTCCGGCATTGCGGCTGCAGCTCTGGTGGCTGCTGCGCTCAACCTCGTCGCAGTTGCCGTTCTCGCCTGGGGCGGGGTGCCGGAGAATGCCATTGAGCAGCGATCCGTGCCAGACTCAGCGGAGAACTAGAGGAAAGCGAAACATGGCGGAACACATTGGGCGGATTCGTGACGGTGTCCTCTTCACCGACCAATACCAACTCACGATGGCCCAGCTCTACTACGAGCGAGATTTGCACGAGCGACAGGCGCAGTTCGATTTCTTCTTCCGTCGCTACCCGGATTACGGCCGGCACCAGGCCGGGTATGCGGTCTTCGCCGGGCTGGACCCGCTGCTGGATTGGATGGAACAGGTTCGGTTCACCGACACCGACCTCGAACTGCTGCGCAGCCAGACGAACGCAGCCGGGCAGAGACGTTTCGGCGACGGGTTTCTCGAATGGCTTCGTGAGTACGGATCATTCGACCGGGTCGTGATCAAGGCGGTGCCCGAGGGACGTGTAGTCCATGCCAACGCCCCGATTGCGGTTGTGCAGGGTCCGCTCGCCATTGCCCAGATCCTTGAAACCTCGCTGCTCAATCACCTCAACTACCCGACGCTCATTGCCACCAAGGCTTCGCGGATTCACGAGTCGGCTGGAGGTAGCCCCGCGCTGGAATTCGGGATGCGACGCGGGCCGGCCTCGGGGGCGAACCCGGGAGGGCGGGCAGCGCTCATCGGCGGCGCCGATTTCACCTCCAACGTCGGGATTTCGCACGAGATGGGGCTCGATCCCAAGGGAACCCATGCTCATTCGATGGTGCAGGTATTCATGGCGCTCGGTCGGGGCGAGCTCGAGGCCTTCCGGGCCTACGCCGAGGTCTATCCGGACGACTGCATACTCCTGGTCGATACGATCGACACGCTCGAATCGGGGATACCCAATGCGATCACAGTCTTCGAAGAACTACGCGCCGCCGGACACGAACCCGTCGGAATCAGGCTGGACTCAGGCGATCTCGCGTATCTCAGCATCGAAGCTGCCGAGATGCTCGATGCTGCGGGCTTCGCGAATGTGCAGATTGTTCTGTCTGGCAACCTCGATGAGCTGGAGATATGGCAGATCCGGGCGCAGATCCTCGACGAGTACGCACGCCACGGGAAGGATCCATCGAACCTGATGCAGCGCCTGGTCTACGGCGTAGGGACAAGACTCATCACCTCCCAGGGCCACGAAGCTCTCGACGGCGTGTACAAGCTGGTAGCCATCGAGGAGGACGGGGGCTGGACGCCGGCCATCAAGGTATCGGACACACCGGAGAAGGTGCCGATTCCGGGTGACAAGAAAGTCTGGCGTCTCTACGACAGTCGCGGCCGGGCCACTGCCGACCTCATCGGCATGGCGGACGAGGAGCCGCCCGAGGGTGAGACTCTGCTTCACCATCCGCATCGCATGGGGGTGAGTCGTGTGATACCGGATGGTGAGATCACGCAGGTCGAAGACCTTCTCGTCGAGGTCTTCAGCGGAGGGCAGAGAAGAACCTCGTCTCCGGATCTGGGGAAGATGAGAGAGAGAAGACTCGCCGATCTCGATCGGCTCGATGTTGGTGTTCGGCGTCTGGTCAATCCGCACATCTATCACGTGTCGTTGACCGAGCGAATGAAGGCACTGCAGCTGGAATTGATCGACGAGGCCAAAGGCGACTAGCCGGCGAGCCTTCTGCGGGAGGTGCCCGCCGGCTCCGCTCAGCCCGTTGAGTAACGAGAAACGAGCACGACGGCGGCAGCGATTCCGATCTACCCCAACGCGGAGCTTGGCCTGTCGGGCTGATCGATCTGGTTCTCGAGTGGGCTCTGCTGGCTTGATCGATCCCCTACTGGGAGGCTGCCTGGCTGAGGGCATCGGCGAGGGTGGCCCAGGGGAGATCGGCGCACTTGATGCGCACAGGGAATTTGCGCACCCCCTGCAGCGACTCGAGATCACCCAGAACTGCTCCAGGCCGAGCGGGATCGACCGGGCTTTCGCCCTCGTCGATCGACATCATCACCCGGAACATGCGCATCAGGTCGGCCACCTCCGCAAGGGTCTTGCCTTTGATGGCGTCGGCCATCATCGATCCGGATGCCTGTGAGATCGAACACCCTTGCCCCTGCGTGGCTACATCTGTGATCACTCCGTCGGTAACAACCAGGTCGAGGGAAAACTCATCGCCACAGGAAGGGTTCAAGCCGTCGGCGTGCAGGTCGGCGTTGGCCAGAGTCCCCTTGTGTCGGGGATGCCGGTAGTGATCGAGGATTACTTCTCTGTAGAGCTCTTCGAGTGCCATGATCTCGTGTGTTGACATGACAACCATAACGCCGCCGCAAGGGCGGCAAATCGCTACGGTGTCCTAGGCGAGACCGAACAGCTCCCGAGCGCGATGGAGCCCCGCTACCAGCTGATCGATGTCGTCCTCGGTGGTGTAAACGTAGAACGATGCGCGGGCGGTTGCCGGCACGTTCAGATATCGCATCAACGGCTTGGCGCAATGATGCCCGGCGCGCACCGCCACCCCCTCCTGGTCGAGGATGGTGGCCACGTCGTGAGGGTGGATGTCCCCCAGCTCGAAACTGACGGTGCCTCCCCTTCTGGCGAGATCCATTGGCCCAACGATCCGCAGATCGGGGATCTCGGTCAGCCGATCGAGTGCATACTGAGTGATCTCGATCTCATGGCGCCGCACCGCCTCCATTCCCAGCTTGTCGAGGTAGTCGACTGCAGCACCGAAACCGACGGCCTGGGCGATCGGGGGAGTGCCAGCCTCGAACTTGTGAGGTACCGGTGCCCAGCGCGACTCGTGGAGTTTGACGTCGGTGATCATCTCGCCCCCGCCCTCGGCTGGATCCATTTCCTCGAGGATCTCGTGACGACCCCACATTGCTCCGATTCCGGTGGGGCCGAGCATCTTGTGAGCGCTGAATACGAGCAGATCGGCGCCGATTTCGGTCACGTTCGTGGGCAGATGGGGGACCGACTGGGCGGCGTCGACAACCATGAGCGCTCCAATGCTGCGGGCCGCAGCTACCAGCTGCGGAACCGGTCCGATTGCTCCGGTGACGTTTGACATTCCCGAGACACTGATGATCTTGAGCCGATCGTCGACGACGTCTTCAAGTCCGGTGAGGTCGACCTGGTAGTCGTCGTCCAACTCGAGATAGACGAGCTCGGCGCCGGTGTGTTTGGCGATGAGCTGCCACGGAACGACGTTGGCATGGTGCTCCATGACCGTCAACAGAATACGATCTCCCCGGCTGAGCCGGTTCAAGCCCCAGCCATAGGCGATCAGGTTCATGCCGTTGGTCGTGCCGCGGGTGAGGACTACTTCGCTGGATGAGCCGGCACCTATGAACCGGGCGATCTTGCTGCGGGCGTCTTCGTAGGCGACTGTCGCCTCGCCGGCGAGCGTGTGTGCCCCGCGATGCACGTTGGAGTTGTGGATCCTGTAGTAATCAGAGACAGCATCGATGACCTGATTCGGCTTCTGGGTGGTTGCCGAGGAGTCCAAGTAGGCGAGCCGTTTTCCGTTTACCAACCTCTCGAGGATTGGGAAATCGGCCCGAACCTGATCCATCATCCGCTGGTCCCCACCCGGTAGTTGTCGTACCCAGACTCTTCGATTTCCTTGGCCAGTTCCGGACCGCCGGTTTCCGCCACCTTGCCGTTGACAAATACGTGAACAACGTCGGGGGTGATGTAATCGAGCATCCGCTGATAGTGGGTGATGATGAGAAAACCGCGCTGGTCGTCGTGGAGGCGCTGGACGCCCTCGGCGACGGTCCGCAACGCATCGATGTCGAGACCCGAGTCGGTCTCGTCGAGGACGGCAAGCTCCGGGTCGAGTACGGTCATCTGCAAGACCTCGTTGCGCTTCCGCTCGCCCCCGGAGAACCCCTCGTTGAGGTAGCGGTCGGCGAACGACTGATCCATCCCCAGCTGCTTCATGGCTTCGGCCACTTTGAGACGCAACTCGAGCACGGTGTAGTCGGTTCCGGTCCGATTGGAGAGCGCAGTGCGGAGGAAATTGAGGACGGACACGCCCGGGATCTCCTCGGGATACTGGAACCCGAGGAACATGCCGGCCCGCCCCCGCTCTTCCGGGCTCGACTCGGTGATGTCCTCCCCCTTGTAGATGATCTGGCCGTCGGTTATCTCGTAGCCGGGGTGGCCCATCAGGACGTAGGCGAGTGTGGATTTGCCGGATCCGTTCGGGCCCATGAGAGCGTGGATTTCACCGCGCGCAATGGTGAGGTTCATTCCCTTGAGGATTTCGGTGTCGCCGGCGGAGGCGTGAAGGTCTTTGATTTCGAGTAAAGGTGCAGTCATAGGAGCCAGGATAGCTTTCCGTCGGGAGCTCTAAGTACTACGCGGCTAGTGGTTATCCGGCTAGACCTTGGAAGTGGCGGGCCGCCTCGGCCGGGTCGATGTCGCCCAGTGGGGCGAAGTGCTGGATGTAGATGCGGCCTACCCTCTGCCGGGCATACTCGGCGACGATCGCCGCCGCCTGCTCGTAGGTGCCGTGGAGGATACGTCGCTCACTGAGGGCGGCCTCGAGTTCGGCCGGTTCCGTGTCCCGGGCGGCCGCAGCGGCACCAAGGGCATCCCGGTACTCTGCCTCGCTTTCACCAACAATCGCTGACGAAGTGATCGAAACTTTGACGTCGGCGGGGTCCCTACCCAACTCTGCAGCGCTCGATTCCATGACCTGTACCCGGGCGGCAAGGTCATCGGCGTTGCAGGCAAACATGTTGTACTCGTCGGCAAAACGCCCCGCTATCGACGGAGTGCGCTGCTTGCCCATTCCACCGATGATGATTCGCAGCTGCGGTGTGGGCTGCGGGAGTACCTCAATGTCTTCTAACCGGAAATGGCGACCGACAAATCCACCGTTGCTGCGACCGGTTGCGGCATGAATGTAGGCGAGGGTCTCGAAGAGGAGGCTGAACCGGGCTCTCATGTCGGGCAAGGCGATGCCAAAGGCGCGGTGCTCACTCTCCATCCAGCCGGTGCCCACACCAAGTTCGAATCTGCCTCCCGACATCTCGTCGAGGGTTGCCGCAGTCTTGGCGATCACCCCGGGGTGACGGAATGTGAGCGGGGTGACCAGAACCGTCAGCTTGATGGTATCCGTCTCTCGAGCGAGTCCGGCAATCGTGGTCAGCGCATCGGTCGCTGGCACGCTGTCCTCTCCGGCCAGGTAGTGGTCGGAGCGAGCAAACGCGGTGAATCCGGCATCTTCGGCGGCTCGAGCCAGAGTGAGCAGCTCGGCGTATGTGCCACCCATCTGTGGTTCAACCATCAACCCGAATTCCATTGGGGCCTCCTTGTTGCTACCAGCGCCGTCGCCGCCATTCGGGAAGGGACGGACGTTCAGTTCCAATCGTTGTGTCGAGCCCGTGGCCGGGCATGATGAGCGTATCGTCGTCGAGGGAGAAGTACGCGCGTTCCAGGCTTTCCATGATCTGATCGAAGTCGGAATAGGGAAACCGGGTTGCCCCGGGCCCGCCGGGAAACAGCGTGTCTCCGGTAATGGCTGCTCCGGGAGTGATGATTCCCATCGAACCGGGAGTGTGACCCGGCGTGTGCACCAGCTCGACATGGGTTTCCCCGAGCGAGAACGGGCCGGGGGCGAGATCGTCGTCGGGCTCGATCGGAGCCAGTTCGTGGTCGGCGACGTGAAGCAGAATCGGGATGCCAAACTCATCGGCAACCTCACGGGCGGCGCCGACGTGATCGGCATGCCCGTGGGTGGTGACGATGGCGATGGGGCTGGTGCTCGCCGCGTTTGCGATCACCTTGGCCGGCTCTGCTGCTGCATCGACGATGACTGATTTGTTGGTGGCCCGGCAGACGACTGCGTAGGTGTTGTTCCCGAAGTCGCCGACCTCGGCCTTGCGGATTCGCACCCGATCGTTCTCAAAATGCCAACTCGACGGCACGTTGCCCTTCCAGTGTCGGGCCGAGGCTAGCGCGTGCTCAGCCGGCGGGTTGCAGTGACTCCATCGCCAGTTCAAGAGTTTCGATGCTGGTCTGCCCTGCGATACGAAGCGCCACCGTCCCGTCGCCGTTCAGGAATACCCAGTAGGGGAAGGGGCTTCCCCCGTAGGCCTGAAACGCGCTCGACTCCTGGTCATCGCGAATATTCGGCGACGTCCATCCTTCACGGTCCATCCACTCCGACGGTGGCCAGTTGCCTTGACCGGAGCTCGCCGCCGACGTCACCGAGATGATCTCAACGCCTTCGACTCCACCACCGCCGTCGAGCCATTGCTGCACCCGAGGCACCTCTGCCTGACAGTGTGAGCACCAGTGAGCAAGGAACACGATGGCTTTTGGGGTCCCGTCATGAGAGATCGAGACTGTGTCGTCGTCGAAGTCCTGTCCCGTGATCTCAGGCGCAACCAGCCCGTTGGCTGGATCGTCCGGGACGACGGAAGCATTCGACGGCATGACGGGGAGGGTTTCTCCGGAGACAACCGGATCGCCGTACTCGCCTGCACTGCCGATGGGCTCGTCGCCGCTGGCAAGGATCGCAACGATGAGCAGCGCCGCGATCGCGCCGAAGGCGATCAGCAGCACCGGGGTCCGGCGGCTTGGTGCTGGTGCCTTGGCGGCAGCACCCTTGCGGGTGGCCTTCGTTTTTGTCGTCATCTACTCGGGACCCTTTCCCTCTGGTTGCGAGGGGCCACATCATGGCGCGTCCCAGCGACAACGGTGACGATTTGCTAATACGTGGAAATCAGGAGGCAAGCGCCTCGAGCATGGCCAGTTCCAGCAGGGACGTGTCTAGCCGGCCGGCAAATCGACGCGTCACGTCGCCGTCCGGATCGACGAAGACCCAGTACGGAATGACCATTCCCCCGTAGCCGAAGAACACGGACAACTCCTCGTCGTCGACGATCACCGGGCTCGTCCAGCCCTCTCTAGCAAACCACTCCGAAGGAGGCCAGTTGCCCGAGACCTCCCGAGCGGAGGTCGAAACGGCGATGATCTCCACTCCGTCAACGCCACCGGTTGCGTCGAGCCAAGCCTGAACCTCTGGGATCTCATCCTGACAGTGCCCACATCCGTGGGATACGAACAGAAGAGCCTTTGCCTTCCCATTGCGTTCGATGGCTACTTGCTCGCCATCGAAGTTCTGGCCGCTGACCTCGGGGATGGGTAATCCATAGGCGGGATCGGCAGCGGCGTCGCCGACGTTGCTGGTCAGAACCTCGGGAAGGAGGTTCCCGGTAATGGTCGGAGTGCCGAACTCTGAGCTGGTGGCCGGTTCGCCGCCGTCGGACCCCGACAGCACGATGGCCAGCACCAGAGCGATCGCAATGAGAGCAAAGACGCCACCACCGATGGCCTTCGCGCGGGTGCGAGCCGATGCCTGCTGCAAGTTGTTGCCGGTCACGATGTCTCCAGTCATCTATTGCCGTGCGGTGTCGTTCCTGCGCTTTACGAGCATCAGAACGAGCACCAGAAGGAATGCGCTCAACGCCATGTAAGGGATCGATATGAACCCGAAGACCCGGAACCACACGCCGGTACAGGGCACCGATGTCGTGCAGCTCGTTCCTTCGAGGTTTGGGAACCATTGAATGAGATAGTGGTAGGCAGCAATCACCGCCCCGATAGCGGCAATTATGGTCGCATATAGCCGGATCATGCCGTCGCGACGGAATGCGGCGACGGCGAGGATCAGCGCCAGCGGATACATCGCGATGCGCTGGTACCAGCAGAGCGTGCAAGGAATCAGATGAGCCACCTCGGAGAGATAGAGGCTGCCGAGAGCCGCGATCCCTGCAGCGGTCGCTCCAAACCAGAGCTCGTAGCCACTCAGCATTGCGTCGATCCGTTCCGACAGCACACGGAAACGGGCAAACCAACGACCGCCTGCTACTACGACGACATACCCGATCACGACGAGGTTGGCCGCAGCGGCCAGCATCGCAAAGAACAGCTTCATCGTGGTGAGATCGAACATTGCCCTCCTTTAGGCGCTGCAAGGTTAAAGGCGTTCAACCGCTACGAGAGACACAACGCCACGTTGTCGGAGGCAGAGGTACCATTCTCAGCCATGGCAGCATTCTTCTTCGCTATCGGGCTTCTCGTTCTGCTCGCAGTTGTGGGTCTTGCGTTCTACTGGCAAGGATCCATACGCCTGCCAGGCGCCGCCGTTGCCTATGGAGTGGAGGACTCGATCAAGTACATCACGCCCCGCCTCTCGGAAGACACGCGGGAGAAGATCGGCACCAAGAGCGTCAGGCGCATGTTGGAGTGGGAGATGAAATTCCTGCAGGATCGCCTCGACGCCGATTCCGAGCAGGTCATTGTCCTCGGCGGCAGCGAGGCCATTGATTACGTACTGGAGCAAACCGCCAGCCAGGGCTTCGAGTACGAGCGGGAAGTCGTTGCCGAGGTCATGCAACTCCAGGCTGCTTACATGGAGTCGATCGGTGCATTGGCCCGGCCTGTGGCTGAAGATGAACGGGATGCAATGGGGCTCGATGATTCCTGACGTACGAGCCGGGTGGCAAGAGGTGGGCCCTAATGGCCGCCAGCGACGGGATCACTGCCGCAAGGCCGTGCAGGAGGTTTCGGGTGCATAGCGCAAGCCGTCCCTCGTCTAAGCGCCGACATCGTCTGCTCGGCCAGATCACTCTTGCTCTTTGGTTTGCGTTTACGCCATCAACCGTGCCGGACTGGCGGGCCGACCCGAGTCTGCGCACCGTGGCGGTTCTTCCGGTCGGGGAGCCGATGCCGGGCTTGCATCGCTAATTAGTCGTCGCAGTACACTCGCGGCCCGCTTTAGTGAGTTTCAGGAGGCAAGTAATGAGATGGCGAATCCTCGTGGTAATCGCCATAGCGGTGCTCGGCGTCGGTTGCAGCGACACCGAGGAGACCACCACAACCGCGGCCGTAGCATCGGGCGAAGATGTTATCTTCGGTGAGGGACAAATGCCCGAGACGATCCCGGCCGACTTCCCGCTTCCGGCCGGGAGCGCAATCGGTTCGACCATGGTCGTTGCCGACACTGGCTTTACCGAGGTCGTAGTGCGTGTCAGCGCCGAGCTGGGGGTTAGCGTTGAGTTCTTCGACCAATCCCTTGCCCGGGCGGGGTTCGATGTCGATAGCTCAGAGCAGGGCGAAAATCGTTGGTTGATCGAGTTCAGCAAGGATTCCGCCAAGGGAACCATTGATCTGAGTGAAGCCGTGCCGGGCATCAGCCAGGCTGTTGTTCGGTACAACGTGCCGTAGCGCAGAGGATGCCTGCCGGCGTGGCCCGCCTCCTACACTGTGGGCGGACGCTGATCCTTGAGGAGACCTCATGAGCAGACTCGATCGCTTCGCCGCACATCGGTTTGTGGGGACCCGCGACGATATGCGTGTCTACGACTGCGATGATGCAGCGTCCTTTTCGCGCATCGAGCGGCGACTTGCCGATGAGGATCTGATGAAACGGAACCTGGTCCAGAGCTTCGCTCCCGACTCGCTTGCAGAGGCGCGTAATCGGGGGTTCCGGCCGGCGTGACCAGGTTCATCGACGCTCATGTCCATCCCCCCATCCCCGGGTTTCTCGACGGCCCTATTGGGCCGTATATCGACGGGCTTCGCTCGTACCTGGGCGCTGCAATCGGTCCCCAATCTCCCGACGAACTGGCAGAGTTCTATCGCAGCAGGGACGCCATGGCCATATTGCTGGGCTGGAACAGCAGACCGGCGAGCGGCTATCGGAGCTTGACCAACGTGCAGATTGCGGAACTGGTCGATGGTGCCCCCGATGTGTTCATTGGATTTGGCGCCGTCGAGCCCACCGGAGGTGCCGGAGCGGTTGCTGCGGTCCATCAGGCTGCTCGGCTGGGCCTGGCCGGGCTCTCATTCCATCCCGCATCGGAACAGGTGACTCCCACGGAGCGGGAAAGCCGGCAATTGTGGGAGACCACAGTCGAGCACGGGTTGATTGTGCTGATCCACACCGGATTCACCAGGTTGGGTGCCGGCATGGCAGGTGGTGGCGGCGTTGCACTGGAGCCGGCCCGGCCCATTCATGTCGACCGCCTGGCCGCGGCCTACCCCGAGATGAAGGTGATCCTCGCCCATACCGGGCCACTATGGCTCGATGAGGCGCTGGCGATTTCGCTGCACAAGGGTAACGTCCACCTTTGCCTGTCCGGTGTCACCCCCAAGGCCATGAGCCCCGAGTTGCTCGACCTGATACGTGGTTCACTTCGGGACCGGGTCCACTTCGGTAGTGACTACCCGTTCGGCAACCCGGATGCCTGGCTCGCTGAATGGGAGTCACTGGGGCTCCCCGAAGAGATCAACCGGGCGGTGCTCGTCGACAATATCAGCCGTCTGCTGCGCCTCCCATCGGAGAAGGCGTAACTGGCGGCAATATGTTGCCGCCAGTTACGCAAGAACGCAGGTGTGAGGGGTTACTCGCAAGCGGCGCGGATCTGGTCGGCGGGGACGGGAAGGCCCAACCCGGCGGCGAGGAGACATGCAACCTTTTGCTCCCGGAAGTAGAAGAAGTGATCGCTCCCTGCGATAAGGTGAATCGTGGCGCCGGCCCGATTGGCGTAGTCGACCACGAGATCCGCAGGGACCAGTTGATCCCGCTCCCCGACAATGAAGGTCCTTGTCGCTTTGTGCAGCGACTCCGGTACCGGCAGGCGTTGGCCCGCCTTCGGTCCGATGCCGGGAGCGATGCCGACGTAGTTCTCCTCGGCCCGCTCCCGAGCGTGCCAACGCAGCGCGGTAGCTGCGCCGAACGACCAGCCGGCCACGCCGAACTCCAGATCCGGGTGGGACTTGCGAGCATGGCCCAACGCAGCCGCCACATCATCGATCTCGGCTAATCCGGCGTCGTGCTCACCGGTCGAGCGACCGACCCCGCGGAAGTTGAACCGCAAGACTGCGACGTTGCGGTCAACCAGATTGGAAGTGACCGCCTCGAGAAGCGGGACCCGCATCGTGCCGCGATGAAGCGGGTGGGGATGGCATAGGACTACCCCCCGCTCAGGTGTCCCGGGCAGATCCCATCGGGATTCGAGAGAAACGGATGCGGAGACGCGGATCACAGGCGTGTTGCCATCCATACGGCTGCAGCCACGAGGATGACGATGGCGGTGATGAGCGAAGCCATTAGCAGGTATCGGGTTTGCATGAGCCGGAGACTATCGCCTCCGGCAGGCCGAGGTTTCGGTCGGTTCGGATCTCCGCACCTAATGCCGCCCGACGATGCAGGTGTGCTCCGGCCTATTCTGCGCTCGAGCGGGAGGGTCGACTTGGACGTAAACCTCAGTCGCAAGCAGTTGTTCACTATGTTCGGCGCGCTGTACTTCGTGCAAGGTGTCATCCAGGCCTACCAACTGAATTTCTTCAAGCCGCACATGGACGAGGAAGGTATCGATCCAGATCGGATTGCCATCGTGGCGTCCCTTGCCTTACTGCCGTTCGTCATCAAGTGGCTGTACGGACTGATTTCCGACAAGTACAACTTGTTCGGCCGCGGTCACCGGGTTCCCTACATGGCAATTGGAGTCATTTCGACCTCGATTGCGTTTGCCGTCGCGTTCTTCATCGATCCGTCGGAGAGCTTCGGAGTTCTGGCTGCGATGGTGCTCATCGCAACGTTCTTCATGGCGCTGTTCGACACTACGGCCGATGCCCTGGCCGTCGATGTGGTTGTCCCGGACGATCACAGCACGGTCCAGGCGTGGATGACCGGCGGCCGTGCCGTAGGCGTTGTTGCCGTGTCGATTGTCTTCGGATGGATCGCCGACGCAGTCGGCTATCAGTCGATCTTCCTCGTGATCGCCGGGCTGCTGCTGCTACCACTGTGGTGGGTGGGTCGGGTCCAAGAGCCCGCCGAGCGGACACCAGCGCACACGTTTGATCGCCGGGCGTTCCGAGTTCTCCTACAACCGCGCTATCTCGTCTTCTGTCTCTTCCTGATTCTTGCCTGGTTCTTCTTTCAGGGAATCGATGGTCTGGTGACCTACTACATGTCGGATACTCTCGACTCATCGGCCGGCAGGATCGGCCTTTACGGGACCCTGAAGGGTGTCGGGATGGTGGTCGGCGCGGTCGGCCTCTCGACTTTGGTTCACATGTTCGGCCGCCGGATCGCGGCGACTGTGACTTTGACTGCAGTGGCGCTGGGTGGCCTGATGTTCAGCACCATCGAGACGGAGAGCGCCGTCATTGGAGTTGCCGTGATCTGGGGCATCGCCGTCGGCCTGCAGTGGACGACCTATGTGACCCTGGGGATGGGGATTACCGACACCCGCATCGCCGCCTCGATGTTCGCCATCCTGCAGACGATGTCGAACATCGGTATCGGCGGAGGGGACGGCGTAGCCACAGCGCTGTCGGACAACGTCGGGTTTCCCTCGCTGTTCCGCATCTTTGGTGTTGGGAGCCTGGTCCTCATCCCACTGCTGTTCTGGGTCACCGGGAAGTTCAAAGAGGTCTGGGAACGAGAGACCACAGATGCGATCATCGGAGCTGGCTGATGTTTGAGCCAATAACGGTTCTGCAGGATCTAGTGCGGCTGGATACCACCAATCCTCCCGGCAACGAGATGACCGCAGTGCGGATGCTGCAAGAAATCATCGAGACCGCTGGGGTCGAGACGGCCATTTACAGCAAGGATCCGAATCGCCCCAATCTCATTGCTCGGATCGAAGGTCGGGGCGACTACCACCCGTTTCTGATGCAGGGCCATGTCGATGTGGTTTCGACCGTTGCTCAGGCCTGGACGCATGATCCCTTTGGTGCTGAGATCATCGACGGCTTCATGTGGGGGCGGGGCACCCTCGATATGAAGGGTGCCGTTGTGATGATGGTTCACGCCTTCGTGCGCTTGGCCGAATCTGGGCTGCGACCCTCCGGCGACGTGATCCTCGCAATCCTGTCCGATGAAGAGAACAGCGGTCACTTTGGTGCCAAGTACCTGGTGGACGAGCATCCCGAACTCTTCACCGACGTCAAGTATTGCATCGGCGAATTCGGGGGGTTTCCCCTTACGATCGCCGGGACCAGGTTCTATCCCATTCAGATCGCCGAACGACTCAGCATACGATTCGAGCTAACGATCGCCGGGGAAGGCGGGCACGGTTCGCTGCCCCGGAGCGGCACCGCAATGTCCCTCCTGGGTAGAG
>Ga0180435_10000926_pt1 | contig 30873 bp, 26 predicted proteins | sample SS_ome_3_FD_132467 | JGI IMG/M metagenome (GOLD analysis project Ga0180435, IMG submission 132467) | Hypersaline lake sediment archaeal communities from the Salton Sea, California, USA - SS_3_S_1 metaG | ecosystem: Environmental > Aquatic > Non-marine Saline and Alkaline > Hypersaline >... | reverse complement strand
TCTCAGACTGCGGACTGGGGCTGCACGCGCGGCGTGCCAGGGTTTGGCTGTGCGACCGTGGGCAGGAACGTAATCGTGAGTATACATGTCCTCCAGCGAATCCCGTCGCTCTCGCCTAAAGTAGGTCCCCGTCGGACATCAAGAGCTCTCCAGCACTAGAGGGCTCTTCGTGTTTTGCGGCAGATCAACCCAATCCACGGGAAGGCCGATGGTGGGCGCGGGCGCAGAGCTGCAGGAGACCGACCGCGCTCCGGTTGTCGACCTGCCCGCTGCGTCGCGAAGCGGCGCGTCTACGCAGGGGTCCGTCCCGATTTCGGCAGAGCGCGCGCAAGCTCTCGCTCACCTTCGCTCCGGACGTGTTGGGCGGCTGACCGGCTCGCTTGCATGGCTTCGGCTTGGGGAATACCACCCGCAATACTCCCTTCGCGTGATGCCGCCCATACTCCTTCTCTGCTATTCTGTGGACAATGAAGATAGCGATTCCAGTCGTGCCGGCACGAGTGTCCGGGACACAAGGCGGTGAAGCTGCCCAGTTCCTGCGGTTGATCGCCGAAGACGACTCTAACTCAACGGGAGAGGACACAGCGATGAAGACAACGCATAGAGGCTACACGGAGACGTCAGGGGATTTCCACCGGCTATGTCGCTTCATCTCGGTGCGCGGGGATTGCCTCCGGGACTACTCGACGTGGCCTCTGGGACGGTTGGTGGACTGGAAGTACGGGCTCTACGACAACAAGCAGGCGGTCGCCGACTTCTGCGATCAGAACGCGCACCTCTGGTTCGATGCCTTTGGCGATCTGATCGGATTTGTCGTCTCGGAGGGTGGGGACGCGAGCTTTGCGATCCTCCTGTCGGACGGCTACCGATTCCTCTTTGACGAGCTCCTGACGTGGGCGCTGGACGCTTGGGGCGACCGCGAGGGCACGACGCAGGTTGAGGTTACCGAACACCAGGACCTGGAGATCAAGGCCCTAGCGCGGCGTGGCTTCCGGCGTCACGCGACGTTCTACACACGGCGCTTTGACCTGACTCGCGCACCCGAGGGGCGGTCTCCGCTGGCGGAGGGCTTCACAATGGTCGATATGCAGGCCCACCCCGACTACGCAGGACAGCGCCGGCTGCGCGACAACGCCTTTGACGGGAGGAACGACCTACCCCAGGAGGCGATCGAGCGGGAGTTGGAGTTCTACAATCACAGCCAGAAGGGCCCCATCTACCATGCACAGGTCGATCTCTGCGTGATGGCGGCGGATGGGCAGCTCGTGTCGGGGTGCGAGGCGCTGTTGGACGCGCGAAACGCGTCGGCCGATCTCGAGCGCATCTGCACGCACAGCGAATACCGGCGTCGCGGCTTCGCCCGGGCCGTCATTGAGGCGTGCATGGATCGGCTGCGCGAGATGGGCTATCGGACCGCCTACATCACCGGCTACAGTCCCGGGGCCATCGCGCTCTATGGTTCCCTGGGTCACGCGGGCGAGACGACGTGCTTCGAGTACCGGCTTGCCTGATGTCGGGGCGGGTTTTGTGTTGGGGCGGGGGCAGAGTAGACTGGGTGGATGGAGACACAGCTCCTGCGCACCAAGCTCTACATCCCGCTCCCTCGACCCGGACTGGTGCCGCGCCAACGCTTGAAAGAGCAGCTGGACGCGGGCCTGTGGCGGGACGGCGGCGCGGCCCGTAAGCTCACGCTTGTCTCCGCCCCAGCGGGCTTCGGGAAGACGACCGTGGTCGGTGCATGGGTCGATGCCCTGGGCGATGTGTCTCCTCCCATCGCTGTCGGTTGGCTCTCGCTCGATGAGAGCGACAACGACCTGATCCGCTTCCTGACCTATCTGGTCGCGGCACTGCAAACCGTCAACCCAAGTATCTGCAAGGGGACCCTACTGGCACTGCGATCTCCGCAGGTGCCTCCCGTCGAGGCCGTCCTGACGATGTTGATCAACGACATCGCAGCTCTCCCTGAGCGGATCGTCCTGGTGCTTGACGACTACCATCTGATTGGCGCGCAGCCCATCCACGATGCGCTCGCGTTTCTGCTTCGCCGCCTGCCGCCCCAGCTACACCTGGTCATCGCCACGCGTGAGGACCCACTCCTGCCCTTGTCCCGGCTGCGCGCCCGGGGACAGATGACAGAACTCCGTGCCGCGGACCTGCGGTTCATGTCTGAGGAGACCGCCGAGTTTCTCAATCGCGTGATGGGATTGGACCTGTCGGCAGAAGACACCGCCGCGCTGGAGGCCCGCACTGAAGGCTGGATTGCCGGCCTACAACTGACCGCTCTCGCCTTGCAGGGGAGTATCCGTGAGCGGGGGCACGGCGATGTGAGCCGCTTCATCGAGTCATCTGCCGGCAGTCACCGCTTAGTCTTGGACTACCTGATCGAGGACGTACTGGAGCAGCAGTCCGAACAGGTTCAGGCCTTTCTTGTGCAGACGGCCGTTCTCGATCGGCTGACCGGTTCGCTGTGCGATGCTGTGCGTTTCGACATGGCCGGGACGCCTGGCAGTTCCGAAGGAACCGCACCTACTGGCCGAGGCAGCGGCCAAGCGATCTTGGAGAGATTGGAGCACGCGAACCTGTTTGTGACTCCGCTCGACGCCGAGCGGCGCTGGTACCGGTATCATCACCTATTTGCTGATCTGCTACTTCGCCGTCTGCGTCAGACCGACGCAGCACAACTCCCCGCCCTGCATCTCAGAGCGAGTGCGTGGTTTAGGGGCGAAGGGATGAATCGAGAGGCGATCAAGCATTCATTGGCAGCCCGGGATTACCGGGGCGCCGCAGAGTTGATCAAGGCAAGCGCGATCGACATCATGCAGCAGGGCGAACATACGGCGGTTGTCGGGTGGATCAACACGCTCCCAGAGGACCTCGTGAGAGGGCAACCCTATCTGTGTGTTCTCCATGCTTGGGCCTTGCAGCTTACTGGCCAGTTGGAGGCTGCGGAGGCTCGCTTGGATGACGCTCAGAGCGCCCTGGACAGCCGGGGTGATGCGAGCACCGAGGATGTTGATACTGTTCTGGGTCTGGTTCACTCGCACCACGCCTACGTCTCTTTCATGCGAGGCGAACACCGTCAAACGATAGCCTACGCGCAGCAAGCGTTGGACCGATTGCCGGCAGAAGCGGCCCTGATCCGAACGCAAACGGCTTTGTATCAGGGTGTAGCCTATCGCTATCAAGGCCAGCTCGATGCTGCGTTGGAGGTCTACCGGGACGTTTTGCCAGTGGCTCAGGGGCTCGGCGGTAGGTCCGTGGCCGCCCTATGCTACAATCATCTGGGTGATCTTGAGATGCAGTTCGCGCACCTCCATCAGGCGAAAGCGTGGTACGAAGACGCGATCAGCGTCACCGAACGTCACAGCGGACGGACTGATCTGCCCTTTCTCGGATACATCTATGTGAGTATCGGGCGTGTCCTGCGCCAGTGGAATCAGCTCGAGGATGCCTATCGCCTGACATCCCAAGGCGTGGCTCTCTGTCGCCATTGGCGTGTGGCCGATATACTGGCGCTGAGTTGCGTCGAGCTGGCATACATACACCAAGCCCTTGGTCAGGACCACGAAGCGCGCGAATCAATGGGGGAAGCGCTTCAGATCATGCGTGACTTCTCACCATGGGGCATCGACTACGTCTCTGCCTACCAGGCTGACCTCGCCGTCAAGCAGGGCGACGTCGCTGCCGCGGAACGTTGGGCGCAGGCCGGTGGCTTGGACATCGACGGTGACTATCAGTTTCACCGGGAAGTGGAGTATCTGACGCTGGTGCGCGTTCTTCTCGCACAGGGGCGCCTCGATGAAGCCCACGCCCTGGCCCGACGTATCCTTCGGACTGCCCGGGAGACCGGGGCGAAGCAGACAGAGCTAGAGGTGCTTGTCCTGTTGGCTCTGATACTCCGCGCCGCCGGCAGAACCGACCCATCTCGCGCCCATTTGGTGCGAGCTCTATCGATAGGTGAGGCCGAAGGCTACGTCAGGCTCTTCGTGGATGAAGGCCCTCCCATGGCTCGGCTGCTCTACCGTGCTCTTGAACGAGGGATCACGCCGGACTACGTTCGCCGGCTGTTGGCGGCCTTTCCTGTTGTCGAGCCTGCTTCGCCCAAGGCCCCCGAGGGCCAGCGTCGATCCCTGGATCTACTGGAACCCCTGAGCGACCGCGAACTTGAGGTGCTGCAATCTGTCGCCGAAGGGCTGACGAACCGTGAGATCGCGTCCAAGCTCTTCCTCTCTCCACACACGGTCAAGGCGCACACCCGCAGTATCTACGGCAAGCTCAATGTGCACAACCGCACGCAGGCCGTGGCTCGCGCCCAAGCGTTGGGACTCCTGCCCACCGCGTAGGTGCTTGCCACTCAGGCGCGAGGCCGGCAACGGCTCGGCTGATCTGACCACGGTGTAGGTGGGGCCCACGACCGGGCTCGTTGTTGTTCTCCTCGTCCATTCCGGCTTACTACTTTGGGTACCCCATTCGGGCGATGACGCTACTCCCTCCTCGCGGCTACAGTGTAGATGCTGGTTTCGGTCAACGAACTACACAAGGAGAGAGAAGTGGGTATCAGACCGATGGCTATGGTCGGCGCCGCTTTCTTGTTGATCTGCCTGACGGCCGGGTGCGCAACGGCAGCTCACGGTCAGCCTGCTGCGCCGGGTAACGTCCTTGCCGGCACTGCGTGGATGCTTGTGTCTCTCAACGGTGATCCGCTCGTGGCGGGCACAGCGGTCACGCTGCGCTTTGGCGACACCGCTGTCGAGGGTGCTGGGGGATGCAACACCTACGGTGGCAGTTACACCGCGTCCGAGGACAGCCTGAGCCTTGGCGACGTGGTCGGGACCGAGATGGCGTGTCCAGAACCCGAGGGCGTCTTCGAACAGGAGCAGGCCTACTTCCGGGCGCTCAGCGATGTGGCCCAATACCGAGTGGACGACGAGCGACTGGAGCTGCAGGACGGGAACGGTGTGCAGATCCTGGAGTTAGCGATAGCGATGGCAGATCCTGCCATCGAGGATGAGACCCGCACGGAAACCACGCCCGAGTTCGTGCTGGACTGCACCCTCGAGGTGGACGAGATCATCCCGGCGGGCGGGCCGGTGAACCTGGTGTTCGAGCTGCACAATGCCAGCGACCGCCCCCTCTACGTGCTCACTTGGTACACGCCGCTGGAGGGAATGACGGGGGAACTCCTATCGGTCACGCGGGATGGTACGCAGCTACCCTATGAGGGGGCACTCGTCAAGCGAGGCGACCCGACGCGCGACGAGTACGTCAGGATCGGGCCCGGAGAGACGGTGTCGGCGGACGTTGATCTCAGCAGGGCCTATGACCTGTCCACACCGGGATCCTACCGGGTAGAGTTCACAGCGGGGCTTCGGGACGTCACCGACGATGCATCGGTACTTCCCCGGATGCGGGACGACCACCGACCGCAGTCATTGTCCTGCAATGCCGCTGACTTTAGCACGGCGCCGGCGTCGCCCACAGTCACGGCCATACCGACAGATGTCGCACCCGCATCAACGCCCGAACCGCCGGCAGGTTTCCGACGCTATGTGAACGGCACCTCCGGCGTCTCCCTCTGGGTGCCGGAAAGCTGGACCGTCATCGAGCCCGGCCCACACTCACCTATCCTACAGTCTTACCCGCAGGACAAGTATGTCGGGGGCGAGCCACGCCAACCGGGCGACACCAAGTGTGACCTGACCATTCACCCGGCCGGCACCGGCATGGCCGACGTCATCCAGCAGATAAGATCCGCCCCCCTCACCACCATCGTTTCGGAGCGAGAGCTCCTCCTGCAGTCCGGTCGCTCAGGTATGCGACTCGAGGTGGACAGCATGGGGCGTGCGCTCTCGCTGATCACGTCCATAGAGGAGCGGGCCGTTGTCCTGACGTGCTTCGGCGACCTCGCCTCGTTTGATGAGATGGCGGCAACCCTTGGGACGAGTGACTAGAACCCTGTCGCATCGGTGGTGCGGCAACCAACACGAGATGCTGCCAGGCATCCGGAGATCCTAGATACGGAGAGTGAATGATGGCGAAGAGACCAATGGCTGCAGCAAAGGAAGGCCGCCGTGGCGTGCCCTTCATGACGAGCGCACTGATCATCCTATCGATCTTGGCAGTGCTGGTCCTGGGCGGGTGCGACTCCTCGGAGCCGGCATCCGACGGACCCGACGATCGACCCCTGCCGTCACAGGTCGACTACCGACCACTGCCAAGGGATGACTGGCAAGTGTCCACACCCGCAGAGCAGGGGATGGACCCAGACCTGGTGGCAGAGCTGTACCGAGAGGCGACTGAACTGGAAACCCTCTATGGGCTGCTGGTGGTCAAGAACGGTGTTCTCGTCGCGGAGGAGTACTACAACGGTGGATCGATTGCGCAGAAGGCTCTGCTGCAATCCGTGTCCAAGAGCTACGTCTCGGCCTTGGTCGGCATTGCGCTGGATCAGGGCTGCTTGTCGAGTGTAGACCAGAAGATGCTCGACTTCTTTCCCGAATCTGCCGATTGCATTGCCGACCCACGGAAGGCACAGATCACCCTACGTCATATGCTGCAGATGCGCACCGGCTATCCCGATGAGGAGACGGACTCGGCCTATCTGGATGCGCTCTACTGGGGCGAGTACCTGCCCCTCGTCGTCGACTTTCCCCTGGTCAGCGATCCGGGCACGAAATTCCACTACAGCAATCTGACGTCCAGTTGGCTTGCCATCATCCTGGCCCGAGCGTGTGACACGGGCCTCAAGTCCTATGCTCAGACACATCTCTTCTCACCCATGGGTATCGAGGTGGGGGAGTGGATGAAGGATAGGGATGGCTACTACATCGGCAGTGGTGGGATCCACCTGACGGCTCGCGAGGCGGCAGCATTCGGCGTCCTATACCTCAATGACGGGGCGTATGACGGAACCCAGATCATCCCCGCAGGTTGGGTGCGTGATTCGCTGCGGACGTACTCGGAAAGGGCCAAGAACTATGGCATGAGCCTTCACTTCCGCCGCATGGGGTATGGCTACCAGTGGTGGTCCGCTCGGGCAGGTGACCACAATGTGAACTTCGCATGGGGACACGGAGGCCAACTGATCGTCCTGGAGGACGAGCTTGACTTGGTGGTTGTCACAACTGCCGACCCCTTCTTGGGCCAACACGATGGCGACTCGTGGAAACACGAGAGGGCAACCATGAACCTCGTAGCGGATTTCGTAGCCTCCCTACCGAGCGAGTGACCCGTTAGTTGGGAACGCTAAGGCCGCCGGATGATGACGTCCGGCAGAGGCGAAACCCGTCGTACTAGCCCTAGAGGAGAGATCCATGGCGAGTGACAGCGTACTTGAGACGCGAAGCGCGACCGCAGCTGCGGAGGGTATGACTTTCGTTGAGTTGCTCGATGCGCGACGGTCCATAAGAAAGTACCAGGAGAGGCCTGTATCCGTCGAAATGACTCGGGCACTGATCGAGGAGAGCACCCTTGCGCCGAGCGCGGGTAACGCGCAACCGTGGAAGTTCGTCATAGTCCAGGGCAAGCCGATGCTCGAGAGGATCTCAGATGAGAGCAAGAAGAACATTCTGGCTCGTATCAAAGCCAATCCGGACGACTACGCAAAGAGGTACGAGCGGATGCTGAGCAACGCGTCCTTCAACGTCTTCTACAACGCGCCGTGCCTGGTGCTGATTCTTGGGCCATCCTGCGCGAAGAACCTGTATGTCGATTGTGCGCTGGTTGCCAGCTACTTCATGCTGGCTGCGGCTTCCAGGGGATTGGGAACCTGTTGGGTGAATCTGGGTGCCGAGATCCAAGATCCGGAGATGAGAGAGGAGCTCGGCATTCCCTACGACTGCACGATCGTGGCGCCAATCACCCTCGGCTATCCTGAGCGGATACCTCCCGCTCCCAAGAGGAAGCAGCCGGAGGTACTGAAGGTCGTCGGATCCTGTGCCGGGGAATCACAGGCTGAAGGGTAGCCGCACGACTGTCTGCGTACACGCGATCGAACGAGTCCTGTCGTTCCCGCCTGTCGCGACCCGCGACAGGACATCAAGGGCCACCTAACGGCGCGAATCCCCGTGCGCTATGCATTGGCGGGGGCCCGCGGATATGACCGGCGTCGCTCGCCGCGGGTCTGTGTATGGACACGCGCGGCCCTCCCGCATCACTGTGTTCCGCTGTTGAGGAAACCGCGGATGCGCGTGCCAATCCCCTCTGCAGTGAGACCAAGCTCCTGGTCGTGGCGTTCAGGGGGGCCGTATCTCTCCAACACGCGGTGCGGCACGCCGATCGCTGCGATCCGAGCCGGGACTGCCTGGAGCGCTCTGGCGATGTCTGGCACAAGCCCTCCTTCGTAGTAGGGTTCGACCAGGACAACGTTGGGCGAAGCTCTGGGCAACGCATTCCTGAGCGTTTCCTCATCGAAGGGCGCGACGGTGGTCGCGTAGAGCACTGTCAGGTCAAGATCCCCGACGGCCGCAAGTGTCCTATCCAGCATCGGGCCCACGGTCACGACAACGCCATCTCTGCCCTCGCGTTCAAGGTGCAGTCTCCCAAAGTCGACCGGGCGGCTGGTGCTGTTCCGCTGCGTACTGGTCCGGATGTAGGTGGGCGCGCCATTGCGGTAGGTCTGGCGCAATAGCATCTCAAACTCATCCGGTGTGCCGGGGACACATATCTGCATGCCAGGTAGAGTCTTGAGGATGGGGACATCAGCGCAGCCGTGATGGGTCATGCCAGATGTGCCGTAGTCGTAGGAAGCGCCGATACTGACGAACGTGCCCCCCAGTCCCTGGTAACAGAAATCGTCCTTGATCTGCTCGAAAGGTCGCTCGGTCACGAAAGGGGCGATGGTGTGCACGATGGGATGGAACCCCTCGAGAGCGAACCCGGCGGCGAGGCTGACCGCAGTTTGCTCCATGATACCGACGTTGATGACGCGTTCGGGGTAGTCCCTAAGGCTATCACGGAAATGGGACGTACTGATGTCGGCCAAGACAAGCGCCGTGCTCTGATCGGTTGCGAGCAACTCGCCAACGACGTCACTCATTCTGTCGCGCATGGTATCAGGCATTGGGCAGGACCTCCGCAACCACCAGGCTGGGCCGATCAGCCGCCGGCGAGGCCAACGCAGCTGCGATGGCAGCCTCGTCCCGTCCATCGACTGTCTTGGCATCCCAGCCAAAGGTCTTGAACTTGGCTGCGATATTGCCCAGATCCCGGGAACTCGAGCGGTTGTCGATGAGTATCGTCGTCAGACTGGCGAGCCCGATATCCCCAGCGAGCAACACTGCTTCCCAGATAGAGCCTTCGTTAGCCTCACCGTCTCCTATGAGCACGTACACCCGACGGCTGATTCCCTTTGCCCTGAGTCCGAGAGCGACGCCGATGGCCATAGGAAGACCGTGCCCGAGTGACCCGGTTGAAGCTTCGATACCCGGTACCCGAAGTCGGTCTGGATGTCCCCCCAGAATGCCCTCCCACGCCATGAACTTCGTGAGCTCACTCGGAGGGAAGAAACCCTTCTGTGCGAGTATGGCATAGAGCACCAAAGGGCCGTGCCCCTTGCTCATGATGAAGCGATCACGGTCGTCGCTCAAGGGATTGGCGGCGTCGTAGTTAAGGATAGAGTCGTACAGGACGGATAGGACGTTCAGTGTGGCGTATGCACTGGGTTCGTGCTTTTCGTCCCCGGGCGCAAGATTCATGAGGGTCATTAGCTGTTCTTTGTCAGAATTCAACGGTCGTATCCTTTCACAACGTGGGCGATAGTCTCGCCAACAGCTCGGATCCCTGTCTGATCTTCTCGAGGAGCGACGCTCATCTGCCACCAGATGTCCGGCCAGCCTTCGTCTGCCGCCAGGCGTCGAGGAGAATGGCCCTGAAGCGTTCTGGGGCTAGGATGCGCGAGGGCATGTTGATGTGAGCGCCGTCGTCAACCTCTTTCCGGGGCAGCCCCATCGTGTTGTCACAGTCGAAGATGATCTGTTCAGTCATCGGCCTGTCTCTGGTGGCAGTGTCCACATCGCGTTTCGCGGGATGCCAACCTGGACCTCGTTTCCTCGGCGGAGCCGAGCCACGCTGCGAGGAGCCAAGGACAGCCAAGGGAGGAGCGGAGCGCATCCGATTCAGTGCATTCTACGCGGAACGGAACCCGGCTGCAAGGCCACACAGCGCTCGGGTGCTACGCAGCTTAGGGGCGACTTGCTCCATAGCAGGTCTATAGGAAAGACGGCGATTCGGGAAGTCCGTTCTGGGATGCCCGCCAGTGTTCGGACGGATGGCGTGGACGTCTGAGGTGGACCCCAGGCAATCGAGAGTTCTGGGGTTCACTCCAGGCGCATTTCACGAAATGGGCAACCGGCTGCATCCCTGGAGAGCGATGGGCAACCCGCAGGGCGGCAACAGCGGCTGCTAGGGTCCGTCACCATTCCTCATGGTGATGACCACCTTCCCGCGGGCGTGTCCGTCGCCAAGATAGCGAAGGGCTTCGGCGGTCTCATCGAGAGCGTACCGTCTATCGATGACGGGTACCACCTTGCCTGCGTCGAAGAGATCCCCGACGGCGACCAGGTCATCCTGGCTTCGCGTTGCGTTCACGCCTCTCATCTGCCTTCCATTGGTCTCTGACACCACGGATCCCAGGAGCATGGACTGCAGGATCTGCGCCATGGTGCCACCGGCCATCACGTAGATGCCTTGGGGCGTCAGGGCACGCTTGTACGCACGGAGCGGATGGTAGCCGTTCGCCGCGAAGATCAGGTCGTACCGCCGGCTGCCCTTCGTGAAGTCCTCCCTGGTGTAGTCGATCACGTGGTCGGCGCCGATCGAGCGCGCCTGGTCCAGGTTTCTTGTGCTGCACACGGCCGTGACCTCGGCGCCGAACGACTTGGCGATCTGCACCGCGAACGTCCCCACGCCACCCGAGGCCCCATTGATCAGGACCTTCTGCCCTGCCTGTATCTGCCCCTCGTCGCGCAGGCCCTGCAGGGCAGTGACCGCAGCCATCGGTAGCGCGGCCGCCTGTTCGAAGGAGGCACTGACCGGCTTCAGCGCCAGAGCGGTCTCGCGTGCACACGCGTACTCAGCGAACGCTCCCTTGCCGATCCCCAAGACCTCGTCGCCAGGTTTGAACTGGCTTACGTTCTCGCCAACTGCTTCGACCCGTCCTGCCATGTCGGCGCCCAGCCTCGCGTCTGCGGGTCTTAGAAGACCCCCGCCCATCAGACGGATCAGGAAGATGTCGGCGGTCAGGAAATGCCAGTCGTAGGCATTCACGGATGCCGCGCGGACTCTGATCAGCACTTCGTCTTCGTTGGGCGTCGGTCTCCCTACGTCTGCAAGCTGCAGAACATCCGGTGATCCATACTTAGTGCGCCATATCGCCTTCATAGGTACCTCTCCTAGGTGTGGCAGCCTCAAGATGTGTATGCCGGGCCATCAGTGCCCAACCGGCACTGATGGCTTGGACCGTGCTGTTCTTGCTAGGGCGTGGACTCGGACCGGAGAGCATCCAACACACAGGTGAGGTCGCCCTCCTCGTGGAGTATCTCGCCTTCAGCTTCTCGCCACGCGTCGTTTAGCTCTGGGGCGAGTGACGATGGTGCTCGATAGCTCGCGTTGGATTGGGCCAGCAGACCGATGGCCATCGTGAAGTGCGGGCTCTGAGCGAAGCGCTCATCCTCAGCCGCCGCCCTGCTGACCGGCAGCAGTGTGTGGATGGCTGCAAAGTCCGCCTGATTGTCGGGCGCCGTCATCCAAGCGACGAGTTCTGCGGTCGCCTCTTGGTCGTGGCCTCCGGTGGGAAGAACGGCCACGGGTCCTTGCGCGAGTGTCGTGCCGGCTCGTTCCGGATGGTCGGTGGGAGCCGGGAGGGGCGCGACGCCATAGTTCAGGTCCGGGTGAAAGTGAGACACAGCATTCGGACCCATCTGCCATTGGCCGTCCACGATCATCGCCACGTGGCCGCTATAGAAGCCAAGGTCGGGCAGCTTGTCCTGCCTTGCGGGGGCGAGGTGATGACACTGCTGGCAGCTCAGCCTTCTGCCGGCGAACCTGGGATGTCCCGACGCGGTCTGTGGCGTATAGGGCGTTAAGGCAGAGAGAAAGTCCTGGGCTTCCGCAGGGCTGTACAGCCCATAGAACTGAAGCTGCCAGTTCATCGCGTCGACCACCGGCTGGGAGTCAGCGGGAAGATCGACGCCTCCGGCAGCAACCGGGGAGCCACCGAAGTCTCGTGCATATAGGTCAAGGTGTGATCGCGGGAAGTCGGGCACAAACCCGATCTGGGTGAGATCGCCGGCTTCGTCTCTGATGGTCAACTGATCCGCATAGGAAACCAGTTCCTCCATCGTACGCGGAGGCTGATCCGGGGCCAAACCGGCTGCCTCAAACAGGTCCTTGTTCCAGTACAGAAGATCGACACTGCCACCCAGTGGCATACAGGTAGTGCGACCATCCGGCGCGGCGCACGGTGCAAGCAGCGCGGGAAAAAAGTCTGCCATGGCGATCCTCTCCGCCGCGTTGAGCGTATCGACTGGAAGGATCAGCCCCTCCTCGTAGGCCCACTGAACCGGTTCACGAGTGCTCAGGATCATCAGATCAGGTGGGTTGGAGCCGGCGAGAGCCTTCATGGCTCTGTCGTACTTCAGACCTGTTCTGACCCTGACCGGCTGATCGTAGCGATCGAAGAATGCCTGCAGTGTAGCAGGATTATCTCCCCAGGTGACCCAGACGTCGATCACGCCCTCCTCGGGATGCGCACTAGCCCTCTCGTTGTTGCTGATGAACCACCAACTGGTGATGATGATCAACCCCAGGAAAGCGAGACCCATGGATCTGACTCTGTGTTTCATGACTCAACCAACCCCTTTCTGACTGCTCAGTCGCTGTTGTGCTTCTGTGTTCTTGCCCTGAAGCTCCATCGCTCCATTCCACTGCAGTGGCAAGGCTTTTCCGTCCACCTTGTTCCTGAAGCGCACCCCGGAGTATCCCAGTTCGACAGCTCCCAGAACATGCTCTTGCCTCTCCAACCCAAGCTGCCTCCGGATCTTCCGGTTCCGGTCAAAGACGACCTGTCCGGCAGCATTGATCCGGCTCCCGATGCCCTTGGTCAGTGCGTAGAGGATGATGTTGTAGAGCGCATACTGAGCACTGGCCTCGGAGAGCAGCACGCGCCGATCCCCGACTACGAAGACCATCGCCGCAGGTGGTTGCTCGAGGGCTTCGCCCTCCGCCACAGCACGCGCCAGCTTGATCCTGGTCTTGACGTCTACCTTCGGCGTCATCGTGCTTAATACGCTGAACACGACGTCTGACCGGAAGTAGAGGTTGTAGAGGCGGGCTGTGACCTTGCGGGCCACGGCGTAGAGGGTCTCCAGCAGGGCCGGATCATCGATCGCGACCAATCGTAGATGGTAGTTGTTGGTCGGTGCGTAGGCAGCGTAGCCGGCGATCTCGGCGATCAACCGACGGTGGAGTTTCCGCTTGCTGAACCGTCGAACAGTGCGCCGCTGCTTGAGCAGCTCCTGGAGCTGCTCCGGTGATGGCAGGCATGCCTTGTCATAGGCTGTTGCCCGCACGCGTCCCCAACCGAGTGCCTGTGAGGGACAGATCGCGACACACTGGGTGCAGGTGCTGCAGTGTGCGTGATTGACGGCGGCTGCCCTACCGCCGGCGTCTTGAACGATGGCGATGCACTGCTCGTGGCAGATGATCGCGCACGTTCCACATCCGGTACATCTCTCTTTGTCCACAGTGATCATGCCGGTCCTCCAAGCTCGGCTTCAGCAGGCTAGCTGCTGATGGCCACGACATGTCCACTATAGGGGGCTCTCGAGGCGCAGTCATTCCCCGAAAGGGGAAAGTGATGGGGGATATTCGGGGGAAGTCAGATGCGGGAAGGCTGGAGTAGGTTCAGTTCACGCCCACGTGCGACAGCTTGCGTGCGGCTGTGTACATCGAGCTTACTGTAGATGTTCTTCAGATGCTGCTTGATGGTGCTGGGTGCCACAACAAGGTTCTCAGCCATGTCTTTGTTGGTCAGACCGCCTGCCAGGAGCTGCAGCACCTCGAGCTCGCGTTCGGTGAGTGGATCGTAGTTCCCAAACGACAGTCTGTCTGCCGGACCTTCTCTCGCAGCCAACAATTCATCCGCGTATGCACGAGCAATCTTTTGGACAGGCCTATCTGACGATGCGTTGTGGCGGGTCAATCTCTCCAGGATAGCGACCATCCGCGCATCCGGGTCAAGGTACACTCGCCTGTACCCCTCGGCCCATCCCAGTAGAAGCGCCTCGATCATGGTGGCCTCGGCTTCTTCCACGCATCCAAGGTCCGCCAGAGCGAGTGCCTGCAAGCACTGAATCCCCACCAGGCGTCCCGTGCGCCGGCCCGCTTCCGCCGCCGCATGCTGAGCCTCCAAGAGGCGAAGCGCTTCGGCTGCCTGTCCCTGGGCCAGTCGCAGCCTGGCAAGGGCGATCTGTTCCATTTCGGCATGGCCTGGTAGCTCGCTGGCATAGCGACTTGCCCTCTCACGGTCGCCTGCTGCCACCCACTGGGTCACCCGCGACGCTCTGAAGAGGACACCTGTGGTCATCTGAAAGGCGTAGGTCCCGGTGAACCGTTCTGCTTGGTGCAGGGCATCAAGGGCGCCCGCCACATCGCCCTGCGCCTGAAGGATGCGCATCAGCACGAGGTCTCCGGTCACCAGATAGCCGCCCAGTCTCTTCCGGTACGCCATACCTGCCATAGCGTGTTCCTGAGCCGCATCCAGTCGATTCCATTCACATAGGAGATCGGCCAGACCGAACTCATATGCGCAGCGCACTCTGGTCTCGAAGCTGCCGTGATCGATCATCCACTGGCGAGCGCGCTCGTAGCGCTCTTCTGCCTGGTGTAGGCGCCCTCGAATCTTGTCGATGGTCGCCATCTCACACAGTGGCGTGACGACCATCAGGGAGCGGCCCATCGTCTCGCCGATGTGGAGCATCGCATGCAGTGCGTCCTGCGCACCATCGATATCGTCGCGGGAAAGTCGGGTATCCGCCAGCGCGTAGGTCGCCAGGCCGCGCGCGGTCAGATAGTCGTCAGAGAGATGCGCCATCGTCTGTGCCGCCATCTCCCTGACCTCGGCTTCGTCGCCGCGTAGATTGGCGGCATAGGCCCGGACAGCGGCGATATGCCCCTGCAGCTCGGGGGCACGAGGCATCTCCGGAGCGATGCGTGCTTCGGCCTCTGCCAGCAAAGCCTCAACTCCCTCCACCGTGCCGCTGAGCACGGCAGTGTAGGCGCGGTAGATGTCGAGCCAGGGACGTTCGTGCGTGACTTCTTCAGGCAATTGCCCGATCCAGCTCAGCAGGGCCGGTACCTCGCTGCGTGAGAACATACGGACGATGTTCTCGTCAATCATCGCCGCCGCTCGCTCGTAGTCCTCGGCGGCGATAGCGTGGGCCATGGCCTCCTCCATCAGGCCATTCGCCTGAAACCACCGGCCGGCCCGGCGATGCAGTGTTCGGATCTCCTCCGGGGATCGCCGTGCTCTTAGCATGTTTTCGAGCAAGTCGGCGAAGAGATGATGGTAGCGGTACCAGTGTTGCTCATCGTCAAGGGAGATGACAAACAGGTTGGCCTTCTCTAGATGGTCCAGGATCGACTGACCGGTAGAGAGGGCGCTCTCGACAGAGCGCGTTGCATCGCACAAGCTCTCGCACACTCGCCCCAGGATGGAGGTCTCCATGAGGAAATCCTGAACGACCGGCTCCTGTTGGGCGAGTACTTCCTGTAGCAGATAGTCCAGAACGAAGCGATTGGTCCCACCAAAGGTCTCGGCGAAGAGTGTCTGCTCGCCTTCCTGCTGTCGGTTCTGGAGCGAGACCGCTGCCAGCTGCAGACCCGTCACCCAGCCTTCGGTGCGTCTTTCCAGCATGGCCATGACGTCCTGTGACAGATCCAGGGACATAGCCCCATTGAGGAATCCAGCGGCCTCCTCTGTGTCAAAGCGGAGGTGCTCATCGCGTATCTCGGTGATCCATCCGCGCCCGCGCAGCCGCGCCAATGGAAACGCCGGATCGACACGGGTGGTCACGACGAGATGCAATGTCGGCGGTTGGTGGTCAATCAGGAAGCCAAGGGCCTGGTCGATCCATTCATTCTCAATGAGATGGTAGTCATCGAGCACCAGAATGCATAGGGATGGACCAACTGCGGTGTGGTTTACGAGCGCGGACGCGAATGTCTCAGGTCCCGGCAGTTGCTCCGCTTCCAGCCGGCGGAGCAGGCCCTGGTTCACGTCGCCCGTGGCCTGCTGCAGAGCCGCGATGACATATCTGAAGAAGCGACGGGGATCGCTGTCACTCCTGTCGAGCGATACCCAGGCGGTTGACCGCTCCTGATGACGCAACCATTCACTCACCAGCGTTGTCTTGCCGGCTCCAGCTCTTGCAGAGACGAGTGTCAGGCGATGGTGCTGGCGCACGCCCTGCTCCAAGAGGGTGTGCAGACGTGAGCGGGAGACAAGGCGCGTGCGACCTGGGGGGATGTAGAGCTTCGTGGCAAGGATCGGGACGGTCATAGGCTAGTTCTCGCCTTGGTCTCAAAGGGTGATCGGTGCCAAACCCCGCCGTGCAGTCGCCCGAGAGGCGCACTGATTATAGACCCGCCCGCGCAACTGGACCAAGTGCAGTGAGAGAGCGGGCTTCACCACGGAGTGCATCCCCCGCATCCACATTGTGCCCTTCGCTCGGTTCTCTCCAGCCGCACTGATACCGCAGCTCACACGTTCGGGTGATGCCACTAACCCCATCCCGCGGCTATTGTCGTAGCGGATCAGGCAGACCTGGTGCAGCGTCAGGTCATCACCCAGCAAGGAGAGGCCGATGTCGCGGTGTTCGTGGACTTCCATACCTTCCGTGCCGGCATTGTCATCCATGCTCTGTAGCGGGGTGCTTGAGACAGTTCGCATTCCCAGGACTGTCTCAAGTCAGCACACCGTATCCTGGTTCACTTCACTCAGCTGCCCATACTCATCCTCGAAAGGAAACTCAAATGCAGACCAACGATGACACTGTCAGACCCTCGAGAGCACGGCTAACGCTTGCGGCCCTGTGGATCTCCCATTTCCTGCTCTGGACGTATGGGGACATGCTGGCGCTTCTGCAGGACTTCTCCCAGCCAGTTGCCGACAGCCTGTTGCTTTCCGTTGCCGTGCCCCTCGCACTCATTCAGACCCTGATGATACTGTTCTCCATCGTGGGGAAGGCGAAACCGACGCGGTGGGCAACCATCGCCATAGCCCTGGTCTTCCTCATCTTTAACGCGGGATTCGTTGCCGAGGCCCACGTCGGATGGGAGTATCTATTGGGCGCGGGGTATCTGCTCGTCAATGGACTCATCGCCTGGTACGCGTGGAAGTGGCCGGTGGGGTAGGGATCGAGCAACCCGCGGGTCGCAAGGCGGGCCCAGGACACCTGCCTCACGTTTGCGGGCGCCAGCAGAGATGGACCCTTCGACGCTGATCCTCTGCGGGGCGAAGGGGCAGCTTTGGCGAGGTCAGCTGCGTGGCATACGGTCCCATTCGGGGGCCGTGTGCCACGCAGCCAGGCGCGCTCAGCTCTGATCCGGGCGAAGGCAAGGTGAGAAGGGACTAACCACGTGTGACCAGTCTATTGTCTCCGACCGGTCTGCCAGCTACAATGCCCTGGTTGCATGATTGAACGTCAAGGACGCACGGCTCTGGATATACTAGGCCGGTCTTGGCCAGTGCTGTAGTGTCAGTATCAACTTGGGGTTGCTGTACAGCATGCCGTGTCCTCTGCGGACGGCATCTGAGTGGCGACCGGAGGTAGCCGATTGCCCTGCATATCGTGGGTCCGTAGGTCTTCGTCTCGTATTTGTAGCCGTCGCCTGCTGTTCTTGGTGACACTCAGCGCTCTTGTGTTGGCAGCGTGTTCATCGCCGAGCGTGCCCCCCGCGCCGACGGCCCCGCCTGGGATACAGCTGACCGCGAGATCCCTGTTCGGACCGACCTCGACGCCGACCCCGTTACCCACCTCGACGCCGACGCCGCTGCCGACCTCCACGCCGACCCGTTTGCCGACGTCAACCCCGACGCCTCTGCCGACGTCGACACCGCTGCCGCCGACTCAGTCGGGGACTGTTGTAGTTGGTTCGGTTGTGAAGAAGGAGTCGCTGTCACCGGCGAAGATAGACCGCGTTGTGGGGGCTCTCTTTCCAGCCCAGACGTACCCGCCCTCGCAGTATCCCGTTGATGTGTACCGCATCGAATTCCAGACGCGCGATCGCGAGGGCAGGGAGATCATTGTCCAGGCTGTTCTGCGTGTTCCCAAGGTGGAGTCCGAGACAGAGTTCCCGCTCTTCGTCTACGGCTCGGGCACGACCGGCGTCGCCAACGAATGCGCGACGCTGAAGGAGTATCTGAACAGGCGGGCCTGGGGAAACTACCGTGCTCACTTATCAGCCTTCGCAACACAGGGATACATCACGGCGATTGCCAACTGGCAGGGCTTTGACGATCCAGATCAGACACACCCATACTTCGTTGCCGAACTGGAAGGCTATGTGATGCTCGACTTGACCCGAGCGATCTACGACTTCTTCTCTGATCCGCCGTCAGAGGACATCTTGGCCCGTCCGGCGGACGCCGTCTTCCTCGGAGGATACTCGCAGGGTGGCCACGGCGCTTTCGCAGGCGACGCGATGGCGCCCAGGTACGCGCCGGAGCTGAACATCGTGGGGGTGGTGGGCCATGCCGTGGCGCCCGATGTGGAAGGACTGATGCTCGACAGCCCGCTGTATGCACCATACATCGTGTATGCGTATCGCGACTACTACGGTGCACAGGTTGTGGATCCGCATGACTTTTTTCAGGAGCAGTGGATGGCCACCTTTGACCAGGACGTGATGAAGTGCATTGACCATGCCTTGGGTTACTACCCTAATACACACGAAGCGCAGTACACGCCACACTTCAGCGACGCGCTGCAGAACGACCAGTTGGCGTTGGCGTTCCCTGAGTTCAAGGCTATGCTGGACCTCAACTACGCCGGGCGCCAGGTGAACGCATCGACCCCTGCGATCATCCTACATGGTGATGCTGATCCGATCGTGCGATTGCGGACGGTGGAGCCCTTCGTCGCCCGTCTGTGTGAGGAGACCAAGCGTGTGACCTATCGCGTCTATCCGGGTGTGAACCACTTCACGATACGGCAAGCCAGCCACTTCGATACGCTCGCCTGGATGCAGGGCATTCTGAGCGGCGAAACGCCGGCTTCGGACTGTGGGCGGCTCATTAACCCGTGAAGACACATCCGCTGACCAGGCTGCTGCTCTTCCTGCTCCTGCTCCTCGTCGCGCATAGTGTGGTCTCGCTCGCATTCCCTGCGCAGTTGCCCACTGAGGTGCTGGAGTTCGATCGGTATCTGGACGAGGGCGTGGATGTGCTTTACCTTGGCGACAGCACGCTGCTGTTGCCGGTGGGGGGGGTAACCACCGGCGAGATTCTGCAAGAGCTGTTGCCTGAGCAGAAGATTGGTCAGATCGCCCATCCCGCCTATGGCCTCGAGGTCTTCTACGACTACGTAACCTATATGGACCGAAGCGGAAGCTGGCCGCAGACGCTCGTGCTTCCTATCAACATCCGTTCGTTCTCTCCTGCCTGGGATATGCGTCCGGCATATGAGTTCACAACGGAACGCCGTATCCTCGGCATGGGTCTGCCCTTGGCGCGGTTTCTGTATAGGCCGTTGGATGTCTTTGGCTACTTTCAGCCAACGGTGAGCCAGCAGGTCTTTCTCAATACGCCGGTCTACGATGGCGACGTGGTTGTTGGGCAAGTCAGGGACTTCGAGACGGTTGCGGCCGGCGAGGTATTGGGTGAGGGCGTCGAGAACGCCTACCGGGAGGTCGAGCTGGAGGATGAGGAGACGGCACAGGCCGTGCTCACTTACCACTACATGTTCAGACTGACGCCGTATCACCGCAAGCTCAATGCGATGATTGCGGTGGCGGAGCTGGCTGCTGAGCGCGGCGTCGACGTGATCTTCTACATCACACCGGTCAACACGGATCAGGGCGAACGCTTCCTGGGCGCCGCGTTTCGCGAGCGTTTCGCCGACAACGTCCGGGTGGTGCAGTCCAGGCTTGAAGCTGCCTCGCTGGACAATGCAATGCTGCTAAACCTGGCTTTCGGTCTGCCGGCGTATGGCCTGACCGATACCGAGCACTTGACGGAGACTGGCAAGGAGTACGTGGCTGAACAGATTGCGGCGACGGTGCGGGGACAGGAAGGCTACACTGCATCGGCCACACCAGTGGCAACCGCGGTTGCCACGTCACCTGCCGCACCTCCTCTCTCCGCAGACACGGGTGCGGCGTCGACGGCAACGCCGGCGCCAACAGCGACCACCGAGGTAGTCGTCCCGCCGACAGCGACCGCGGAAGCTGTTGCGCAGGCGGCAGCCGGGGGCGATGTCACGAGCGTCAGGTACCTGCAGCAGTATCGGCCATCAGGAACGTATCCTGTGGACATGTATCGGATCACCTTCGAGACCGTCGATGAGTTCGACGAGCTCGTGGAGACACAGGCGGATCTGTACATCCCCTACGTCGAGTCCGAGATGGCCTTTCCTGTCCTGGGCCACGCTGCGGGGACCACCGGCGTAGGCAACGGATGCGCGCCGATCGACGAGCTTGCGACTGGACGGAGTTGGGGCAGTTACCACGCCCATTCGCTGGCCTATGCCGCGCAGGGATACATCGTGGTGTTCCCGAACTGGCTGCACTTCGAGGATCCCCAACGCAGCCATCACTACTTCGTATCTGACTTTCAGGCACATACGCTGCTCGACGCGGTCCGTGCTGCCTACCGGCTCTGGGATCGCGATCAGGAGCTGGGAACGCGGGCCCAGCCGGATCAGATTGCATTCATGATGGGCTACTCCAGTGGCGGCCATGCTGTGTTCGCTGCCAGGGATTACGCCGAGGCCTACGCGCCTGAGTTGCCACTCCAGGGCGTGATCGGCTTTGGTGCGGTGACGGATCCTGGACTCCTGCTTCAGGAGGATCCGATCTTTGGGCCATACATCGTCTATGCGTACCGCGACTTCTACGGAGAGGAGATCATCGACCCAGCCGAGGTCTATCTGCCTGCCTGGACGACCGACTTCGAAGACGATGTGCTTTCCACATGTGTGGATGAGATCTTCTACTATTACTCGCATAGCGCGCGGCGGATGTACGAGCCCGAGTTCCGTGAGCTTCTATACGACGGCCAGTTGGCAGCTGTCCATCCTGCCTTCGCGGAGCAGCTTGACGCGAACGCCGCTGGGCTTGGTGGGGGCACAGACATTCCGGTGCTGATTCTGCAGGGGACCGCCGACACTGTGATCACGCCGCCCAGCCAACAGGCTTTTATGGACGAGCTGTGTGCGCTTGGGTCCTCGGTGACCTGGGCCGAATACCAAGGCGTGGATCACGCCGGAATACGGTGGAGTGGCTTCGGCAGCGCGTTGGGCTGGATGCAGAACGCTGTAGAGGGAAGCGAACCACGGTCCGACTGCCCTCCGTTGCCGTGAATCCGTGAAAGGGATGGAAGCCGATGTCCTTCAATAGTCTGCGGTTCCTGCTTCTGCTGCCCTTGGCCGTCGTTGCGTATTGGCTGATCCCTCAGCGGTTTCGCTGGGTGCTGCTACTGCTTGCCAGCTATGGGGTCTGCGGCACCTGCGCGCTGACGTTCCCGATCTGGCTCGTGTCGTCCACGATAGCCACCTATGTCCTGGGCCGCGTGATGGGCTGGGTATCCCATCCAGGGGTGCGCAAAGCGCTATTGGCGCTCGGTGTTGTGAGCAATCTGGGTCTGCTCCTGATCTTGAAGTACTTGGGCTTCGCTGATGAGATCCTGCGCTCCCTCTTTGGCGTCTTGGGTCTGACCTATCAGTTGGCGCCGCCGAACCTGATGCTGCCGGTGGGTATCTCGTTCTACACATTGCAGTCCGTCGGCTACCTGATCGACGTGCATCGCGGCAAGGTCGAACCGGAGACGCACCTGGGACACTTTGCGGTCTTCACGGCGTTCTTCGGCAAGCTGGCTGCCGGGCCCATCGAGCGATCCGATCACCTACTTCCCCAGTTAGGGGAGACCCGAAGCTTTGATGCATCAAGCCTGATCAGCGGGCTGCGACTCATGCTGTGGGGTATGTTCAAGAAGGTCGTGATTGCCGATCGCCTCGCGGTCTATGTCAACGCAGTCTACGGTGATCCCGGCGGTCACGCCGGCTGGACGATCGTGATCGCCGCGGTGTTCAGCGCGGCGCATCTCTACAGTGACTTCTCGGGCTACTCAGATATCGCCGTCGGCGTGGCCCGCCTGTTTGGGCTGGAGCTGATCCAGAACTTCAAGCAGCCCTACCTCGCTTCTTCGGTCTCGGAGTTCTGGCGGCGCTGGCACGTCTCGCTCTCCAGCTGGTTCCGCGACTACTTGTACTTTCCTCTCGGAGGGAGTCGTGTGCCGGGATGGCGCCGGGACCTGAACGTCCTCATCGTCTTCCTCGTCAGCGGACTCTGGCACGGGGCAAACTGGACCTTTGTGCTCTGGGGCGCTTTGCACGGCGTCTACCTTGTCCTTGAGAGGCGGAGCAAGGGCGCTCTTGACCGGATCGCGAATGCCCTGCGCCTGAACAGCCCAAAGGCGCGAAGGACCCTGGGCACAGTGGTGACGGTCCTGTTGGTCGGTTTCTCCTGGATCTTCTTCTATGCACGGTCCGTCCCGGACGCTTTGCTCATGATCCGCAACATGGTCCGCCTCGGCAGCAGCACGGACATCCTGACGCCGTGGGCCGGCCTGACAAACACGCCGGTCGTTGAGATGGCGCTAGCGTGGGGGTTGATTGGGCTGCTTGCCCTTGCTCACCTCGGTCGTGACGGGCGTCTGCCTCGTGCCTCCACCGCAGTCGGCAGGGTCAGCCTTCGCTGGGCAGCCTATGCTCTCCTGGCATTGGCCATCATGAACATGGGCGTTGCGAACGAGATTCCCTTCGTCTACGCCGGGTTCTAGCCATCGAGCGCGGCTAGGTGGACGGCTTCGCTTTGTCCCGTAGCCGATGCACGTCGCGCGTCTGGGGGAGCCACTGATGCTGCTCGCCTTCCACTGGAGCGCTTCCCACGCCGGGTTGCGGCCCACACTGTTTTGGTTAGGCCCATCAAGGTCCAGTAGACTCGATCTGCCAGCCTGAAACTCGCAGCCAATCTCCCCCTCTCGCGGTCCACCATGTGGCGTCATCTCACCGGATGCGCGCCAGTCCTGCGAGGAGACAAGGCTCACTGGGCTGGTAACAATGAAGTCATCCTCAGGCGAGTCCTCAGTCTGGCTAGCATCCCCAGCCCCGTTGAGACACGTACGAGTGCGATGTGTTCTCCGTTCCCACGCGAAAGAAGAGCGAAAACTCGCTACCGTCTGCTTCGACGGGGTGATTGTTTGGCCCGGATACTCGCGGATCGCCTGCAGCGGACTCTGATCCTTTCGGTTATCTTGGCCCGACTGCATAATCACACGTATGGCCGCATTTGGACGCTATTCCTCATGCAGACGGCTACGGATGCTTTCGGTGATGATTATCCTGGTGCTCCCGTCGCCAATTGCCTCTACGCTGCACCGGCCGTTTCTGCCATCGCCTCCGATCTGAAGCGGAGGTCACTACCCTTCAACCACCCAGTGGCTTTTCACGAGCCAGCCTTGAGTGGCTGAGGACAAGAAGTGACACCGCAGTGAAAGAGAGGAAACAGGAGGAAACATGGAACCCCGGAGCCAAAGTACTCAGATGGTAGAGGGCAGATTCCGACTATGTGAGCATCCCTGGTTATCACTACTGGCCATCATAGTGACCATAGCTGTCTCGAATACCCTGTCGTTCATTGTTCTCTTTGTGTTGATCGGTCTGTCGAGTGACTCGTCTACAGGTCAGTTCGCTCTGGGAATTCTGTATCAAGTCCTGACGGTCTTTCTCATTGTGCCATTCGTACTGCGTCTCCCAAAGGGGAAGCGGACGTTCAGGCAGTATCTGGACGATATCGGTTTGAGCAGAATGCAACCCTTCTTCCGGCTAGTGCTGCTGGCGCTCTCCTGCTACATCATCCTGGCGCTATCGCAGGCCGCCGCGTCATCTCTATATCGGCTGTCCGAAGGACTGTCCATAGACGGTAACTTCATACGGCAAGCCTTCGATTTCTCAAGAGACCTCCCTCCTACTTCGCCCAGTTTCCTCATTTCCCTTCCATCCGTTCTTGAGGAGGCGGTGTTCAGAGGTATCGTCTTGACCGTTTTCCTTGGCAAATACTCGGAACGCAAATCGATCATCTTCTAATCACTTGGTTTCGGGCTTGTGCATCTACTCAATCTGGCGGCCGGTGAGCCGGTGTGGGTTCTGGGGCAGGTTGTATGGGCTTCGATCCTCGGCCTGTTCTATGGATACGTGTTCGTCAGAACGAGGAGCCTTCTACCCTCGATGATCGTCCACTACCTGGGCAACTTGCTTATCAGTACGTTGGTCGGCTACTTGCAGACGCGAGCCTCAATCGAGACCCAGGTCGTGTATGGTGTTCTGCTGTCACTCGGTATTGTCCCGACGACGCTTATGATATTGCGGACAAGATTCTATGCGTCAAGGTGGCTGCCTACGGGCGACGGTCGTGGTTGATCGGATGTGGAAGACAAGACCTCACAACTTGCTCTTTCACGTCTGAAGCGGGAGCGATTGAGGGTCGAGAGAGACTATTGAGTAGCCTCGGTATGCATCAATTCGCGGGCTGCGGGTAGGGATTTCCCAACGCGGATGGGTGATAGATGGCCCTAGCTATCCGCAAGTAGCTACGTACGCCTCAAGCCCCGAAGATCATCGGTTTCAGTGCCGACATGGCAATCGCCATGAAGCTACCGCTTTCGCCCCAGACGTTCTTACTGTTCATCGGGGCACTCGGCCTCCTTCATCGCAGTGACCAGCATCTTCCGCATGCGGGTCTCCGCCGCTGTGCCACCCAGGTCGTCCAGCTGTTGGCCGTCATCCGCCAAGTTGAAGCACCCGTTCTCGTAGATCTCTTCGTGGATGCCAAACTCGGGAATGCCGGGCACCCTCAGGACGGGGATGCCGATGTAGGGGAGAAAGCGGCCGAGCTCGGCGTCCTTCATCCTGTCGGCGTCCATGCGGTGGTGGTACTCGGTGGGCATCAGGAAGTACTGATAGAGCGGGCTGTTGTGCTTGGGGGCCGGACCGCGATAGTACACGTGCTGACCGTCCGTCACGTTCACTCCCTTGCCGTACCAGCCGAAGAGAACGGCGTCATGGTGCTGCGGGGCATCCTGCTCAGAAATATCCAGGAAACACCTGCTGTGGATGGCGCGGTCAAGCTACGCTTCGAAGACCTCACTCAGTGTGGGGAACATGTGGATGTGCTGGGTCAGATGTCTGCGCCGTTGGACGTCCTCCTCGCCCGTTGGCGATGCCGCGACCGCACGTCGCGCGGCGTCGATGTCGGCACTCCCGCTCGGGCAGAACGGAGGCTGCTGGTTGCCCACGGGATTGATCGATCTCATACCGTCCTCTGCAGTCAGTGCATACCTTCACGGTCTAGGGGCCTACACACTGATCTCTGGTGGGGATCTGGCGGCGTAGATAGCGCACTGCTGGGCCAATGCCGTGGCCATCGAAGTCCTGGTCCAGAACTCGCTGCGCAGGTATGCTGTTCTCGGCCGGACCGTAGGCCAATGCGCGCATCGGGCAGGCGCGCACGCAGGCCGGGTCCCGTCCCTCAGCAATCTCGTCGGCGCAGCCGTCGCACTTTGCGGCGACGCCCTGTGGTAGCATCACGATGGTCCCAAACGGGCAGGCACCGACGCACGCCTCACAGCCTACGCACAGCTCGGCGTCGATCTGGACCAGCCCATTCTCGTGCTTGACGATCGCGGTTACGGGACAGACCGCGATACAAGCTGGGTCGGCGCAGTGGAAGCAGTGTGTGACGCGGTAGACCAATGTCGGATGGGGATAGGCTCCGGCTTCCTGTGGCTCCACCCGTAGCCAGTCCAGGTCATCAGGCAGGTTGGCGCGGTCCTTGCAGGCGATACTGCACGCTTGGCAGCCGGTGCAGCGTGCCAGGTCGATGGTGAACACGCGGTCAATCATGGCTCGCTCCTCCTCACTTCAACCCAGGTCGTGTGGGTCGCAAAGCCTCCGGTTGGCGACTCGCGTTGCGTCGTCAGCACGTTGGCGCAGCCGCCCACGTCAACACCATCCTCCCCGGGGGAGTACCACGCCCCCTGGTAGATGCAGACCACGCCAGGCATGATCCGCTCGGTGATCTTGGCCGGCAGGCGCACTGTGCCCCGCTGGTTGAATGCCTCGACCCTGTCACCGCTCGTGATCCCGCGCGCTGCGGCGTCCTGTGGGTTGATCCAGACGGCGTGCTGTTCCAGGCGCTGCAGCCAGGGCACGGCGTAAAGGCAGGAGTTGGAGCGGAACTTGTAGTGAGGGGTGATCAACTGCAGGGGATGTGTCTGCCCCTCGTCGGCGATCTCGATGTAGCTGGGAATGGGCGGCAGCCCGTAGTCTTGGGCTACTGCGTTCGTGATCTCGATCTTCCCTGATTGCGTGGGTAGAGGATGGGCAGCAGGGTCAGCGCGGAACTCGGAGAGAGCCGTACGCGGTTCACCATCCTGACGGATGATGCCATCGCGCTGCAAACGAGCGGCGTCCCAGCGATGCGAACCGCCGCCGGGGTCAAGGAACGTCTCAATCCACGCCGCTTCGCTCTTGCCCTGGGTGTAGGCATCTCCGAAGCCGAGCCGCTCCGCAAGCTGGGCAAACACCCAGTAGTCGGTACGCGCTTCGCCGGCGGGGGTAGCGGTCTGACGGTTGTAGAAGAGGTGCGAATCGTGTCCCCACGAGGTGACCATGTCAGCGCGCTCCAGATCCGTGCAGATGGGGAGGACGATATCGGCGCAGCGCGCGGTGGGCGTGAGGAAGGGGTCGTGGACGACGACGAAGTCGAGCTCCGACAGGGCGCGGGCGTTGGCGCGTGTGTCGGGGCTGCGGTTGATCAGGTTGCTGGCGACGATGTACGCCATCGTGATGGGTGGATCGAGCGGCTTGTCCAGGATTGCCTTGGCCCACGATCCGACATAGACGTGCCTTGCAGGGGTGTTGGGGCCGTTCTCAAGGCCACCCACGGGGACGATGTTCGACCTTGTGCCGACGCTGGCCAAGCCGCCTCCGGGGATGCCGACGTTGCCGCTCAGACAGGCGAGCGCGATCAGCGCGCGGGCGATCTGTTCGCCGTACAGTGTGCGCTGCGGTGCCCAGCCGGGCAGCAGCGCCGCGGGCTTGGTCGATCCGTAGGCAAGGGCGAGCTGTGTGATCGTCTCCGCCGCGATGCCCGTCCTCTGCTCAGCCCAGTCCGGCGTCTTGGGTCGGCCGTCCTCGAGGCCCAGCAGGTAGCGGCGATAGGGTTCATAGCCGGCGACGTTTGAGGAGACGAAGCCACGATCCACCAAGTCCTCCGTCTCGAGCACGTAGGCGATGCCAGCGGCGAGTGCGGCATCGGTGCCGGGCCGGATTGGGATCCACTGATCGGCCAGGATGGCGCTGTCGGTGTAGCGGGGGTCGATCAGGATGACGCGCGCGCCGCGGTCGCGAGCCTGGGCGATGAAGTGGTCGGTGTTCGGTCCCATATGGGTCTCGGCCGGGTTCATCCCCCACATGATGATCAGGCGCGAGTCAATCAGTGTCGCCCGATCGCTGCCCGGGACGCGGCCTCCCAGCATCCACCGCGCTGCGACTGAGGCGCAGTGCTCGCTCATCCCCCCAGTGGTCCCGGTCACCGATCCCCAGTGGCTGAAGAAGCGGCTCGATGCGCTGCTGCCGCTGAAGCCGCGACCCGAGATCGCGCCCGCGCCGGTGGCGTGCAGGACGGCCTCGGTGCCCTGACGCGCGCGAACGTCACGCAACCGATCGGCGATCTCGTCCAGAGCATCCTGCCACGTGATCCGCTCGAATCGCCCCGAGCCTTTTGGCCCAACGCTTCGCTGGGGGTAGAGCACGCGATCACGCGCGTGGCGGGCGCGTCCCTGCGCGCGTCCTCGTGTACATGGGATCAGCCTTGGACGGGTGACCGTGTCGGCCCGCCCGGCAGGAGTCTCGACGCGAACCACGTCGCCGTCGCGGACGTGGGCGATGAGTTCGCATCGGCTGCCGCAGTCGAGGGTACAGGTGAACGGAATGTGCTGCGTGGTCTGTTCTTGGGCCATCGATTAGGTTCTCCCGGTTGAGCGATATGATATCTGTCTATCCTGCTGCTCGGAACCGCTCTGTTGCTCGGACGGCACTTCCGTAGGCCAGGCTTGCTCGATTCCCCCTGGTTCGCCAGATCATCCAAGCACCCCAGGTTCTTCCAGGGGCGCCATAGGCGGATAGATCGTCAGTAGCTCCATACCTTCACCGGATGAGAAGGTCACACGGTCGGTCTTCTTGGGCACGATGAATCTGTCCCAGGTCCGAAGGGGATACTGCTGGTCTCCGGAGGCAACGACGCCCTGTCCCTTGGTGACGATGCCTATGTAGAAGGACTCTGCCTCTTGGTCCATCGTGCCCCGGACCTCCAATCTGCCCACCCTGAAGCACGGGGTCTGCTCTCGTCGGATCAAACTGATCTCCCTGCTCCCGTTCTCAAGGGCGCGGAGCACCTCTGGCTTTGCGAAGTAGCTGTGCCTGACTTCGTCTACCGATGTCTCCTGGTAGTCGAACATTGATAGGGCAAAGTCAATGCCCCTGCCCATGAAGCGGGCGCCCTCAGGGAGCACGTACCCGCCGCGCTCGAACTCGATCCGGATCGTCAGATCGGTAGGTTCCATGATCTCAGTCATGAAGACGCCCTCGCCAATAGCATGCGGCAAGCCACCGGGGACGAGAAAGACGTCGCCTGGCTGCACGCGGATCTTCTCGAAACACGAGAGAATCTGCGCCGTGTCCTGTCGCTGGATGGCCTCTTTGAAGGCGCCCCTCTCAGGAGGATGCTGGAAGCCCAGATAGATGTAGGGGTCTGTCACATCCTCACGAATCCCCAGGATGACGTAGGCTTCCGTCTTCCCCGATGGGCTGTCCAGGAACTCCTGGGCGAAGGCGATGGTCGGATGGCACTGCATATGCAGCCGAATCGCTGAGTCCAGGAACTTCACTAGGACCTGGGTGTGTGGGCCGTATCGTTGGAAATGCTTCTCGCCCACCATCTCGTCCGGAAACTGGCTGATCAGGTCGATCAGCCGTGTCTCTTCGCCATTGACTGTGACAGACGAGAACCCCTCTATGATGTGTTCTCGTCCCTGGTTGACCGCACGAATCGTGGATCCTATCCAGTCCTCGGGAAAATGACTGTCACTGAGATCCTCTTTCCCGGCAATGGTGTTCAGGGTCTTGCCACCAAGGTAGGTGCGCCAGACGCGATTCTCTGTGAAGAACAGGATGTCAGGAATCATAGAAGCTCCTTGTACTTGGCTTGAGAGAATATCCTTGCGTACAGGGTCACTTGCCCATCTCAAGCAGGAAGGTCTTGATCTCGTACGGGGCTATCTGGAAACTCAGACGGCTGTCTCGCTGTATGTCGCCGATAGGGCGTTCCATCAGATCGCATTCCTGCCATGACTGGATGGCGAAGTCGCTGGAGATATCGACAGGCCCGCGCGCTCCGGCGAACTCGTGGATTCTCAGTACGACGCGGTCCGCATCCTCACTCCTCTTCACGGCGTCGATCGTCACGTGATCGACCGATAGGCAGAACAGAGAGCGATTCGGTGTTGCCAGGCGATGCGACAGGGTGCGCAACGGATTGTTCAGCGCCCAGGCTTCCCGATGAGTATTGCCCTCATACCAGTCGCCCTCGTGGGGCAGCAGCGCGTAGGTGAATTCGTGACGTCCCTGATCGCCCTCGGTGTCGGGGAAGATGGGGGACTTGAGGAGCGTCAGGCGCATCACGTTGTTGAAGATGTCGTATCCATACTTGCAGTCATTCAAGAGACTCACACCGTAGGCACGTTCGGATAGATCGGCCCACTGGTGTCCCAGAACCTCGAAACGGGCGTAGTCCCAACTGGTATTCCAGTGGGTGGGGCGCTTGATATTGCCGAACTGGATATCGTAGGTCGCTTCGGTCGAGCGAATGTCCACCGGGAAGGCGACCTTTATCATCTGCCGGCGTACATTCCAGTCGACGCGCGTCCGGAAGTCGATGCGCGGCGAGTGGGCGTATAGAACCAGATCCTGCGTGATCGTCGAACCGGCGTAGCGCCACTCAAACCGAACCGACAGTGCCAGCGGTCCCTCGTCCCTGACCGTCACCGACACGAGGTCGTCAACGACGCGCATCTTCTCCTGGTAGTAGAGTTCCAGACCCCAGCCGTCCTTTCCGTGCAGAGGCTTGTCCTCGAAGACCTGCAGCACGTTGCCGCACTTCCCCGGCTCCAGGATTTGGCGTTCCGCCGTCCGGGAGTAGATCTCGGTCAGCTGCCCCACGGCGTTCCAGGCAATAAGATAGTACGGCGTTGTGACGCCAGAATCGTGTACCACAAAGGGTGAATCTGGCCTGTTTGCCTGGTGACCGGGCTCGAATCGCACGCTCCCCAGGCCCATCGACGGCAGGTCGGAGACATAGACGATCCAGTCGTCGCCAGACCGCTGCGCCCGGAGTTCGCGATCAGCCGCGTCGAACCAGACTCCCTCCTCTCCGCCGGCGCCGGACCGGACGCGGAGATAGTCGGCGCGGTTCCAGGACGACGAGTTGAGGACGGTGAACCAATTACCCGCGTCCTGGGTATCGCCAGCCACGTGCTGC
>Ga0180435_10000925_pt1 | contig 30874 bp, 25 predicted proteins | sample SS_ome_3_FD_132467 | JGI IMG/M metagenome (GOLD analysis project Ga0180435, IMG submission 132467) | Hypersaline lake sediment archaeal communities from the Salton Sea, California, USA - SS_3_S_1 metaG | ecosystem: Environmental > Aquatic > Non-marine Saline and Alkaline > Hypersaline >... | reverse complement strand
CGCCAGATCAAGCAGGCCGTGCAGGAATTCGTCTTCAATATCAACGTTCCCACGCGGGTGGGGTTCCAGACGCCGTTCACCAACCTGACGATGGACCTGACACCGCCGTCGACACTGGGCGACGAGCCGGTTGTCATCGGTGGCGAGCTGATGGACGCGACCTACGGTGAGTTCCAGACGGAGATGGACTTGCTCAACCGCGCCTTCGCCGAGGTGATGCTGGAGGGGGATGCCAGGGGGCGCGTCTTCACGTTCCCGATCCCAACCTACAACATCGGCAAGGACTTCGATTGGGACAACCCCGAGCTGGCCCCCATCTGGCAGATGACGGCGCGCTACGGCATCCCCTACTTCGCCAACTTCATGAATAGCGATATGAGCCCCGAGGATGCCCGCAGCATGTGTTGCCGATTGCGGCTGGACAACCGCGAGCTCCGCAAGCGCATGGGCGGTCTCTTCGCGGCCGCGCCACTGACGGGTTCAGTGGGCGTCGTGACGATGAACATGGCGCGATTGGGGCATCTGGCCCGCAATGAGCGCGACTTCCGTGAGCGGCTGGAGAGCCTGATGGAGGTGGCGCGGACTAGTTTGGAGATCAAGCGCAAGATGCTCGAGTCTCTGACGGACCGAGGCCTCTACCCGTACAGTCGCCATTACCTCCGAGACATCAAGGCCCGGTCCGGTAGCTACTGGGCCAATCACTTCTCGACGATTGGGCTGAACGGGATGCATGAGGCGTGCCGCAACTTCCTGGGTGTGGGCATCGATGACCCGGAGGGCAAGGCCTTCGCCGTGCGCACGCTGGAGCATATGCGCGAGATCTTGGGCCGTTTCCAGGACGAGACCGGTCATCTGTATAACCTCGAGGCGACGCCGGCGGAGGGCGCGACCTTCCGATTGGCCCGCGCCGATCAGAAGCGATTCCTCGGTGCGTGCGCGGCGGGAACCTGCCAGCGTCCCTACTACACCAACTCGACACATCTGCCTGTGGACTACAGCGATGACGTGTTCGACGTGCTGGATCACCAGGACGACCTGCAGACGCTCTACACGGGTGGCACCGTGCTCCACATCTTCCTGGGCGAGCAGGTCGATGACTGGCGCCAGGCTGCCAGGCTGGTGCGGTCCGTGGCCGAGAACTACCGTCTCCCCTACTACACGCTGACGCCCACGTTTAGTGTCTGTCCGGTTCACGGGTACATATCGGGCGAGCACGAGTACTGTCCCTACGACCACACATCGCAGGAGTTAGCGCGCTACGGTTGCGCGGTGCCGGCGGGCATCGCTGCCGAAGAGGATGTCCGAATACAGACGTTGGCTGCTGATTAGTGACTGTCTTGAGAGGTGAAGAGATGGAGCCACAGGATTCTAAGACGAACAATGTTGAGCCTGAAGTGAAGGTGCCGTGCGAGGTCTACTCGCGCGTCGTGGGCTATCTACGCCCGGTGCAGGCCTGGAACGAGGGCAAGCAGCAGGAGTATGCCGACCGCAAGCCCTTTGCTGTCCCGGCCTCGCCCGAGGCCGACACCGGCGCATAGCGGCGGGAGCGGGCATCTGCGCGCAGCGCGGCACCTGGCAACAGGGCCGCGCTGTGTGCGTTCTGGAGTGACGCTTGGAGATCAAGGGCTGGGTGCGCACGTCATTGATCGACTTCCCCGGACACATCGCCGCGGTCGTGTTCACCGGCGGGTGCAACTTCCGATGCCCGATGTGCCACAACGGGGACCTTGTCCTTCGCCCCGCCGCCCTTCCGACCCTGGGGGCTGACGAGGTCCTCGGCTTCCTGCAGAAGCGCGCGGGCAAGGTGACAGGCCTGGTGGTGACCGGAGGTGAGCCTACCTTGCAGCCTGACCTGGCGGACTTCCTGCGCGAGGTGCGTGCGGCCGGCTGCGCCGTCAAGCTGGACACCAATGGATATCGACCTGACGTGCTAGGATCGTTGCTCGGTGACGGGCTCGTCGACTACGTGGCGATGGATGTGAAGGCGCCGGAAGAGTCCTACGGTACTGTGGCGGGGGTCGCGTCCCTCGACGTATCTCGGATTGCGAGGTCGATCTCGCTGCTGTGTCGCACCGGGATACAGGTGGAGTTCCGCACCACCGTTGTCCCTGGGCTTCTCTCCGCTCCCGATATCGAGGTCATCGCGGCCTGGCTGGCTGAGCTCGGGGGTGGCGGCGCCACCTACACGCTCCAGCAGTTCCGCGGGGGTAGCACGCTGGACCCTGCGCTCGCCAACGCGACGCCGTACTCGAGCGACGAGCTCCGGGCGATGGCCGAGGGGGCGAGGCTGTGGCTTCAGACCGTGAGGTCTAGGGGCATCTAGCCGGTTCGTCTATGCCGCCTGCGCGCCCCGCCCGGTCCTACGGGGGAACCTTCCAGCTGCTACCTTCGTCTCAATAGTGTGACGGGGAACCACCCCGTGAGGAAGGAGCTGGCCCATGTCCCGCAAACACTGGTTTACCCTCGGCGGCGTGTTGTTGGCCGTCATCGCTATCGCCGGTCTCGCCGGCGCGGTCTTCTACTACGAGCGACTACCCGATCACCTCAGTCAGCACGAGACGATCGTGTTGGGCCAGTCCAAACTGGTCCCCGGCAGCACTGCCGCGATGCGCGTGGTGGTCCGTGACAGTCGGGACGCCAACCCGCTAACCGACGCCGGCGTCAAGGTGCTGCTGAAGCCCGAGTCGGGCGGCAGGGCCCTCACGGTGTTCGAGGGCGAGACCGATGTCACAGGCACCCTGGATGTCGCTTTCGATGTACCCGAGGACGCCGACACCGACCAGGTGCTGATCGTGGAGACATCGTCGACGCTCGGCTCCGACCGTGTGGAGAAGGACATCACCGTCGAGCGCGACTATCGGCTGCTGGTGACGACGGACAAGCCCCTCTACCAGCCCGGTCAGGTCATCCATATGCGCATCCTGGCACTGGGGGCCTTTGACCATCGGCCGGCCACCGCGCAGGAGGTCCAGATCAGCGTCGCCGACGGCAAGGGCAACACCGTCTACCGCAAGCGCCTCACCACGTCGGAATATGGCGTGGCTTCAGTTGACTTCCAGCTCGCGGACGCGGTCAACACCGGTCCGTACAAGATCCTCGCCGCGCTGGACAACACTACGTCGGAGAAGACGGTCACCATCGAGCACTACACGCTGCCCAAGTTCGAGGTCAAGCTCACGGCCGACCGCGACTACTACCGCCCAGGCGACCGCGTGCAGGGCGAGCTGGACGCCCGGTACTTCTTCGGTAAGGACGTCGCCGGCGGCACGGTGGTCATCGAAGGCTATACGTTCGACTTCGAGCGCGTTGTCACCGTCGTCATCGAGGGCGAGACCGACGCGGATGGGCACTTCGCCTTTGACTTCGCGCTGCCGGACTATATGGCCGGCACCGACCTGGAGGACGGTCGCGCCCGCTTCTACGTCGAGGCCCGGGTGACCGATCTGGCCGAGCACACTGAGGCGGGGCGCCTCTCACTTCCGGTGGCCCAGCAGTCCCTGGTCATCGACGCCATCCCCGAGGGTGGCACCTTCCGCATGGGCGTCGAGAACGTCCTCTACGTTCTCGCGAGTACGCCGGACGGGGCCCCGGTCCCCGCTGAGGTCTCGGTCTACGTCTACGACACGGCTGAGACCTTGACGGCCCGGGCTGGGCCGCACGGCCTCGCCGAGGTCCGGTTCACGCCGGTTGCTTCGTACGGGTCTGTCCGCATCGACGTCAGGGATGACACAGGCGCCAGTGCCGAGCGTGAGTTCTGGTTCGAGGGGCCGTACGAGGAAGAGTCGGTGCTGCTACGTCCTGACGCGCCCATCTACCGCGTTGGCGATACGATGTCGCTCTCGCTGCTCACGTCGCGGCCCAGCGGTACGGTCTACCTCGACATCATCCGTGAGGGCCAGACCGTTAGCACACGCGCAGTGGATGTGACCGGGGGGCAGGCTGAGGTCGCCGTCGATCTCGCCCCGGGGCTCTACGGCACACTAGAGCTGCACGCCTACAAGATCCTGCGCGACGGGCACATCGTGCGCGACACGCGTCTGGTGGTGGTTGACCAGGCAACCGATCTTGCCGTCGATCTCCAGCCCGGCGAGGACGTGTACCGTCCAGGCGAGGAGGCAGTACTGGACGTCGCGGTCACCGGTTCTGAGGGTGACGGCGTGCAGTCCGCGCTCGGGATTGCCGTGGTGGACGAGGCGGTCTTCGCGCTTGCCGAGCAGGATCCAGGGTTCGCCAAGCTCTACTTCATGCTGGAGGAGGAGCTGCTACAGCCCAAGTTTGAGCTGCACGGCTTCAGCATCCCAGAGATGATCGAGGGACCGTGTATGCGCGACGGGTGCGAGCCGCCGGTGCTGGAGGAACAGGCTAGCGCCGGCAAGGCCGCGCTGGCTTCTGCGCTCTCCTCGGTCAGTCCCTTCTCTCTAGATGCCAACTCGCACGAGCAAGCGATGGAACGAGCCTACGAGCGGCAGCGGGCCTTCTACCAGACGCTGGCAACGGGGTCGTACATCCTCTTGCTGGCAGTGCCCGTGGCCGTGATCGCGCTGAACACCATGGCCGTGATCCGTGCGAAACACCTGTGGAAGAGTCTCGGGTTGGCCATCGGCCTGCTGATCGTTGTCAGCCTGGCGATGCTGGGCGTCATCTATCTGATACAGGAGGTCCTGTGGCGCATCTCGGAGGTGTTCACCGCCGTGATCGTCATCGCCGGCATCCTGTTCGCGGCCTATGGACTGATCGCGCTAGCCGCGACGGCGATCCATCGAAAGGATGCACTCCTGGGCGCGACGCTATTGCTGATTGTCGCGGCGATCCCGCTGGCGGTGCTGACGGCGTGGTCCGCCGATCGGGCGATGGCGATGCCCGACGACTGGTTGGTCATCGTCGGTGCGCTGGCGGTCCTGCTGCTGCCTGTGTCGCTGCTTCTTCGGGGGGCCGGCTTCGGCTGGGAGGGACGCATCTGGCCCGCGCTTGGCGCCTGGGGGCTGGGGCTGCCGCTGCTGGCTCTGCTGGCAAGCGTGGTGGTCGTAGGGGGCTTCGGTGGGTTCGGAGCCAGGCATGTGCTGATGCAGGCCGCCGGTGACGAGATGTGGATCGAGGAGCCGATGGCGATGATGGAGGATGGCGCAGATCGCAACTTCGGCCTGGTCGCAGACGAGATGATCGAGGTTGAGAAGGCCGTTGAGATGGAGGAGGGGGCCACAGCTCCGTCGGCAGACGATGCCGACAAGAGCGGGGGCGCAGCCCCACGGCTGCGCCAGTACTTCCCGGAGACTATGCTTTGGCTCCCGGACGAGGTGACTGACGAGGAAGGTCGCCTGAAGCTGGACTTCGCCGTGGCTGACACCATCACCACGTGGCGCGTCGTCGCCCTGGCGTCTTCGCAGGATGGTAGGCTGGGAAGCGCCAGCGGCGAGCTGCGCGTCTTCCAGGACTTCTTCATCGATCTGGACCTACCGGGATCGCTGACGGTCGGCGACGAGATCGCCGTACCTGTTGGTGTCTTCAACTACCTTCCGGAATCGCAGACCGTGCGGCTGGAGGTCGAGCCGGACGACTGGTTCGAGCTGGTCGATGAGCCCGTCAAGGAGATCGAGATCGCGGCCAGCGACATTTCCGTCGTCTACTTCCGCATCCGGGCGCTAGACTTCGGGTCGCAGCCGTTCCAGGTGACTGCCTACGGTAGCACTATGTCGGATGCTATTCGCAAGGACGTACGCGTCTTCCCCGACGGCAAGCAGATCCACTTCTCTGTCTCGGACAAGCTGGAACCGACTGTTCGCGTTCAGGAAAGCGTCTGGGTCCCCGAGGATGCCATCGACGGTACGCAGAAGCTGACGGTCAAGATCTACCCCGGCGTGATGAGCCAGGTGGTGGAGGGGCTGGACGCTCTGCTGCGGATGCCGTTCGGCTGCTTCGAGCAGACCTCGTCGACAACCTACCCCAACATCCTGGTGCTCGACTACCTGAAGACCTCGGGTCAGATCTCGCCTGAGGTGCAGATGAAGGCTGAGGAGTACATCAACCTGGGCTACCAGCGGTTGACCACGTTTGAGGTCAACGGCGATCCCGGGGGCTTCAGCCTGTTTGGTGATGCTCCGGCCGATCCGATGCTCACGGCCTACGGCTTGCAAGAGTTCGGCGATATGAGCCGGGTCTACGAGATAGACGAGGCTCTGATCGGGCGTGTCGCTGACTGGCTCTTCGCGAAGCAAAACGATGACGGCTCGTGGGCCGGCGTGGCCGGGTTCCACGAGACCAGCATCACTGGCTTGACCGGTAAGCTGCCCGTAACGGGATGGATCGTCTGGGGATTGGCCGATGCCGGCTACGCGGATGATCCACGGACGCAGGCGGGCGTCGCGTTCTTGAAGGACAACGTCTCGCAGGCTGAGAACGCGTACGATCTGGCGATGGTGGCCAACGGTCTGGTCGCTGCAGACATCAAGACCGACGGCATCAGCGGTTCGACTGAGGCCGTGCTGGACCGGCTGGCCGGGATGGCCAAGGCCGACGGCGACGCCGTCTACTGGGAGCCCGGTCGTGAGACCTACATGGGCGGTTCGGGCGTGAGTGCTCGGCTGGAGACCACGGCCTCCGTCGCACTTGCCTTCCTGCGCGCGGACAAGCACAGTGACATGGCCAACGAGGCGCTGGTCTACCTGACGCGCAACAAGGATGCCTTCGGCACCTGGGAGACGACGTCAGCCACGGTGATGTCGCTGAAGGCGCTCATCGAGAGCGCGCGGGCCGGCTCCGAGGACGTGGACGCAACCGTCACGGTGCTTGTCGGCAAGGGCCAGCCGAGGACGGTCCGGATCACTGAGGAGAACTTCGATGTGGTCCAGATGCTTACCTTCGACAACCTGGCCATTGGGCGCGACACCGAGGTTCGCATCGATGTGGCCGGCGAGGGCAGTCTGATGTACCAGGTGACTGGCAGCTACTACCTGTCGTGGGAGCGACTGCCCTACTATCCGCAGCTTGCGCCGGAGGCGCCGTTGGTGGGCATCGACGTGGCCTACGACCGCACGGAACTGGCGGTCAACGACACGGTGGGCGTCGATGTGACCGTGTCGCTCAGTGAGCCCGAGGGCGTTGCCGAGCAGGCGATCATCGACCTGGGGCTCCCGCCCGGCTTCACCGTCGAGACCGAGGACTTGGCCCGGCTGGTCGATCGCTTCCGCGACCTGCCCGACGACTACCCGCACGCGCAGATCAAGCGCTTCGAGCTGACCGGGCGCCAGATCATCCTATACGTCAAGAACCTCAACGGAACTGAGCTGCTGACGATCTCATACAGGCTGCGGGCCAAGTTCCCGCTGGTGGCGCAGACGCGGGCGAGCCAGGCGTATGACTACTACAACCCGGATGCGTCGGCGGATGCTGCGCCCCAGTTGTTGACCGTGGTGGGGGACTAGCGAGCAGCGGTCCGATCTGCACAATGCCCTGGAGCGACGGCTAGGGGCTCTTTGCCAGAAGCCCATTGACATCGTCCCTGTCCAACCTATAATGTGGCCCAGCATGGGGGTGCCCTCAGGCCCGGAAGCCTGAGGCAGACGGGGGAAGCCGGTCAAAGTCCGGCGCTGTCCCGCAACTGTAGCGACGGTGGTAGGACCACCGTCGAAGCCAGATTACCCGCCTTCGTGCGCAGTACCGACGCTGAACCTTCGCGGAGAGGGAGCGTGAGAAGGCATCTCCGACCAACCGAGCCCTTCCCTTGCCGCCGCGAGGGAGGGGCTTGTCTGCTATTTGCGCCGCGGGGGCGCAGGTCAGGGCTGGGATATGGGGTTTCGACGAAAGTGTCTGTTGTCTGCTGCCGTTGTGGCGGCGTTGTCGATCGTGTTGGTGATGCCTGCTCGCGCGCAGAGCCCAAACCAGGCGGGCCTGGTGGTGATGCACGGCGATGGGCGTGTCCTGACGCGCTGCGTCGAGTTCAGCGAGCCGGAGATCACCGGGTATGACCTTCTGGCGCGAAGTGGGCTCTCTCTCTCGGTGAACTTCGGGGCGGGGGCCGGCGGCGCCGTGTGTGCTTTGGACGGCGCGGGGTGTTCGGAGGCGGACTGCTTTTGCGAGTGTAGGGGCACCCCCTGCCGCTACTGGATCTATCATCATCTGTTGGCTGGCCAGTGGACCTATGCGAATCTCGGTGCCTCGCTCCACACAGTGCGCCCTGGGGACATTGACGGATGGGCATGGGGTGAGGGCACGGTCTCAGGTGGTGTCCAGCCTCCCGTGATTCCGTTCGAGCAGATATGCCCTGTTGGCGTGGCGGCGACGGCGACGACTTCGCCACCGGCGGCCACACGCACGACAGCCCCAACCCCGACGCCGACAGTGACGTTCACCGCCGAGCCGTCTCCCACGCCTGCAGACACGGCCATACCGGTCAGCGCAACGTCGACGCCCACACGGACGACGGTGCCTTCGGATACGCCCACGGTAGCGCCAAGTCCGTCAGCATCGCCGATACCCTCGGCGAACGTGGCGCCTGACGCATCGCCGGCGCGCCCACCTGAGCCTGCTCAGGCGGGGGCGCGAGCCATCGACTATGTGGCCTTTGGTGGCATTGTGCTGGCCCTGTCGGTGGGTCTTGTCGTCAGCGCCAGACGCAGGGGCTAGGCGATGCGCCGGTTGCCGGGAGCCCTCAATATCGTGCTCAGCGGCGCCATAGGACTCCTCGCCTTCGTCTACCCGTTCCTGTACCCGTCCGTCGCGGACGCGGCGCAGCGCCAGATTGCCCCTCTCCTGACCGCGGCCCTGGTCGGGCTATCCGTGGTTGCCGTCCTCGTAGAGGCGCAGGGGCGGAACCTGGGGGCAAAGACCGTGGCGCTCCTCGGCGTGTTGGTGGCCTTCACCAGCGTATTGCGTTTCATAGAGGAAGCCGTGCCGCTGCCAGGTGGCTTCTCGCCGGTGTTCGCACCGATCATCATCGTGGGCTATGTCTTCGGCGGGCGCGTCGGCTTTCTGATGGGGACGATGACCCTGGTGGTCTCAGCACTGATGACCGGCGCCGTCGGACCCTGGCTCCCCTACCAGATGTTCAGCGCCGGTTGGGCCGGTCTCACCGCTGGATGGCTGCCGAGGACAGGCAAGCGCGTCGACGTGGTTGTGCTCTGCGTCTTCGGCTTCTTCTGGGGACTGCTCTACGGCGTGGTCATGAATCTCTACTTCTGGCCTTTTTCGCAGGGCCCGGCGGACACGAGCTGGGCCCAGGGCATGGGTCTGCGAGCGGCATTCAGCGCCTATGCGGCCTTCTACGCGGTCACATCGCTTGGGTGGGATCTCATCCGTGCGTTCGGCAACCTGAGTCTCCTTGCGTTTCTGACCGGTCCAATGTCGCGGGTGCTCCTGAGGTTCCAGCGCCGGTTCCACTTCGAGGTCCAGGGTGGGTGACGCACGCGCCTGGCTAATCTGGGCGCTCACGGTCCTGCTTGCGGCTTCGTATGCCAGGAACCCGCTCCACGGCGTCGTGCTCTTCCTCATCACCGCGTGGGTTCACGCGCGCGGTGCCGTAGCCCGTCGGGATGGGTCACGACTCTCACCCCTACGGTTCGCGTTGATCGTCGTGCCGCTGGCCGCTGTCCTCAATGGCCTGGCAACCCGAGTCGGCGAAACGGTCCTGGTGCGGCTGCCGGCCTGGCTGCCACTGATCCGCGGTCCGATCACGGCCGAGGCTCTGGTCTACGGCGCCGGCAGTGGCCTGAGTCTGGCCACGATCCTGTCAGGCTTTTCGGCCTTCAACAGAGCGCTGGCGGTACGGGACCTGATGCACCTGGTGCCAAGGGCCTTCCACGAGCTGGCTGTAGTGATGTCCATCTCGCTGACGTTCGTACCGCAAGCTACGCGCAGCGTCAGACGCATCCGCGAGGCGCAGGCTGTCCGCGGACACAGGCTGAAGGGCCTCCGTGACTGGGCGCCGATCATCACGCCGTTGTTGACCAGTGCGCTGGAGCGAGCGTTCCAGCTGGCCGAATCGATGGTGGCCCGTGGCTACGCCGGTGTGGCCCGCGCCGCGCAGGGAAGGGCTCGCGTGCTGCTGACCTCGGGGCTCGCTATCGTGCTCTGTGGATGGCTGGGCGTCTTGCTGGTGCCCGTCGCGCGCACTGCCTCAATGCTGGTTCTCGGGCTTGGGGCGATGCTTGTCGCAGCGGCGCTCTGGGTGACGGGACGATCGGCGGGCCACACGACCTACCGACCAAGTCGGTGGCGCGCTCGAGACACGCTGATCGCGGCAGGTTGCCTGCCGACGCTGGTGTTGGTGTTGACCCAGCGAGAGCTACTTCACTGGAGCCCGTACCCCAGGCTTGGCCTGCCGGACTTCGACCCGGTGGTGGGACTCCTGACTCTGGGGCTCGTCGTGCCTGCGTTGCTCTCATCTGCGAGCGAGACGGAGGGCGATGATCCGGATTGACGGTCTGACTTACAACTATCCCGAGGCTGAAGAGCCGGCGCTGGGGGGAGTGTCCCTTGCCCTTGAGGAGGGTGCCTTTGTCCTGGTGACCGGTCCCTCGGGCGGCGGCAAGTCGACGTTGCTTCGCTGTCTGAACGGGCTTGTGCCGCACTTCAGCGGAGGCACCGTCAGCGGCAGCATTGACATCGCCGGGAATGACCCGATCGCCGCCGGACCACAGGTAATGAGCCGCGTGGTCGGCTTCGTCTTTCAAGACCCCGAGGCGCAGTTCGTGGTCGACCGGGTCGAGGACGAGGTGGCCTTCGCCCTCGAGAACGCGGGCGTGTCGCCCGATGAGATGCGGGCGCGGGTCGGGGAGGCACTGGAGCTGGTCGGCCTGACACACTTGAGCGACCGCGACGTGACGACCCTGTCCGGTGGCGAGAAGCAGCGCGTGGCGATCGCGGCGACCCTGGCTCTGCGTCCGCGCATCCTAGTGCTGGATGAGCCCACGTCTCAGCTCGACCCGGAGTCGGCGGCGGAGGTACTGGATGCGCTGGTCAGACTGAACCGGATGGTGGGGCTCACCGTGGTGCTGGCCGAGCACCGGTTGGAACGCGTCCTGCCCTACGTCGACCGTGTAGTCTCGCTGGAGGGTGGTGCGCTGACCTGCTCGGGTCCTCCCTCTGACGTGCTGGCTGCGTCGGAGCTGGTGCCGCCGCTGGTCGTGCTCGGGAAGGCGCTCGGATGGTCTCCTCTGCCGGTGACGATGGACGCAGCGCGTCCATTCGCTTCCGAGGTGGCGTTGTCGGTCGCGCCATTTGCCTCTCCTCCGCCGACGCGGCCGATGCTGGTGGTCGAGGACCTGCACTACGCGTATGGCCGGCAGGGCGCCATCGCCGGGGTCGATGTGACCGTGGGCGCGGGCGAGGTAGTGGCGTTGATGGGCCGCAACGGTGCCGGCAAGACGACGCTCCTTCGCTGCATCGTGGGACTGCTGAGGCCCCAGCGTGGACGGGTCGCACTCGATGGGCGCGACCTGGTGGGCCGTGACACCGCTGACATCTGCCGCGAAGTCGGCTATCTGCCGCAGACACCCGATGACCTGCTCTTCGCCGAAACGGTGGGGGAGGAGTTGGCGGTCACGCTCCGGAACCATGGCCTGTTGGGGAATCCCCCTATCCCACCGGATCACCTGATCGCACAGCTTGGGCTTGCGCCGATCGCCGGGCGGTACCCACGTGACCTCAGCGTGGGACAACGACAACGTGTGGCGCTCGGCGCGATCATCGTCACCCAGCCCCGCCTGCTGCTGCTGGATGAGCCCACGCGCGGGCTCGACTACCGAGCGAAGCACGGGCTCGTCGACCTGCTCACAAGTTGGCAGTCGCAGGGCGCGGGCATCGTGTTGACCACCCACGACGTGGAGCTGGCTGCTCAGGTCGCAGACCGGCTGGTGATCCTCGAGGGCGGCCGGGTCGTGGCAGACGGGGCGCTGCGGGAGCTCGCTGGGTCCTCGGTGTTCACCCCGCAGGTCGCCGAGCTCTTCCCTGGAACCGGCCTCCTCACACCGGGCGACGTGCTGCGAGCCCACCGGACGGTCTAGACCGGGCCGCTTGGGCCCGACCCTCTGACCTGCCCGCTCTTCGCGCCGATCATTCTGTTCTCCAGCCGCACGCCTCGACCGTTCGCCGGTTGGTGCTGTCTGATCATAAGGTGTACCCTACAATTATGGTCGAATGATGTATCACTTCACCGCGGAGGCATGCAATGATCCCCGAGACCTCAGTCCACCTGGCCGGCATCGTGACGTTGGTCGGGGCCGTGCTCTATGCCATAGCCGATGTGCTGTTGCTGGCTCACCACGTAGGCAGGCGGAACCCCGTTCCCGCTACAGCCATCGACTTCGCCGCAAGCGACCGATGGCAGCGCCGTGCTCAGATGCTGACTTGCAGCTCCAAGATGCCGTGGCGCCGGCTCGTCCGTGGTGGTCTGCTCGGGGTCTTCGTGACCCCGTTTGTGATGTCCGGCTCCTGGGTCCTCTACCGTGCGCTGCAGTCCGGTGGCTGGTGGCTATCGGCGCCGGTGGCGCTGCTCTGGCTGGGCGCGTATCCCATCGGTGCCTTCATCCACGGATCATTCATCTACCTTGGGGCGGTCGTCCAGGCATGGAACGTTGCCGAGGGACCGCATAAGTCAGTGATGGAGGAGACCGTCAGCCGGGTGATGGGCGTGCTGCTGAAGGCCTATGTGGTCTTCTACGTCGTCGCGATCGTGTTTTCACTGTGGTATGTCGTGGCCGTCCTTCAGGGCACGACAGCGCTGCCAAGGTGGATGGCATTGATGAACCCCGCGTTGATGGCCATCGTCTACACAGTATTGGCGCGCAAGGTGGTACCCTTCGCAGTGATGAAGTACGTGCAGGGTGCAGGGTACAACATCGTGTATGCCGTCTTCTTTGTGTTGCTGCTGGTCTTCATCTGGTAAGGATGTACCCCCCGGATGTACCCTAGGGGGGATTCGTGGCGTGCCTCCCTGCTCTAGACTGAGCACAATGCTCAATCAGACAGGGAGGCATCTTTCATGAAGAGCTATGTCCTTATCAGCGGCGCTGCCGGCGGTTTGGGAAAGGCCTTCGCGGCTGAGTGCGCTGCGCGGGGTTGGGATCTCTTCCTCACCGATCTGCTGGAGGACCGGCTGCGCCAGCTGGCCGCCGGGATGGAGCGACTCCACGGTGTCAAGTGCATTACGAATGCTTGTGACCTCGCTGACGCCGCCGAGCGAGAGCGTCTCTGGCACGTCGTCGATAGGCGCGGCGCCAGGTTCCACACGATCATCAACGTCGCGGGCCTCGACTTCCAGGGCCCCTTCGCCGAGCGGCGTCCCGACGAGCTCCGCACGATGGTACGGCTCAATGTAGAGTCCACGCTGGAGATGACCCGTCGCTCGCTGGCAACCCGCGATCCTCACCGGACCTTTCACATCATCAACGTCGCGAGCCTTGCAGCCTTCTACCCTATGCCGGTCAAGGCAGTCTACGCTGCGACGAAGCGTTTCCTGCTGGACTGGTCACGGGCCCTTGGTGAGGAACTACGGGATCAGGACGCCACCGTGACCGCGCTGTGCCCAGCCGGGATGCCCACGACCCCGGGCTGCATCCGGTCGATCGACGCACAGGGAGCGATGGGACGCTGGACGACTATGGACACGAGCGACGTGGCGCGGATCACGATCCGTGGCGCGCTTGTGGGCAGGCGCGTGGTGGTCCCCGGTGCGCTCAACCAGCTCCTGCGGGTCCTGGGTGCCCTGGCGCCGCCGTCGCTGGTGGCCCGGTTCATCGGGCGCCGATGGCGGACAGCCCACGCTGTGTCCCATGGCGTACCCGTGGCGACCGCACCCTCAGTGCAGACGAGCTAGGAGAGACGATGGAGATTGTACAAGACCTAGGTGGAAAGACGATGTTGGTGACGGGCGCGACCTCTGGCATAGGGCGCGCGACGATGGAGGCGCTGGCCCTTCGAGACGCCCACGTGATAGGGGTGGGGCGCTCGGAGGCAAGATGCCAGGCGATGCAGCGCGAGATCGTGGCCGACCTCCCAACTGCGCACATCTCATACGCTGTGGCGGATCTTGCCTCGCAGATGCAGATACTGCAGCTGGGTGAGCGCATCCGGGGGCTGGTCAAGACCGCCACCTCCGGGAAGCTGGATGTCCTGGTGAACAACGCGGGCGCTGTCTCGAGCTGGCGCCGGCAGACGCCGGACGGCTATGAGCTGCAGTTCGCCGTCAACCACCTGGCTCCGTTCCTGCTGACCCACGAGCTGATGCCACTCCTGGCGGCGGCAAAGGGGGGGCGCGTCATTACTGTGAGCTCCGGTTCTCATCGCCGGACGCGAATTCACTGGGATGATGTGATGTACCGTCGCGGCTACGGTGTGCTCAAGAGCTACAAGCAATCGAAGCTGGCCAACGTGCTGTTCACGGCGGAGTTCAATCGGCGGATGGCCGATGGGACTGGCGTGCGTGCCTACGCGGCTGATCCTGGTCTGGTCGACACGCCGATCGGGCTGAAGGGGACGACGGGCATGGCGCGGAGTGCGTGGCAGGTGCGGAGCCGACGGGGTTCCAGCCCGGAGGAGGCTGCGGCCGGCATCGTCTTCCTGGCCACGGACCCGTCGGTAGGTCAGTCGGAGAACGTCTACTGGAAGGCGTCACATCCCAAGGTCCCCAGCGCCTATGCACGGCGTGGACGGGAAGCCGCGCGCCTCTGGGAGCTGTCCGAGCGCCTGTGTGGCATCGCCTCGTAGAGGTGCCTCGCCGACGACAGGGACCGGACGTGACGATCGGGGGTCGGGAGCGTCCCACACCCCCGATCGTGGGTCTCACTTTTTGGTCAACTGTGCGCTGAATAGGTCGCCCGCGCGCTCCTCGTTCCGGTCGGTCGCGGGAGGCGGCTCGGGGGAGAGCGCGGAGATGGCGGCCCGCAGGTCCGGGGTCATCTCGATCTCGATTGCGCCCAACGAGCCCTCTAGCTGACGGACGTTGCGCGCGCCAATGATCGGAGCCGTGACACCGGGGTGACCGCCAACCCACGCGACCGCGAGGCTTACGGGGCTGTACCCATTCTCACTCGCGAAAGCCGTGAAGTCCTCGGCGACCTGGTAGTTCCACGCATCTCCGTAGCGCTTCTCGTACATCGCGTTCCCGATCAGGCGTCCCTGTTCGGGCCGCTTCGTCACGCCGTACTTCCCTGTCAGAAGCCCTCCTGCCAATGGGCTGTAGGGGATCACGCCCAGGCGTTCCGACTCGGCCATCGGCAGCAGCTCGACCTCGGCCTGGCGCTTGACCAGATTGTACATCGGCTGGAGCACCTCGAACCGCGCCCAGCTTTGCAGCGCTGAGATGCCCAATGCCTTGGCCACCTGCCAGGCAGCGAAGTTGCTGGCGGCCGGATAGAGAATCTTCCCCTGATCTACCAAGTCGCTCAGGGCGCGAACCGTCTCTTCCAGGGGCGTGTCGTCGTCGAAGCGGTGGATGAAGTACACGTCGATGAAATCGGTACCCAGTCGCTGGAGACTACCCTCCACAGCCTGCAGCAGATGGCGCCGGTGTGCGCCGCGCGCGTTCACGTCGGTGCCCATCGGGAAGTATGCCTTTGACGTGATCACGACCTCATCGCGGCAGTCGACGATCAGGCCGCCGAGGATCTCCTCGGACCGTCCCTTCTGGTAGACGTTGGCGCAGTCGAAGAAGTTGACGCCCGCGTCACGGCAGCGGGCGAACATCGCTGCGGATGTGGCTTCGTCAGCATCGCCGCCGAATGACATCGTGCCGAAGCAGAGTGAGGACACCTTGACACCTGTGTTGCCGAGTATGCGATAGTCCATGTTGCCTCCAAGGTGCATCGTGTATGGTGACCGAAGACCGTAGCCTGAAGACGCAAGACCCTAAGTGGGGCTTCGCCTTGGGTTTAGGGTCTGATTGGCAGATCGACGCTAAGGTAGCGCCGGCTGGGGCGCCACACGGGCGGCCGCCAGATTGCTGCGTGCCGCCGCGGTGAAGTGCAGATACGCCTCGGTGGCGTTCTCCACGTCGGCGTAGTAGCCGCGGTACCGTGTGGGCATCAGTGCCGCGATCTGGTACATCATCTCATCGACGATGACCTGACGTACGTCACGCGTGACGCGCGCTCCGTGGGCGTTTACGGTGAAGGGTTGACCAGTGTTGACGTGGTACTCAGTGCGACGCAGGCGCCTGAGGTTGTCGGCGAAGAGTTCGCCGCCGTAGCACGCGATGGGCCAGATGGCTGCGCCGCTGCGTAAGGCCATCGGCACGATGCCGGCCTTGGCCTTCTGCATTCGGCCGTGGTGGCTGCGCGTGCCTTCGGGTGTGATGAAGAGGACCTTTCCCGCTTCCAGCGCCTCCATTCCCCTCCGCATCGCCGTGACATCGGCTTCGCCGCGGACCAGCGGGATCAGGTCCCAGTTGTCGAAAACCGCGCGGAACAGCGGGTTCTCCCAGTTCTCAGCCTTGGAGTACCCGGTGGCGACCATGGTCTTCGCCCTGGGATAGATGACGGGGAGCTCGAGGTAGTTGACGTGGTTTACGATCACGATGGCCGGGCCGGTCAAGGGGAGCTTGCCGAGGCTGCCAGCATCGAGGTCGAGGATCGCGTTGGTCAAGAGCCGAGCGAGGAAGTTGATGGTCTTCCGGACGGTGCGTTGGCTTGGCGTCATACTTGGCGTGGCTCCACCGGGCCGGACTCTACTCGTCACCGGAGAGCATTGCGTTGACCTCGACCAGCTCTTCCTCGGTCAGGTCCCAGTCAGCGGACTTGGCGTTCGCCTCCACGTGTTCGACCTTGGTCGCGCCCGAGATCACGGAGCAGACCTGCGGCTGACCCAGAAGCCAGGCGTGCGCAAGCTCGGCCATGGTGTGGTCGCGGGCCGCGGCCCACGCGGCCATCTGCTCGATCGTGGCGTAGTTGGCGTCGGTCATGTACCGCTGGACGTAGCCGCTGCTCTCGCCTCTTGAACCGGTCGGCGCCGGCTGATCGCGCTTGTACTTGCCGGTGAGGAACCCGCCGGCTAGCGGGAAGTAGGGCAAGATGCCCACGTTGTAGGCATTGCAGAAGGGAACCATCTCATCCTCGAGGCCGCGCTCGAGCATATGGTAGTGGTTCTGGATCGTGACGAAGGGCATCCAGCTCTTGAGTTCGGCTAGAAGATTGGCCTGGGCGAGCTGCCACGCGGCGAAGTTTGAGGCGCCGATATAGCGCACCTTGCCGGCAGAGATCAGGTCATCGAGGGTGCGGAGGGTCTCGTCGATGGGCGTGGTGTCATCCCACCTGTGTATCTGGTAGAGGTCGATGTGGTCGGTCTGCAGCCGGCGCAGACTGTCCTCAACGGCGCGCATGATGTAGTAACGTGAGGCTCCGCGTTCGTTCGGGCCATCGCCGGTCTGGATGCAGAACTTGGTCGCCAGGACGACGTCGTGCCATCGGCCCTTGAGCGCGATACCGAGCGTCTCCTCGGAACGGCCCCCCTGGTAGATGTCTGCCGTGTCTATAAGGTTGATGCCAAGGTCGATCGCCACGCCCAAGATTCGATCTACGCCGGACTGGTCAACCTTCCCGCCGAACTGGTTGGTGCCCAGGCCGACGGCCGATACCCGGACGCCGCTGCTGCCCATCTGACGGTATTGCATGCTCGCTCCTTTGCTGAATGGCTTGTGGTGAGGGCGCAGCTATCTACGATAGCCCTCGACGGCGCCCTCACCATCGGTGATGATGATCTGTTCGACGCAGGCCTCGTCGGGCCATCGCTCGTCGACCTGCTCATTGGCGGCTCTATTGGCGATCTGCTTGAGGCCGGCGCGCCATCCGTTGACTTCGATCTCGTCGAAGGTCAGGGTGACCGCACAATCTGTCGCCTCAGCCGTGAAGACGGCGCTGATATTGAGCCGCTCGGGCAGCCTGATGGGCACGTCGATGTTTAGCCTCGCGGCCACGTCTGCGCGCGCGAAGGCATCGACCGCGATGGACCCGTCCCTGAAGTCCACCTTGAGACGGACGTCGTCGCTGAACTCAGTCCCGGCCAGTGCATCGCTGACGATCGTGTTGAGATCGGTGTCCGAGATCACGACGCGAACCGACTCGCCGGCTTCGATGTCGCCGAGCTCGCGAACGTCGTCCATCGTCTCAATCCGGTGTTCGGGCAGTGACGGATCGGGCGTCGCGGGCACTTCGGCCGCGCCTTGCGACGTGACTCCCAGAAGTCGAAGTATTGGTCCGATGATGGGCCATTCAGGAAGGGGGGGCAGCGAGACGCTGTTCGGCTGTGCCGCCACCGGGCCGGTCGCTGCCGCCAACAGCAAGAAGATGAGCGCGATAGCGCTCAAGGTTCTCCCATAGGTCGTCATCTTGGCTTGCCTCCCTGTTCATTGGTATCTGTGCCAGTGACTGGGGGGCGGAATCGCGCAGGCTAGCGCTCAACAGTCCCCCCCCCGACACGATAGCCAGCTAGGTCTCGTCGATGCCCCACCAGTACATGTCGGCCAGCTTGCGGTGTTCCTGGTGCAGGCGAACATAGCTCTCGTAGCGGTGTTCGTCGATGATCTCGTCGGCCAGCGCTTGGCGGACCGCGCACCCCGGCTCCACCATGTGGCTGCAATCTGAGAAGCTGCACTCCGAGACGTAGGGTTCGATGTCCGGGAAGTAGGCGTCGATCTCCTCGGGGTCAAGGTCGAAGAGCGCGAGGGCGCGAATTCCGGGGGTGTCCGCCACCCAGCCCCCGACGCCGAGCGGCACCAGCTCGGAGACGGTGGTCGTGTGGCGTCCCTTGCCGGTGGCGGTGCTGATGTCCATCACGCGGTGTCCGAGCCCGGGCTCGAGGGCATTGAGGAGGCTCGACTTGCCGACGCCCGATGGGCCGATCAGCGCGGAGGTCCTGCCTTCGAGGTAGCGTCTCAGCTCGGTGACACCCGATCCGTCGACCGCGCTTGTGTAGAGCACGCGGTAGCCGATACGTTCGTAGATGCCGAAGGCTTCCCGGGCGGCATCGAGGCCGATGAGGTCAGTCTTGTTCGCGCACACAATGGAGGGTATGTCCTGCCGTTCGGCCCCGACCAGAAGACGATCGAGCATCCTGAGTCGTGGCTCTGGGTCGGCGCATGCGATGACGAAGACCACATGGTCAGGGTTGGCGATGATGACCTGCTCCTTCTCCCGAAGGTACCCGCGCCGGTCCCAGCGTCGGCCGCCCCTGCCGTCGGCCAGCGGCTTGAGCCGAGCCAGGGCGCGTTCCCGCTCCTCCACCTCCTCGATCATGACGCTCTGGTCGGCAAGGAGGTGCCATTTCACGCGGTCCCCGACGGCCACGATTGTGGAATCGCGGCGCTCCTTCTTAAGTCGGCCACGGATACGGGCTGTGACCTGTTCGCCGTCCTCGCCGAGCACAGTATAGAAGCCGCTCTGCGACTTGATGACCAGGCCTGGTTTGAGGTCTTCGGTTTCGCTCATTGCGCATAGTCTACCTTCTGCGGTGTGGGTGACAACCCGAGCGACGGCGAGGCCGACCATTCTGCTGGTGAGGATGGGATGCGACACTCTTTTTTGTTGACTCTCGACGAAATCCTATCTATACTAGGGATAACGGTGTAGTTATCGAACCGTAACACTTCTGTAACACCAGAGCGCATCGGCCCTCTATCGAACTGGACGCGAACCAAGGAGGCAGTGAATGGCTTTCCGGATGCGCTGGCCCACGCGCAGCAACGCCATCAGCCAACGCTTCGGCGAGAATCCCCGCATCTACAGCAAGTTCGGTCTGCCGGGTCACGAGGGGCTGGACTTCGCCGCTCCTGAGGGCACTGAGATCCTTGCCGCTGCCGATGGCTTTGTGAGCGACATCCGCCTGGACGGCTTCTCGGACCCCATGCTCAAGCCCTATGGCAATCAGGTGCGGGTGCAGCATGCCGGAGGGTACGAGACCATCTACGCCCATCTGTCGCAGGTGGTCGTGGTACGGGGGCAGCTGATCCGCGGCAAGCAGCTGCTGGGACTGTGTGGCAGCACCGGGCACTCCACCGGTCCACACCTCCACCTGAGTCTGAAGAAGCACGGCGCTACCGTAGCAGGGCTGACCGAGTACCCATTCGACCTGGTCGATCCCGAACCCTACCTCGTCGACCTGGCGACGGATCCACCCGGTGTGCTCGCGCCTCCCACGGTGTCGCGTCGTGTCATCGTCGACAGCGAGGACCTTGGCTACCTCAACCTTCGCAGTCTCCCCCGCGTGGGGGCTCCCATTCTCGTGCGCGTTGACCACGGGGCTGTGCTGGACGCACTGGAGGATGGAGCAGCGGTCGACAACAAGACCGGCCAGGACGGTCATTGGCTGTGGGTGCGAAGTGCTGGTGGGCAAACGGGGTGGGTTGCCGCTTGGTATGTCGTCCTCGCCCCGGACCAGCCAGCGCCGCAGCCCGATCCCGAGCCCGTAGAGGAGACAGTCGTCTTCGTCTTCGTCAACAGTGCAGACGAGCCACTGCGCGTCCGCGAAGGTCCTGGTGTCGGGTATCCCGAAATCACCAGGTGCACCCACCGGACGGTGCTCAAGGCGCTGGGCGGGGTGGCCCTCGTCAAGTCGAGGGTCGGTCGACGGGGCCAGTGGCTCTACGTGCAGACGCCGCTCGGCGATCGCGGCTACTGTGCGGCCTGGTACACCGAGTTGGAGCTGAACGGCGAGAGGCCTGTCATCCCCACACCGGCGGTTGGCGAACCGACCACGCACGTAGTCGTGGAGAGTCCCGATCTCGGTCTGCGCCTTCGGTCTGGGCCAGGCTCCTCCCACGACCAAATATGGTGGATGCCACACAAGACAGTGCTCTTCTCGCTTGAGGACCCCGAGATCACCGGCAGGAAGGTGGCACAGCACGGGGAGTGGATTCACGTGCGGACGCCCGCCCTCTTCGAGGGGTACGCCGCCGCCTGGTATCTGCGACATCCCACGCAGTCGGATGAGCGCCAACCCGTCACCAGGCCGGCGGCGGCAACGGGGACCTCGCCGCACATCTTCGGCATCCACACAGTATCCGTGGCCGATGACCCGCACTTCCGGGACCGCGTGCGGGATCTCTACACCGGCTCGGGGAAGCAGGGCTGGATCCTGTTCACTGAGATCGTGGGCAGGCACCCACACACGATCACGCTCAACGGTGAGATCAGGCGGCGCCTGTGGGAATGGGCGGACGCCGGCTACGGCGTGATCGTGCGGCTGAACCACGGATACGAGCCGGGCGGCACGCTTCCCGAGTCTCGCTACTACGATGACTATGCCTCGGCGGCGGCCAGGTGGGTGGCCCTTCATCTCAAGGACACCGGCCGGTCGGCCAGCGTGTACACGTGGACGATCCAGATTGGCAACGAGCAGAACAACCCGCGCGAGCATCCCGGCGGCTACGAGCATCCCACGGAACACATCACGCCCGAGCTCTACGCTGATGCCTTCAACCGCGCGTATGCGCAGATCAAGCGCGCGCTGCCCAATGCGACCGTGTGCCCGGGCGCCGTGGACCCTTACAACTACATGCCCATGAAGGCCCTCGGCAACGCCCGCTGGCGTCCCCTGGACTATTTCACCAAGATGATGTCGGAGATCGAAGAGCTGGACGGCGTGATCCTGCACGCCTATACCCACGGACCCAATCCTGCCTACGTCACACATCTGAAGCGATTCGGCAACGGAACGGGTCCCCTTGGCGACCATTACTACGACTTCCAGACCTACCGCGGCTTCGCCGAGCGCATCCCCAGTCAGTGGCGTGATGTGCCCGTCTACATCACGGAGATCAACCACATACATCTGCCGTCCGGCGAGCACCAACAGGGATGGATCAACCAGAACGTGGGGTGGGTTCGTGCCATCTATGAGGAGATCGACCACTGGAACGCGACCCCATACGCCCAACAGATTCGGTGTGGTCTGCTCTACAGATGGATGGGCGATGCCTGGACCATCGAAAACAAGCCTGAGGTGCTGACTGATTTTCGGCAGGCGCTGGCCAGGGACTATCGCTGGCGCACCACGCCCACGGGCGGCGTGTTCTCGTTCGGCCTGGGCGGCACACCCCGACCTCACGCGTCCAGCCCCATCGCGCTCGGCGAGCGGTTCCTGGTCCAGCCGGACGACTTGACCCGGCTATGGGGTATCGGCGACAAGGCGCAGGCTGCGCTCCGGGCCGCACGCATCATGGTCTACGAACAGCTCGCGGGTCTGAGCTGCGACGAGCTGGGTGCCCTGCTGGAGGAGACGGGACTGCGCGTACGACATCTGGCGACGTGGCCGGAACAGGCCGCGCTCGCTGCGCGCGGTGACTGGGAAGCCCTGGCGATGGTCAGGGATCGGCTGCTATAGGCCCGCACACACACCAACCTCGACTCGACTTTCCGGAGGGCGCTGGTGACCGAAGCTGAACTTCTGAAGGTGATCAAGGAGGCCGCTAGGACGGGGGCCACCCAGCTCGACCTCGGCTACTGCGAGCTGGCAGCGTTGCCGCCTGAGATAGGCGAGCTGGATCAGCTCTCTTCTCTCGATCTCTGCGGAAACGATCTTGTCTCGCTTCCTGCGGAGATCGGACGACTGCGCTACCTGTCACAGCTGGATCTCCGCCACAATCAACTGGCTACGCTGCCACCGGCGATTGGCCTGCTGAACGGACTGCGGTCCCTGGACCTCCGCGACAATCGCATCGCGACCCTGCCGCCGGAGATGGAGATGATGGTGAACCTCTCCTCCTTGGACCTACGGCAGAACCGGCTGCAGGTCTTCCCACATGTTGTCCTGCGTCTGTTTGGTTTGGAGGAGCTGCAGCTCTGGCAGAACCCTCTGGTGACACTCCCGCTGGACATCGAGCAACTGCTCCGTCTACGTCTTCTCAACCTGGGCGGGAACGACATGGTGGAGATACCCGAGGGCGTCTGGCGCCTGACCGGGCTTGAGCATCTGATTGTCGACCACACGCAGGTGGGGAACCTGCCCCGCGATGTGCGCTACCTGCAGAATCTCAAGTACGTCGAGTTGCACGACAATCGCCTTAGCGGTCTGCCCTCGGAAATCGGCGAGCTAGACCGCCTGTTGACGCTGATCCTGCACCACAACGCCATCACTCACCTGCCGCCCGAGGTAGGTGCGCTGGAACGACTCAGACGCTTGGATCTCCATCACAACCAACTGGTGTCGGTGCCTCAGGAGGTCGCCAAGCTTGGCAGTCTGGAGTTCCTCGATCTGACGGAGAACTCTCTCTCCGTCCCTCCGGAAATCTTGATCAAGACGGGGGACCCTACCGCGGTGATGACCTACTATGTGGGTCACTTGGACGGGCCCAAGCGCCCGCTTAACGAGGCCAAGATGGTGCTGGTGGGGCAGGGCGGCGTGGGCAAGACATCGCTGGTACAGCGGTTGACTCGTGACGTCTTCGATCCGTTGGAATCGCAGACCGAGGGCATCGCCATCCAGCGATGGCAGGTTCAGGTCAACGATACGGCGCTCCAGCTCAATGTGTGGGACTTCGGTGGGCAGGAGATCATGCACGCCACCCACCAGTTCTTTCTCACCAAACGCACGCTGTACTTGTTGGTCCTTGACTGCCGGCTCAACGAGGAGGAGAACCGCCTGGAGTACTGGCTGAAGATTATCCAGTCGTTCGGCGGCGACTCTCCTGTGATCATTGTCGCGAACAAGACCGACCAACAGCAGATGGACCTGGACGAGCGCGGCTTGCGGTCGAAGTACCCGCAGATATGCGGTATCCTGGAGACCTCCTGCGCGGACGGCGCAGGGCTGGACAAGCTCAAGGCCCGGATCATGCGTGAGGTCACGCGCATGCCCCATGTTCGCGACGCGCTGTTGACCTCGTGGTTCGACGTGAAGCGCGATCTGGAGGACCTGGACCGGGATTACATCCCGTATGAACGCTACATCGATATCTGCCAGTCGCACAATGTCACCGACGAGCGGAGCCAGCGGACTCTGATCGGTTTCCTACACGATCTGGGTATCGTGATCAACTTCCAGGACGATCCCCGCCTGGAGGACACCAATATCCTCAATCCACAGTGGGTGACTCAGGGTGTCTACCGGATTCTGTGCGACCGGGCGCTGATGAAGGCGGGAGGACGGCTAGACCGTCGGGCGCTGGATCGTGTGCTGAGCCCCAAGGTCTACCCACGCCACAAGCATCAGTTCATCCTCGACATCATGCAGAAGTTCGAGCTCTGTTTCCCCTTCCGCGAGAGCCGGGAACGCCTCTTCCTGGTCCCGGACCTGCTCAGCAAAGAGGCACCGGACACGGGATCATGGGACGAGTCTCTTGCCTTCCAGTACCAATACAATGTGCTGCCCAGTAGCGTGATCTCGCGCTTCATCGTACGGATGCACACGTACATCCATGAGGATGTCACGTGGCGGAGTGGGGTTCTGGTCTCTGACGAGGGAAACGTCGCCCTGGTCCAGGCGGACAAGGAGGAGCGTCGTGTGGTGATCCGGGTCAGGGGACCCGAGCACACGCGACGGGCTCTGCTGAGCATCGTACGCTTCCATTTCGACATGATCCACGGCTCGATCCCAGGCATCCGCGTGGGGGAGAAGGTTCCGCTGCCGGATCATCCGGAGATCGTTGTCGACTACCAGTATCTTGTCGATCTGGAGGCGATGGGCGAGAAGCGCTTTGTGCCACCGGGCCTGCGGACGCGCGTGGATGTGCGGGCGCTGCTGGAGGGTGTGGACCTGTCGGTGGAACAGCGGGAGCCCGCGAGACTGCGGCGGCTGCTCTCGGAGCGATTCGGCATGGAGGAGCTGCTGTCGCTGTGTCAGGACCTGGGAGTTGACGCCGAGGCCCTGAACGCGGAGGACAAGGCAGGCAAGGCTCGGGAGCTGATTGCGTACCTGAAGCGGCGGGAGGCCCTGGGTGATCTCATCCGTGTCGGCAGGCAGTTGCGGCCTGATGTGGAGTGGGGGCCTGTGCCACTGGAGTGGCAGTAGGCCGCGTCTGCAACCAGATTGACGGCCCGCGCGTATCCGGTATAATGGCGATGCGCGCAATAGCGTGAAACAACCATAATCACTGCGCAACCGCCGCGGGAAACCGCGCCGTTTTTCGTGTTAGGGGCAGGTGTGCGCGCGGCGAGTAGGCAGTGAAGCATCGACAAGGAGACTCAGAATGCCGAAGCGGACTTATCAGCCCAAGAAGCGCAAGCGAATGCGCACACATGGTTTCCGAGCACGGATGGCCACCAAGGGCGGCCAGACGGTGCTCAAGCGCCGTCGACAGAAGGGCCGCCGCAAGCTGGTCGCGGTAGAGCTGGGGGGTGCCAAGCGCATCAACTGGAAGGAATCCGGTCAGCGTCCGCGTCGGCGGAAGTAGGGGGCACGGGCCGCGCCTTCGTCTTGGGGAATCCGACGCAGCATACGGCTTCGGTTAGCAGCCGCTGGGTCAAAGAGATGCGCCTGCGCCGTCCGGAGGACTTCAGGAGGGTCTGGTCCGACGGGCGATCGTGGGCGCATTCGCTATTGGTCGTCTGGTGCCTGCCCAACGAGCTGGGGGTGACGCGGGTGGGGTTCACCGCCAGCAAGAAGGTGGGAAATGCCGTGACCCGGAACAGGGCTCGTCGCCTGCTTAGGGAGTCGGCGCGCCGTCTCTATGGGGAGCTGATCCCGGGTTGGGATCTCGTGCTGGTCGCGCGATCCAGACTTCCGGCGTGCGAACAACCGGCGGTCGAGGCGGTGCTGAGAGAGCTGTTGAGACGGGCAGGCTTGCTTCCGGCGCCTTCCGGGATGTCACCGGCTACGGTATAGGATGAAGACGCTGGCACTGTGGGTATTGAGCTTCTACCGTCGGTATATCTCCCCAGGACTGCCGCCCTCGTGCCGCTTTACGCCCTCGTGTTCGGCCTACACATACGAGGCCATCGACCGGTACGGCGTGGTCAAAGGGGGATGGATGGGCGTCAAGCGGCTGGTCCGCTGCAATCCGTTCAACCCGGGCGGCTACGACCCGGTACCCTAGGCTCATTTGTTCATCCGGAGGCCTGCCTTGGTCTCCGGTCTTTGTAGTAGGAGGATCTATGTCGGTTAGGCGGGTGCTTGGGTCTCGCTTGGGGCAATCTCCCCATCGAGCGACGGGTACGACGTGGTGGCGGGTCTCGCTGCTGGTGTTGCTGACCCTGCTGGTGTCAGGCTGTGGCGGCGGACTGCGTCACGAGAGCTGGCCAGGCCTGTCGGAGCACGATGGCACACTCTACGTGGCCAACCTCGAGCGCATTCAGGCCCTCAATGCTGAGTCCGGAAAAGTGTATTGGTCCTATCCGTCCGAGGATGACAACGACCTTCGCCCCTTCTACTCGACGCCCCAGTTGGCTGCCGATGTTGGGGAGAACGGACTCCTGGTGATCGCCGGGTTCAAGGATCAGACAGTCTACGGCCTGGCGTTGGGTGCGTCGGCAGCGGAGCGCCCTGATGAGGTGTGGCGGTTCGCGGAGGCATCGGGCCAGTATGTAGGGACAGGGACGATCTCGGGTGATGTCTTTGTGATCGGCAACGGCGACGGCAACGTCTATGCGCTGGACCTCGCCGATGGCTCCAAGGCCTGGCAGTTCGAGACAAATGATCGTGTGTGGGCCAAGCCGCTCGTGGATGGCGATGTAGTCTATGTGGCCTCGCTGGACCATCATCTCTACGCGCTGGACATCGAGACCGGTGATGAGCTCTGGCGATTTGAGGCGGCCGGAGCGATCGCGGCTTCGCCGGTCCTCGTCGATGGTGATCTGTGGATCGGCGACTTCGCTTCCACACTCTACCAGATCGACGTGGAGACCCAGGACGCTGCGTGGACCTATGAGGCCGGCGATTGGCTGTGGGCGACGCCGCTTGAGATGGATGGCATCCTCTACTTTGCCGATGTGGGGGGCAGCGTCTACGCGCTTGACGTGGCCACGCGCGAGTTCGTGTGGGATGCCCCGACGGCTGTCGGTGATGTAGTGCACGGCCGACCGGCCCTCAACCCCGACCAGGGCCTGCTCTATGTGCCGGGGTTTGAGGAGGGGGGGATGCACGCCATCGATGCCGCGACGGGCGATCTGCGGTCCAGCTGGGGCACCGTGCAGAAGAACCCGGGGCGTCTGCCCGGTGACCTGATCACCGACGGCGAGAGACTGTACGCGATGCCGATTATGGTGGCCGCTCGGGTGCAGGCGTACGATCTGGTCAGCGGCGAGTTCCTCTGGTCGTCACCAGAGGCTGAGTAGGGCAAGGAGAGTTTTCTGTGTTTGAGACAGTGCTGATCAGACCCGTCATCAACCTGATGTTGTTGATCTACCAGTTCCTGGGCAATGAGACGATTGTGGCCGTGGCGCTGGTGACGTTGATCCTGCGCTTGGCTCTCACGCCGCTGCAGTTGCGGCAACAGAGGAGTGCCAAGGCTCAGCAGGCGCTCAAGCCGAAGCTGGACGAAATCCAGAAGAAGTACAAGGATGACCGCGAGAAGCTGGCTGCGGAGCAGATGAAGCTCTATCGTGAGGCAGGCATCAATCCGGCGGCGGGCTGTCTGCCGTTGCTCATCCAGCTACCGCTAATGATTGGGCTGTACCAGGCCATCATCCGCGTGCTGGCATCCACGCCGCTGCAGCTCCTGGCGCTACCGAGCAACATCTACCGCTGGATTCCGGGTCTGAGCTCGCTGATCCCCCTGAAGAGCCAGTTCCTTTGGCTGGACCTGGCCCTGCCAGACCCCTACTACGTGCTGCCGATCCTGGTTGTCGTCTCCGCCTGGTACTACCAGAAGTTGCTGACGCCCCCAAGCGCTAGCGCCGACCCTCAGGCACAGGCGATGAACAAGCAGATGCAGATCATGATGCCGCTGATGACCGGTTTCTTCGCGGCAACCTATGCGTCGGGTCTGGCTATCTATTTTTTGATCTCCAACCTAGTGGGGCTGCTTCAGTACGTGTTGTTCAGGCGTGAGTATGGCGCGGCGCGCGGTGGCGGCGACGCACAGATCGCGAAGCCGGCCCGAGCCGCGAAGTCGAGAGATTGAGCGGGAGACGTGGCAATGCCGGTCTGGGGACGTGGATTCCTCAGGCCGTGATGAGGAGGCACTACCATGGCATCAGATGAGACTATCGAGGTTGGGGCGCCGTCGGTTGACGAGGCGGTCATCATCGGCCTTACGAGGCTCGCTGCGCTTCGCACTGAGGTGGAGATCGAAGTCCTGGACGAGGGCAATCGGGGTTTCCTGGGATTGGGCAACCGCGAGGCACGCGTTAGGCTTACACGACGCCCCGAGGGCGCTGTCTCGGAGCCTGTAGAGGCGCCGTCTGAGGATCCTGCCGTCCTACCCACCACAGAGGAAGTGCCGCTTGACGCGGCCCCGGTCGCCGAGGCGGCACCGGTGCCGGAGGCCGAGGCGCCGGCGAGGGACGCACTGCTCAACACCAGTAGCCCCTCCAGACCTGCGCCCAAGGATGGCGGCCGCCGCCGCCGTGCCCGTCCGGCACGCTCCGACAGGCGACCGCGCGACGGGGGTGGCCAGAACCGACCACGGGGCCGCAGGGAACAAGACCGCGAGCGGGGTGGCGCGGACCTGGACCGCGCGGCAATCGAGACTGTGGCGCGCGATGTGATGATCAACCTGTTGCCGGGAATGACTCTCGAAGTGGCCGTGGAGTGGGTCGACGAGGACCGTCCTACCCTTTGGGTGGCGGTGACCGGCCGTGACGCCAATGCGTTGGTGGGCCCGCGTGCGAGGAACCTGCAGTCACTGCAGTATCTGTTTCGGGCGCTGATCTACAAGCAGGTGGACGGCAACTACAACGTCGTAGTGGATGCCGACGGCTACCGCCGGAGGCGCCGGCGCAGCCTGGAGAGCATGGCGCAGCGCAAGGCAGACGAAGCGGTTGAGAAGGGCGAGGCTGTGAAGCTGCGGGCGATGCCGGCACACGAGCGCCGTATCATCCACATCCTGTTGAAGCAGGACGGCCGTGTCTCGACCGAGAGCAGCGGCAAGGGCCGCGACCGAGCAATCACGATCATCCCAGTTGACGGTGCCGGGCGCGACGCCTGACCTGGTCGAGGTGCACGACGTCAACCCTGTAGACTACCTGGTCGTCGGTCATGTCACCCGTGATCTACAGCCTGGCGGCGGTTACACAGTTGGGGGCACTGCCTCCTACGCCAGCCTGACGGGGGCTGCGCTTCGGCGCTCGGTGGGTGTCCTGACGAGCGTCAGCGACAGTGTGGACCTAAGCGTCTTTGACGGTAGCGTGGCTCTCGTCGCGGCCAGGGCGCCCGAGACCACGACTTTCCGCAACGTGTACGCGGAGGGGGGGCGACGCCAGGTGCTCTACGGCGTCGCCGACCTCTTGACACCCTCGTTGGTCCCTGCTGCCTGGCGATCTCCCTCGGTCGTCCACCTGGGACCGATCATGAACGAGTGCGACCCCTCACTTGTCACCTCGTTTGCCAATGGTACATTTGTCGGCATCACGCCGCAAGGGTGGTTGCGGACGACCAATGGCGACGGCGAGGTCGTGCCCCAGGCTTGGGAGTGCGCCGATCAGCTGCTGACCAGGGCGTCAGCGGTGGTCCTTAGCATCGATGATGTGCATGGGGACTGGGACCTCGTGGCGACCTACGCGAGCCGCACGCCTGTCCTGGCCGTGACTACCGGCTGGACCGGTGGCGTAGTCTTCGTCGACGGTGAGCGGCAGGCGTTCCCGGCCCCCGACATCGCCGAGGTTGACCCGACCGGCGCAGGCGACATCTTCGCAGCAGCCTTTTTCGATGCATTGGTACGCGGAGCGGGGCCAATGGATGCCGCCGCCTTCGCAGCATGCGTGGCCTCGCAGTCGGTGACGCGGCCTGGTCTGGCCGGCGTGCCGACGCCGGACGAGGTCGCGGCGTGCCGGCGAGGCCGGTGGTTGACGGCTGAGGAGTAGATGGCACTTCGATACGCGTTTGCGAATCAGAAGGGCGGCGTCGGGAAGACGACGACCGTGGTCAACCTCGCCAGCGCGATGTCCACGTGGGGCTACCGCACGTTGGTGGTCGACATGGACCCTCAGTGCAACGCTACGACCAGCCTGGGCTTCGATGCTCGCTCGCTGGACAGCTCTGTGTATGAGGTGCTTCTCGGTCGGGCGGCGCCGCGCGATGTCACGCTCACGACGCGATGGACGGGATTGGACCTGATCCCAAGCACGCCCGGACTGGCTGGTTCGGCGGTCGAGCTGAATGCAGAGTCTGCGCGGGAGCGCGTGGCGCATCTGCGTGATGCGCTTGATCCGGTGGGCGGGTACGACTATGTGCTGATCGACTCCCCACCCAGCCTCGGCATTCTGACTGTCAATGCGCTGGTGGCAGCTCACGGCGTGGTGGTTCCCGTGCAGTGCGAGTACTTAGCGCTCGAGGGACTGTCGCAGCTCTCGCACACGATCTCGCTGGTACAACGCGGACTCAACAAGGGGCTGTACTTGCGGGGTGTGGTGATGACGATGTACGACCGCCGGACGACGCTGTCCAACCAGGTGGTCGCTGAAGTTCGGCGCTACTACCCCAAGAAGGTCTTCACGACGGTGGTGCCTCGGAGCGTGCGACTGAGCGAGGCTCCCAGCTACGGCGAGCCCGGCGTCCGGTACTCTCCTCGGTCCAAGGGCGCGGTCGCCTACCTCCAGCTGGCGCGCGAATTGCTCCTGGGGGATGGGTGCGATGTGCCCTGGGTGCCGGAGCCAGCGGTTTAGGCGGGCGGTCAGTCCTGCGGCGCAGGTTCTGCGTGTGGCAGGTTTACATCTGCGAAGTGGTAGCGGCGTCGGATAAGCGTTGAGGCCCAGCGGGCGGCATCCTGCACATTTCGATCCAAGTCCCCGGCCAGCAGCTCCAGCGCTAGCAGGTCGGACCTGCGGCCGATGTGGGCCAGCGTCAAGGCGCTGAGCATCTT
>Ga0180435_10000923_pt1 | contig 30906 bp, 26 predicted proteins | sample SS_ome_3_FD_132467 | JGI IMG/M metagenome (GOLD analysis project Ga0180435, IMG submission 132467) | Hypersaline lake sediment archaeal communities from the Salton Sea, California, USA - SS_3_S_1 metaG | ecosystem: Environmental > Aquatic > Non-marine Saline and Alkaline > Hypersaline >... | reverse complement strand
TACATGGGAATCAACATGGCCGGTCTCTCTGCCAAGGATGACAACGTCGCGGGTAGCTCCGTGGTCAAGGGCGCGGGTACGAGTCCTGGACGCGCTACCGGTCCCGCGTGCGTGCTGCTCGGCCCTGAGGACTTCGACAAGATGAAGATGGGAAGCATCCTGGTCGCCCCCGCCACCACACCGGCGTGGACGCCGCTCTTCGCGATGGCGGCAGGGGTCGTGACCGACATCGGTGGTCCGCTGAGCCATGGCTCCATCGTGGCCCGTGAGTACGGCATCCCGGCGGTGATGGGGACCGGCTCCGGTACCAAGATCATCGAGGATGGCCGGACGATCACGGTGGTTGGCGAGACCGGTGAGGTGTTACTGGCGTGATGCCGCATCGCGGGAGGCAGGGCTCCCTGCCTCCCCGACGGCCCCCGTGCAGCAAGGCCCGGTGACGATATGAAACTGACAAGTGCTCGCAAGACCCTGTACACACTTGCCTTTGCCCTGGTAGTGGTCACCCTCGGCTACGGCATCGTCATCCCCGTCTTCCCCTTCCTGATCGACGGGCTGGGAGGTGGTGGGCGTGAGATGGGACTTCTCATCGCGCTGGCTGCCTTCACCGAGCTGCTCTTCGGTCCGGTGTGGGGTGGCATCTCTGACCGGCTGGGGAGGAAGCGCGTGCTGATGGTGGGCATCGGCGGCTACGCCGTTTCCCTCGCCGCCATGGGGATGGCCAACAGCATGGGGATGCTGATCCTGGCCCGAGCGCTCTCGGGCGTGCTCACGGCAGCGACGACGCCTTCGGCGATGGCCTATGTCGGCGAGACGACCAGCGAGGATGACCGCGGCGGCGGCATTGGTGTCTTGGGAGCTGCCTCCGGACTTGGTATCATCCTGGGGCCGGGGGTGGGGGGCTGGCTCGGTGGGGCATCGCTTTCGCTCCCGTTCTATGTCGGCGCGGGCCTGGCCGTGGTGGCCCTGGTTCTGGTAGCGGCCTTGCTGCCCGAACTGACTCGTGCCGAGCCAGCAGTGCAACGTCGGCCTGAACGGCCGAAGCCACTCCCGGGTGTCGGCGAGGCTCCCCGAAGGCTGTGGCAGCAGGTGGTGGGCCCTGGTGCCCGTTCCCTGGTGCTGCTCTTCGTGGCCAGCCTTGGGCTGGCCAACTTCGAGGCCGTCTATGGTCTGTATGCTGCCAACCGGTTCGGCTTTGGCCCGGAGCGTGTGGGAACGATTTTAGTTGTCATGGGTGTCGTGACCACGCTGGGGAAGGGCCTCCTAACCGGGCCCGTCACCAAGCGATGGGGCGATCGGGCTGTTGCCGAAGCCTCTATGGTGGCTGGTGCCGCCGGCTACCTTGTATTGCTGGCCGCTTTCGACTACCCTACGGTCCTGCTGGCCACCGGCCTGTTCATCCTCTCAAAGACCACGTTGCGGCCCGCACTTCTCGCACAGCTCTCCAAGGAGACAGTCGGCGGCCTGGGCAAGACCATGGGGATCGGGAACACGGCGGTGAGCATGGCACGGGTGATCGGTCCAATCTGGGCGGGCTTCGCGTTCGATCTCGACGCTCGTCTCCCCTACCTCACCGGTGCCGGTGTGCTGGCCCTTGGGTTTGTGATGAGCTTGCTGTGGCATCAGAGAACCAAACGCAGATGACATGGCCTGTCGATGGGATGAGTAATAAATCTTGACAAATACTCCTCAATCGTGTACAATTGCATTAGTAGATCGGATAGGTACTGTACCATTGGAGGATGCTATGAAGAGCAAAAGGTTGAGTTCGCTGGCCGTAGTGAACATTGTCATAACTCTCGCGGTGATTGTCGTCAACTTCCTCGCCACATCATTGCCGCTCAACGGCCTTGATACCGGCGAGATCTCCGACCGATTCGAGATTTACTTCGTGCCTGCCGGGTACGTGTTCAGCATCTGGGGGCTGATCTATCTCGGCCTGCTAGCCTTCACCGTCTACCAGGCACTACCTTCACAACGGGACAATCCTCACGTGAAGCGTGTTGGCTTGCTCTACACTCTGAGCGGCATCGCAAACATCGTCTGGCTATTCCTGTGGCACTACGAGGTCTTCAACTTCACGCTGGTCGCTATGCTGGGCATATTGGGATCGCTGATTGCGATTTTCCTGACCTTGTGGTCAGGACGGGAAGAGATGACAGCGGCCGATCGCTGGGCGATTCTGGTCCCCTTTAGCGTCTACCTTGGATGGATCAGTGTAGCCACCGTGGCCAACGCCACACAGCTCCTGTATTACATCAACTGGCGTGGTTGGGGGATCAGCAACGAGGCGTGGGCAGTGGTGATGCTCGTAGTCGCCGCAGCTATCGCGGGTGCGATGGCCCTGCGGCATGGGAATCTGGCGTACGCGGCAGTCTTCGTTTGGGCCTATATTGGGATCGCTGTGAAGCACAATTCAGTCGCGGTCGTGGCGGTGCCGGCCGCCGTCCTGGCCGGTGTCGTGGGCGTCGTCGGTGTCGCGGGGGCGCTCAAGAACCGCCGGCGCGTGCCGGGTACGCCCTAGCACCTTCCGACCTCCCAAGGACTGAACTAGCCTCAGGAGACCAGGTTGCCGACAGGCAGCCTGGTCTCCTGACTTGTATGCCGTGCCCGTTTGCGCCACCACATTCCTGCTTCTATACTCCAGTCAGGCGGCTTCATGACGGAGGTAGAATGAATCCCTATGACGGATTGACCTCATACTACGGCGACCTGCACAACCATTGTGGTATCTCATATGGTCACGGCGATCTTGAGGATGCACTGCTCAACGCCCGTGAGCAACTGGACTTCTGTTCGATCACGGGCCACGCTCTGTGGCCCGACATGCCCGAGCCTGACGCAAACATCCAGTACATCATTGACTTCCACGAGGCGGGTTTCGCGCGTCTGGCCCGGGGGTGGGAGGATGTCCAGAGCACCATGGCGGCCCATCACCGAGACGGCGATTTCGTCACCTTCCTCAGCTTCGAGATGCACAGCTGCGCGGATGGTGACCGCACGATCCTCTACAAGGGCGACCACGGTCCGCTGTTGGCCGCCACCGGCCTGGACGACCTGCATGAGCAGCTCCGCGCGCTGGCGGAGAGGGGCGTGGATGCGATCGCCTTCCCCCACCATATCGGCTACAAGAGGGGCCAGCGCGGCATCAACTGGGCCACCTTCGACCCCGACTATGCGCCTATCGTGGAGATCATCTCGATGCACGGATGCAGCGAGAGCGATTACTGCCCTCGCCCGTTCCTCCACTCAATGGGGCCTTCTGACCACGCGAGCACCTGGCAGTACGGGCTGTCCCAGGGCCATGTCGCCGGCGTCGTGGGGAGCACAGACCACCACAGTGGCCATCCCGGCAGCTATGGCCACGGTCGGACGGGCGTGTGGGCCACGGACAAGACGCGCGATGCGATCTGGGAGGCGCTCGGTGCCCGGCGCACCTACGCGCTGACCGGCGACAGGATTCGCCTGGGCTTCACCCTCAATGATGTCCCGATGGGGTCCGTCCTGCCGGCGACGGATTGCCGTGAGTTGGCCTTCGACGTCGTCGCCGGCGCACCGATCGACGGTGTCGACGTGATCAAGAACGGGGCTCTGCTGCGCCGGTTCTCGCCCGGCGCCCAGCCTCCTCAGACGGTGTCGGACCCGGTCCACACGAAGCTGACGCTCGAGGTCGGGTGGGGGGCCAAGGGCCGCAGGGCAGACTGGGATGTGCGCTTTGGCATCTCGGGCGGCAGATTGCTCGACATCGAGCCTCGGTTCCGGGGGGCCGAGGTCGTAGCGCCTCAGGAGGCCGTCGACGGGACGCCGCCACCCGCGCACGCGTCGCACTGGGAGCCGGACGGGGATCGGGCCGTCTGGTTCCGAACCATCACCTACGGCAACCCAAACAACCGTACGCCGTCGACCCAGGCCATGTGCCTCGAGGTAGAGATGCCCGCTGACGGTGAGGTGTGGGCCGAGCTCAATGGGCAGCGCATCGTCCACAAGCTCTCCACGCTTAAGGCCGGTGCCCGCGCCGGACGACTGGCCAAAATCGACTCACCCTCCTATCTCTTCCACCGGGCCCCCGCGTGGTCGGAGCTCCACTGGACGGGCCGCCTGATGGATGAAGTCACCATTCCTGACCACGCGTCGCCCACGACTCGCGACTACTACTACGTCCGCGTGCGCCAGACCAACGATGAGTGGGCCTGGAGCTCCCCCATCTGGGTGGCGACGACGCCGTGACCGTGCTCAGCTACGAGACACTGCCCGTCCCCGATCGCATCGTGCGTCTGCGGAGGGAGCTGTTTGCCACCGAGACAACATGGTGCTTTGAGCGAGCGCGCCTGGTCACAAAGTCCTACCAGGCGACCGAGGGAGAACCGACGGTGCTGCGGCGCGCGCGGGCGCTCGCCAAGGTCTTCGACGAGATGCCTATCCTCATCCGCTCCGGCGAGCTGATCGTGGGCCAGAGGGCAGGCGTGCTCGCGGGACGGGCCGTCTACCCGGAGTACCGGCTCAGCGGTCTCACCGAGGCGACGACGCCGCCCGAGATCTGGAACTACTGGCGCGGCAGGACGATCGGCGACGTCACACGACGGGCCAAGCCTGCGCGGCTGCATCTCGCCGAGCGTGAGATGGCGGCGGGGTTTGTCACGGGATCGGACAGCGGCTTCGGCCACGTCATCGTCGACTACCAGAAGGTGCTCGACTGCGGATTTCGCGCCATTGTCGAAGAGGCCATTCTGCTTCTGGACCGGGTGCCCGTGGATGACGCGGAGGGCCGCGCCTTCCTCGAGGGTGTCGTGATAGCCTGCAATGGGATCATGCGCTGGGCTGTGCGCCACGCAGAGCTTGCCGAGCGGATGGCCTCGGAGTGCGAGGACCTCTCGCGGCGGGCGGAGTTGCTGGCCATAGCCGGGCGTTGCCGTCGCGTACCCGCTGAGCCGGCCCGCGATTTCCCCGAGGCCCTGCAGTCCTTCTGGTTCACTCATCTTGCGATGCACATCGAGCAGTACGGCTGGTCGATCTCCGCAGGTCGCTTCGACCAATACACCTACCCGTACTTCCGCAATAGCTTGGATTCGGGGGCGCTGACGACGTCCGCCGCCTGGGAGTGGCTGCTCAGCCTTTGGATCAAGTTTATGGAGAACGTGGGCTCCGAGGTCAAGGAGACCGTCTTCCAGAACCTGACCCTGGGTGGACAGGATGCTGACGGTCGGGACCAGACCAACGAGCTCTCGGCTCTCTGCGTTGATGCGACGGTGGCCCTGCGGGTCAACCAGCCTGCGATCTCGGTGCGATGGCACCCCGGCATCGATCCGGCCTTCTGGCAGCGCGTCCACCGTGCGCTCGCACAGGGGCTGGGGTTGCCCGCTATCTTCAACGACACAGTCATCATCCCGGCACTGGAGGCCCACGGCGTTGGCGCTGCGGACGCGGTCGGATTCGGCCTCGTCGGCTGCGTGGAAGCCAGCGTGCCCGGCAAGCAGCAGGGCGTCACGGCCGGCGGTCACATCAACACGGCCAAGGCGCTGGCACTGTCGCTCAACGACGGGCGATCATTGATCACCGGCGAGCAGGTCGGCCTGCGCACGGGTGACCCCGCGAGCTTTGACAAGTTCGACGACGTGTGGGCTGCCTATGTCACCCAGGTCCGGTACCTGGCGGGCCTCAACATCCTGGCAACCCATATCGCCGGCGAGGCACAGAAGCTCTACGGCCACTGCCCCCTGATGTCGTCACTGCTCGACGACTGCCTCGTGCGACGTCGTGACCTGGTCTATGGCGGGACGCGCTACAACCTACCGGGCATCGCCATCTATGGGCCAACTAACGCCTACGATGGATTGCTGGCCATCAAGCGCTGGGTCTTCGAGGAGGGTCGCGTGACCCTCTCCGAGGTCCGTCGAGCGCTGCTCGACGACTGGGTGGGACACGAGCATATCCGCGGGCTCTTCGCGCGGCGCACCGATCGCTTCGGCAACGGCGTCGCGGAGATCGATGCCTTCGCCAATCGTGTCAACGCAGTCCACGCGGAGTTCTGCTGGAACCAGGTCGATTCCCGCGGTGGTCGTTACACCTGCGGCGTCTGGCCGGTCAACGGCCACGTCGGCGCCGGTCGCCGCACCGGTGCGACACCTGACGGCAGACGGGCCGGCGAACCGCTGGTGGATGGCGTTGGCGCGTGCCAGGGCGCCGACCGCAGCGGACCGACTGCGCTTCTCCAGTCGGTCGCCAGGCTCGACAACGTGGCTCATTGGCCTGCCGGGAACACGTGCAACATCAAGTTCGTCCCAAGGTCGGTCCAGACCGACGACGACGTAGCGCGACTGCGCGAGTTGGTCACGACCTATCTCGAGCTGGGCGGACAACAGCTCCAGATCAACGTGGTTGATGCTGAGACGCTTCGTGATGCACAGGCTCATCCGGAGGCGTACGAGGACATGATCGTGCGTGTTGCCGGGTATAGCGCCTACTTCACGCGGTTGGGCAGCGACGTTCAGGATGAGATCATCTCGAGAACCGGGCAGACGATCTAGAGGAGGTGACAGACATGGATAAGCGTGATGTGGTGCTGGCTCTGCTGGATGAGGAGAAGGCTCTGCCATATGTGCCGGCTGCGTTCTTCATGCACTTCGGTGCGGCCTACCGGATGGGTCAGACCGCCATCGACCGCCACCTGGCCTACTTCCGGCACACGGACATGGACTTTGTCAAGGTTCAGTACGAGCACGAGTTCCCGAGGATTCCCGAGATCCTGCGCCCGACCGATTGGGGTAAGATGCCCGTCTACGATGCCGGCTTCTTCGCCGCGCCGCTGGAGGTTGTGAAGGGCTTGGTTGACGCGGCCAAGGGCGAGGCCCTCGTGCTGATGACTCTCTACTCGCCCTTTATGTGCGCGGGCCACGCTACTAGCGATGCGCTTGTCACGGCGCATCTCCAGGAGGATCCCGAGGCTGTGAAAGTGGGCATGGAGGCCATTACCGAGAGCCTGCTCAACTTCGTCGGCGCCTGCGTCGATGTGGGCGTCGATGGCTTCTACGCTTCGACACAGGGCGGTGAGGCGGGCAGGTTTGTCTCCGACGGCTCACGAATCTTCGAAGCCTACATCAAGCCCTACGACCTGGCGGTCTGGGAGGAGATCGATGCTGCGTGCCAGTTTAGCATCCTGCACGTTTGCGACTACCACCGCGGGTACGACGATCTGACCCCCTTCCTGGACTATCCGGGCCAGGTCGTCAACGCGAGCCTCGATGTGGGCGGCGAGACACTGACACCTCGACAGATGGTTGCATACTTCGGGCGCCCCTTCATGGGCGGCATGGAGCGTACCGGTGTTGTCGCATCCGGCGATCAGGCCCAGATCGGCGCCAGCGTCGATGAAGTGTTGGCCAGCGCGCCGGACCGCTTCATCCTCGGTGCGGACTGTACCGTCCCCGGCACCACGAGCTGGGACGACATCCGCGTCGCTGTCGACACGGCGCATGCGCACACGCACGCGCACGCGCCCCAGCGTCCATCGGAAAGATGACCATCGATCGCACAGTCACCTTCACCCTGATCGGGTACGTCAGGCGCAGTGAGCCTCCGGCGCAGGCGGAGGACATGATCGCGGCCCTCCGAGCCCAGCTCGTCGGCCTTGTGCTGAACGATTCGGTCGCAGATGCGCTCCTCGGCGTCGCGCCCGGTAGCGACCTCGTCGTGCTCACCTACTTCCACCTCGGCGAGCGCGACGCGCGGCGGGTCCATCCACGCGGCGATCTCTCCCGCCCACTCAGCGGGGTCTTTGCCACCCGTAGCCCGCATCGCCCCAACCCTATCGGCCTCGTGACCGTGCGTGTCGAGCGCGTCGAGGGCACCACGCTCTGGGTTCGCGGTATGGACGCCTTTGATGGCACGCCTATCCTCGACATCAAGTCCACTGCCGGCGGGTTTGACGCTCCCTACCACTAGCCTCCGGCGTCCTACATGCGGGCGTTCTGTTGTTGCTCACGGCCTTCGTTTGCGTTCTGCCCATAGTCTGGTAGACTCATTCGGGTTTGGGGAGACCCAAGCCCGGCAACGAGCCATATGGCAAGACGCACAATCAGGCTACCGGGTTTGGCTGACGCCCACGTGCATCTCCGCACTCCTGGCGGCGAGCACAAAGAGGACGTCCGCACTGGAACCGCCGCTGCCCTGGCAGGCGGGTTCACGACCGTTCTGGCCATGCCCAACACGCTTCCTCCCCTCGTCACGCCTTCCACAATGGTAGAAGCTCAACGTCACGCCGGCCGTCACGCTCTCTGCGACGTGCACTACTTCGCTGGCGCGTCCGCCGACCATACTGAGGACCTTCCCGCGCTTGCCCGGAGCGCGGTGGGCCTGAAGATCTACATGGACCATACGTATGGTCCCCTGCGCATCGATGGCATTGCGACTTTGCTGACCTGCTTTCGGCGCTGGCCTGCCGGCAAGCCCATCGCCGTGCACGGCGAGGGGGCCAACGTGGCCGTCGCCATCGGACTGGCAGCTGCTCACCGCCGCGCCGTGCATATCTGTCACGTGAGTACAAGGACCGAGATCGAGCTGATCGCCCGCGCCAAGGCTGCCGGCGTGGCCGTTACGTGCGAGGTCACGCCACATCACCTCTTTCTCACCGAGGCGGACGCTGGGAGGTTGGGCCCCTTGGGCGACATGCGTCCCCGACTGGCTACCCAGGACGATGTCGATGCTCTCTGGTCGCACATCGACACCACTGTCGATTGCATCGCAACCGACCACGCTCCACACACGCTCGAGGAGAAGCGCTCAGATGCGTCTCCGCCAGGTGTGCCTGGTCTGGAGACCGCGTTGCCGTTGCTGCTGTCCGCGGTGGATGGGGGCAGACTTAGCCTAGATCGGCTGATTGAGCTTATGGATGTGACGCCGCGACGTATCTACGGGCTGTCTCCCCAGGCCGACACATGGGTGGAGGCTGAGCTAGGCGGGGCCACTGTTGTCCAGGAGCAGGGACTCAAGACCAAGTGTGGTTGGAGTCCGTTTGCCGGTATGGTTGTTCGGGGGGCGGTGCGCCGTGTGCAGTTGCGCGGACGTATCGTCTACCAAGAGGGGGAGTTTCCCGGCGCTGGATTCGTTGTCTAGCAGAGGAGCCCGCATTGGCGGGCTTTTTTTCTGCACATCACCCAAGGAGGAGCGATAGGATGGAGTACGTGAAGGACTTGCCGCGTCTGTTTGACCTTGCCGAGATGCCGGTTGAGGAGCCCAAGAGTAATGGGTTCTCCGGTCAGGATGTGATCTCGGTCGATCAGTTCGATCGGGATGGGCTATCGTATCTGTTCCATCGCGCCCACGAGATGCGCGAGATGGTCGAGCGTGTGGGCAGCTGCGATCTGCTCAAGGGCAAGGTCCTGGCCTGTCTCTTCTATGAGCCGAGCACCCGCACCAGCGCCTCCTTCATTGCCGCCATGGAGCGGCTCGGGGGGAGCGTGATCCCGATCACGCAGGGCGTCAAGTTCAGCAGCGTCAGCAAGGGCGAGAGCCTGCCCGATACGATCCGTACGCTGGAGCAGTACGCCGATGTGATCGTCTTGCGCCATCCCGACATGGGGGCCGCGGCGCAGGCCGCCGACGCCGCTCACGTTCCCGTGATCAACGCAGGGGACGGGACCGGCGAGCACCCCACGCAGGGTCTGCTGGATCTCTTCACCATCCGCGAGGAGCTCGGCATCATCGATAGCCTCAAGGTAGCGATGGTCGGAGACCTGCGTTTCGGGCGTACCGTCCACTCCCTGACCCGGCTGCTGATGCAGTATGACGTCAGTCTGCGATATGTCTCGCCCGAGATACTCCGACTGCCGATGGCCTTGATGAACCAGCTGATTGACAAAGGGATCAAGGTGCGCGAGACTCACGATGTGGCGGACGTGATCGAGAATGCCGATGTGCTCTACGTGACGCGCGTGCAGAAGGAGCGGTTCAGCGATCCCGCGCAGTATGAGGACGTCAAGGACTGCTACAGGCTGACGCCGGAGATCATGGCCCACGCCAAGTCGCGGATGGCGCTGATGCACCCGCTACCCCGCGTCGGCGAGATCGATCCCGCGCTGGACGCTGACCCCCGCGCGGCCTACTTCCGCCAGGTTAGGAACGGAATGTATGTCCGCATGGCGCTGCTGGCTGCCGTCCTCGGCAAGGCATAGCCGCTGCCCGAGTTCAAGGAGAGACAATGAGCTTCATCGACAAGTTGACGACCTCCATACGATCCAATAACTCGTTACTCTGTGTGGGACTGGACCCGGATCCGGCACGCATCCCAGGATCGTTCCTGCCCGGCGCCGACGAGGCCACCCGGCTTCGCGAGTTCTGTATGGAGATCATCAAGCAGACGTCGGACCTGGTCTGCGCCTACAAGCCCAATGCTGCTTTCTTCGAACAGGCCGGCCCCGAGGGGATGGCGGCGATGCGCGATGTCATCGCGTCCGTGCCCGCGGAGGTTCCGGTGCTGCTGGATGCCAAGCGCGGCGACATCGGCAACACGGCCAAGGCCTATGCGCGCGCAGCCTTCGAGGTCTGGGGCGCTGACGGCATCACCGTAAGCCCATACCTGGGTCAGGATAGCGTCACGCCGTTCCTGGCCTACGAGGGGAAGGCCGTTTTTCTGCTCTGTCACACCTCCAATCCGTCTGCAGCCGACATCCAGCATCACGGGACCCCCCAGATGTATCAGCACGTGGTACGCCAAGCACAGGAGTGGGGGGATCTCACCCAGTTGGGCTACGTCGTGGGGGCGACCCAGGTCGGGGCGCTGAAGAGCGTGCGGCGACTGGCACCCTTCCACTGGCTGCTGGCACCCGGTGTTGGCGCGCAGGGCGGCGATCTGGCCGAGGCTCTGGAGGCCGGCCTGGACGAGAACGGCCAGGGTATGGTCGTGCCCGTCTCGCGGGCGATTCTGTATGCTGAGGATGCGCGCGCCGCGGCGCAGGGACTTCGCCGCCGCATCAATGCCAACCGCGGTGTGGGCGAGGCAAAGCGCGACTTGGTGCTGGCGTTGTTCGAGACGGGCTGCATCCGCTTTGGCGACTTCACGCTAGCCTCGGGCCGGCAGTCGCCTATCTATGTCGATCTCCGCCGCGTGGTCTCTTTCCCGGATCTCTTCCAGCAGGTCGTCGCGGCGTATTCGGAGCTGGTCGCGCCGCTCAGCTTCGACCGTATCGCGGCTGTGCCCTACGCAGCGTTGCCTGCCGCCTCGGCCCTGGCGATGCAGCTCCATCGACCGATGGTCTATCCCCGCAAGGCCGCCAAGGCCCACGGGACCGGCAACCTGGTCGAGGGTGTCTTCGAGGCTGGCCAGACTGCCGTGGCGATCGAGGATGTCGTCACCAGCGGCGGTAGCCTGGTGGAGGCCATCGAGACGATGGACTCGGTGGGCCTGCGCGTGCGCGACGTCGTCGTGCTGGTGGACCGCGGACAGGGCGGGCGCCGGCGACTGGCGAACGCCGGCTACCGGCTGCACGCAGTGCTCTCATTGCGGGACATTCTCAAGGTGCTTCGCGCCGCCGACCGCATCGACGATGCGACGCTGCAGCGTGTGTTGGCCTACCTGGCAAGCTGAGGGCGCACTGACGTGGCATGTGACCTGACCACGCGGTTGCTCCACCTGCAGCTGCGCAATCCGATCGTGCTGGCCTCGGGCATCCTTGGTACGAGCGCCGCGCTGTTGATGCGGGCTGCCAGGTCCGGTGCCGGTGCCGTGACGGCGAAGAGTGCTGGGCCAACGACCCGTGCCGGACATCCGAACCCTATCGCCGTCGATTGGGGCCACGGCCTTCTCAACGCCGTCGGTCTCTCCAACCCGGGCGCCCGCGGGGAGGTAGATCTGTTGGCGTCGGCGAGGGCCGAGCTGGCGCCTATGGGTGTGCCCGTGATCGCCAGCATATTCGGTGCCACGGTCGAGGAGTACGGTCAGGTCGCCGCGACCATTGTGTCAGCCGAGCCTGACCTTATCGAGGTCAACATCTCATGTCCGAATGTGGCCGATGAGTTCGGCACCCCATTCGCTGCCCTACCGGAGAGCGCTGCCGCCGTCACCGCCGTGGTCAAGGCGTCCGCCGGGGCGATCCCGATCAGCGTCAAGCTGGCTCCGAATGTCCCCAGCATCGGTCGCATTGCGCGGGCCGTCGTCGATGCCGGCGCTGACGCCATCACAGCCATCAACACGATGCCGGGCATGGTCATTGACGCCGATGCAGGCCGCCCAGTGTTGGCGAATCGCACGGGCGGTGTCTCCGGCCCCGCGCTCAAGCCAGTGGCCCTGCGATGCGTGGCCGAGATCGCTGGCGTTGTGGATGTGCCCATCATCGGTACCGGGGGTGTCACCAGCGGAAGCGACGCTGTCGAGATGCTGATGGCCGGCGCCACAGCTGTCGGCGTTGGCACGGCGGTTTGGTACCGAGGTCCCGAGGCATTGGGGCAGATAGTCGATGAGATGGTCCACTGGATGGACGCGCGGGGCTACGCCGGTCTCGCTGCCATCCGCGGGCTAGCCCTGCGCTGAGAGGAGCTATGTACCGAAGTTGCGCAATCACCGACGTCGTCGCGGAGAACTACCGCACTAGGGCTCTGGTCTTTGATCACCCCTTGCCTTCTGAGCCCGGCCAGTTCGTCATGGTGTGGCTGCCCGGCGTGGGGGAGAGACCCTATAGCATCGCCGGCGCGAATCCTTTCAGGCTCATGGTGGTGGCTGTCGGACCGTTCAGCGAGGCGCTGCACGCGCTTCAGCCCGGCGAACGTGTCTGGATTCGCGGCCCGCTCGGCCAGGGCTTTCGCCTGCCGGACGGCTCGGGCGACGGGCCCGAATCACCGGGCGAGGCCACTGGGGCTGAGTCCGCCTCGCGCAGCCATGTCCTTCTTGCCGGTGGCGGCTATGGCGTCGCGCCACTCCACTATCTGGCGCGGCAGGCCGTCAGGACAGTTGTCACGGTGGACGTGTGTATCGGCGCGGCCACGGCGGATGACGTGTTGCTCTCCGACGCGTTCCGCAGTCTGGGCGCCTCCGTGCAGGTGACCACGGATGACGGCTCTCTGGGCCGGCGCGGTCTGGTCACTTTGGCCGTTGAGCAAGCCATCGCGTCGCGACGTCCTGACACTGTCTACGCGTGCGGACCTACCCCCATGCTCGAGGCTCTGGAGTCGCTCTGCCGCGCCCGTGAGATCCCCCATCAGCTCTCGTGGGAGGCCCGGATGCGCTGCGGCATGGGGCTTTGTGGTGCCTGTGAGGTCCACGGACGCGACAAGGACGGCTGGCTCGCGTGCACCGACGGACCGGTGGCGTCAGGAAGCTAGCTTTCGGGTGCCTGAGGACTGAAGACCCAACCCTTGAGCCTTCAGTCTTGGGTCTCCACCCCCACCTTGTCTACCGTCACCACATTGCTGAAAAGGTGCGAGTTCGGCACCAGGATCCGCTGGCTCGGCGTCTCCAGCTCTGTGTAGCGCAGATCGATGTCCACGACGCGCCCTTGCTTCGGGCCGACGGCCACCGTGTCGCCGCGCTCAAACGGCTGGTAGAGCAGGATCAACACGCCAGAGAGTAGGTTGGAGATTGCGTCCTTGAGCGCGAAACCCACGGCAAAGCCCACCAGTCCCAGACTGGCCACCAATGCCCCCACATCGATGCCCATTGTTCCCAGACCGGTCACGATCCCCAGAGTTGTCAGCACGATGCGCACGCCTTGCTCCGCCAGCTCCTCAACGTCGCGGTTGAGGTCGCGCTTGAGGAAGATGCGTCGTAGCACGCTCTGGGCGACGCTCCCGGCGATCCAGAAGAGGATGAAGATCGCGATGCCGGCGGCGATTCGGACCCCCAGGTCCGCCAGGCGCGTCATCAGGGTCGAAGGGTCAAGCCAGTTGACGAGGTCGTTGGTGATGTCCATGGGATGCCTTGGGTCCTGAGTCTAGGGTCAGGAGTGAGAAGCAATGAATGACGCTCGGCCGGCGCGACGCTCTGCTCAGGAAGTCCTCACTCCTGATTCGTCACTCGTGATGCAGGTATCTATCTACGCTGTCACCAGCACCACCAGCGGGATCAGGATCGACGCTGTCCCGAGCACGGCGATGACGGTCACGAAGAGCACGTACCGCCGCATATAGTTGCTGAGGAGCGCGGCGTCGTAGTACTTGCTGACGTCGGCATCCTCGTACATCCTCAGCAAGCCGGATGAGAGCTTCTGCCTTGTGGCACGGCCGGTCATCAGGCCGGCGATCGACACGCCGTTGACCAGCAGCGAGATGACGATGTTGATGATCAGCACGATCAAGCTCGTGGCGGTGGCGTCGATGTCGGTTCTGGCGTCGGCTGCCTCGCCGGCCAAGGCCGACGACACGGCCATCATGATGAAGTTGAACACGATTGCCGTGATGACGAAGATCGTGTCGGTGCGCGTGTTGATGCGCACTTCCTGGGTCAACTGCTCGTGTATCTCGTGCAACATGACGATCCTCCTGGGTTGACACGGGGCGTCCCAATGCCATTCTAGGTCTCTGTCGGCGCCTGTCAAAGGAGTGGCTCTGTCTCGGCTGAAGCCCTGCAACCGGGAGGCGCCACAATCGTACAGAGCGTGTGGTCTCACCTACGAGAGGGGAACGACGCATGGCCGAAACTGCAGTAGAGGTGTCGGGCTTCACCAAAGTCTATGGCGACTTCGTGGCCGTTGACAGCATCGACTTCGCGGTCGAGGTTGGGGAGGTGTTTGGCTTGCTCGGGCCCAATGGGGCCGGCAAGACTAGTACGCTCGAGTGTCTTGAAGGAATCCGACGCCCGACTCAGGGCACACTGGACGTAATGGGGGTGGATCCCAGCCGCGACGGGCGCAGCCTCCGGAACCTGATCGGCGTGCAGCTCCAGACGTCGGCACTTCCGGCCACGATGCAGGTTGACGAGGCAATGGCCTTTTTCACGGCCTACCACGGCGTCGATCCGCGGTACGATCTCCTTGACCGAATGGGACTGGGCGAGAAGCGAGACAGCCAGTATTCGGAGCTCTCCACCGGCCAGCAGCGACGCTTGGCGTTGGCGCTTGCAGCTGCTCACCGGCCGGCCGTGCTCTTCCTCGATGAGCCGACAGCCGGCCTGGATGTAGGCTCTCGGGCCGAGCTGCACACCCTCATCCGTGAACTCCAGTCTGAGGGGACGACGATCATTCTCGCGACGCACGATATGGCTGAGGCCGAGAAGATGGCCGACCGTGTGGCCATTCTGCTCCAAGGCAAACTGGTGGCCACAGGTACACCGCGGGAGTTGACTGCGACAGGGCAGGGGCTGACCAAGGTCTCGGTTCGCACGGAGAACTCGCTGCTTTGCGCCGATGGTCGCGATTTCGCCGCAGTTCACCAGCGCCAGGTGAAAGACGACTATGCCGTCTACTTCAGCAGGGATCCCGGTCCGACGGTGACCGCGATTCTGGATTACCTGAGAGCCCGGCAGGAAGCGCTGATCGACCTGCGTGTAGAGCGCCCCTCCCTGGAAGAACGTTTCCTCGAGATCACGCAGAACGGAGGTGCAGCATGACGGCCTTGGTCAACCACTTTACCTACGAGTTTAAGTCCGGGCTGCGTAGCACCACATCGCTCTTGATGAACTACCTCTTCCCCCTGGGCTTCTACGCGATGATGGGGTTAGTGATGACCCAGGTGAACCCGCAGTTCGTGGATACGATGATCCCTGCGATGGTGTTGGTGTCGGCGATGGCTGCCACACTGTTGGGCATGCCCAGCCCGCTCGTGGAGTCCAGAGATGCCGGCATCTACCGCAGCTTCAAGATCAATGGTGTCCCGGCCGGCGCGATCCTGCTGATGCCGGCGCTGACGACGATCTTCCACGTGCTGATCGTCACGGTGATCATCTCACTCACGGCCAATCCTTTCTTCAAGGGCGTCGTGCCTGAGAACTGGTGGGCTTTTTCGCTAGTCACCCTAGTGTCTGTTGTGGCCTGCGGCGGTATCGGATCGCTGATCGGCGTGGTCGCAGGCGAGGCTCGCGCCGTGGTGCTCTTCTCGCAGCTGATCTTCCTCCCCTCGATGTTGGTGGGTGGGGTGATGCTTCCGCTGGACACGCTGCCGGAGTCGGTACGCCGCATCTCTCTATTGCTCCCGAGCTCCCACGCGATGCAGGCGTATGCTGGATATGCGTATGGGCAGCCGACCGTCATCTCACCGTTGATTGCCCTGTTGGTCCTCGCAGCCAGCGGCGCGATCGCGTTTGCGCTGGCGGTCTATCTCTTCAACTGGGACAACAAGAACGAGACGCGACGCGGCCATCCGCTGATGGGACTGCTGGCGTTGGTGCCCTACGCTATCTCGATCTTCCTGGTATCCTAGTGCTGTGGCCTGGCCCGCCGATGGCCGCCCGCCCCGGGACTATGCCCCAGCCCGATAGCTCCTGCCGCGCCGCTCTCACCAGGCTGTCGATGGCCGGCTCCACCTGTGGTGACAGCGAGAGTCCCAAGGCCACCTGGGCTGGCACGATCCCCAGCAAGACGAGTCGGCTTGGCAACGTGCCGCGCAGGCGGCACATTGCCAGGCTCTCCTGGAGCCCAACCTGGTGGACGGAGACCTTGAGGCGAACTGCCGCCGGTATCTCGTCTCCCACCAGGCGTACCAGCGTGCCGGGCGGGTCGCCCGTCTGCACCGCGTCCAGGATCAGCACGGACTGCGCTTCCTCAAGGAAGGGGAGCAACTCCAGCCCCATCACCCCGCCATCGAGGAGCAGGACCCGCTCAGGCCAGGCCCGGTCAGCCGACAGACGTCTCAGTGCCTCGATGCCCAGTCCCTCATCGCGGAGAAGCGTGTTCCCCAGTCCTAGCACGAGGATTGTCTCGGGATGTGAAGCGGCGTGTGTCATGCGATCGCGCTTCGGTCGGCCCACCTATGGCACCAGCTCGACACGCGTCAACTCCCGATCTTCGGTGTCGACCACGTGTACGGCGCAGGCCATGCAGGGATCAAAGGAGTGCACGGTGCGGATGACCTCGAGGGGCTGCATCGGATTCGCCACCGGTGTGCCGATGAGCGCTTCCTCCCACACACCCCGTCGGCCGGCAGCATCTCTCGGTGAGCCGTTCCAGGTCGACGGCACGACGGTCTGGTAGTTGGCGATCTTCCCGTCCAGAATGTGGATCCAGTGGCCCAGCGCACCCCGTGGTGCTTCGGTGGTGCCCCATCCGCTGGCTTCGGCAGGCCAGGTGCTGGGATCCCAGCGGGATCCGTCGTGGATCGCCAGATCGCCGCTCTGCATGTTTGCGTCGAGCTCGTCTATCCAGGTTGCCATGCGTTCGGCTATCAGCAGCGTCTCGATGCCCCGAGCAGCTGTCCGTCCCAACGTCGAGAAGAGCGCGTCCGGGCCTACGCCAAGGGCGTTCAGGACGCGATCCACCTCGCTGCGCACCCGGTCGTGTCCCCCCGCATAGGCCACGACCATGCGGGCTAGGGGCCCCACCTCCATCGGCTGACCATTGTACCTCGGTGCCTTGAGCCACGAGTACTTGTCACCTGTGCTCACGAAGTCATACGGGGGTTGGGGCCCGGTGTAGTTGGGCTTGGTCTCGCCCTGCCACGGGTGCCGACCGTCCTGATCTCCGCTGGTGTAGTCGTACCACGAGTGTGTGACGTATTCCTCTATCTGGTGGTGATCAAGTGTCTCTGGCGGCGAGGCCAGGCCCTCATTCCACACCACCCCCCGAGGCAGCCACAGATCCGCAGGATCCCCCGAGGATACGTCAGGGAAGTCGCCATAGGCCAGGAAGTTGCCGAAGCCGCCGCCGATGGTCGACCAGTCTCCGTAGAAGCCTGCGACCGCCAACAGGTCCGGGATGTAGACCTTTTCGACGAAGGCCAGACACTGTTGGGCCCAGCCACGGAGGAGCCCGATGCGTTCCGGATTGGTCGCTGCATCGCTTGAGGCATCCACCGGCATGGCCATCCCGCCCACAAGATAGGTCTGCGGATGTGGGTTCTTACCGCCCAGCACGGCGTGGATCTTGATCACCTCGCGCTGCCAGTCCAGCGCCTCCAGGTAGTGTGCCACCGCCATGAGATCGGCCTCTGGCGGCAGGCTGTAGGCGGCGTGGTCCCAGTAGGCGTTCGCGAAGAGCCCAAGCTGCCCGCTGTCCACCAGGGACTGGACCCGGTTCTTGACCTGCGCGAAGTGACCGGCCGACGCGTTGGGCCAGTCAGAGATTGAGGTAGCCAGCGCGCTGGTCGCAGCGGGATCGGCCTCCAGAGCATTGACGATGTTCACCCAGTCCAGGGCGTGTAGGTGGTAGAAGTGGATCACGTGGTCCTGGATGAATTGGGCGCCCTCGATCAGGTTGCGCAGCAGTCGTGCGTTGTCGGGCACGGTGACGCCCAGCGCGTTTTCGACGGCGCGCACGGAGGCGATGGCGTGAACGGTGGTGCAGACGCCGCAGATGCGCTGGGCAAACACCCAAGCGTCCCGCGGGTCGCGTCCGCGCAGGATCATCTCCAGGCCTCTGAACATCGTCCCCGAGCTCCAGGCGTCGGTGACAACGCCATCTTCGATCTGTACCTCCAGGCGAAGGTGACCCTCGATGCGTGTGACTGGATCGATGACGATCCGCTTCTCGGTCGACTGAGGGGGAGGAGGCTGAGTGGTGGTTTGTCCCTTTCCTACGAAGGGTAGATAGATCTCAGGCACGGCGTGGTCTCCTTGTCTCCAACGGTATTGGTCCTACGAGTCTCGTGCTCAAGAGCCGAGCTGACCGATCGTGGTCGTCGTCCTCGTCCTCGCCTCGATAGAAAGGCGTCATACGATCCCAGAAGTGGGGAGTCGCGCAGCCAATACACCCGTGGCCTGCGCCGATGGGCCAGCTGGTCCCATCGTTCCACTTCACGTCATAACAGTTGTGGTGAGTCTCTTCTCCCTTGCATCCCATCTGCTTGAGGCACCAGCCCTTGCGATGACCCTCGTCGCCCCAGGCGCGCACGTAAAGGTCCTGTTCTTCGAAGACCCTGCGCTCGCAGTGGTCGTGGATCTCCCGACTGTAGGCGAAACCGGGCCTCAACTCTCCATCTAGGGACGGCAGCGTGCCGTAGGTCAGGATGTGCACCAGTACTGCGCTCAGGTTCACCTCGTTGATCGGGCAGCCGGGAAGGTTGATAAGATTCTCCAAACCCGGTACGGCGCCCCGGACGCCGGTGGCCCCGGTCGGGTTGGGTTCGGCGGCAGCAAGCCCGCCGTCATAGGCACACGAGCCGGCGGCGATGACGTAGCGTGCGCTGCCGGCGACCTCTCGCGCGATGTTAAGGGCGGTACGGCCCCGTACCGTGCAGTAGATGCCGCCGGCAGCGGTCGGGATCGAGCCCTCGATGATCGCGATGTACTCGCCGGGGTAGGTCCGGAGGACGCTGTCCAGTGAGAGCTCAGTATCTTGCCCCGCGGGTGCCATCAGGGTTTCGTGATAGTCGAGCGAGATGCGGTCCAGCAGAAACTCGTCGATTGACGGCTGCGCCGTGCGCAGGAACGACTCAGTGTCGCCGGTACAATCCTGGAACTCCAGCCAGACCACCGGTGGTCGCGAGGTCGCCGCCAGCGCCTTCGCGATACGGCCGATGCCGTTCCCCGGCAGTGCAAGCGTGCCGGCCATCAGACCACAGAACCTCAAGAAGTCTCGGCGCGTGATGCCGCGCCGGTCCAGGCGATCGGCAAAGCTTAGCGGCTGTGAAACCATAGTCACCTCCCACAATATGCGGATTCGCTACCTAGTCGTCACCGTTTTCGTCTGATGCCTCCACTTCGTCGTCCGACGCCTCGTCAGCGTCCTCTTCTGAATCCTCGTCATCATCTCCCCGACTCTCGTCCTCGTCAGGATCGGCATCTGCCTGGTCATCATCGTGCTCGTCGCTGTCTCCCTCCTCGGACTCGTCGTCGACCATGCCGTCCTGGTCGTCTTCCTCGGTGTCACCGTCGTCGTCCTGGCCGTCGTAGTCGTCTCCTGTGCTGTCTGGGTCCGCGTCCTCCAGCTCAGCTCCCTCGTCGTGGTCGCTGTCTGTGTCGTCCTCAACCACGTCGTCCAGATCGTCATCATCGGAGGGGTCGATGCCTACGTCCTGATCTTCGGTATCGATCCGATCGTCATCCTCGACGTTGTCACCATCTGATTCAGCCGCCGCGCCGTCATCATCACCGTCTCCCGGCGCGACGAGGTTGGCCCCCGCTGGCGGTATCTGGATCGGCTCGCTCTGCAGTGCAGGCGACTCGCGCTGAGTCTCAGCGCGACGCGAGACCAATGCTTCAAGTAGTGCCTCGACTTCCGCACGCATTCGCGGCGACAGATCCCCCTGACCCAGCAGCGTCTCTAGAGACGTGATCGCTGCGGCGAGCGCTGCCGAAGCGTCGTCATCGACGACGTCGTCAAGGGTATCGGCTGTCTCGGCAAGGCGCTCCTGCGCGTAGTCGATCTGCAGACTGGCACGTTGCTGATCGGTGGGTGCGAGCTTAAGCCGAGCATCCTCGATGAACAGATCCAAACTGTATAGAGACTCACCCGGCTTGGCCGCGTCGGCGACGGCTGTGCCTGCGCCCAGACTCGACGCCAGGAGTGCTAGCACCAGCACGACAACTAGAGCCACACCCCTGCGTTGCGCTAGCCATGGGGGCGCGCCGGTCATCCCGCCCAGCCGGGTGAGCCAGCTGCGCAGTGCGAAGGTGGCCCCGGGCGGTTCCTGGGCCTCGATCAGGGCATCGACCAGCGCCAGGGTGGTCGCTCGTGCCGCCTCCCTTTGTCCCGCGTCGGGATCGGGGCTTCGTACTAGTCCTCTTAGCGTTGCCTCTACAGGTGCGTAGTCGTGAACGTCGGTCATCTTGTCTGCCCTTCGCGCACATTGGCCAGCATGAGTTGGGTGCGCAGCGCCGCCAATCCCCTCTGCTGCAGTTTGAGCACACCGCGCTTGGATAGCGTCAGGACCTCAGCCACCTCAGGTGTTGTGAGCCCGTGGACGAACTTCAGCTCGATCACCTCCCGTTGCCGTCGCGTGAGGTGATCCATGGCCTTGCGCAGACCCTCGGCTGCGATATTGGCTTCCGCCTGCTCGCCTACGCCGACAGCGGCCTCGATGCTATCCCTGACGGCGTGCCGCGATCGCAGTGTCTGCCGGCGAACCTCATCCACGGCGAGGTTACGCGCAACCCGATATAGCCACGCTCGTGCATTTCGGCTGGGGCCCCGCCCTCGCCCGATCGCCTCGACCAGACGGTGGAATGCCGCCTGTGTCAGATCCTCCGCGGTCTCCTGGTGGCCCAGACGCCCGTAGAGGTACCTGTACAGCTCGTCGTAGTGAAGATCAAAGATCTTGGCAACTGCTTCCCTGTCCAACGGTATTGGCTGATCCGTCAAAGCTCGCTCCATCCTATAGGTCCGGTACCGGCCGGACGAATCAGAAGATAAGACGCTCATCCCGGCCCGAGGGTGTACGTTTTCGTCCGCTGATCCCAACGCGGCAATAAAGTAGGCGTTCGTCACAATTATAGTACACTGTTGCCGAAGAGGGCGTGCGGATTTGGGGTGGGGGTGTCGGGATCGTGCTGCCGCGTGAGCGACGTACAGGCGGGAAGGGGAGAGCCAGTGATTGAGGTGACTGCTGCGGCACATCCCAACTTGGCCTTCGTCAAGTACTGGGGCCGGCGCGATGACCTGCTCAATCTGCCGCTCAATGGCTCCATATCGGTCAATCTGAGCGGCGCGACGACGACCACCAGCGTAGACTTCGACGACGGTCTGGCTGCAGACGAGGTCCTGCTCAATGGTGAGCCGGCGGACTCGACAACGGTGGGGCGCGTCACCGCTCACCTGGATCGAGTACGGACTATGGCCCAGGTTGTGTCGCGAGCCCGTGTGGTCTCGCGGAATGACTTCCCGGCTGATGTGGGGTTTGCCTCGTCGGCCTCGGCCTTCGCCGCGCTCTCGCTGGCAGCGACACGGGCGGCCGGCATCACGCTATGCGAGCGTGATCTCTCTGTTCTGGCCCGCAAGGGCTCCGGCTCGGCCTGTCGCTCGATCCCCGATGGCTTTGTGGAGTGGCTGCCCGGCCGGGACGACGTCTCCTCCTATGCCCGCTCCCTGGCCCCATGTGGCCACTGGGATCTTCGCATCGTCACCGTCGCACCCGAGACTGCTCCCAAACTCGTCTCATCGCTGGATGGCCATCGGGCCGCGCACACGAGCCCATTCTACGCGGCCAGGCTTGCCGAGATCGAGCACGTCCTCGGCCGCGTGCGAGCTTCACTTGTCACTCGCGACTTCCAGTCGCTGGCCCTAGCGGTCGAGCGCGAGGCTCTCTCCCTCCACGCGGTCGCCGCGACCAGCGTGGTTGCCCATGTGCCGTGGCTGAGCGGCATTCTCTACATCGAGCCGGCGACCGTCCGGCTTATGCTCGCTGTGCAACACTGGCGTCGCGACGGACTGGCTGTGGCCTTCACCCTGGACGCCGGGCCTAGCATCCACCTGCTCTGTGAGGCCGGCTCGCTTGGCGATGTGCGGGCCGCCGTGACCCAGGAGATGGACGGCATACCGCACCAGCTCTACGTCAGTCACCCGGGTCGGGGCGCGTGGTTGAAAAACGAGACCGGCGAGGCCGAGGCCCCGCCGGATCAGACGTGCAGTCAGTGAGCGTTTCGGTCCGAGATCAGATCACAGTACCACTAGGGATCACCACGCCCTTGGGTATGATGACCAGACCGTCCTTGATGACGTAGTTCTCGGTCTCGATCTCCTCGGACCCCTCGTGGTTGCGAATCACAACGTTCCTACCGATCCGCACATTCTTGTCCAGGATCGCGCTCTCGATGACGCTTCCCTCGCCCACGCCCATGTCAGGGATGCCCAGTCGCCGATTCTCCTCCAGCTGGGCCCGAGTCTCGTAGAAGTCGGCACCCATCATCACCACCCGGCGAACGTGGGCGCCAGGGTTGACGATGCCGCGCAGCCCGATGATGCTGTCCGACACCGTCGCATTGTTGATTCGGCTCCCTGCTGCCAAGACCACGCGTCGGATGGATGAGTCGAGCACGCGACTGCCCGAGAGATACCGTGGCCTGGTATAGATGGGCCACTCCGGGGAATAGAGGTCAAATGGTGGGTCCGCTCGCGTGAGCGTCAGGTTGGCCTCGTAGAAGGCGCGCATCGTGCCGATGTCCTCCCAGTAGCCGTTGAAGGGGTAAGCCACGACCTTCAAGCCCTTCTCAATAGCTGCCGGGATGATGTCCTTGCCGAAGTCCGTGCCGGACTCCTCTCCCAGCATCTTCGTGAGGGCGTCTGACCTGAAGACATAGATGCCCATCGATGCCAGATAGGGTTTGTCACCCTCGGCGCTGGCCAGACTAGCGAGGTCCTCCGCCGGTGGTTTCTCCTTCCACGCTGTGATGTCGCCCTCGGGGCCGGCCTTGAGGATGCCCAGACTGGTGGCTGCCGACGCGGTCACAGGTTGTGCCGCGATCGTGATGTCTGCCTGTGTGCTCTCGTGGAACTGCACGAAGAGCGAGTAGTCCATGCGGTAGAGGTGGTCGCCCGCCAAGATCACGATGTTGCGCGGCTGCATAACCTGCAGCTGCCAGAGCTGCTTCCGAAGGGCATCGGCGGTGCCCTCATACCACCACTCCTCATCCCTTGGCGTCTGTTCGGCCGCCAGGATGCGAACCCACCCGCCGCTGAAGCTGTCGAAGGAATAGGCGCGCGTCACATGCCGGTGCAGCGATACGGAGTTGTACTGCGTGAGCACGTAGATGCGGTTGATACCTGAGTTGATGCAGTTGCTCATTGGGATGTCGATGAGCCGGTAGTAGCCGGCCAACGGCACGGCGGGCTTGGCCCGCAGCTTTGTCAGTGGATGAAGACGCGTGCCCGCCCCGCCGCCCATGATGACGCCCAGCGTGTCCTTCATGAAACTCAGCATCGTGGCCCTCCGTTTGTCTGTCGTGACATCTTTGGTCCGCCAAAGAGTCTCTCATCCCCATTATAGGCGGGTGCCCGATTCTGCAACTCACCCTTGACCGAACCTGCGTGCAGCCTATGATCGTGTCCATGTTTCTGACACGAGACTCGAGACCGTGGCGCGGCATCACCGACGAGCGCGCGCACGCCGTTGTCCTTGCACTTGTCCTGCTCCTCGGCTTTGCTCTCCGTCTCGCACAGCCCACGCTGGTCGAGTTCAAGCGTGACGAGGCAACCATCGCCCGTCTTGGGCAAGCCATTGCCCACGAGAGCGCCCTACCGGCTGTCGGCGTCGACAGCTCTCTCGGGATCGACAATCTGCCCTTGACGCTCTACCTGGCGGCGTTGCCGCTCAGGCTATGGTCCGATCCGCTTTCGCTGGTCGTCTTCACCTGTCTGCTCAACAGCCTTGCTCTCGTGGCCTGCTACGCCCTGACGCGTGCCGGCCTGGGGCGCACCCAGGCCCTGCTTGCCACGCTGCTCTTCGCTGTGAGCCCTTGGGCCGTGCTCTACGCCCGCAAGATATGGTCACGTACCCTTCCGCTAGCCACGTTGGCCTTTGCGGCGTCTCTTTGGCTCACCTTTGCGAGACGCCGCAAGTGGGCGCTCGTCGGCGCGTTCATCAGCCTGGCTGCCCTTCTCGGCCTCCAGCTCGAGGCGCTGGCCTTTGTGCCGATCCTTGGCCTCGCCATCCTGCTCTACCGCGATGCTGTGGATTGGCGCCCTCTGCTTGTCGGCACCCTCGTCTTTGTGGTGGTCATGCTGCCGTATGTCGTCCACGACATACGGCAGGGCTGGCCGAATGCGCGTGGACTGATGGGCTATGCCGGCGGTGGGGGGAGCTTCTCGTGGGATGCCGTGCGCTTCACGACATCGCTGTTGGGCGGCAGAGGCATAGATGGCCAGGTCGGCCCCTACCACGCGCGGCTTGTCGCCGAGGCTGGACCACTCTGGTGGCTGAATGACGTGCTCACGGCAGTCTTCGCAGGCTCGCTGGTGTATGGTGTCGCCCAGGCGGTGACCGCGCGAAGCTCAGGGCGGCGGCGCATCTTCGCCCTGCTGCTGCTCTGGATCGCGATTCCTGTACTGCTGCAGCTCCAGCCGTCTGCCCCCACGCAACGCCACTACTACGTGATGCACTACCCCGCGCAGTACATGCTTATGGCCGCGCTCCTGGTGGCGACCGGGGAGAGGTTGCGCGAGTGGGCCGTCGCGCGCCGTAGAGAGCGGTGGTGGCGTGCCCTGCGGGGTGCCGGCGCGCTGGCATTGGCGGTGTTCGCCGTCTGGCAGGTCACCGTCACCGTGCGCCTCCGGACCTACATGGTAGCCCATCCCTCCACCGGCGGATATGGAGTGCCCCTCCGCTACACGCGGCAGATTGCCCGTGCGGCCCGGGAGATAGCCGACGCAGGTGAGGTCATTGTACTGGGGGAGGGCACGCAGCCGATGCTGACGGAGACCCCTACGGTCTTTGATGCTCTGCTCTTCGGCGTCGACCATCGCTTCGTCGACTCACGCAACGCCATAGTGCTGCCCAGCCGGGAGCGAACGGCCTATGTCGCAGGTCCGGTTCACCCTGATGCCGGCAGCCCTGCTCTGGAGGCTACGCTCGTCAGGCTGTCCGCGGTCGGACTGGTGACGCCTGGCCCCGAGCAGGTGCTGCCCGATGGCCTCGCCTACCGGACTTACGCGTCAACAAGCGGCGACCGTAACCAGGTCGTCGCACGAATGTCCCCCCTGGCGGCGGGCATCCCACTGGCCAACAACGCCGTCTTCGCGGCGTATGAGGCTCCCGATGTGGCGGCGCCCGGTGACGAGGCCGTTGTCTGGCTGGCGTGGTGGCTCCGCGCCGCGCCGCCCGTCGAGGACTATCACTTCACGCTCCAGTTGCGTGATAGCGAAGGCGGCCTGGTCGCTCAGCACGACCACGCTGCCTTCCCATCCGCATCCTGGCGCGCGGATGACCTGGTACTCAGCCGCTTCGCTCCGATGGTCCCGGTTGATGCCGCACCGGGGACCTACCAGCTTCGCGCCGGCATCTACACGTACCCTGACGTACGAGTGGTCCCTGTCGTTGACGCGGCGGGCAACCCCGTGGACGATGGCGTGACCCTTACGGACGCCTTCGTCGTCCAGTGAGCGCTGTCTAGGCTTGCTTGCTGAAGTCCGGCTCCGGCGCTGCCTGGATGATCTCGTCGACGACCTCGGACACCACCGCGAAGGCGGCACCGTCGTACGTCTCGATCGCGCCCATATCGCCCAGCTTCGCCATCTCCGGGTCGATCCCGATCTTGCCCAGGAAGCGCGTCTCAAAGGTCGAGGCCAACGCCTCCGTCTCGCCCTTGCCGAAGATTTCGTACTGCTCGCCGCAGTGCGGACAGGTCACGAACGACATGTTCTCCACTACACCGATCAGCGGCGTCGACAGATGGCCGGCCATGTGCGCGGCTTTGCGCACGACCATGCCTGCCAGGTCCTGCGGCGATGTCACCAACACGATGCCTGTCACCGGCAACCCCTGCATCACGGTCAGTGCGGCGTCCGACGTGCCCGGCGGCATGTCCACCACCAGCGTGTCCAGATCGCCCCAGAAGACATCGTTCCAGAACTGATTGATCGCGCTGGCGATCATCGGACCCCGCCAGATCACTGCCTGATCTTTGTCTTCCAGCATCAGGTTGATCGACATAATCTTCACGCCCATCGGCGTCTGCGGCGGCATAATGCCGAGGGGCGACATCGTCGGCGCTTCGTCAACCCCGAACAACTTGGGGATGCTTGGCCCGGTGATGTCAGAGTCCAAAACACCCACGCGATAGCCCTTGCGACGCAGCCGCACGGCCAGCATCGCGGCCACCGTCGACTTGCCCACACCGCCCTTGCCGCTCATCACGGCGATCACCGTCTTCACCCGGTTCAGGTTGCCCGCTGGGTAGTTGGACTGCTGCTCCCGTGCCGCGCCCAGTTTTCCTCGGAGCTTCTCGCGCTCCTCCTCGGTCATCGCTCCCAGCACGATCTCCACGTTCAGCCCCTGCGCCAGGCCATCGACGGCCTGGCCGGCATCCGACGCGATCTGGTCCTTCAGCGGGCAGTTGGGCACCGTCAGTGCGATCGTGACCTTCACATCGACCCCGTCGATCTCCACGTCCCTGACCATTCCCAGGTCCACGATGTTCCGGTGCAGTTCCGGATCGATGACCTCTTCCAGGGCGCCAATGACTTCGTCTCTTGTGATCACTAGTCTTCCACCTTTCCTTGTGTGGCCGAGCCGGCGACGGCCCGGCCAGTGTCTTTCGTGACAGGCCCCCCTGTGCGGGGGGCGATCTACTCTCCGATCATGCGCTGGTGCCTAGTCGTTCGGTGTATCGGCCATCGCGGCCTCTGCCTCTGTTGTCTCCTCGGTCCCGGCCTCGACCTCCCAGATCTTCTCCGGCGCTGTCAGCTTGTCGATGTACAGCACGCCGTCCAGGTGGTCGATCTCGTGCTGGAAGACGCGAGCCAGGAAGCCCCGAGGGCGTAGCCTGAACCGCTTCCCGTCGAGGTCGAGCCCGCGCACCACGACCTCGGTCGCCCGCTCCACCTCACCTACGTATCCGGGCACCGACAGGCACCCCTCGACGCCCGTTTCTGTCTCGCGTGAATGCTTCGCGATCTCCGGATTCACCACGACGTAGAGCCGGCCGCTGCCCCAAATCTCCTCGTCCTCCGGCAACTCGATCACCACCAGACGCGTTGACTCCGCGATCTGCGGCGCAGCCAGGCCGATCCCGTTGGCCTCGACCATGGTCTCCACCATGTCCTCGGCCAACTGCCGAAGCCCAGGTGTGATCTCCGTCACAGCCCTCGCTCGCTCCCTCAGCCGGGGATCCCCGACCGTTATGATCTCACGCAAAGCCATCCTGCCTCCAACCCCCACTAGCTATCTATCCACGAAGTATGCCGCCCTTGCCCAAGACTCAAGACCTTGGCCAATCGTGTTTGATGACTACCGATGCCAGGCACCATCACGCGTCACTATTAGCTCCCCGTGTCCCGATGCAGATCATCATAGGTCGCGAACCACGTCAGCATCTCCTGTTGGCGCCGGTTCGCCTCCACCTGCCGCAGATGCTGGCGGTACGCATACTGCCGGTTCGAGATCGTGGCTTGGATGGCCTCGGGACGACGGACATACTTCAACTCGAACATTCCCTCCGTGCCGGCAGTCTCGAACTGCACGTGGCCGTAGTTCATCATCCGGGCGAACACGTTTGGCACTTCAAAGCCCAGGTTCTGGATTCGGTCCAGACGGGCCTCGTGACGTGACTCTTGCAGCAGCATCGGGCGCCGCTCCACCAGGATGATCTGGCTCTGCGTCAGCTGGAAGAAGTCGTTCCGCCAGTCCTCGACGAACCAGAGCAGCACGCCAAGAGCCACGGCTTCCAGTACTAGCCAACCTACTGTCCAACCCAGGAAGTTCTCGGCGCCCCACATGCCCGCCAGCAGGACCACGCCGGCCACGGTTGTGGCGGCGAAGATCAGCGTGGGGATGATCGTGTGCAGCATCCCCGGGAGCCAGTAGCGCCGCCAGATCACGGTGCCGCCCTCCGTCTCGACCCAAGAGGATGGGAAGAAATACTCCCACACCGAAGTCGCCAACGCCACGGGGAGTGACGTTGTCCCGCTTTGCCTGTCGGCGTCCTTGCCCGCCCGTTCTTCCGGGGGTGGGAGCGTCTCGCCGACCGTCAGGCGACGCGCCAGCATGTCGCGTATCTGACCACGCGTGCGCAGGACCTCGCGGGCCCTCGACCGCTCGATCTGTCGCGAGATCAGACGCCGCATTCCGTCAGGGTCGGGGATGTAGCTCATGTCGATGTCCACGGTCTCTCCTGCTGTCTGCAGGATCAAGTTACCATAGCCCATCACGTTGGCCGACAGATTGGGCTGGCTCTCGTAGATGTCCTCGATGTTGTCGAGCGCGCTCTCCTCCTGTTGTGTAGAGAAAGGGCCGACCCGCTCGATGTGCACCACGCGCTGTGTAGTCATGACGAAGAAGTCATCGCGCCAGTTGATGTACTGCCAGGCGATGCCCGCGCATAGCGCCAGCACCGGTAGCGACAACAGTGCCGCAGCCACGATACTCAGGGTTCCGCCGTTCGCCGCCAGCCAGATGATGGCGGGGATCACCAGCGCGAGCACTGCCACCAGCACGCCGGTCTGACGTACCAGGCGGGTCCAGTGCCGCTGGACCACGGCGATGGCCCATTCGTCGTCTCGTACCCAATCGAAGGTACGCAGAGCGAGACGGCGCTGTATTGTGTCTGAGATGACCAGCTTCCGCCGCAGATAGGGGCGCGCCGCCATCAGGTCGGCGAACTCCTCACTTAGCAGCGTGATCACACGCGCATACCCATCGGCGGTCGCGGTCACGTCGTGGAAGTCTCCCACGAAGAGCCCTGTCTCGCCGGCGCTGTCTCCCGGGATCAGGGCACCCAAATCGCGTACAATCCCATCTTGATCCACCCCCGTGAGCTGCACGCGTCCGCCGATCACTAGGTACAGGCGGTCCGCGATCTCGCCCTGTCGGAAGAGCCACTCACCGTTGCCATAGACCTGTTCGTGAGCGATCTGGGCCAGGCTGTACAACTCGATGATACCCGCGCGGTCCGTGAGTTGGCCGAATAGGGGGATGCCCTGGAGCGTCGAGACGAGCTTCTCCGGCTTGAGGGGGCCGGGAAGGTGTTCACGCAGGTAGGTGCTCTGTTGGTAGACGCGCACTAGATCGCGGAAGGGCAAGACGAGCGCCTCGATCATGGTCAGGGCCGTGGCGGTGGCCATCTCGAAGGCGCCGACCTCGAGTCCGGTGCGCCCCAGCGTGGCGCCCGGCCCCTTTTCACCCAGCTCTTCGTTTTCCTCGGGATCATCGACACGCTGCCGGGTCAGCACCGCGTGCCCTTCGAGGAGGATGAGCGTGCGGTCTGGGGGGAGGTGCTCGTGCACCAGCACGGCGCCTGGTTCGTAGACGACCTGATCGACGTGCGGGACCAAGCGAAGAAGCTCCTGTTCGCCCTCTTCCTCCAGGTCCCGGAACGTCGACACCCGCTTTAGGTGCGCGAGAACGTCGAGCGGCTCCATGGAATTGATTATAGCACAGTCTTGTTTACTTTGTGCGGGCTCGAGCACCCCGGGCAACCTCTCTATAGGCTTCGAGCGTCGCAGCCGCCGTCTCACGCCACGAGAACTGGCTTGCTTGGATCATCGCGGCCTCGCTTAACCTTCCGTGGAACGCGTCGTCGCCGACCAATTGAATCAGCGCCCCTGCCATTCCGTCGATGTCTCCAGCCTTGGTCAGCACCCCGGCTTTGCCGACCACCTCGGGGATGCTGCTGTTATCGCACCCTACCACCGGCGTGCCGCAGGCAATGGCTTCCAAGGGAGGATATCCGAAGCCTTCATACACCGATGGGAAGATCATAGCCCGCGCACCCCGCAACAGCGCCGGCTTGTCGGCCTCGTCCACGAACCCCACGAACCTGACGGCGCCGTCCGGCAACCCGGCCTCTTGCGCCAGCCTGCGGGGGTCGGGCGAGAACGCGGTGTCAACCGTTGGCAGGCTTCCTGCTACCACCAGACCGACGTTCTTCCGCCAGGCCCGGACGCGCGCGTAGGTGGCCATCACCGACCGTAGGTCCTTGCGTACATCGAAGCCATCCAGGTAGACCACATAGCACTGCGGGCAGTCCAGTCGCCGTCGCACTGCGGCGTCGTCCGCGCTGGGGGTAGGGGAGAGCGAATCGTCGACCGCCAGGGGGATGGCCCTCACACGGTCCTCGGCGATGCCTAGCTCTCGGACGATGTCTCGCCGAGATGCGGTTGAGTCTGTCAGCACCGCGTGGGTGTGGCGCGCGGTCGCGCTCACCAGTGCCGTGTACAACCGCACGCCGGTGCCGCCCCGGTAGGCGGG
>Ga0180435_10000920_pt1 | contig 30983 bp, 32 predicted proteins | sample SS_ome_3_FD_132467 | JGI IMG/M metagenome (GOLD analysis project Ga0180435, IMG submission 132467) | Hypersaline lake sediment archaeal communities from the Salton Sea, California, USA - SS_3_S_1 metaG | ecosystem: Environmental > Aquatic > Non-marine Saline and Alkaline > Hypersaline >... | reverse complement strand
TCGCCGACTGGCTCCTTCGTGCGGATGCCCCCGAGCCCGAGCCCGCACGGCTCGCGCTGGCGGTGCGGTTGACCGCCCGAGCCCTGGCCGCCCGCGCACCCGGCGCCAGCGTGGAGGTCCGGATTCCCCCTTACGTCGCGGTGCAATGCCTTCCCGGCCCGCGCCACACCCGCGGCACGCCGGCGAACGTGGTGGAGACCGATCCTGGGACCTGGCTGCGGCTCGCCGCGGGTCTGGAGCGGTTCGACCATGCCGTGCAGGCCGGCACGCTGCGTGTTTCGGGGTCCCGGGCGGCCGAGGTCGCCTCCTGGTTTCCACTGGCCCGCCTGGACGACAACGATTCCGGCTGAAATTCATCGGCGGCGGATTCTGGTTTTCGAGTCCGCGGCCGTAGACTTGGACCCGCCACCGATCCGCCAGGGAGCAGCCACGTGACCGGCCAACTGGAAAACCCGCCTCGGGAAGAATGCGGCGTCTTCGGCGTCTGGGCCCCGGGGGAGGACGTCGCCAAACTCACCTACTACGGCTTGTACGCCCTGCAGCACCGCGGCCAGGAGGCCGCCGGGATCGCGGTGGCCGACGGGTCCCAAGTGCTGGTCTTCAAGGATCTCGGCCTGGTCAGTCAGGTTTTCGACGAGCAGACCCTGGCCGCTATGCCCGGCCATGTCGCGATCGGCCACTGCCGGTACTCGACGACCGGGTCGACCACCTGGGAGAACGCCCAGCCGGTTTTCCGCAACACCGCCGCCGGTACCGGAGTCGCCTTGGGGCACAACGGAAATCTGGTCAATACGACCGAACTGGCCGACCGGGCCCGCAGCGCGGGGCTGATCAACCACAACATGCCGGGCGCGGCGACCACCGACTCCGACATCCTCGGTGCGCTGCTGGCCGCCGGTGCCGCCGACACCAGCGTCGAACAGGCCGCGCTGGAGTTGCTGCCGGGTGTGCGAGGCGCTTTCTGCCTGGTTTTCATGGACGAGACCACGCTGTACGCGGCACGCGACCCCTACGGTGTGCGGCCGTTGTCGCTAGGGCGTCTGGACCGCGGCTGGGTGGTGGCGTCGGAGACCGCCGCGCTGGACATCGTCGGTGCGGCCTTCGTCCGCGATATCGAGCCCGGTGAACTGCTGGCCATCGACGCCGATGGGGTGCGGTCCAGCCGGTTCGCCCCGCCGACCCCGAAGTCCTGTGTCTTCGAGTACGTCTACCTGGCCCGCCCGGACAGCAATCTGGCCGGCCGTTCCGTGCACGGGGCGCGGGTGGAGATCGGCCGGCGGCTGGCCCGGGAGAAGCCGGTCGAGGCCGATCTCGTCATCGGGGTCCCGGAATCGGGCACCCCGGCAGCCGTTGGCTACGCCCAGGAGTCGGGAATACCCTTCGGGCAGGGCCTGATGAAGAACGCCTACGTGGGGCGCACCTTCATCCAGCCCTCGCAGACCATCCGCCAGCTGGGCATCCGGCTCAAACTCAACCCGCTCAAGGAGGTCATCCGCGGCAAGCGGCTGATCGTCGTCGACGACTCGATCGTTCGGGGCAACACCCAGCGCGCGTTGATTCGCATGCTGCGGGAGGCCGGGGCGGTGGAGGTGCATGTCCGCATCGCCTCCCCGCCGGTGAGGTGGCCGTGTTTCTACGGCATCGACTTCGCCACGCCGGCCGAGCTGATCGCCAACGCGCCCGGCACCCAGGCCGGCGACGGCGAGATGCTCGAGTCGGTTCGGCGGGCCATCGGCGCGGACTCGCTGGGCTACATCTCCCAGCGCGGCATGATCGCCGCGACCGAGCAACCCGCGAGCCGGTTGTGCTGCGCCTGTTTCGACGGCGACTACCCGATCGAACTGCCCAGCGCCAACGCCCTGGGCAAGAACGTCGTGGAGAACATGCTGGCCGCAGTGCAGGCCGACAACGACAACGTCTCGGCGCTCAGCCGGCCCTGAAGGCCGGCCGACGGGTCAGCCAGCCCTGAAGGCCGGCCGACGGGTCAGCCGGGACTGACCGCGGACATCACCTTGCGCAGCCGGGCGTCGGTCAGCAGCGCGTGCACCGGCTGGGCGGCGTACCAGTACACCCGGCCGAGCAGGCCCCGCGGGTAGAAGATCGAACGCTGCTCGTAGCGGCTGCCGTCGGGTTCGGGGAAAACCCGCATCTCCAGCCACCGGTCACCGAACCCGCGCCACTCGGCGTGCAACTTGATCACCCGGCCCGGTTCGCGCTCCGCGACCCGCCAGCGGTTGGGGACGTTGCGTTCCACGGCGGTCCACAGCCGCTCAGGACCGGCGGGGCTGCGCTGCGACCGGGTGTCGGTGTAGACCACTTCGCCCGCCCACTCCGGATCACTGGGCAGGTTCGCGGCGGTTCCGGTGTCCCAGGTGGTCTCCACATCGCCGCGGGCGATGCGGGCCAGGGCCAGTGACACCGACCTCTTGTACGGGGTCAGACCCCCCTCGGGTGGCGGGATGATGGTGTCGATGTCGTGGTTGCCCATCACCGCGTCGCAGTGCAGCGACTCCACCAGCGGACGGGCAAGGCCGGACGGGATCGGCGTCACCAGACCCACCCAGAGCGCGGCGATCCGCGGGGTCAGCACCGGCAGCACCAGAATCCGGCGCGGGTGCAGGCCGGCCACCTCGGCGTAGATCTGCATCATGTCGCCGTACTCGAGAACGTCGGGGCCGCCGATGTCCCAGGTCCGCGATTCCGGCACCGGGCAGGTCGCCGCAGCGACCAGATAGTGCAGCACGTCGCGGATGGCGATCGGCTGGATCTTGTTGTGCACCCATTTGGGAGTGGTCATGACCGGAAGCCGGTCGGTCAGATGACGGATCATCTCGAAGGACGCCGACCCCGATCCCACCACGACCCCGGCCTGCAGCACGACCGTCTCGATGCCGGAGGCGATCAGGATCTCCCCGACGGTGGTCCGCGATCCCAGATGCTCGGACAACTCGGTGCCCTCCGGATGCAGGCCGGAGAGGTAGACGATCCGGCGGACCCCGGCCTTGCGGGCGGCGGTCACCACGTTCAGGGCGGCGCGGCGCTCCTCGGCGGCGAAGTCCTTTTCGAAGCCCATCGAGTGCACCAGGTAGTAGACGATGTCGACGTCGTCGAAGGCGGCCTCCAGGGAGGCGACGTCACCGAGGTCTCCCCGGGCCACCTCGATGCGGTCCCGCCACGGCACACCGGCCAGTTTGTCGGGGTTTCGCGCCAGTGCGCGCACGGCGAACCCGCTGTCGAGCAGTCGGGGGACGAGGCGCCCTCCGATGTACCCGGTCGCGCCGGTCACCAGGCACCTCAACTGTTCAGCGGCCACATACCCCTCCGTTCGCGTTCCATTCAACCCGCAACGGCCACCCCGCGCAGGAGTCCGGGCCAAGCCGTCACCACGGCGTCAGGAACCGGGTGGGATCCGCCCGCCGCGGGAGAGTCATCGGGCGCGGATTGCACCACAATGGAGCCATGGCGTTCGCGGGCTGGCCGGTCGAGGCCATCGAGTTCTACGAGGGCCTTCAGGCCGACAACTCCAAGGTCTACTGGCAGCGTCACAAGGAGATCTACACCACCTGCGTAAAAGCCCCGATGGAACAGTTGCTGGGCGAACTCGCCGCGGAATTCGGGCCCGCGAAGCTCTTTCGGCCCTACCGTGACGTGCGGTTCAGCGCCGACAAGACGCCCTACAAGACCAACTGCGCGGCCCAGTTGGGCCTCGGCTACGTCTCGCTGGCCGCCGACGGGCTGTCGGTCGGGGGCGGCGTCTACCAGCCCGACCCCGCGACGCTGCGACGCTACCGGGCGGCGGTCGACGCCGAGGAGTCCGGCGCCGTGCTGGCTGAGATCGTGGCCGACCTGCGCGGAGCCGGGTTCACGACCATCGCCCACGATGCGCTCAAGACGGCGCCCAGGGGTTTCAGCGCCGACCATCCCCGCATCGAACTGCTTCGGCTCAAGGGCATCGCGACGATGAAGACGTTCCCCGCCGGGGCCTGGCTGGGCACCGCCAGGGCGAAGGACCGGGTGGTGACCGGCCTGCGAACCGCCGGCCCGTTGATCGCATGGCTGGACCGCTATGTCGGCTGACGGGTGCTACGACCTCGTCGTGGTCGGCGCGGGGATCGTCGGCCTGGCGGTGGCCCGGGAGTGGCGGAACCGCTACCCGCAGGACACCGTCGCCGTCGTCGAGGCCGAGGCCGGCCCGGCCGCGCACCAGAGCGGACACAACTCCGGGGTCGTCCACGGCGGCATCTACTACCAGCCGGGCTCGCTCAAGTCGCGCCTGTGCGTCGAGGGCGCGCACCTGATGTACGCGTACTGCGAGCACCACCGGATCGCCCACCAACGCTGCGGAAAACTGATTGTGGCGTTGTCGGCGGAGGAACTCCCGCGACTGGCCGACCTGGAAGCCCGCGGCCACGCCAACGCCGTCCCCGGACTGCGGCGGGTGGGTCCGCAGGAAATCCGTGAAATCGAACCGAATGCCGTTGGCCTGCAAGCCCTCCACGCCCCGAACACCGGCATCGTCGACTACGGCGCCGTCGCCCGGACACTTGCCGAGGAGTTGGCGGCTCAGGGCGTGGTGATGCGCTTCAACACCGAGGTGACCGCCGTTGCCGGCGGCGACACCGCGACCGTGCGCACCCGTGACTCCACCCTGCGGGCGGGGACGGTGATCATCTGCGCCGGGCTGTCGGCCGACCGGCTGGCCCGCCGGTCCGGAGGCCCCCGTGACCCGCAGATAGTGCCGTTCCGCGGTGCCTACCTCGGGCTCAAACCCACACCACGGACCCGGCTCAACGGCTTGGTCTACCCGGTGCCCGACCCGGACCTGCCGTTCCTGGGTGTGCACCTGACCAAGCACATCGGTGGTGAGGTCACCCTCGGGCCGACGGCGATGATGGTCGGGTCCCGGCACGCCTACCGCCTGGGCACGGTCAATGTGCGCGACAGTTGGGAGACCCTCACCTGGCCCGGCACCTGGCGGGTGGCCCGACGCTACTGGAAGGTGGGGATCGGGGAGGTGCGGATGGCCGCCAGCCGCGCCGCGTTCGTCGGCGCGGCGGCCCGCTATCTGCCCGGGCTGACAGTGGCCGACCTCGACGGCAACGCCCACGCCGGGGTGCGTGCGCAGGCCGTCGCCCGGGACGGGTCCCTGGTCGACGACTTCGTCATCGGGCGAGACCACCGGGTCGTGCATGTGCGCAACGCTCCCTCGCCCGCTGCCACCTCCGCGTTCGCGCTGGCCCGCGAACTGGTCGACCGGTCGCGGTCATGGAACTGACTCTCTACCGCGACCGGCCGGTGTCGAGCACACCGCGAACCCTGCCCGCCACGGTCTACAACCTGGCCCGGGCACTGGTGGCACGCAGCCCACAGGGATGTGTGTTCGTGCCGGTCCGCGGCCTCCAGTACCTCGCCGTCCTCGACCGCGAGGAGTTCGTCTTCGTCGACTCCCGCTACCCCAATATCGTCGCGATCAGCTGGGCCGACTTCCGGCCGCAGGCCCGCGATGCCCTCGACGAACCCGTGCCGTACCGGTGCTTTCTCTACGGCGCCGGGGAGGCGGTCGAGGTTCAGCGGCGGCTCTCCGCCGAATTCGCCGGCGCCCTGCGGGCGATGGCGGACAAGGAGCCGCAAAGGGGGCCGGGCCGGGTGATCGCTTTCGGTGACCGCGGGACCGACCGCTAATCGTCCTCGCCGAGTTCGGGATCCCAGCCCCGGCTGCGCGCCGCCGCCATGGCCGCGTCGTAGATCTCGGCGTGCCGCCGGCGCAATTCGTCGGGAAGGCTGCTGGGAAGGTTGCCATAGGCGTCCCACTGGTCCTGGATCCGCTCCATCAGAGCCTGCATACGGCCCAGGTCCCAGCCGGCGCAGTCCTCGGTCTCGGGAATGAAGCCGAAGAGCCAGCCGTCCAACACGATACGGCCGAGCTGGGTCATCCCGTGTTTGTCGCTGTGCAGGCCGACGTAGGCGGCGTCTTTCATGGTTCCGCCACCGGCTAGCGGGTGAGGCCCGCGTAGAGCAGTGGAAGTTTCTCGGGCAGGCGTTCGGCGTGGTCGACAACCATGTAGTTCTTCTGCCCGAATATCCGGCTGACGTAGTTGTCCGCGCGCGGGTCGAGGCTCATGCAGTAGGTGACCACCCCGCACCGGGCGACCTCCTCGACGGCTTTCTTGGCGTCCATCCGCAGGTACTGCGGGTCCCGCACGTCGATATCGGCCGGTTCCCCGTCGGTGATCACGATCAGCAGTTTCTTGGCGGCCCGCTGCAGCCGCAGGTGGTGCCCCGCATGCCGGATCGCCGCACCCATCCGGGTGGAGAGCTGACCGGTCATGCCGGCCAGCCGGGCCTTGGGAACCTCGCCCCAGGCCTGGTCGAAGTCCTTGAATCGGTGGTACTGCACATCGTGGCGGCCGTCAGAGCAGAAGCCGTGGATGGCGAACGGGTCGCCCACCTTGCTGATCGACTCCGCCAGCAGCACACATGCCTGCCGGGTGAGGTCGAGCACCGACTGGTCCTCGTCCCCGGCGGAGCCGTTGACCGTCTCGTTGGTCGATTCGGACAGGTCCAGCAGGACCAGAATGGCGAAGTCCCGGGTCTTGCGGACCGAGCGCATCATGATCCGGGGGTCGGGCTGGTTGCCCAGCCGGATGTCGATCAGGCTGGCGATTGCGGCGTTGATGTCGATCTCGTCGCCGTCCTCGAGCTTGCGGATGCGCTGTACGCCTTGCGGCTGCATGGCGTCGAGCAGGAACTTCATCCGGTGAACCTCCCGCTTGAACCGGGTCACGATATCGTCGATCACCGTCAGATCCCCAGCGGGGCTGCGTTTTTCCAGAACCGTTGCCCAGCCGGGGCGCTCCAACTGGATCTGATAGTCCCACTCGGAGTAGTGGAAGGGGTCCGACACCGGTTCCTTGCCCTCCACGTCGTTGAAGGACTGTCCGCCGCTCTCGTCGCCGATGTTCTCGTAAGGGAAGAGCTCGGTGCCCAGCACCCAGATCTCCTCGGCGTCGTCGCCGGCCGTCTCGACGTCGATCTCGTTGGCCATCTCCATGACGTTGACGTATTTACGCACCTGCTTGACCGATTCGTAGCCGGCGCCGGCGGCCTTGGCGAAGTCGAATTCCTCGAACGCCCAGAAGTACCGGTTGTCGTCGCGGTACGGGGCGGTCAGCACGTCGGTGCGCGGGTTGAAGGCGATCTTCTTCTCACCGAGTGAGTGGGCCAGCGCCACCCCGATCTCCCAGGACGTGGTGTTGGTGTCCAGGTTGTCGCGGTCCCGGGCGAACAGTTTGCGGCCCTGGGTGATCCAGGGGTCGTCATCGAGGTAGGTCTCATCGAGCAGGGCCCGCGCGAGGCGGTTGAGATAGTCGCCGACGGAGGCGCCGTCGGCCGGCGTCGCGGTGTGAAACGAGCTCCACAGGCTTTGCAGCCCGGGAAACCGGCGGATGGCGAGGGCCTCGACGCGGGCGTCCTCGATCACCGAGATCACCGCCATCTGAAGCGGATTGAGCGCCTCGGCGGATATCGGCTGTTGGGTCTCGACAACGTGCGCGGCGCAGTGCGCCGCAGTGGCGCGGTAGAGCTCCAATCCGGACACCGGAGGCCGACCCTCCGGTGCGAAGTCGTCGAACGCGTCGGGCAGGTGCAGCAGGTAGTCCTCGATGTAGGGCCGGTAGCCCTCACGCGACTCGAAATCCCCGGAGGTGGGACGCATGAAGAAATCGCGGCCCCACAGTGCCCGCAGGTACATGTTGATGCGCCGCTGCACGTCGACGAACAGGGTGCCCTTGCGCTCCTTCTGGAGCATGGCCAGGGACTCGTTGCTGTTCAGCGAGAAGTACTTGATCTGTTCTTCGTAGTTGGTGCGGTGGGCGTGGGCGCCCCACAACGCCCAGCGTCGCAGGCCCCCCAGCGTCAGGTTCTTGAACAGCGTTTCCAGGTTGTCCAGCATCGGGCGAACGCCGCGGGGGGCCTGGGCGACGAGGGTGTTGACGAACTGCAGATAGCTGACGAACAGTTCGGCATCACCGAGTCGGTTGGCGGCCGTGGGTGCGGTTGCCAGAAGCAACTCGATGACGGCCCCTGAGGTTTTGGAGGCCAATGTCAGCGACGCCGTTGCCAATTCGGCGACGACGTCCTCGCCGACCTCCTTGGCCACCTCAGGTGCTTCGGTGATCCAAGTCTCCACCAGGGAGTCCCCCCGGCCCAGCCCGCGGATGGCGGAGGTGCCCTTCAGATAGTTGTCCAGGCCGCGCGGTGAGAACACCTTGGTCGCCTCGTGCCAGTTGGCCTCGAGTGCAGAGCGACTGTGCTCGGAGAGGTCCTCCAGAAGTTCCGCGTAGTCGTCGAGGGTGATCGCCATGTGGCTGCGGGAGCCCTAGAAGAAGGTCGTCACGGCGGCGTCCAGGGCATCGCGCATGTCGGGGTCGTCGGTGATCGGGCGAACCAGGGCGACCCGGCACGCCGCGTCGGGCGAGATTCCCCGGGTGATCAGCGACCCGGCGTAGATCAGCATGCGCGTCGAGAGGCCCTCGTCGAGGCCGTGGCCTTTGAGGTTGCGGGAGCGTTCGGCGATGGACACCAGCTTGCCGGCGGTCTCGGAGTCGATACCGGCCTCGTGAGCGACGATCTCGGTCTCGATCCCGTGTTCGGGATAGGTGAAGTCCAAGGCCCCGAAACGCTGTTTGGTGGACTGCTTGAGGTCCTTCATCAGCGACTGATAGCCGGGGTTGTAGCTGATGACGATCTGGAAATCCGGGTGGGCGTGGACCAGTTCGCCCTTCTTCTCCAGCGGCAGCACACGGCGGTTGTCGGTCAGGGGATGGATCACCACCGTGGTGTCCTGCCTGGCCTCGACGACTTCGTCGAGATAGCAGATCGCGCCGTAGCGGGCCGCGATGGCCAGCGGACCGTCCTGCCATTCGGTCCCGGAAGCCGAGAGCAGAAAGCGTCCGACGAGATCCGAGGCCGTCATGTCCTCGTTGCAGGCCACCGTGATCAACGGTCTGTCGAGCCGGTGCGCCATGTATTCGACGAATCTTGTCTTTCCGCAGCCGGTGGGCCCTTTGAGCATCATCGGCATCCGCACCGAGTAGGCGGCTTCGAACAGTTCCACCTCGTCGGCCACCGGCCGGTAGTAGGGCTCGGCCGCGATGCGGTACTGATCAACGGGAGTGCTCATGTGCGGCTCATGTGCGTGTCCGGGGTTCAGACGGTCTTGCCCCGGTAGATCACCATGGAAGCGCCCTGGCTCTGGGCGAAGTTGTCATAGCCGATCAGTCGCACATGGTTGTCGGGATTGGCCTTGTGGCAGGCCTTGGCCTCGTCGAGAACGCGGTCGACATCGGTCTCGCCGAACATCGGCAGCTTCCACATGTACCAGTAGGAATCCATCACGTGTTCGGGCTCAACGTGCTCGATGGCCGGGTTCCAGCCCTTGGAGACCAGGTACTCGACCTGCTTGCGGATCGCGCCGGGGTCCATCGCGGGCAGGTAGGAGAAGGTCTCGAACTTGCGGCTGGCCGGGTCGCTGACCCGGCTCTTGTAATCCATCACTTCGGAAGTCTTGTCAGACATGGTGTTCGCTCTGCCTCTCTACCGTTTCCGGGAACCTGTGGGCCTACTTGTGGGCGACATCGAGTTTGTCGACGGTGTCGAACTCGAACTTGATCTCTTTCCAGGTCTCCATCGCGATCTTCAACTCCGGTGAGTGCTTGGCGGCTTCGGTCAGGATGTCCTTGCCGTCCTTCTCGACCGGGATGCCCTGGTTGCGGGCCTCCACACAGGCCTCCAGCGCGACCCGGTTCGCCGCGGCGCCGGCCGCGTTCCCCCATGGGTGGCCCAGCGTGCCGCCACCGAACTGGAGCACCGAGTCGTCGCCGAAGATGCTCACCAGCGCCGGCATGTGCCACACGTGGATTCCGCCGGAGGCGACCGGCATGACCCCGGGCATGGAGCCGAAGTCCTGGTCGAAGAAGAGGCCGCGGCTGCGGTCCTCCTTGATGTAGCTGTCACGCATCAGGTCGATCCAGCCCAGGGTGGCGTCGCGGTCGCCCTCGAGCTTGCCCACCACGGTGCCCGAGTGAAGATGGTCACCGCCGGAGAGGCGCAGCACCTTGGTGAGCACCCGGAAGTGGATTCCATGGTGCGGGTTGCGGTCGAGCACGGCGTGCATGGCGCGGTGGATATGCAGCAGCATGCCGTTGTCGCGGCACCAGTTGGCCAGTCCGGTGTTCGCGGTCAGCCCGCCGGTCAGGTAGTCGTGCATGATGATCGGCGCGCCGATCTCCTTGGCGAACTCGGCGCGTTTGTACATCTCCTCCGGCGTGGGGGCGGTCACGTTGAGGTAGTGGCCTTTGCGCTCGCCGGTCTCGCGGACGGCCTTCTCGGTGGCCTCCTGCACGAACGCGAAACGGTCGCGCCAGCGCATGAACGGCTGGCTGTTGACGTTCTCGTCGTCCTTGGTGAAGTCCAGCCCGCCTCGCAGGCACTCATAGACCGCACGTCCGTAGTTCTTGGCCGAGAGTCCGAGCTTGGGTTTGATCGTGCAGCCCAGCAGCGGGCGTCCGTACTTGTTCATGATGTCGCGCTCGACGTGGATGCCCTGTGGTGGCCCGCCGCAGGTCTTGACGTAGGCGATGGGGAAGCGCACGTCCTCCAGGCGCAGCGCGCGCAGGGCTTTGAACCCGAACACGTTGCCGACCAGGGAGGTCAGCACGTTGACCATCGAGCCCTCTTCGAACAGGTCGATCGGGTAGGCCACGAATGCGTAGAAGCAGGTGTCGTCGCCGGGTACGTCCTCGATGTGATAGGCCCGGCCCTTGTAGTAGTCCAGGTCGGTGAGCAGGTCGGTCCAGACGGTGGTCCATGTCCCGGTGGAGGACTCGGCGGCCACCGCCGCGGCCACTTCCTCTCGGTCCACGCCGGGCTGGGGAGTGATCTTGAAACAGGCCAGGATGTCGGTGTCCACCGGGGTGTATTCGGGCATCCAGTAGGTCTGGCGATATTCCTTCACGCCGGCGTTGTAGGTCTTCGCGGCCATCACAAACTCCTTGTCTGAGCACGACTCCTGGCGAGTATGCCGGGCCGTACCCGACCCTGCGGCTGAACCGGATGAACGAACTGTAGACAGCGGGCGGGTGCAGGACAATCAGGATTTTCCGTTCATCTGAACGACGATCGCCCAGGTATCGTGACCGGCGCCCGCTGCCGATGCGCGCGTGACCTGCCTGCCACCGCGGGGTTTCGCCCGACGGTGTCGCCGCCGATACGTCGCCGCGGGGGTAGCCTTGACGCCGATGCCAGCCAAGCGCAGCGCCCCCGCGAGCGCCCCAAGGTCCGGCCGTTCGGCCGGCCGAGCGGGCGGTATCTCCTACGCTGCCGCCGGCGTCGACATCGAGGCCGGTGACCGGGCGGTGGAGTTGTTCACGCCGCTGGCTCAGCGCGCCGCCCGGCCGGAGGTCCGCGGCAGCCTCGGGGGATTCGCCGGGCTGTTCGCGCTGCGGGGCGGGTACCGGGAACCGCTGCTGGCGTCGTCCACCGACGGGGTCGGCACCAAGCTGGCCATCGCCCAGGCGCTGGACAAACACGACACCGTCGGTTTGGACCTGGTCGCGATGGTGGTCGACGATCTGGTGGTCTGCGGGGCCGAACCGCTGTTCCTTCAGGACTACATCGCGGTCGGCCGTACTGTTCCCGAACGCGTGGCCGCCATCGTCTCAGGGATCGCCGAGGGTTGCGTCATCGCCGGATGCGCGCTGCTCGGAGGTGAGACAGCTGAGCATCCCGGAATGATGGAGCCCGACCACTACGACGTCTCGGCGACCGGTGTGGGCGTGGTCGAGGCCGATGACCTGCTCGGCCCGGAGCGGGTGCGGCCCGGCGATGTGATCATCGCGATGGGATCCTCCGGCCTGCACTCCAACGGCTACTCGCTGGCCCGAAAGGTGCTGCTGGAGATCGACCGGATGAGCCTGTCCGGGCACGTCGAGGAATTCGGCCGCAGCCTCGGCGAGGAGTTACTGGAACCGACCCGGATCTACGCCAAGGACTGCCTGGCGTTGGCCGCCGAAACCCAGGTGCGCACCTTCTGCCACGTCACCGGCGGCGGGCTGGTCGGGAACCTCGAGCGCGTCATTCCGCACGGACTGGTCGCCGAACTCGATCGCGGAAGCTGGACTCCGGCGCCGGTTTTCGGTCTCATCGCCCAGCGTGGCCGCATCGAGCGCGCCGAAATGGAGAAGACCTTCAACATGGGCGTGGGAATGGTCGCCGTCGTCGCACCCGAAGACACCGACCGGGCCTTGGCGATCCTCACCGCGCGGCATCTGGACTGCTGGACGCTGGGCACCGTGGCCAAGGGGAAGAAGGGCCCGCGGGCCAAACTGGCCGGCCGGCACCCGCGCTTTTAGGCGGTCAGCGCCGCGGATCGTCCTCGTCGTCCCACCGGCCCTGACCTGATTCGTCGTCGCCAGACCCCGACAGCTCGCGTTGCAGCCGATCGAAGTCGGTTTGCGGTGAGCTGTATTTCAGCTCGCGAGCAACCTTGGTCTGCTTTGCCTTAGCCCGGCCGCGGCCCATGGGGGAACCCCCTCGCGCAATAACGGAGCGGCCCGAATGGGGGCGGCTCCGGATCAATGTCATATTTATCCTGGACCGTAGTTTACCGTGCCGGGCCCAGATGTGCGGTCAGGCACGTTCGCCCAGCGGTGAACCGTCACTCCGAACGGCCGCGCAACCGGTCCACCGCCACCCGGCCGGCGCCGGCCACGTCGGCGGCGGGCAGGGAGTCGGGGTCGATCTCGGCAGTGACCCGATGCTCGCCCCCGGTGGTCAACGCGGTGCCGGCCGGCAGGCCACGTTTGACCAGCGCCAGCGCGATCGGCCCGAGGTCGGCGTGATCGACCACCGTTCCGAGCCGACCGACCGGCCGCCCACCGGACAACAGCGGGTCACCGGTGACCGGACGGTCTCCGGACCCGTCGAGGTGAACCAGAACCAGCATTCGGGGCGGGCGTCCCAGATTGTGCACCCGGGCCACCGTCTCCTGGCCGCGGTAGCAGCCCTTGTCCAGGTGCACCGCCCGGCCGATCCAGCCCACCTCGTGGGGGATCGTCCGGTCGTCGGTATCGACACCCAGCCGGGGCCGGCCGGCCGCCACCCGGTGGGCTTCGTAGGCCCAGACCCCGGCCCGCCGAACCCCGGCCCCGGTCAGCCGGTCCTGCCACTCGGCAGCCCGGGCGCGCGGCACCAGCAGATCCAGTTCGACCTGGCCCGGGGTGCCCGCCGGCATCCGGCGGACGAACCCACCGCCCTCCAGCGGGGTGGCGGTGCACTCCGGTGGCAGCTCAGCCAGACCGAGCGCGGCAAGCACGCCCGGCTCAGCCAGCCGCGGGCCGATCAGCGACAGCACCGCCAGGTCGGCCTCGGCGGGAACCACATCCGACCAGAACACCATCGAGGTGAGGAACGACAGCAACGGTTCCCCCCGCCACGGCTCGGTGTCCAGGTAGGTGACACCGTCCAGTTCGGTCTGCTGCCAGTGGTCCTGAACCCGGCCCTGTCCGTCGAGGTTCAGGTTCTCGGTGCAGGTGCCGTCGGCCTGGTCGGCGACGTGCTGGGTGGAGATCGTGTGCAGCCAGCCTCGTCGGTCAGCACCACTGAGAGTGATCACCGCGCGGTGCGAACGGTCCACCACCACGGCATCGCGCTCGGCGGCGCGCTGCTCGGCGAACGGGTCTCCGTAGTGCCAGACCGCACCCGCATCGGGAGAACCGGTCGGCGCGATTACGGCTGTCACGACTTCCCACTGTACGAGAACACCGCAGACCCTTCGAACTTCGGAGATCCGCCCTCCGGACCAGTAGGCTTGGCCGCCATGTCCGCCAGTCCGCAGGTGGTGGTCACCCTCGACGGACAGGTGGGTGACCCTGATGGCCCGGTGCTGCACGCCGACGACCTGGGGGCGGTCCGCGGTGACGGCGTCTTCGAGACTTTGCTGGTCCGCGGCGGTCGTGCCTGCCTGGTGGGGGCTCACCTGCGCAGGTTGGCCGGCTCGGCCGCTCTGATGGATCTGCCTCCACCGGAACCGGACCGGTGGCGCGAGGCCATCGACACCGCGGTGACCCGCTGGGCCGGACTGACCGACGCCGAGGGGGTGTTGCGGCTGGTTTACACCCGGGGCAGAGAGAGCGACCGGAATCGGGAACCCGCCCCCACGGCCTACCTGACCGTCGGCCCGGTGGCGCAGCGGGTCGCAGCCGCCCGTCGCGACGGCGTCGCCGCTGTGCTGCTCGAACGGGGCCTGCCCGCCCGGGGCGCCGAGGCCACACCGTGGCTGCTTGCCGGAGCCAAGACGCTGTCGTACGCGGTCAACATGGCCGCGTTGCGGCATGCCGCCCGCAGCGGGGCCGATGACGTGGTGTTCATCAGCGCGGACGGCTACGTGCTGGAAGGGCCGCGCTCGACGGTGGTGATCGCGGCGCCCGGCGATTCGGGCCGGCCCTGCCTGCTCACCCCGCCGCCCTGGTACCCGATACTGCGGGGGACGACCCAGCAGGCGCTTTTCGAGGTGGCCCGGGCCCGCGGATACGACTGCGACTATCAGGCTCTGCGGCCCGCCGACCTGTTCAGCGCCGACGGCGTCTGGCTGGTCTCGAGTATCACCCTGGCCGCGCGGGTGCACACCCTCGACGGCCGATCCCTGCCGCCCTGCCCCCTCGCCGCCGAACTCGCCGGGCTCGTCGACTCGGCAGTCGCCGGCGACCGCTGACAATCGCCGAAAAGGATTGCCGCACCGGGCCGTCGGCGAGTATTTTCGGTCGTACACAGGAAAGGAGGTGGTCCGCAACTTTGGTTAGTCATTCGTGGACATGTGAGGTGGCTGCCCGCTAGCAGCGCCAGGTGTCGGGAATCCCCAGCGCCCAGGCGCGCCGGCGAATTCCAGGCAGCTACCCGGCCCCCGAGCCCCCGGTCAGTCCAACCGAGGAACCACGGCTCGGGGGCCGCCTCATTTCCGGCCCCGTTTTCGGGCCGGCTTCCGGAGTGCGTCCTCCAGTTCAGCCAGTGCGGGTTCCAGGGTGTCGGCCAGTTCATCGACGTCGCCGGCGATCTCCGGTGTGGTGATGATCCCGAAATCCATCGCATCGCGGTAGCTGAAGCAGGTGATGTTCAGTCCGACGTCCATCAGCAGCGGACCGATCGGGGTGAACCGTTCCAGTACGGCGCCCGCGGCGTACAGCGGGAACGGCGGCCCCGGCACGTTGGAGACCACCAGGTTGACCGGCGGGACGTTCTCACCCAGGCGGCTTGCGGTGAAGGCTCGCGCGGCCAGTCGGAACAACCCCGGCGGGGTGGTGTCGGTCAGCCCCATGATCTGGTGCGCGGTCAGCGCCTCGGTCATCTGTTTGGCCGCCTGGGAGACCCGGAAGACCGCGCGGAGCCTGTCGGCCGGATCGGCGATCTCGGTGGGCAGGCTGACCGTCATCGAACTGATCGCGTTCCCGATCGCGGTGGCGTCGCTCCGCGTCGATACCGGAACCTGAGCCACCAACGCACGGTCCGGCAGTTCGTCGCGGTCCTTCAGGTAGCGGCGCAGCGCACCTGCCACGATCGCCAGCACGACGTCATTGACTTTGACCCCGTAGGCGTCTTTGACCGCCTTGACCCGATCCAGCGACAGCCGGGCCGCGCTGAACCGGCGCTGGGCACTGATACCGGCATTGAAACGGGTGACCGGAGCCTCGAAATAGCCGGGCGGCCGTTCCGGAATCTCCCGCACCGCAAGCTGCTGGCGCACAGTTTGATTGAGTAACCGCATCACCCGTAGTGGTGTGACGAAGGCGAGATCGACTGCGGCTTCCAGTAGCCGCAGTTCCCGGGGCGGAACATCGTCGGGTTTCCGACGGTCACCGGCGTCGGACCGCGGTTCGCGCGGTTCGGGGGTCGCATCGAACAGGATCTCGGTGATCCCCGCGCCCGAGACGCCATCGACGAGGCAGTGGTGGATCTTCGTCAGGATCGCCACCCTGCCTTCGGGCAGGCCCTCGATGAACCACATCTCCCACAGCGGTTTGGAACGGTCAAGCGGGTAGGACCACAGCCGCGCGACGAGCTCCTCGAGTTCGCGTCTGCCGCCCGGGGAGGGTAGCGCGGAATGGCGAATGTGGAACTCGAGGTCGGGCTCGCCCTCGTCGATCAACCATGGACGGTCGAGTCTCAAGGGGGCTTCGGTGACCCGATAGCGCAGCTGCGGAAGTTCTCCCAACCGGGACGCGACGAGCTCGCGGACCCGCTCGAAGGAGAAGCCGTCGGCCGACCGGGGGTCGCAGATCGCCAGGGCCCCGATGTGCATGTGCCAGGCCGGCGTCTCAGCGAACCAGAACGCCGCGTCCACGCTGGACATGCGGGGCATGGATCAAAGGGTAGGCCGGTGGGGGAACTCCGGATGCCTGATCAGAAAAGCGGCGTCGACTCAGGGGCCGGCTGGTCCCGGCGCGAGCGTCGCACAGGCCTGCATCGCTCGTTCCCAGGTCGCGTCGTCCACTCCGGACGGGGGGCCCAGGACCGCCGCCGGGCCCGCCGACTCGGGGACTCCCTGGGCGCGCAGGCACTCTGACAGGCTGCCGTGAGCGGTCGCCGGAGCGGGCGTTGCGGGGGTGGGTTCCGGCGGGGACTGGGCCGCGTGACAGGCCCCGCTGAGCAACGCCGCGGCGAGAATCGGGCCCGCCACGGGCCACCTCACCCGACGTACCTCGACAGCCTTGCCGACAGGTGCGGCACCAGCCCGCCGTCGGCGTCGACCCGTTCCTCGACGTAAGCGAGATCGCCGCCGTCGACGATCCCGTAGAGCCGCTTGGCTCCACCCACCAGGACCCCCGACTTGCTCCGGGCCAAGGCGTCGGTGACCAGCTCCCAGGATGACTGGTTGCGGGGGTGGCCGTAGAACAGCTCGACATAGCCGGCGGAGTTGGCCAGCAGCAGTTCGATGGCCTGGGACTCGCCATGGTCGGCGGGGTCGTCCACGAACCGCCAGAACCCGGTCTCGCGAAGGGCCGCGCTGTGGTACTCGCCGTCCTCGTCCAGCCGCCACGACCGGGCCTCCCAGTTGAGGTAGTCGCCCCCGTCGTGGGAGACGACGATCTGCTGGCCGAAGCGGTAGTCGCCACCGTGGCCGTGGCCGAGGCCCTCGCCGCGCCAGACCCCCACCAGCGGCAGCAGGGCCAGCAGCGCGTCGTTGAGGTTGGCGCCCTGACGCAGGTTCGCGGTATCGGTGACCGGGATGTCGTCGAACTCCGGGATGTTGCGGCCGGCGGTCTGCCTGGCGCGCTCAGCAGCCGCCGCCACGGCGCGGTCCCCGCTGCCAGCGACGGCTTCCGTGCGGTCCGGTTCGCTCACGATTCGTCGGTGATCAGGCGGTACACCGCGTACACGGCGAACCAGGTGATCACGACCACCGCCACGACGAGCAGGATCTCGAAGAAGAGCACCACGGGTCGAGTGTATCCCCGTTCAGCCGCGACGTCCGACCCGGCGCAACCGGGCGGCCAACGGATAAATCTGGCAGCCCAGGCAGATCCCGAATGCCGCGTTGAGGAACGCTGCGGCCAGCGCGAACGCCGTGGCGGTCACCCCGAGAACCGGGATACCGGCGGCGAATCCGGCTGTTCCGATAACGGCGAAGGCGAAGCCGACGAGTTGGGCGAACCGCAACGGCTCCACGGGTTCCCGTTCGGTGACCGGGCCGAGGCGGGGTGCTACCAGCTTGGCGAAGACCAGGCCGTAGGGCTGCCGGCGCGGTCCGTAGAGGGCGCCGACGGCGAAGACCGCCGCCTGGACGGCCAGGATCGCTCCGGCCGCGGCAGCGGAGACCGCCGAGGCTGCCAGCGCGGCCAGCAGGACAGCGGTGGTCAGCCAGGCGGCGAAACGCGGACCGCGCACGTCGACCTGACCGGCACCTGCGTGCACAACGGGGGTGGGGGTGTTCGAGCTGAGGGAGACATCGGTGGTCATCAAGGTGCTCCTGTTGCCGGGACCGGCCGCTGAGGCGAGCCGGTGGGGGACGATGCGACGGTGCCGCGGCGCTACGCGGCGTGACTGACGGTCAGAAGTCGCGGCAACAACAGCAACAACCCGCAAGGCGGCACAGGTCCACTGTGCGGCGCTTGGTGAGCCGGAGCTCGAGGCGGGCGGGCATGGTCGGGAATGCTAGCCGATGCCGAACGGTCAGGCCAGCAGGAGATCCAGGGCCGCGCGAAGGTCGGCGGTTTTCGGGATGCCCGACATCCGGTAGCGCTGCCGGCCCTCGGCATCGAAAATGAAGGTCGTGGGCAGGGAAAGAACTGAAAGCTTCCTTCCTGCAACGGGATTGGAGTCTAAATCGATTTCCACATGAGCCACCTGCGGTAGTTCGGCGCATACCTGGGTGACAAGCCGGCGCACCGCAGCACAGGGACCGCACCATTCCGCGGTGAAATGCACGATGGTCGGTCCCGTCTCCGACAGGCCGAGTTCACCGGTGCCGCCCAGGTCGGCCGCGCCGGCGGTGTCGCGCACGGTTCCGGAACGCCGGTTGTGCAGGATTCCGAGTACCGCCGCCAGGCCCAGCGCGCCCGCGATGGCTGCCGCCGCCGTGGCCGCTGCGGCGCTCATGACTGGTTGAACCCGTCGAGTCGGACGGTGACGTCCTCGGTGATGCCCTCGATGATGATGTCCGAACCGCGGGCCCCCTTGCTGGTGGGCCTGAGCCCGAAGGGCAGTTTCTGGCCGGGCATCGCCGCGCCGAACGCGTTGAGCACGGCCGTGCGCTTGTCGTCGGGCACCGGCTGGTCGGCGGTGTTCGGCCCGGTGACCACGCCGGTCGGGGTGAAGACGAGGGTGGTCTGGTCGGGGCCGGTTATGGACAGATCCACCGTCACGCTCACCGGCTTGTCGAAACCGGCGTCCTCGGGAGTCCCGGTGAAGACCAGGCCTTCGCTGCCTGAGATTCCGGACTCGGTGGTCCCCCCGGTCGGGTCGTTGGTGTCGACCGCGGGCGCCTCGACGGTGAGATCCTTGATGCCGATGAAGGCTCCGACGTGGCGGGAGTCGATGATGATCCGGCTCTCCAGTTTGCCCAGCGGAAGATCGGCGTCGGGCCGTATCAGCCAGGACGCCTGCCGCAGGCCGATGTCGTGCATGGTGGCCTCCAGGGTGGCCCGCCCCACCACCGGATGATCGACGGCCCCCGCCTTGATCTCCAGCTCGCTGTAGCGGTGCCGCAGGGCCTGCGGGATGAACGGGAAGCCCAGGATGGCCACCCACGGGTCGAATGTCAGACCCGCCGCCGAGCGGACGTTGCGGGACAACTGGTACTCGGCGTACGAGGCGGCTCCGACGTCGGTGCCCACCGCGGCGGCGGCCACGACGAGCGCCGCAACTGCCGTCGTCCTGGCCAACCTGCGCATCACGGTATTGTCGCGCACCGTTGCGCCGGACCGTGCGGATCGTCGAAACGGCAGGTCACGGGTTACAGTGAGCGGCAAGACTGGAGATTGCGTTGGACCTGCTGCTGATCACCGCCGACCCGGATCCGGAGTCGGTGCTGCCCGCTCTGGTGCTGTTGCCCCACACGGTGCGGTCGATGCCGACCGAGGTGTCCTCACTGCTGGAGGCCGGGTCCGCCGACGTCGCACTGGTCGATGCCCGGACCGACCTGGCCGCCGCGCGCGGGCTGTGCCGGCTGCTGGTCACGACCGGTGTCTCGGTGCCGGTCGTCGCGGTGGTCAACGAGGGCGGGCTGGTCGCGGTCAACGTCGACTGGGGGATCGACGAGATTCTGCTGCCCGGCACCGGTCCGGCTGAGATCGACGCGCGGTTGCGGCTGCTGGCCGGCCGCCGCGGCGGCCCGGCCGGTGCGGAAAGCGTCGGAAAAGTCAGCCTCGGCGAGCTGGTCATCGACGAGGGCACCTACACCGCGCGCCTGCGCGGACGGCCGCTCGACCTGACTTACAAGGAGTTCGAGCTGCTGAAGTACCTCGCGCAGCACGCCGGCCGGGTGTTCACCCGCGCGCAGCTGTTGCAGGAGGTCTGGGGTTATGACTTCTTCGGCGGGACCCGCACGGTCGACGTGCACGTGCGGCGGCTGCGCGCCAAGCTCGGCCCGGAACACGAGGCGCTGATCGGCACCGTGCGCAACGTCGGCTACAAGGCCGTGCGCCCCGCCCGTGGGCGCCCGGCAGCCGAGCAGGACGGCGCCGACGACCTGGAGGAGACCGGGGAGGCGGCCGGCCCGGGGGAGTCCGGCGAAATGGCCGAGGCCGAGACCGGACCCATGTCACGTTCGCAGTGACGCCGCCCGTTGCACCGCCGCGCTGGCGTGCCGAACTGAGTCCGGTGGAGCGGGCCGGCGTCCGGCTGCTCGTCGCCGCGGCACTGCGGGCCGACGGGGTGGCTCCCGTCGGCGAGCAGGTGTTGCGCGACCTGGACAAACAGCGCTCCGAGCACCTCCTGATGACCGGCCGGGTGCCGGGCATCGCGGACACGAACGGCGAGGACGAGGTGCTCGGCTACCTCAACCTGCAACCTGCCCAGTCCGGCTCGGCGGCGGAACTCGTGGTGCACCCGCAGGCCCGCCGGCGCGGGATCGGGTCGGCGTTGTTGGAGGCCGCAGTGGAGCGCAGCCGCGGCGGCGCCCGGTTCTGGGCGCACGGCACCGGCGAGCCGGCTCGGGCGGTGGCCCGGCGCCGCGGACTGCGGCCCGTGCGGGAGTTGGTCACGATGCGCCGAGGCCTGGCGGGTATCGCCTTGTCATCCTCCGAAGCCTCTGCGCCGCAGGGGGTTCGGATCCGGACCTATGCCGGAGCCGGGGACGACGCGGAGTTGCTCCGGGTCAACAACGTGGCCTTCGCCTGGCACCCCGAGCAGGGCGGCTGGACCCTCGAGGATCTCGGCGAACGACTGGCCGAACCCTGGTTCGACCCGGGCGGTCTGTTCCTGGCCTTCGACGAGGCCGACGGCTCCCTGCTGGGGTTTCACTGGACGAAGGTGCACGGGGACAGGCTCGGCGAGGTGTACGTGCTCGGGGTGGACCCGGCAGCCCAGGGCCGCGGGCTGGGCGCCGCGCTGACATCGGTGGGTCTGCGCCATCTGGCCGGCGAGCTGGGGGAGTCCGCCGAGGTCATGCTCTACGTCGAGTCGGACAACGCCGCCGCCCGCGCGATCTATCGGGGCGTGGGTTTCGAGGAGGCCGGGATCGACACGGTTTACCGCCGCGGATGACTCGCTGTTCACCCTCCGTTAACCATCTGTGCCCTAACCGGCAACGCTCGGCGCATACCTTTCGGCTGGACTTCGGGGACCTTCGAAGCGACCCCGGCACCGCACCCTCACCCGACAGAAAGTAGGCGCGCGTGGATCTGACCCGGTTCGGCAAAGCGGTGGCTGTGACGGCCTCGGTGACCGCGATCGCCGCGCTCAGCGCCTGCGGCAGCGATAACAACGTCGCATCCTCCCCGGACGCCGTCGGATCGGTGGACTGCGGCGGCAAGAAGTCGCTGAAGGCCAGTGGCGCCTCCTCCCAGGCCAACGCGGTGACCAGGTTCGTCACCGCCTACGAGGCGGCCTGCCCGGGGTTCACGCTGAACTACACCTCCAGCGGTTCGGGCGCCGGTGTCTCGGAGTTCATCGGCGGCCAGACCGACATGGGCGGTACCGACTCCCCGCTCAGCGCCGACAAGGGCGAGGTGGACAAGGCCAGGGCGCGTTGCGACGGCAGCCAGGCGTGGAACCTGCCGATGGTGTTCGGTCCGATCGCCATCACCTACAACGCCCCCGGTGTGGACTCCCTGATCCTGGACGGTCCCACCGCCGCCCGGATCTTCAACGGATCGATCACGGCGTGGGACGCTCCGGAACTGGCGGCGCTCAACCCCGGCAAGGAGCTTCCGGCCGAACCGATCGTCGTGATCTTCCGCAGCGACGAGTCCGGCACCACCGACAACTTCCAGCGCTATCTCGACGCCGCCTCCAACGGGGCCTGGGGGAAGGGCGCCGGAAAGACCTTCAACGGCGGTGTCGGCGAGGGCGCGAAGGGCAATGAGGGCACCTCCGCGGCCATCAAGACCACCCCCGGGTCCATCACCTACAACGAGTGGTCCTATGCCAAGTCCCAGGACCTGTCGGTGGCCCAGATCATCACGTCGGCCGGCCCGGAACCTGTTGCGCTGTCGGTGGAATCGGCCGCCAAGTCGATCGACGACGTCAAGATCAGCGGCCAGGGCAACGACCTGGTGCTGGACACCTCCTCGTTCTACATGCCCACCGAGGCCGGCACCTACCCGATCATGCTCGCCACCTACTCGGTGGTCTGTTCGAAGTACCCCGAGGCCGACGTGGCACCCGCGGTCCGGGCGTTCCTGACGGTCGCCCTGGGCCAGGGGCAGCAGGGGCTGACCGACAACGGCTACATCCCGGTGCCCGAAGCGTTCAAAGGCAAGTTGACCACCGCGATCAACGCCATCGAGTGATGCAGGTGCCCAGCTCGTGACGATCAAGCCGGAGCCGGCCGCCGCAGGTTCCCGTCCGGCCGAACGACAACCGGAGGATACTGCCAGCATGTCGTCCGAGCCGCCGGCCGCGCGCGGCCTGCGCAGCGGTGGGAACCGGCGCGCCGATCGGATCTTCGGGTCCGTCGCGGTAGCCGCGGGCGCGACGATCATCGCCGTCATCGCGCTGATGGCTCTGTTCCTGATCGTCCGGGCGGTCCCCTCGCTGGAAGCCAACAAGGCGAACTTCGTCACCAGTTCGGAGTTCAGTACCACCGATGAGACCAACCTGCGCTTCGGCATCGCCGAACTCTTCCAGGTCACCGTCCTCAGCTCGGTGTTCGCGCTGGCCCTGGCGGTTCCGGTCGCGATCGGCATCGCGGCTTTCCTGACCAACTACGCTCCGCGCCGGCTGGCCAGGCCTTTCGCCATGCTGGTGGACCTGCTCGCCGCGGTGCCCTCCATCGTTTTCGGGTTGTGGGGGATATTCGTCCTGGCCCCGCGGCTCGAGCCGGTCGCCCGCTTCCTCAACGACAAGCTCGGCTGGCTGTTCCTGTTCTCCGACGGCAATGTCTCGTTGGCCGGCGGCGGCACCATCTTCACCGCCGGAATCGTGCTCGCGGTGATGATCCTGCCCATCATCACCTCGGTCACCCGGGAAGTCTTCAGCCTCACCCCCCGCGGACACGTCGAAGCCGCGCAGGCCCTCGGCGCCACCAAATGGGAGGTGATCCGGATGACTGTCTTCCCGTACGGCCGCAGCGGGATGATCGCCGGGTCGATGCTCGGGCTGGGTCGGGCGCTGGGCGAGACGGTGGCGGTGCTCATCATCCTGCGTGCCGCGGCACAGCCGGGCCACTGGTCGCTGTTCGACGGCGGCTACACCTTCGCCTCCAAGATCGCCTCGGCGGCAGCGGAGTTCAGTGCCAAGCTACCGACCGGCGCCTACATCGCCGCGGGGTTCGTGTTGTTCGTCCTCACTTTCATCGTCAACGCACTGGCCCGCGTCGCCGCGGGGGGGAGGGTGAGCGGGGGATGACCACCAACGCACTCAACGCCCCGGTGAAGGGGCCGACCTTCCACCCGATCAGTCTGGGCCGCAAGATCAAGAACAAGGTCGCGACGGGGCTGTTCGCGGCCTCTTTCCTGATCGCCACGGTGCCGCTCGTGTGGGTGCTCTACACCGTCCTGGAGCGGGGTTTCAAGGCCATCCTCAGCCCGCAATGGTGGTCGCGGTCATTGTCTGGCGTGCTGCCCGACCAGGTGGCCGGCGGGGTCTACCATGCGATCTACGGGACCGTCGTCCAGGCCGGCATCGCCGCGGCGCTCTCGGTCCCTCTCGGGGTGATGGCCGCGATCTACCTCGTCGAGTATGGCACCGGCCGGTTCGCCAAGGTCACCACTTTCATGGTGGACATCCTGGCCGGGGTGCCGTCGATCGTGGCCGCGCTGTTCATCTTCGCGCTGTGGATCGCGACCCTGGGGTTTCCGCAGAGCGCCTTCGCGGTCGCCCTCGCGCTGGTTCTGCTCATGCTGCCGGTCGTGGTGCGCAACACCGAGGAGATGCTCAAACTGGTTCCCGACGAACTCCGCGAGGCTTCCTACGCCCTGGGCGTGCCGAAGTGGAAGACCATCCTGCGCATCGTGATCCCGACCGCCCTGCCGGGCATGATCTCCGGAATCCTGCTGGCTTTGGCCCGGGTGATGGGGGAGACCGCGCCGGTCCTGATCCTCGTCGGCTACGCCCGCTCGATCAACTACGACGTCTTCAGCGGCAACATGGCCTCGCTGCCGCTGCTGATCTACACCGAGCTGATCAACCCGGAGGCTGCCGGCCGGCTGCGGGTGTGGGGGGCTGCGCTCACCCTCATCCTGCTCGTCGCGGGGCTCTACATCGCGGCCGGCTTCGTCAACCGATACCTGAACCGGAACCGGGTCTAGAGATCTCAAGGAGCAACCGATGGCCAAGCGGTTTGACCTCAAGGACGTCAACATCTTCTACGGCGCTTTTCACGCCGTCGCCGACGTCACCATGGCCATCCCGCCGCGGGCGGTGACGGCGTTCATCGGCCCGTCGGGCTGTGGCAAGTCGACGGTGCTGCGGGCACTCAACCGGATGCACGAGGTGATCCCGGGCGGCTCGGTCAACGGGTCGGTGCTGCTCGACGGAGAGGACATCTATGGGTCCGGGGTTGACCCGGTGAGTGTCCGAAAGACCATCGGGATGGTCTTCCAGCGCCCGAACCCGTTCCCCACCATGTCGATCCGGGACAATGTGATCGCCGGCCTCAAGCTGCAGGGTGTTCGCAGCCGCAAGGTCCTCGACGAGACCGCCGAGCGTTCGCTGCGAGGCGCCAATCTGTGGAACGAGGTCAAGGACCGCCTCGACAAGCCGGGCGGGGGATTGTCGGGTGGTCAGCAACAGCGGCTCTGCATCGCCCGGGCGATCGCGGTGCAGCCCGACGTGCTGCTGATGGATGAACCGTGCTCGGCGCTGGACCCGATCTCGACGCTGGCCATCGAGGATCTGATCGCCGAGCTCAAACAGGATTTCACCATCGTGATCGTCACCCATAACATGCAGCAGGCCGCCCGCGTCAGCGATCAGACCGCCTTCTTCAATCTCGAGGCGACCGGGAAGCCCGGCAAGCTGGTGGAGATCGACGACACCGGCAAGATCTTCTCCAACCCCAGTCAGAAGGCGACCGAGGACTACATATCCGGGCGGTTCGGCTAGCGGCCGTCAGTAGGTCGCGATCTCCTCTTCCTCGGGCAGGCAGCCGGTGACCTGGAAGATGACCCGGCGGGAGATCTCCACCGCATGGTCGGCGAAACGCTCGTAAAACCTTCCCAGCAGGGTCACGTCCACGGCTGCGGCGACCCCGTGCTTCCACTCCCGGTCCATCAGCACCGTGAAGATGTGACGGTGCAGGTCGTCCATCGCGTCGTCTTCCTCACGGATCAGCCGCGCCTTCTCCGGATCACGCGACAGCAAGACCTCTCGGGCGCTGTTGCCCAAATCGACGGCAACCCTGCCCATCTCGGCGAAGTAGCCGTTGACCTCCTCGGGAAGGGCATGCTGAGGGTGGCGCCGCCGGGCGATTTTGGCGACGTGCAGGGCCAGGGCTCCCATCCGTTCGACGTCGGCGACGATCTGAATCGAGCTGACGATCGCCCGCAGATCACCGGCGACCGGTGCCTGCAGGGCCAGCAGCACGAAGGCGGCCTCTTCAGCGCGCGCGCTGGCGGCCACCAGATGCTCGTGGTCGCCGATGACCTGCTCGGCGAGAACCAGGTCCGCCTGCAGCAGCGACTGGGTGGAGCGTTCCATCGCGACCCCGGCCATCCGGCACATCTCCGCCAGCTGGTTGATCAGGGCGTCGAGTTGCTCGTGGTAGGCGGTACGCACGTATCAAGACTACGGCGAATCCGCGCCGAAGGCCTCAGGTGGAGTTTGAACGGCCGGTGAACGTCGGCTACTCGCAGGTTACGTCGGCACCGTTGGTGACGGTCAGGTCGGTGGGCAGCTTGGTCGGTTTGCTGCTGCCGGAGAGGCTGGCGTACATGTTCAGCGTGGTACCGCTTGCCTCGGGGTACTGGACGGAGGCGAATTCCGGGCCCAGCACGACCTGGACGGTCTCACCGAGGCCGCTGATCCGTTCGATGCGGGAACCGGGCAGGGTGGCGGCAACCGTCGCGGCGGCCTGCTCGTTGCCGATCGAGTAATAGACGGTCGTGGTCGGAACCCACGACCATTCCGCGTAGTAGTCGGGGGTCAGCGCGCTGAACCCGTACAACTCGAACTGTTCGGTGGCGGAGTCGACCGAACCGTTGCCGCCGAGGGCCTCAGCCACTTGAACCGTCACATCGCGCGGGTCGGCAGCGACGGCGTGGATCTCCTCGATGCTGCGGGTGGCCAGTGTGGCCGCCGTTCCGGCCCCGTACCCGATGTCGGATTCGCTGTCCGAAGCCGACCATGCCTGCGTGGTGGGGGCGGCGCTGGTGGTCGCGCTGACCGGGCTGAGGGTCTCGTTGTTGTCGTTCTCACCGGGAAGCGGGGTGTCGTCGATGATGGCGTCGAAGAGCGCCCGCACATCGGCGGTGCGCGGAATCTCGTTGCCCTCCTCATCGGTCTCGCCGGTGGTGGGGACGGTGACGAAACTGATCCGGCCGGCGTTCATACCCTGCAGTGACTGGCCCAGCCCGACCAGATCCCGGGTGCGGACGTTGTCGACATAGGAGTCCGCGATGAACACGTTCACCACAACGTCGAGCCGGTTCAGGTCGAACAGGGTGTCGGTGGAGATGATCGACCGCAGCAGCGAGGACAGGAAAAGCTGCTGGCGCTTGATCCGGCCGTAGTCGCTGTTGTCCCCGGTGGTGACCGACCTGGCCCGCACGTAGTTGAGGGCGGTGTGACCGTCGAGGGTCTGACGGCCCGCGGTGGCCAGCACCGTCCCGAGCACCGCGTCCTCCAACGGAGTGGTGCTGCACACCTCGACCCCGCCGAGAGCGTCGACCATCTTGGAGAAGCCGACGAAATCCACCGCCATGAAGCGGTTGATGGCCAGCCCGGAGATCTTCTGGATCACCTTGACCAGGCACTTCGGCCCGCCGAGGGCATACGCCGAGTTCAGTTTCGTCGTCGTGTAGCGCTCGTTGTCGCTCCACTCGTCGCCGACCGGGTCATAGACCGGTCCGTACTTGCCGGTCTCAGGGTCCCAGGCCTGGCATTTCATCGGCGTGATGGCCAGATCGCGGGGGAAGGACACCGCAACCACCCGCTCGCGGCTCGCGGGGATGTTGACCAGCATGATGGTGTCCGGTCGGGCGCCCTCCACCATGGTGGTGTCCCCGGCACCGATTTCCGAGTTCTCCCCGATGCGGCTGTCCACACCGATGACGAGGAAGTTTTCATCGCCGGTCTGGGCGTTGGGGTCGCGGATATCGCTGGAGTCGGGGTCGAGCGCCGCGATGGTGTTGAACAGCTTGTTCTTGGCCGACTGCCACTGCCAGGCCGAACCGGTGAGGGCCAGCGCCGAGACCGCGATCAGCGCCGCGGTGGTCCTGGCGGCCAGCAGCGCGGGCCGCCGACGGCCGCCGGAACCCCGTTCACGAGGATCCCGAAGGGCCTTCCGGGGTTTGCCCGCGGCCGGATCGACCGCGGCGGGACGGCGACCGTCATGTGCCAGTGCGCCGAGGTCGGGGATCTCGGTCGTTCGCGGGGAAACCGGGATGGGGGTGGTGGCCTCGGTGGCCTCGGTGGCCTCGGTGGTGGCCTCGGTGTCGCGGACTCCCCGCCGCCGGTTGGGGATTTCGCCCTGAACGCCGGTGACTCTGGCTATCAGCTCCGCGGCCGGTATGCCCGCGCCCTGTCTACCGGCCGCCCGTCGCCCGCGTCGGGAGGTCGGGGGGCGGCCGTGGCCGGGAGTGGCGCTTTCGCCGTCACTCATGGTCCAGCCAGCCTCCGGGTCGTGATTTGCCGGCCGCGACACGGCCTGCTCTTTTCATGCACCCGGCACAGGCGCGGGGCGCACGCGGAAAATCCGATAATACCGGCCTGAGCTGAGAACATGCCAGCCGAGGCCGTCTGGTTCAGCCGCCGGAGGCCTCCTCGGCGCCCACGGTCACCGCGCACTCGTCGGGGTCGTCGAGCCACCCCTCCGGCAAGCTGACCGTCGCGGCGCCGCCCTGGCGTCCGCGTGGCCCGTGACTGACGGCCGGAAACGGCACCGACGGGTCCAGCAGGCCCAGCAGGTCGTCGAGCTCGGCCAGGGTGGTGACCTGCGCCAGGCCCCGCCGCAGATCCGAGCCCGCCGGGAACCCGTGCAGGTACCAGGCGATGTGCTTGCGGAGGTCCCGCATGCCCTTGTCGGCGCCGAGATGTCGGGTGAGCAGAACGGCGTGCCGGCGGATGATTCCGGCCACCTCGCCGAGTGCCGGCGCAGTCGGCAGCGAACGCCCCGCGAACGCCGCGGACAACTCGGCGAACAGCCAGGGCCGGCCCAGGCAGCCGCGGCCGATCACCACGCCGTCGCAGCCGGTGGCAGCCATCATCGCGCACGCGTCTGCTGCCTCGAAGATATCGCCGTTACCCAGCACCGGGATCGATGTGACCACCTCCTTGAGCCGTCCGATCTGATCCCAGTCGGCGGTACCGGAGTAGCGCTGCGCGGCGGTGCGGGCGTGCAGGGCCACCGCGGCCGCACCTTCCTGCTCGGCGATCCGCCCGGCGTCGAGGTGGGTGTGGTGGTCGTCGTCGATGCCTATCCGAAACTTCACGGTCACCGGGATCGGGGTGCCCTCGGTGGCCTGCACCGCCGCGGCGACGATGCGGCCGAACAGCCTGCGTTTGTAGGGCAGGGCCGCACCACCGCCGCGGCGGGTCACCTTGGGCACGGGGCAGCCGAAGTTCATGTCGATGTGGTCGGCCAGATTCTCTTCGACGATCATCCTTGCTGCCCGGTAGGTGTGCTCCGGGTCGACGGTGTACAGCTGCAGCGAGCGGGGTGACTCGTCGGGGCCGAACGTCGTCATGTGCATGGTCACCGGGTGGCGTTCGACCAGAGCCCGGGCGGTGACCATCTCGCACACGTAGAGGCCGCTGACCGTTCCGGCGCGGGCCTCCTCGAGCTCGCGGCACAGGGTGCGGAAGGCGACATTGGTGACACCGGCCATGGGCGCCAAGACAACCGGGCTGCGGAGGGTCAGTGACCCGATCCGCAGCCCGGCGTGCACGGCGTTGGGAGTGCCGGTCAGGGCGCTGCTCCGGCCAGCTGGGCCGCCTTGGCTGCCCGCTTCTCGGCCAGCCGGGCGTCACGCTCGAGCTTGCGGGCCTTGGACTCCTCGAACTTGTCGCAGGCGTCCTCGAGTTCCTTGATCAGCTCACCGAGGTCGTCGCGCAACTCGGCGGCCTCACCGGTGAAGTCTTCCCGCTCGAAGATCCGCCACTTCTTCAACACCGGCATCACCACGTCATCGAGGTGGATACGCGGGTCATAGACCCCGCCCATGGCGATGATCACGGCTTTGCGGCGGAACTCCGGGACGGTGAACCCGGGCATCTTGAAGTTGCGCAGCACCCGGTGCAGCGACTTCATCGCCTGGTTGGGCGCCACGTCGAAACCGGCCTCGCTGACGTCCCGGTAGAAGATCATGTGCAGGTTCTCGTCGTGGGAGATCCGGGCCAGCAGCTGCTCGGCGACCGGTTCGTGGCATGCCTTGCCGGTGTTGCGATGTGAGACGCGGGTGGCCAGCTCCTGGAAGCTGACGTACATCACCGAGTCGAACAGGCTTTCGGCGAACAGGTCGCCCTGCTGGTTCTGGCCGGGGGAGAAGCCGCGGGTCATCTGCTCGACGCGCAGTTCCTCAAGTTCGACCGGGTCGGCGTTGCGGGTGACCACCAGGTAGTCCCGGATGGAGATGCCGTGCCGGTTCTCCTCGGCGGTCCACCGGTTGACCCAGTAGCCCCACGGTCCGTCCATCGAGAAGTTCATCGCGATCTCGCGGTGGTAGGCCGGCAGGTTGTCCTCGGTCAACAGGTTCTGCACCAGGGCCGTCCGGGCCACCTCCGAGAGTTGGGCCTGTTCGGGATCCCAGTCCTGGCCTCCGAGGGCGTAGTAGTTCTTGCCGTCGGACCAGGGAATGTAGTCGTGCGGACTCCACTCCTTGAACATCGACATATGCCGGTTGATCAGCTTCTCGGCGACCGGCTCAAGCTCGTGGAGCAGCGTGAGGTCGCTCAGGTCCTCGTTGGACATGCACCCTCCAGGTATCTGTTTCGGGCAGTTGCACCAATATATCTGTGTCCGGCGGTGACATTCAAGCTGCGCGCCGGGTCGGGCATGTCGGCCGGGGCTGCGCAGGTGTGCTGGTAGCGAGTATATTTTTGAGGTATGAGGAGGTTGACAGTGGGCAGTTCACTGGTGCGTGGCGCGGTCGCCGTCGCCGGCACAGCTCTGTTTCTGGGCCAGGCCGCTCCGGCCGCGGCCATCAACGAGTACGAGGGCCTGACCTACGCTCAGGCGGCAAACCAGATCGCGCAGTCGGGCGCAACCCCGAAAATCTCCACAAAGATGGGCAGCTTTCTGCCGACCAGCCAGTGCGTCGTGACCGGGTCGCGCACGGCGAGTTCACTGAACTCGAGCGGCACGAGCAACGGCAACACAGTCCTGCTCGATCTGAACTGCAACTACATGTTCGCGCTGCCCGGCGTGCCGGGTAACTCGAGACTCAGCCCCGAGGGCAAGGAGGCCTACGAAGAGGCGCTCCAGGCGGCGCAGGAGCGGCAGGCGCAGGCGCAGGCGGAGGCGGAGGCGGCGGCACAGGCCGCCGTAGAGGGGAGCTGACCGGGCTGCCCGGATGTCCGGTCAGCGGTGACGGTGCGGGCGCTCCGCCGGAGCCACTCGGCCCCGACTCGCTGACCTGGAAGTTGTTCGGCGACTGGCGTGGCCTGCTACAGGG
>Ga0180435_10000919_pt1 | contig 31006 bp, 28 predicted proteins | sample SS_ome_3_FD_132467 | JGI IMG/M metagenome (GOLD analysis project Ga0180435, IMG submission 132467) | Hypersaline lake sediment archaeal communities from the Salton Sea, California, USA - SS_3_S_1 metaG | ecosystem: Environmental > Aquatic > Non-marine Saline and Alkaline > Hypersaline >... | reverse complement strand
TTTCCCTCTCGGCTGCCGTTTCACCGCTGGCCCGGGTCATGACGCGCATGGCCTCGGCCTGCTCGCCGCGCATGATCAGCCAGCGGGGGCTCTCGGGCACCGTGAACAGGGCCGCGAAATAGAGAATGGCCGGCAGGGCCTCGACGCCCAGCATCCAGCGCCAGGTCCAGACGTCCAGACCCAGCGCCTGGACCCAGGCGAAGTCGGCTTGCCCCAGGCGGAGGATGAGGTAATTGCTGAAGAACGCGACCGAGATACCGATCACGATGTTCAGCTGGTTGAAAGACACCATGCGCCCGCGGATTTCCGGTGGTGAAATTTCCGCGATGTACATCGGCGCGATGATCAGCGCGGCGCCCACGCCCAGTCCACCCAGCATCCTGGCGGCCACCAGCGTGATGTAGTCCGGCGCCAGAGCCGAGGCCACCGCGGATGCGGAGAACAGCACCGCCGCCCACTTCAGAACGGCGCGCCGGCCGAAGCGGTCGCTGAGCGGGCCGGATACCATCATGGCCAGCGTGGCCGTCAGGGTCAGCGACGCCACGGCCCAGCCGAGTTCGATGTTGCTCAGCCCGAACTCCGGCTCAATGAACGTCACGACGCCGGAAATGACCGACGCATCGAAGCCCATCAGGAAACCGCCGAGGGCGACGATCAGCGCCACGCGGACGATGTAGCGAGTGTTCGATTCCATGCCTGTGCCCCTACCTCTTGTTGTTATTCGATCAGTGTGAAGGTGGCCCGCAGATCCGCGTTGGAGTCGCCACCGACCCACACGTGGAAGCTGCCGGCTTCCGTCGTCAGGCGCATGTCCCTGCCGTAGAAGGCCAGGTCAGACGCCGCCAACCCGAAGCTGACCTCGCGCCGTTCGCCCGGGCGCAGACGGACCCTCTCGAATGCTTTCAATTCACGGACGGGCCGGGTCACGTTGGCTACGGGGTCACGGACGTAGAGCTGGACGACTTCCTCCGCTTCGACCTCGCCCACGTTCTGCACCGTCGCCGTCACGGTGATGCTCTCGCCCATCGGAACGCGTTCGTCGCTCAGGCGGATGTCGCTGTATTCGAACTCCGTGTAGGACAGGCCGAATCCGAAGGGATACAGCGGCGTGTACCCCGCATCCAGGTGCGAGGAGACGAATCCCGAGGAAGTCTGGGGCATCCTGACCGGGATGTCGTCGATATGGCGGAACGTTTCCGGCGTCGCGGGCTTGCCGGTGTTCTTGTGGGCGTAGTAGATGGGCACCTGCCCGACCATGCGCGGGAAGGTAACCGGCAGTTTTCCGGAGGGCGCTTCCACGCCGAACAGGACATTCGTGATCGCGGGGCCCGCCATGGTGCCAGGATGCCAGGCGAACAGCAGCGCGTCTGTCGCGTCGGCGGTTTCGCCGAGGGTCAGCGGCCGCCCGGCCATGATCACGGTGATCACCGGTTTGCCGGTCTCACCCAACCTCCGCAGCAGATCCAGTTGCGCGCCCGGCAACCCGATGTCGGCCCTCGAGTGCGCTTCGCCGGAGAGGATGGACTCCTCGCCCACGAAAACCAGCACGGCATCGGACTCCGTCGCCGCCGAGACCGCCTTTTCGAATTCGGCCGTGTCGCGGCTGCGGGTCGTTTCCAGCCCGCGCACGTGCCGGATGGAAACGGATTCGCCCAGGAACTCGCGCAGGGCTTTCAGCGGCGTCTGGCTGATGGTCTCGTCGCCGTCGAAAATCCAGGTGCCCAGCTGTTCGTAGCCGTCGTCCGCCAGGGGGCCGATCACGGCCAGCGACGTGAGCTTTTCGCGATCCAGCGGCAGGACCCGGTCGTCGTTCTTGAGCAACACGATACTCTGCTCGGCCAGTTCACGGGCGACCGCCAGGTGGTCGGGGTTCGACATGGCGGGAAAAGATCCGGGGTCCGTATAGGGGTTCTCGAACAGCCCCATTTCCAGCTTGGTTCGCAGAATCGGCGCGACCATCTCGTCGATCAGCTCGAGATCGACCTCGCCGGCCTGCAACAGGCCCGGCAGGTGGTCGGCATAGGTGCTGGTGGCCATTTCCATGTTGACCCCGGCGGTAACCGCCGCGTGGGCGGACTCCCGGTCGTTGGCGGTGAGGCCATGGATGCTCAGCTGTTCGATCGACGCCCAGTCGCTGACCACGAAACCTTCGAAGCCCCACTCCTCGCGCAGGATCTGCCGGAACAGGAACGCGTTGGCGCTGGCCGGCACGCCGTCGAGGTCGCTGAACGACGCCATGATGGTGGCGACGCCGGCGTCGACCGAGGCCTTGAACGGCGGCAGGTACACGTTGCGGAGTTCGTTCTCCGGGATATTCGTGGTGTTGTAGTCGCGCCCGCTCTCGCTCGCGCCGTAACCCGCGAAGTGCTTCGCGCAGGCGGCGATGGATCCGTGGTCGCTCAGGTGCTCGCCCTGGAAGCCCTCGATCATCGCGACGCCAAACACGCTGTGAAGAAGTGGGTCCTCGCCGAAGCTCTCCGCGATTCGCCCCCAACGCGGATCCCGGGTGACGTCGATCATCGGCGCGAAGCTCCAGTTGACGCCCGCGGAAGCGGCCTCCAGCGCGGCGACGCGCGCGCCACGGCGGACGAGATCGGGGTTCCAGGTCGCCGCCTGGCCCAGCGGGATCGGCAGGACGGTCTTGAATCCATGGATCACGTCCCGGCCCATCAGCAACGGGATGCCGTTGGGGCTCTCCTCCACGGCCAGCCGCTGCAGCCGGTTGACGGTGTCGACGTCCACTTCGTTGAGGATCGAGCCGATCCGGCCGGCCTTGACGGCCTCTGCCAGTTCGTCGGGAATGGAGCCTCCGGCGCCGTTCACCTGCGTCATCTGGCCGATCTTCTCGGCCATGGTCATGCGGCCGAGCAACTCGCGCACACGTTCGTCGACGCGATCGGGCTCACCGGCCATCAGCGAACCTGCGCCGAGGAACATGGCGGCTGCGAGAGCGACGAGGGTTCCGTGGAGACGAAGGGTGCACATCAGCAAGTCGACACGATGGAAGTGCACGATAAGGGATCGGGTTCACAGCTGCCGCGGTCGTTCATCAACCGCGACGTGGTCGCCAGTGAAACCCAAGCCAGCTCAGACACTTTGTAAACAGTCGCCATCGACAATCTCACCCCGGAAATGTAAGCGATTACATCTTCACAGATACGCAGGCAGATATCAAACCTCGGATTCCGGTCAGTCGCCTGTTCCGATGCTTTTCACGGTTTCGGACAGTGCCGCGTTCAGTTCCGCGGGGGCTTCCTGCATCAGGAAATGCCCGTAGCCTTCGAGGATGACGGCGTCGAAATCCGCATATTGGCGATTGCCGCTCACATTGGTCGGCCACTTGTCGGCGTTGATTACCCGGACGGGAACGCCTGCCGCCCGGAGCGCCGCGGCCAGGTCGTAAGCGGCGTAGTCACGGATGAGGGCGGTGCCGATATCCGCGGGACCGCTGCACATGTCCAGGGTGACCTCGCTGACCATTTCTTTAGGCGCATCGTCACCGAACATCGAGCGGACGAAGCCATCGCAGGTCGCCCCGAAGTCGGCTTCGAACCCGGCCAGCAGCCCTGCCACTTCCTCCGGGTCCAGTTCCTCGTCGGCGTCGTGCAGGGTATCGACGCCCATCACGCCGATGACGGTTCCCGGAAGCAGCCGCGCCACTTCGAGCGCGACCCGGCCACCCATCGAGTGACCGACCACCACCACCTTCTCCAGTTCCAGTTCCGAAACCAAGGCGGCGACGTCTGCGGCGAGCGAGGCGATGGTCCAGTCCTGTCGATTCGTCCCGGACAGGCCATGGCCGGCCAGGTCGACCGTAACCACGCCGAAGTGGCTGGACAATGCGGGCGCCTGGGCAGCCCAGTAAGTCTGGTCGCACATCCAGCCGTGCAGTAGAAGCACGTTCAAATCACCACGGCTGTAGACCGTGGCGGCGATCTCGACGCCATCCGGCGCCGCCACCGTGATCGGCCCGATAGTCTTCGAGGGCGTATCGAGGGTTTGTCGTTCTGTCGGGCCAGTCGGCTCGGAGCAGGCAACGATCGACACGAAAAGCAGGCACGCCAGTACGATTCGGTACATCATGATTCAGCTCTCAAAATCGGGGAGTCCTTCTATCGTAACCTTTCCGACAATCAATCTGTCCGGTATCCCATCCGGAAAAGCTGGAAGGACACTTCCTTCTTGCCCTTCGCGCCGCCTGGCCTCATCCCCAGGTCGCCCGGATAATCCATTTCCTTGTGAACCGGGCCAAGCAGCACGACATCGCAGCCCAGGCCCGCCGCTGTCTTCCTTACGCGCTGCTCGACCGCTTCCGACGTTCCCTCGCCGGATACTGCCACCGGTTTGTCGGTCGTCTGTCGGAACGGACCGATCTGCCGCTCGAGCGTTTCAGCGTCGTAATCCAGAGCATCGAGGTCGACCACCAGGACCTCTTCCGCTCGAATCCGCGCTCCGCAGCGCGCGACTTCGTGCGCCGGCACGTACCAGCGTTCCAAGTTCACGATCTGCTTGTCTTCCGGAGCGGGTTGAGCGCTGCCCGTACAGGCGGTGAACACCGGCAGCAATAAAACAGACCCGATCGCGGCAATGATCCACGAATACGCGCGGCTGGATTGCATTTCAACTGTGGTTTTCTTCATCTGTCCAATATAGTCGAACGGCAAAATCCCGCAAACGAGCTGCCTCGAACCACGCGCCGCATTTCAAAGCGGCGTCCGCCCATCGTGGGGCAAGTAACCCGAATACTTCAGGCCGGAACCGATCACCTCCTGCTCCAGGACCCGGGCCTCTTCAACCCGGCCCAGTCGATACAGCAACCGGGCCTGCAGCGCCTGGCTGCTCAGGCTGTCCTGCTGGGCGTCCGCGAGCATGCCCATTGCCCGCGACCAGGCCCGGCGTGCGGAGTCGGGATCGCCGAGTGACTGCTCGACCGTGCCGATGAGGTCCCAGGCCAGCGCCAACCTGAAACTGCCCGTAATTCCGCCAGCCGCGTCAGCCGACCATTTCGAGACCATGCCGGTCGCAATGTCCTTGTGCCGGCTCGCCCCTGCAAGGTCTCCCTTCAGCGCCAGGCTGTGGGCCAGTGACGCCTGCCCCTGCGCCAGCCGAACGCCGAACGTAACGTTACTGGGGTCTTCCTCGACCAGGGACTGCAGGATTTCGATGGCCACAGTGAAATTCCCGCTGCCGCCCGGTGCGTCGCCCAGGGCGACGAGGCTGTTGCCCAGGCCGATGTGTGCTCTGGCCAGGCCTTCCTGCCAAAGCGCGTTGCTGGGGTCGCCCGAGAGCAGCTCCAGGTAAAGATCGCGGGCCTCCTCGAACTGCCCGGCGCTGACCTCGTACTCTCCAATCAGCAAGGCGCTCGACGCCAGCAGCAGCTTGATGTCACACAGCGCGGCGGTGACGAATGCGTCCTCCTCCTGCCTGTTCAGTTCCGACAGGTAGCCTTCTGCTTCGCTGAAAGCGCTCAGCGAGAGTTCGAGTTCCCGCCGCACCCGGAGCGTGCTGCCCAGCCAGGAGAGCGCATTGGCCAACTCCAGCACGTAGTCCCCGTTCCCGGGGTGGTCCGCGACGAGTTCCCTTTGATTGGCAATCGCGGACCGGATGTACCCCAAGGCCTGCTCATCGTCTCCGAGCTCAAGGTACAAGGCTGCCAGGTTCTGGTCGGAATAGGTCAGCTCCATGCGGTAGTCGGCATCGCCCGGCCAACGCCGGTTCAGCTCGAGGCTCACGTCCCGGTAGCGCTCCATGTTTTCCAGCGCCTGCTCGAATTGCGCGCGCTCCCAATGCACGTAACCGACCCAGAACTCCGATTGGCCCGACTCGAACAGGTACTCCGGCGACCCGGGAACGTCGGCAGTTAGCCCGGAGATCAGTCGCCTCGAGTCTTCGAATGCCTCGATGGCCTCGTCGAGCTTCCCCTGGCCTACGCGGACTTCGCCGATTTGCCTCAAGGCCATGGCGCGGGACAGGCGTTCCTCCTCCGAGCCCAGCGAGCCCAGCTGCTTGAAGTAGTTCATCGCCTGTTGGCCGACGGAGTCCAGGATGTTCAGGCGCCCGATCGGCTCGAGCTGGTCGCGCAGGTCGACCAGCATGAATTCGATCAGGTCCTCCGCCTGGCTCCGGCGCAGTTCGGCTTCCTGCTGGGCCCGGTTCGCGTTCCAGGCCAGCACCGCCATGACACCAGCCAACAGAAACCCGGCCGTCCCGAAGGCGCCGAACACGCGCATACGGCGTTGCTGGTCCCGCTGGCGAAGTCGGTCCATGCCGACACCCAGCATGCCGGCGATCAGCTTGTAGCGGGCGCCCGTTTTGCCGTCCGCATGTTCGCGCGGGTCGGCGGCCAGCGGCTCGGGGCGCGGCTCGCCCTCGGTAGCCGTCAACAGGGCGGGCGGGAACCCGCACTCGTCGCTCGCGGGATCGGGGCTGCCCTCGACCAGCAGGCAGAGGACCGGGCGGGTCGGGAAACGGCTTCTGAAAAGCCGGATCTCCTCGTTCACCCATTTCGACGCAGCCGCCTTAGGCGAGCAGACGACGACGAGCCGTTCCGAACGGTCCAGCGCATCGACGATGGAATCCGAGAGGTTACTGCTGCTGGCCAGCTCGGTCTGGTCGCGGAATACGGGGAACAGGCGCCCGGGCAATTCCGGCTGCCCGCGCCGCAGGGCCCGCGGCACGCGGAACCGCTCCAGTTCCTTCTGCAACCACTGCGCCCATTCCTGGTCGGAATGGGCGTAGCTGATGAACGCCTGGTACCGGGACCTGCCGGCAGCCACTACAGGCGGCCCTAGTTCTCGCCGCCTGCGCCGCGGTTGCGAAGCCCGGGGTCGATGAAATCGTTGCCCTCGTCATCGCTGGTAATCCAGATCAGGTACTCGTAAAAACCTGTGGCCGTGCCGGTGTACTTGAGGCTGCCCTGGAAAGCGTTATCCAGGTCCACCGCCTTGAAACCCACCGGCAGGTTACTGGCCCAGTTGGCAAACACCGTGCTGAAATTGCCTTGCCTCAGGGACGCCATGTCATCTTTCTTGGCTTGCGGTGTCTGCACCGGTTTGCCGGCGCCCCCGGTCTCGGTGGCCGCGTAGACCTTGACCCCGGCGAACATCCAGTTGACCGGCGGCGTGAACACCACGGTGTCACCGGATTGCAGATCGAGGAACAGCTCGTAGTCGCCCTTGTTGCTGCCCTTGTCGTTCTTGGGTTCAAAGCTCAGTTCGTGTGTGACTCCGGTCATCGTTTTTCCTTGCTTGTTGAAACTCACTCAAGCATAGCAGGCACCAGCCTTTCGACAAGCTGAAGAAATCTCGACGGCCAGGCGGCATTGCTTTTGGTCGTGACGGGGGAAACCGGGTGAGAATGGTGGGCCCTGTAGGACTTGAACCTACGACCAATCGATTATGAGTCGACTGCTCTAACCAGCTGAGCTAAGGGCCCATCGAAAGACCTGCCGCGGCGAACCGGTTGCCGGGGCCGCGGGATGGCAAACGGGATTATACCGGTAGTGCACGATAGCGTGTATCGTACCGGAGGCCTGCAGAATGTTTACCTTCCATCCGATTCCTTTTGCTTCCGATGCAGCTCGTACTCGTCATAAAAGGTGTCGACCTGCTCGATGCAGTCGTTGTACATCGCCAGGTTGGCGGAATCCGTCGCGCATTCGTTCTCGGCGCCCACGCGGTTGGGTGCGAAGGTCAGCGAACTGCAACCACAGAGGCTCAGAACAATCGATACGATCACGAGCGCAAATTTTGAATGCATTTGGCTGGAAAACTCCGGGTGGTTCGGCATCGGCATCATCCTAGCGAATGTCTCCTTTACCTGGAAGCACCATAGAGGCCTTCTCGGTGTAGCCTGCACCTGACTCAGCGGGGTGCCGCTTGCGTGAAAATCGCCGATACTAGGCCCGTGTAATCCCGCCAAGGTGGGCGGCCAGACCGCCCCTGATTCTCCGGAGCGAAGCAATGACCATCCAACTCAATGACCCTTCTTTGCTGCGCACCCGCGCCTACATCGACGGTGATTGGTGCGACAGCGACGGCACCACGACGTTTGCCGTGACCAACCCCGCCAACGGCGACGAAATCGCGCGGGTCGCTGACTGCGGCGCCGCGGAGACCCGCCGCGCCATCGAGGCGGCCGCCCGCGCGATGAAAGACTGGCGGGCCCGCACCGCGAAGGAGCGCTCGGTGGTGCTGCGGCGCTGGTACGAGTTGATCATGGAGAACCAGGAAGACCTGGCCATTCTGATGACGCTGGAACAGGGCAAGGCTATCGCCGAGTCGCGGGCCGAGGTAGCTTACGGTGCCAGCTTCATCGAGTGGTTTTCCGAGGAAGCCAAGCGGGTGTACGGCGACATTATCCCACCGCCGCAGAGCGACCGCCGCGTGGTGGTGATCAAGCAGCCCGTCGGCGTGGCCGCGGCGATAACGCCGTGGAACTTCCCCAACGCGATGATCACCCGCAAGGCCGGCCCAGCCCTGGCGGTGGGCTGCTCGATCGTGATCAAGCCGGCCTCGGCCACGCCGCTGTCGGCCCTGGCGCTGGCGGAGTTGGCCGACCGGGCCGGGGTGCCGGCCGGGGTGCTGAACGTGATCACAGGAAAGGATACGCGGGCGATCGGCGGCGAGATCACCTCCAACCCGATCGTGCGCAAGCTCTCCTTCACCGGTTCCACCGAGATCGGCAAGGAACTGACCCGCCAGTGCGCCGGCACCCTGAAGCGCACCTCGATGGAGCTGGGCGGCAACGCCCCGGTGATCGTGTTCAACGACGCCGACCTCGACGCCGCCGTGGCCGGCGCGGCCGCCTCGAAGTACCGCAACTCGGGCCAGACCTGTATCTGCGCCAACCGCCTGCTGGTACAGGACGGTGTTTACGACGCATTCGTCGAGAAGCTGACAGAACTGGTCGGCTCCTACCGTCTGGGCAACGGCCTGGACGAGGCGACGACGCATGGACCGCTGGTCAGCGAGACCGCCGTCGAGGACGTGGATGCCTTCGTCCGGGACGCCCTGGAGAAAGGCGCCAGGGCACCGATCGGCGGCCGGCGTTCCGAGCTGGGTTCGTGCTACTACGAACCGACCGTGCTGACCGACGTGACGGAAGACATGCGGGTGTTCAACGAGGAGATCTTCGGCCCGGTGGCGCCGGTATTCCGCTTCCGCACCGAGGAGGAGGCCATCGCGATGGCCAACGACACGCCCTACGGACTGGCCTCCTACTTCTACACCCGCGACCTCGGCCGCGCCTGGCGCGTGGCGGAGGCCATCGAGTACGGGCTGGTCGGTGTCAACGAGGTCGCGATCACATCCGACGTGATCCCCTTCGGTGGCGTCAAGGAATCCGGCCAGGGCCGCGAAGGCTCGAAGTACGGTATCGACGACTACGTCGAGATCAAGTACATCTGCATGGGCGGCATCGACCGCTAAGGGGCGCGAGGCGAACAGCATGACCCACCTGCTCTACCCGACGACCAACCTGGCCGTGATCGAACAGCTCTCGATCGTACGCGGCGAGGGTGTGTATGTGTACGACAACCGGGGCCGGCGCTACCTCGAGGGCATGGCCGGCCTGTGGTGCACGGCGCTCGGCTACGGCAATCGCGAACTGATCGAGACCCTGCGCGAGCAGATGGAGACGATCTCCTTCACGCACCTGTTCGGCGGCAAGACCCACCCCGTGGCGGTCGAACTGGCCGATCGGCTGGCCACCATGGTGCCGGTAAAGGATGCGCGGCTGTTCTTCGGCAATTCCGGCAGCGACGCCAACGACACCCACATGAAACTGCTGCGCTACTACGCCGATATCAGCGGCCGGCCCGAGCGGCACAAAATCATCACCCGCGAGCGCGCCTACCACGGGGTGACACTGGCGGCGGGTTCTCTGACCAGCCTGCCGGCCAACGCCGCGCATTTCCAGCCGCCGCTGGAGGCGCTGGGCATCCTGCGCACCGACGCGCCGCACTACTACCGGGGCGCCCTGCCGGGTGAGAGCGAGGCCGAATTCGTCGACCGCATCACCGACAACCTGGAGCAGCTGATCCTGGACGAGGTCCCGGACACCATCGCCGCCTTCCTGGCCGAACCGGTCACCGGCGCGAGCGGCGTGATCGTGCCGCCCGCGGGCTACTACGAAAAGGTCCACGCTATCCTGGATAAGTACGGCATTCTGTTCATCGCCGACGAGGTGATCACCGGCTTCGGCCGCACCGGCAACGATTTCGGTTGCACCACCATGGACATCCGGCCGGACATGATGACCCTGGCCAAGCAACTGTCCTCGGCCTACTTCCCGATCAGCGCGGCGGTGCTGCCCGGCTGGATGCACGAGGCCATGGTCGAACCCAGCGCGAAGGTCGGCGCCTTCGGCCACGGCTACACCTACTCCGGCCACCCGGTGGGCTGCGCGGCCGCGCTGAAAACGCTGGAAATTTTCGAACGCGACCGCGTGTTCGAACACGCCGCCGCCGTGGGCGCCTATTTACAGGAGCGGTTGCAGCGCTTCACCGACCATCCGCTGGTCGGCGAAGTGCGCGGCGTGGGCCTGATCGCCGGCATCGAGCTGGTGTCGGACAAGGCCAGCAAGCGCCCCTTCGAGGGCGGCGCTGTCGGCGCGACCGCGCAGAAGGCCTGCCAGGACGCCGGCCTGATCGTAAGAGCGCTCGGCAACACCATCGCCGTCTGCCCGCCGCTGATCATCACGCAGGCGCATATCGACGAGATGGTCGATGGCCTGCAGAAAGGCCTGGATGCGACGCTGGAGTTCGTGCGAAAAGAAAAGCTGTGACTCGATTACCGTAGGAGGGGCGTAAGCCGCGAAAAAAGGGGTCGGATACATTTTATGCCCACATAAAATGTATCCGACCCCTTTTTCCGCGCCTCCTACAACGAAGAACGCTCAGTCGAGGTCGAGGAAGGAGCGGAGTTGCTCGGAGCGGGTCGGGTGGCGCAGCTTGCGCAGGGCCTTGGCCTCGATCTGGCGGATGCGCTCGCGGGTCACGTCGAACTGCTTGCCCACCTCTTCCAGCGTGTGGTCGGTGTTCATGTCGATGCCGAAGCGCATGCGCAGCACCTTGGCCTCGCGGGGCGTCAGGCCGGCCAGCACGCCCTGCACGGTGCCGGTCAGGCCAGAACCGGTGGCGGAATCGATCGGCGAGGAGATGTTCGCGTCCTCGATGAAATCGCCCAGGTGCGAATCCTCGTCGTCGCCGATGGGCGTCTCCATCGAGATCGGCTCCTTGGCGATCTTAAGTACCTTGCGCACCTTCTCTTCGGGCATTTCCATGCGCTCGGCCAGCTCTTCCGGCATGGGCTCGCGGCCCATTTCCTGCAGCATCTGGCGGGAAATGCGGTTCAGCTTGTTGATCGTCTCGATCATGTGCACCGGGATGCGGATGGTGCGGGCCTGGTCGGCGATCGAGCGGGTAATGGCCTGCCGGATCCACCACGTCGCGTAGGTCGAGAACTTGTAGCCGCGGCGGTATTCGAACTTGTCCACGGCTTTCATCAGGCCGATGTTGCCCTCCTGGATCAGGTCCAGGAATTGCAGGCCGCGGTTGGTGTACTTCTTGGCGATCGAAATCACCAGGCGCAGGTTGGCCTCGACCATTTCCTTCTTGGCGCGGCGGGCCTTGGCCTCGCCGATCGACATCGTGCGGTTGATGTCCTTCAGGTCGGCAATGGTCACGCGAGCCTCTTTCTCGAGGCGCGCCAACTTCTCCTGCACCGCGCGAATCTCATCGGCATACTCGGCCAGCGCCGGCACCCACTTCTGCTTGCCCTTCAGGATCGGGGTCAGCCACTCGGGGTTGGCCTCGTTTTCCGTAAACGACTTGAGGAACACCGATTTCGGCATCTTGGCCTGGATCACGGCCATCTGCAGGATCATGCGCTCCAGGTCGCGGGTCTGGGAGACGACGTAACGCAGGCGGTCGACCAGGTGATCCACCATCTTCGCCGGGTACTTGATGCGCAGGAAGATGTGGGCCATCTGCTCCTGCAGCTTGGCGGCTTCGGCGTGGCCGGGGCCATGCTTGTCATTGATCTCGATGAACTTTTTGTAGAGCTTGGCCAGTTCCTCGAAACGCGCTTCAACCATGTCGGGATCGGGACCGGTGGGACCGGTATCCTCTTCTTCTTCGTCCTCGTCGTCGTCCTCGTCGTCCGCGTCGTCCTGGTCCTTGGCCTCCTTGTCGTCCTTGGCCGCCGGCTTGGCCTTGGCAGGCTTCTGCGGCTTGGTGATCTCCTGCCGCGCCAGCTCTTCCGGGTCGATGAAGTCGACCATGAGCTCGGTTAGCCGCTGGCGACCGTCGCGGTAGTTCACGTATTCCACCAGCAGCGTCGCGTACGTGCCCGGGAAGCGAGCGAGCGCATGATGCACCTGCAGCAAGCCGTCCTCGATGCGCTTCGCGATCGCGATTTCGCCTTCCCGCGTGAGCAGTTCGACCGTGCCCATCTCGCGCATGTACATGCGGACGGGGTCGGTCGTACGGCCGATCTCGGTCTCCACTGCCGCAAGCGCCGCGGCCGCTTCCTCGGCGGCGGTGTCGTCCTCGGTGTCGGTGGTGGCGGAATCGTTGAGCAGCAGCGTGTCGGAGTCCGGCGCCGTTTCGTGCACCGAGATCCCCATGTCGTTGATCATATTGATGATGTCTTCGATCTGCTCGGGATCGACGATGTCATCGGGCAGATGATCGTTCACCTGGGCGTAGGTCAGGAAGCCCTGTTCTTTACCCTTGGTGATGAGTTCTTTCAATTGGGATTGCTGGTTTTCGTTCATAAAATGCCTAACGCCAACTAACTATAGTTCAAGACCGTCAACCCGGCGACAAGGTTGCATTCGCCGCCCCTCAAGTCCGCTCTTCTTCGCCTTGCAGGCTCCTGATCAGCTCCTGCCGCCGCCTCTGCAGCGCCAGGAGTTCGCTCCGTTCTTCTGGCCCCAACTCGATGATCCTCGGCATCCGTGCTATGCGGGATTCCGTCCATTGCAGCTCCAGCCTGGTCACGGCATCGCGGAATTCACCCGCCAGTTGATCCTCGTCGCCCGACAGCTGCCAGGTCGCCAACTTGTCGAGGTGTGATTGGGCCGGGTGGTCGTGCCAGAGTTCCAATAGCTGAGCGGTTGTCATATTGGGGCTTTCCGCGCAGAAGTCAACCAGTTCCCGCCATATTTCAAAGCCAGCGATGTCGCAGCCTTCGAAGGCCCCCAGATCGGCCGCCGAGGCGGCCAGAGACGGGTTCTGAACCAGGTGCGCCATGGCCACGCGCATGGGTGTCCGGTTGAGCGCCGGCTTGCCGGCTACGGGCCGCGCCGCGCGCCGCGCAGGGGCGGCCTTGCCGCGTCCGTCCAGGCGGTGTTGCGCCAGTCCTTCCAGGCGTTCGAACATCATGTCCCGGAACACGCCCTCGGGCAGGGTCGAGAGCACCGGGCGCGCCAGCGCGACCAGCCGTGCGCGCCCGTCCAGCGCGCCCATGTCCACCTCGGCCGTGAAGTGCTCGAAAAAGTAATCGGACAGGGGCTGGGCCGCTTCCAGGCGCGCGCGAAAGGCATCCTCGCCCTCGTTTCGCACCATGCTGTCCGGGTCTTCGCCTTCCGGCAGGAACAGGAACCGCGCCGAGCGGCCGTCGCGCAGGCGCGGCAGCGTGTTCTCCAGCGCCCGCCAGGCGGCTTGCCTTCCGGCCCGGTCGCCGTCGAAGCAGAACACCACCTCGTCGGCAGCGCGGAACAGCAACTCGGCGTGGTCGCCCGTGGTGGCGGTGCCCAACGTCGCGACGCAGTTCCGGAAGCCGAACTGGGCCAGCGCGACCACGTCCATGTAGCCCTCGACCACGATGATCCGCTCCAACTTGGCCTGGCTGCGGCGCGCGAGGTACAGGCCGTACAGCTCGCGTCCCTTGTGGAACAGCTCGGTTTCGGGTGAATTCAGGTACTTGGGGCCGTCGTCACCCAGGGCCCGGCCGCCGAAGGCGATCACGCGGCCGCGCCGGTCATGGATCGGGAACATGATGCGGTTGCGGAACTTGTCGTACTCGCCGCTCTTGCCGCGGCTGGTCAGGCCCACCTTGCGCAGGGCCTCCAGGCGCTTTTCGTCGCCGCCCGCCTGCTTGATCAGGGTGTCCCAGCCGGACGGTGCGTAGCCGATGCCGAAATCACGCGCGATTTCGCCGGACAGGCCGCGCTGCTTCAGGTAGGCGACGGCTTCCGGGTTTTCCTTCAGTTGTTGCTGGTAGAACGTTGACGCGGCCTCCAGCACGTCGAACAGGCCGGCTGACGGCCGTGGCCGGCTGGAGGCTTCCCGGGGCACCTCTAGCCCGGCGAAGCGGGCCAGTTCTTCCACCGCGTCGACGAACTCGAGTCCCTCGTAATTCATCAGAAAGCCGATCGCGGAACCGTGCGCTCCACAACCGAAGCAGTGGTAGAACTGTTTCTGGGGGCTGACCGTGAACGAGGGGGTTTTCTCGTCGTGGAACGGGCAACGGGCCTGGAACTCGCGGCCGGCCTTCTTCAACGGGACACGGCGCTCGATGATCTCGACGATATCGACGCGACCGAGCAATTCTTCGATGAAGGAATCGGGGATCAGGCCAGCCATCCGGGCCTATCCGCTCATGCCATGAGCTGTGCCTTGACGGCCTGGCTGACGGCTTTCATGTCGGCGCGCCCCTGCACCTCGGTCCGCAGGGCGTTCATGACGGGGCCCATGTCGCGGATGCTGGAGGCGCCGAGATCGGCGATGGCGGCCCGGATCAGTTCGGCGAGTTCGTCTTCGCCGAGTTGTTCGGGCAGGTAGGTCTGGATCAGGTCGAGTTCGAACTGTTCCTGGTCGGCCAGGTCGTCGCGACCGGCCGCACGATACTGCTCAAGCGATTCGCGGCGCTGTTTGGCCATCTTGTCGAGCACGGCCAGCACCTGCGTATCGTCGAGGTCGATGCGTTCGTCGACCTCTTTCTGCTTGATCGCGGCCGTAACCAGCCTCAGGACCGCCAGTTGCTCGCGCTGCTGCGCGCGCATGGCGTTCTTGACGTCTTCCTGGATACGGGCTTTGAGGGACATGACGCCTCAGTAGAGGCGAGTGCGACGAACCGCTTCCCGGGACAGGCGACGCATGTTGCGCTTCACGGCCGCGGCGGCCTTGCGCTTGCGCTCCTGGGTCGGCTTCTCGTAGTACTCGCGGCGGCGGGTCTCGGCCAGCACACCGGCCTTCTCGCAAGACCGCTTGAAGCGGCGCAGCGCGTACTCAAAGGGCTCGTTTTCGCGAACTTTAACACTCGGCATGAAAAATCACTCTTCCTGTTTGCCCCGACACACCATGCGCCGAGACGTTGATTGATGTAGCCGCCTATTTTACCCCGACTGGCTTCGGATGTGCAAAGGGAATAAATGATCTCAGCGCGGAGCACCCGCGTAAGCCACGACGCCGCCACGGCGCGGGTCGCCGGCGCCGTCGAACGCGCCGCCGCGGCCGACCGAAACCGTGTGCACGCCGCCGAAGAACAGGTTGCGCTCCGGCCAGTGGTGGCTGGATGGAACCGCCACGTCCAACGCCGCCAGCGTACGTTCCGGAATGCCGGGCTCGGTGCTCAGCAGCTTGCCCTCCAGGTGCATGCGCGGCGCTGCCACGGCGTCTTCCGGCGTCATGCCGAAATCGACCAGGTTGACCAGCACCTGCGTGATCGCGCTGCGGATGCGGTTGGACCCCCCCGAGCCCAGCGCGTAGCGGGTGCCGTCGGGCGCCTCGGCCACCGCCGGCGCCATCATCGACGCGAGCCGCGTGCCGGCCGGCCACTGATTGAAGCCTGCCGGGTGCAGATCTTCTTCGCCCAGCATGTTGTTCAGCATCACCCCGGTGCCCGGCAACACGTAGCCACAACCCTCACCGTTCGAGGCCGTCAGGCTGGCGATGTTGCCGTCGGCGTCCGCCACGCTGATGTGGGTGGTGCCGCGGCTGAACAGGGCGTGTCGGTCCAGCGACCGCTGCCACTCCCGGATGGTGTCCTCCGACAAAAGTCGCCCCATCGTTGCCCGGTCGAGACCGTCTTCCATCGAGAAACTGTGCCGCGCGACGCTGGCGGCGCGCATGCCTCGCAGCAGGTTGAGCAGGTGGTCCTCGCTGCCCCATTCGACACCGGCCGACTCCCAGTCGCTCATCACGCCCAGCGCGAATGCCACCAGGCAGCCGCCGGCGGACGGCGGCGGATTGATGGCGACCCGGGTGCCGCGGTAGCGGAACACCACCGGCTCACGTCGTTCCACGCGGTACCCGGCGAGGTCCTCGAGGGTCAGCAACCCGCCCTGGTCGGCGCAGTCCGCCGCCAGTTTCTGCGCCCATTCGCCACGGTAAAAAAGGTCCGCGCCCTCGGCGGCCAGGGCCTCGAAAGCTACTGCGGCGTCGGGGTTGCGATAGCGCTCGCCCTCGCCGATCAGTTCGCCGGGCCGGTCGGGGGACCCGAAGAGCGCGAAGGACTCCGGCGTGGCGCGCATGATGGGCTCGAGGATGCGCACGACGTAGGCGTGGAAGTAATCGGCCTCGACCCCGTCGCGGGCCAGCGCGGCGGCCGGCGCCATGATCTCGGCGATCGGCATGCGCCCGAGATCGCTGTGGGCCTCGAAAATACCCGCGACCACACCGGGCACCGCGCTGGAACCGAGGCCGATATGGAATTCCTGGGCCGCGGTGCCGAAGTTGGCGATGATCGGGTAGAAGTCGATCTCGGCCGCGGGCCGGTGCCGTCGGGGTGTCTGGCAGAAAAAATCGTAGACGCGCGGCTTATCGCCGTCCGGCAGGGAGAGCAGGAAACCGCCGCCGCCCAGGCTGGCCAGCAGCGGCTCGGCGATCGCCGCCGTGCACAGGGCCCCGAGCACGGCGTCGAATGCGTTGCCGCCGGCTTCGAGTATGTCCACCGCGGTTTGCGTCACTTCGGCGCTGCCCGATGCGGCGACGCCCCTCAGTCTGGCCATGTGCTGTCCCGTTGGCTGATGCCGCCACCTTAGCACAGGCGAATCACGCCGCAAGCATTGCCATTCGACCCCTGCGGGCCTATAAAGAGCACCATGTTGGTACTCGGAATAGAAACCTCCTGCGACGAAACCGGCGTGGCCCTCTACGACGGCGAGCGCGGCCTGTTGGCGCATGCGCTGTACTCGCAGGCGCACATCCACGCCGAGTACGGCGGGGTGGTGCCCGAAATCGCATCGCGCGACCACGTTCGCAAGCTGGTGCCGCTGCTGGAGGAATGCCTGGCCGAGGCCGGCTGCACGCGCGACGACATCGACGCCGTGGCCTACACGGCCGGGCCGGGCCTGGTCGGCGCGCTGCTGGTCGGCGCCTCGGCGGGGCGTGCGATGGCCGCGGCCCTGGACGTGCCCGCGGTGGCCGTGCACCACATGGAGGGGCACCTGCTGGCGCCGCTGCTGGAGGATGACCCACCCGGGTTTCCCTTCGTCGCGCTGCTGGTTTCGGGTGGCCACAGCATGCTGGTCGAGGTTGCAGATATCGGACGTTACCGGGTGCTCGGCGAGACCCTGGACGACGCTGCCGGCGAGGCTTTCGACAAGACGGCCAAGTTGCTGGGCCTTGGCTACCCCGGCGGACCTGCGCTGGAACGGGCCGCAAAGGGCGGCGACCCGGACAAGTACCGCTTCCCGCGCCCGATGACCGACCGGCCGGGACTGGAATTCAGCTTCAGCGGCCTGAAAACGCACACCCGTAACCTGTACCGCGACCACCGCGACGAACCCGATGCCGTGGCGGATATCGCCGCCGGCTTCCAGCAGGCCGTGGTCGAGACCATGGTGATCAAGTGCCGGCGCGCCATGCAACAGACCCGTTGCCGGCAACTGGTGATCGCCGGCGGCGTCGGCGCCAACCGCATGCTGCGTGAGGCCCTCAAGACCGCCGGCAAGAAACACGGTTTCCGCGTTGCCTACCCCAGGATCGAGTTCTGCACGGACAACGGCGCGATGGTGGCGCTGGCCGGTTACTACCGGCTGCGTGCCGGGCATGCCGAGCCGGAAGCCATCCGCGCCAGGCCCCGGTGGCCGATGGCGGAACTGCCTGCACTTGACTGAGAGCCAACCATGGACCGCGTATTCATCGAGAACCTGACCATCGAGACCGTGATCGGCATCTTCGACTGGGAGCGGGACATCCGCCAGGCCGTCAGCCTGGACCTGGAAATGGACTTCGACATCCGCCCGGCCGCCGCCACGGACCGCATCGAGGACACGCTCGACTACAAGGCGGTCGCGAAGCGGCTGATCCGCTTCGTCGAGCAGAGTGAATTCCAGTTGGTCGAGACGCTGGCCGAGCGCTGCGCCGAGATCGTGCTGGCGGAGTTTCCGATCTCGCGGCTGAGGCTGAAGCTCAGCAAGCCCGGCGCCGTGCGCGGCTCCAGCGCCGTCGGCGTGGTCATCGAGCGGAGTAGCGGGCAGTGACCGCCGTCACGGCCTACCTGGGGCTCGGCAGCAACATCGAGCCCGAACGACACTTTCCAACGGCAATGCGGGCGCTGAAAGAAATCTTTGACGATGTCGCTTTCTCACCCGTGTACCGCAGCCCCGCTTTCGGTCTCGACGGCGATGACTTCCTGAACGCCGTGGCGCGGATCGAAACCTCGCTCAGCCCGCTGGAACTCGACGCCCGGCTGCACGCCATCGAGGACGACCACGGCCGCGACCGCAGCGTGCCGCGCTGGTCATCCCGCACGCTGGATATCGACATCCTGCTCTACGGCGACCTGTGGCTGCAGAGCCCGCGGCTGGAGATCCCGCGCAAGGAAATCCTGACCGCGGCCCACGTACTCAAGCCCCTGGCCGACCTGGCCCCGGACCTGCAGCACCCGGTCGAGCGGGTCACCATCGCCGACCTGTGGGCGAAATTTCCCAAAGACGAAGTCCAGCTGACCCCGGCGCCCTTGTCGAGCTGACGCGGTTGCAAGTCAACCGGGAATTGTAGGAGGGGCGTTAGCCGCGACCAAAAGGGTCAGGATGGCCCTCCGGCGCGGTCCCGTCCATGCGGGGCGGGCGCGAGGGCAGCCCGAAGGGCCGCTGAACCAGCTGCCGAAGGGGGTGGGCGGTGCGAGCGGCGGGGTCACACTCGCAGGGCGATCGCGGCTTGCGCCGCTCCTACAGGTCGCCGCTTACGCGCCTCCTACATGTTCAGCGAGCGGCCGCCGTCGACGGCGAGGATCTGGCCGGTGACGTAGGAAGCGTCGAGCGCGAAGTAGGCGACGGCGTCGGCGATGTCGGAGGCTTCGCCGATGCGCTTCATCACCGTGCGGTCCAGCACCGCCTGGCGGGCGGCCTCGTTGTCGTCGTTCTCGGGCCACAGGATCGCGCCCGGGGAAACTCCATTGACGCGAATCGCCGGACCCAGTTCGGCGGCCATCGCCTTGGTCATCATTTCGAGGCCGGCTTTCGACACGCAATACACCACGTGATCCGGTAGCGGGCGGCGGGCGTAGATGTCCACGATATTGATGACCGACCCGCCGCGCCGTTTCAATTCCGGCAACAGCGCCTGGACCAGGAAATACGGACCGCGGAGGTTGCTGTTGACCAGGTCGTCCCACTGCCAGGTTTTCGTCTCACCGACGTGCGTGGGGTAGAACCGCGAGGCGTTGTTGACCAGGATGTCGAGCTGGTCGAACGCCGAGCGGAACTGCTCCGCAAGCGACTCGATATCGTCCAGCGACGACAGGTCCGCCCGGGCCACCGCGGCGCTGCCGGGACGCTGGCCGTTGAGCTTGTCGGCGAGCGCCTGCGCGCGATCCACGCTCGAATTGCAGTGCAGCAGCACGTTGCAGCCACGGCTATGGAGGGTCTCGGCGGTGCAGGCGCCGATGCGGGCGGCGGCGCCGGTCACGAGGGCGGTTTTCGGACTGGACATGACGATGGGGCTCCAACAAACTTGGCGATATGCCTCGCGACATCCTGCCCGAACCACCCGACGACCTCAAGCGGCACAGCGAACGGCTGCGCGCCCGCATCCTCGAAGCCATTGGGACAAGCGGTGAAATCCCGTTCGAGCAGTACATGGAAATGGCCCTGTACGAACCGGGACTGGGCTATTACTCGGCCGGCCTGCACAAGCTGGGGAGGAGCGGGGACTTCGTCACGGCGCCGGAAATCGGCTCCCTGTTCGCGGCCTGCCTCGCCGGCCAGTGCGTCGAAACGGGTGCAGAGCTGGGCGACTACGAAGTGCTCGAGGTCGGCGCCGGAACGGGGCGGCTGGCCGCGGACCTGCTCTCGCAGGTCGATCCGGCCCACGCCCCGGCGCGCTACCGGATTCTCGAGCGCAGCGCCGACCTGCAGCGCGTGCAGAAAGACCGCATCCGGCAGGATGTTCCGGACTGGGCGGACCGCGTGGAGTGGCTGGAACAGCCGCCCGTCGAAGCCTGGCATGGCGTACTCATCGCCAACGAGGTGATCGACGCGCTGTCCGCGGAGTGCTTCGAAATTCGCGATGGCGGCGTAGACCAGCTGTGCGTGACGAATACCGGCGACGGCCTGGGCTGGTCAACCCGTCCGGCACCGGAGCGTCTCGAGGCGGCGGTGCGCCACCTGGAAAAGGATACGGGCCTGGCGTTAGCGCAAGGCTACCGCTCGGAGATCCGGCCGCGCCTCGCCGCGTGGCTCGACTCGCTGACGGCAACGCTCGCGCGCGGCCTGGCGCTGTTCATCGACTACGGCTACCCGAGATCCGAGTATTACCTGCCCGAGCGCCGCGAGGGCACGCTGATGTGCCACTACCGCCACCGCGCCCACGACGACCCTTTCTTTTTACCCGGCCTGCAGGACATCACCGCCTGGGTGGATTTCACGGCGCTGGCCGAGGCGGCCGACGCATGCGGGCTCGCGGTCGACGGCTACACCAGCCAGGCGATGTTCCTGCTCGGCTGCGGTCTCGACCGGGTGTTGTCCGAACGGTCTGCCGAGTCCGAAGACGGCGGCCTGGCGCTGAACGCCGAGGCGCGCCAGCTGACCCTGCCGGGAATGATGGGGGAACGGTTCCAGGTGATGGGCCTGGGGCGCGGCCTGCAGCACGAACCCGCGGCGTTCAGCCTGCGCGACCTTCGATACCGGCTATAGCTTCGATCCGGGCTTCGCGCAGGCGCCGGCCCACCTGGCTGCCTTTCAGGCCTTCCGTATCGATATCACGGGCCCGTACCGACAGCGCTGCGTCCAGCGCCTCGGCGAGTATCGCGGCCTGCGGGTACGGCCGGCCCTCGAAACCGCCCCGGCCGCGGTAATCCGCCTCGCAGGCACGGGCGAAATCGACCAGTCCTTCGGGCCTGCGCAGCAGGTCGGCGTCCTCGAGCAGGCGCATCTTCGCCGCCGGTTTCATCTCCATGAGCCGGTGGCAGCGCAGGTGCAGGCCGGTGACCTTGACCGCCAGGTCACGAAAGCGAACCGGCGCGCGCAGCCGCTCGCAGACGCGGTGCGCCAGCGGCACGCCCCGTTGCTCGTGCCGAACGTGCGCCGGCCACTCCGCGCGGGGCGTGAGGGCCTTGCCCACGTCGTGCAGCAACAGGGAAAACACGACTTCCGCGCCCCACCCCATCCGCGCCGCCAGGTCCATGGTCATCGTCGTGTGCAGGCCGGTGTCGATTTCCGGGTGGTAGCGTTCCGGTTGCGGCACGCCGAACAGCGCATCGACTTCCGGCAGCAACACGGCCAGCGCCCCGCAGCCCTTCAACACGTGCACGAACACGCCGGGGCGCGGCTCCGCCATGGCGCCGGCGACCTCGGCCCAGACGCGCTCGGGCACCAGGTGGTTCAACTCGCCGGATTGAGTGACTGCAGCCATCAATTGGAGCGTCGAAGGGTGCACTTCGAAGCCCAGAGGCGCCAGCCGGGCGGCGAAGCGGGCGACCCTCAGGACGCGCAGCGGGTCTTCAGCGAACGCCGGGGAAACGTGCCGCAAGACGCGCCGCTCGAGGTCCCGGCGTCCGCCATGGGGATCGACCAGTCGGCCCTCGGCGTCGCGCGCCATTGCGTTGATGGTCAGGTCGCGCCGGCGAAGGTCCTCTTCGAGCGTGACGTCCGGCCCGAAATCGACCGCGAAACCGTGGTAGCCGTGCCCCTCTTTCCGCTCGGTGCGCGCCAGCGCGTACTCTTCGGCGGTTTCCGGGTGCAGGAACACCGGGAAGGATGCGCCGACCTGCCGGTAGCCTTTTTCGAGCAGGTCTTCGGGCCGCGCGCCGACGACTACCCAGTCGTTCTCGCGCGGTTCCATGCCGAGCAGTTCGTCCCGGACGGCGCCGCCGACGAGGTAAACGCTATAGCCCATTCAATGACCGGCCAGGCGGCGCGCGGAGTCCAGCCGCCGCTGGTGCTTCCCTTTTCCGAGGTAGTCCGGCACCAGGCTCTCGATCGAGCGCGGCCGGATACCGAAACGCAACAAGCCGTTGTCGTCACTGGTATTGGGTGTCTGCAACGAACGGTAGTTGTCGGTGGAAAAAGGTTTGCCCGGCACGAAGTCCATGACCGTCGCCTGCAGGCGCGCCGCCCAGTCGGGCAGGCCGATCACTTTGCGCTTCAGACCGGCAGCGTGCGCCGTGAACTCGACCAGTTCGCGCAGGCTGTAGGATCGGGGGCCGACGGCGGTCAGGGTCTGGCCGAAGGCCGACGGCTCGTCGATAACGCGGGCGATCAGCGCGGCGACGTCCCCGGCCCAGACGGGCTGCATGCGGGCGTCCGGGCAGGCCAGCGGCAGAACCGGCGCCATGCGCAGCAGGGCGGCGAAACGGTTGAAGAAGGCGTCGCCGCGGCCGAAGATCACCGAGGGCTGGATGATCGTCACGTCCAAATCGGTGGCGGCGCGCAGCAGCTCCTCGGCCGCGCCTTTGCTTTTCAGGTAATGGCTCTCGCCCTGGCCAGCCCCGACGGCGCTGACCTGTACGAACCGGCCGACGCCTGCGTCGCGGCAGGCGCCGATCGCGTGCTCCAGCAGTTCCACGTGGGCCTTGCGGAAGCCGTCACCCTTGCGGCCTTTTTCGTTCAATATGCCGACCATGTTCACGACGGCATCCGCGCCCTCGAAGCGCCGGCTGAGCGCGTCGGCATCCCATTTGCCCTGCTGGGCGACGGTCACGCGCGGCAGCACGGTGAGGTCGCGGCAGCCCGGCCGGTAGCGTGTCAGGGCCAGGCAATGGTGTCCGTCGCCGGAAAGCGCCGGCAGGACATAGTGTCCGAGAAACCCGGTGGCGCCGAGCAAAACGATTCGCATGGTTCACTCCTGTCAACCCCTGGGGGGTTCGCTAACGTTCATTCACCTGCAGTGCAGGCCACGTCGGCCGTGCCCGCCAGGTCGAAGGGCGCAACCGCACCGGAAACACCGACAGCGGGCATGCGCGTCGAAACGCGCCGGACCGGCAAGCCCAGGCGCCACTCGTAAATCGTCGTGAACGCCAGCACGCGCGGTATGTAGTCGCGCGTTTCGAAATAAGGCAGGCTGTCGATCCACACGGCCGCGTCACCAGTGTACCCATCGTCGATCCAGCGGTCGACGGCCCCCGGGCCCGCGTTGTAGGCCCCCGTCGCGAGCACGGGGTTGCCGTCGAAACGGTCCAGTAAATCCCGCAGGTAGGTCGTGCCGAACCGAACGTTGACCTGCGGCTCCAGCAGTTCCGCCCGGCCGCGGTAGGCAAAACCGTGTTTGCGCGCCAACCGGCTGGCGGTGCCCGGGGTAATCTGCATCAGGCCGCGGGCGCCGGCGTGCGATATGGCGTCCTCCGCGAGGGCGCTCTCGGAACGCATCAGGCCCATGATCCAGGCCGGGTCGAGGCCGTTCGCAGCGGCGTTCTCCCGCACCAGCTCGATGTGGGGCGACGGAAAGCGCCAGGCGTACCAGCGCCGGTCGCCGGAATCGCCGAGCGCGGCAATGGCGCGGTCCGGCCAGTCCTCGGCCACCGCCACCGCGGCGGCGGCGCGCAGTGTTTCCCGATCCGCGCCCACCAGCGCGGCCGTCCATTCATTTCGCCCCCAGTTCAGCAGGCCCACCCGGTGGAGTTCCAGTGCCCGGCTCACGCGGTCCCGGGCGATGAACGCTTCCACCACTTCCTCCGGCACCTCCGGCTCTTCGGCGCACAGGCTGTAGGGACGTTCGAGGAAGTCCGCGGCCAGGAAACCATAAAACGTCGCCCGGGTCGAAAGCATATCCATGCGGCGGCGCCCTTCCTCTTCCCGGCCCGATTCGATCAGGGCGCGGGCTTCCCAGTAGCGCCAGCGCGTGTCGTCCTGCAGGGTCGGCGACAAGCCGGCATAGCTCGCCAGCACACCTTCCCAGTCGCCCCGAGTCAGCTGGTAACGAAGATGCCACTCCAGCAAACGGTCGTCGCGATAAGCGGGGGGCACGGCCGCCATGCGGTCGGGCGTCTGCGGCGACCGGTCAACCGCGGACCACAGGGCGAGTTCCGCCTGCAGCGCCGAGCGAGTGTCTTCGGGCCAGCCGATATGCTGGTCGAGGTCGGTGAATGCCTGCCAGGCCCGGTCCGGATCGCTGCGGGCCAGGCGGCGCAAGCCGAAACCCGCTATTTCACGCGTGTACTCATTGTCCGGCCAGCCCAGCGCCCGGCTCAGCTGGCGGTAACCGCCCCGGTCCTGCTGGTACCAGCGCTCGGCCCATACCTGCTGGTCTTCATCCATGAAGCGACCTGCGTAGCGGGCCAGCTTCCGCTCGCGCGCTTTCATCGCCAGGCGCACGCGCTCCCAGGCGAGACCGTTACCGATCCCGTCCTGCTGTTTCAGCCAGGCGAATACCGGATCGCAGGCGTCCGGCTGCGACTGCCCGGCCGCCCACAAACCCTGGGCGACCGGCAGCAGGCCCCCGGTGTCCCCCGTGCGGATCCGGGCGTGGGCCACGTGGCAGCGGACCTCGGTGTCCCCCGACTGGGAGCCGTACTCGAGCAGCGCCGCCCAGCGGCCACCTTTGCCCAGGCTCCTCAACCAAGCGGTCTCCAGCGCCGGCGCGAACGCCCACTCGCGGTGCGCAGCGAGAAACCCGGCCATTTCCTCCGCCGGGACGCTCGTGCGGCGGTGCCGGAGGTCCTCGTACCGCAAATAGGGATACAACAGGTAGTCTTCCAGCCCCGGCAGCGCCTGTTCGAAAGCGCTGCGGTCGCCGCTGCGAGCAGCGTCCCAGGCCTGGCGGAACGCCTCTTGCTGGGGCGACAGGATAAGGGTTTCGGCTCGCAGGCAGGGCGCCGCCAACAGGAACACGAGCAGGCAGGCTGTCAGCCAGCGGCTCGGAGCGTTACACTCGCTGCAACCACCCCGCGGCAGGGATGGTGGAGTAGCGGGATGGACACGTTGATTCGACACCCTGACAGCATAGGAAAATGACCCGATACCGGCAAGAGGCAGCGGCGTGGGCCTGCTACTGATCGAACTCCTCGCAATCGGCCTGCTGGCCGGCTATCTGGCAGGGTTTCTCGGCATCGGCGGCGGCTTCGTTGTCGTGCCGGCGCTGACCTGGCTGTTCCTGCAGGATCCTGCGACCGCGCCCTGGGCCATCCACATGGCGGTGGGAACTTCCCTGGCCACCATGCTGGTTACGTCGCTCAGTTCCATCGCGGCGCACCATCGCAAGCAGGCTATCCGCTGGCCGCTGGTGCGCGACCTGACCCCGGGCCTGCTGGTCGGCGCGGTGCTCGGCGCGATGATCGCCGACTACCTGCAACCAGAGGCGCTCGTGCGCGTGGTCGGCGTGTTCGCGGTGCTGGCCGGCTTGCAGTTGATCCTCGGCCGCAAGCCCAGCGGCGAGAAGCCCCTGCCCGGTCAACCCGGCGTCAGCCTTGTCGGGCTGGTGATCGGGACCGTTTCCAGCCTGATCGGTATCGGCGGCGGCGCACTGACCGGGCCGTGGCAGCTTTGGCATGGCGTCCGCGCGCAGAACGCGGTGGCGACCTCGGCTGCCTGCGGCTACCCGATCGCGATCGCGGGAACGTTGTCGTTCCTGTTGCTGGGGATGCACGACGCCGCGCCACCCGGTGCGCTGGGCTACGTCCATCTGCCCGCCTTCGCCGGCATCGCCGTGGCCAGCGCGCTGGCTGCGCCGCTGGGCGCGGCGACCGTGCACCGGCTTCCACCGGCCGTGGTGCGCCGCGTCTTCGGAGGATTCCTGGTGCTGGTGGGTGCGCGGATGCTGGCCGGCTTCTGACGACCCGGCCGGGCGACTCAGACCCAGCCGCTGTTTTCCACCGTGATCACCGGGCGCGCCGTGGGCAGTTCCAGGCCCCGGGGCAGTTCGATTTCCAGCGCGACCGGGAGGTGGTCGGAGAACGGCACGTCGTGGACCACGGCCGCGCTGGCCTTGAGTGACTCGCTGACCAGGATGTGGTCGATCGCGCGTTGTGGTTGCCAGGCGGGATAGGTCGCCAGGCCCGCGGTAGGCGCGCGCAAGGCCATCGTCCTGCAGAAATCCGCGACCGGCGGAGAATCCGCGGCGGTGTTGAAATCGCCCATCACTACAAGGTGACGGGCGGAGTCGAGTTCCCGGGCGAGAAACCGCCGCTGCTGGGCGCGGGCCCTTTTTCCCAGCGCCAGGTGGACGACCGCCACGTCCAGCCCGCCGTTGCCGTGCCCGAACCTGACCAGCAGCGTGCCGCGGCCCGGGATCACGCCCGGCAGGCGATGTTCTTCCACCGAATCGGGCTCGTACCGGCTGAGAAATCCGTTGCCGGCATAGGCCACGGTGCCGACCTTGCGATTCGACTGGTGACACCAGAAAGGCATCCCGGCGTGCGTGGCCAGGTACTTGGACTGGTTGATGAAACCCGAGCGAAGACTCCCCGAGTCGGCTTCCTGCAACGCGACCATGTCGAAACCCGAGACGAAATCGGAAATCGCGTCGAGGTTTTCGACGCGCTGGCTATGCGGCAAGACCTGCCGCCAGCTGTGGGTGACGTAATGGCGGTAGCGGGCCGTGGAGGTACCCGCCTGGATATTGAAAGTCAGCAGGCGCAGCGTGTGCGCGTTGGTCTGCTCATTCGGCCGCACCAGCCACACTCTTCTGCTGCTCGTACTCCATCTCGACCAGGTAATTCACGACGTCGAGAAGGGCATCGAAACTCGGCAGCGCCGATGAACCCGAGACTCGGTACTTGCCGGCGACGACCATGGATGGCGTGCCGGTGATGCCGAGATCCCGCACCAACTGCTCGTCCCTGCGGATGCGCCCGTCGACCGCGAAAGACTGCGCGGTCGAGAGGAACTTCTGCTTGTCGGCGCCGAACTGCACGTAGAAATCGGCGATATCGGACAGGCTGCGCATGATCTTCCGCTCTTTCCAGAGGCGGTCCATCATCGCCATGTGCGACGATGCGGGCAGGTTCATGATTTCGGCCGTGATGAAGGCGCGCGCGTACAACTCCCAGGAGGCACGCCCGAACACCACCGGGATCCGCTGGAAATCGATGTAATCGGGAATCCGCTGCTCCCAGCTGTTCACGTAGGGCTCAAACGTACTGCAGTGGCTGCAGAGGTAACTGAAAAACTCCATCACCTCGACCGTGTCGCCGGGGATCGCCTTGGCGTTATCGATCTTGAAGTAGTGCAGCCCTTCCTGGTATGGAACCATCCCTTGGCCCTGCGCCTGGACGGTGCCGCTGAACAACATCAACGTGGCGCCCAGCAGGGCTGCCAGCGGGTATTTCCTGCCCAACATAAAAACTCTCCGGTGTAACTGTCTTGTGACGGGTTCTTCTTACTGACCCGATATTTCAGCCTCGGTTCACTCGCCGGCCAGGTACAGGCCTTCGATGTAACTGGCGACTGCCTGGATTTCCTCGTCCGTCAATTCCGCGGCCGAACCGTTCATGACCTGGCTCGACGCGTCTTTTTCGCCCCAGTTGTCGCCGGCGCGGAAGCGGGTGAGCATCTTGGCGGTGTAGGTGGCGTGCTGGCCCGCGAGCGCCGGGTAACCGGACAACGGGTTGCCTTCGCCGGCCGGGCCGTGGCAGGCCATGCAGGCCGGGACGCCGCTTTCGGCGTTGCCGGCGCGGTAGATGCGCTCACCCAGCTCGACCAGTGATTCGTCGGCCACGCCACCGTTGCCCGTCTGCGCAGCGAAATAGGCGGCCAGGTCGTCGATGTCCTGCTCGCTCAGCCCGGGCGTGATACCGGCCATCTCGGGAACCATGCGCGCGCCCGACTTGATCAGCCGAATCTGCCGCGCCAGGTACTGTTCGTGCTGCCCCGCGATTTTCGGCCAGGTCGGGACGGTGCTGTTACCGTCCATGCCGTGACAGGCGGCGCAAATAGCTGACTTCGCCTGGCCCGCGGCGGGGTCGCCCGCGCCGAAAGCCGGTAGGCTGATGAGCAGCAGGAACGCTGCGGCGGCCCGAAACATCAGTGTCATCTTGGAGTCTCCCAGAATTCGGTACGTCAAGGTCATCATGGTCGATCAAACGAGGTATTATCGCGGTTTCGGTGGCCGCGTTCCAGCGTTGGCGGAGAAGAAATGAGCGCAAGGCAGAGAAAACACAACCCCTACCGCTCAGCGCGTTACGTGATCAGCGCGCACCAGCTGCGGCAGCTGCCGGACGACAGTGGCTGCGAAGTCGCCTTCGCAGGACGATCCAATGCCGGCAAGTCCAGCGCGATCAACGCGCTCACGGAACAGAAATCGCTCGCCCGAACCAGCAAGACACCCGGTCGCACGCAACAGATCGTGATCTTCGAACTGGACCCGGAACGGCGCATCGCCGACCTGCCCGGATACGGCTACGCCAAGGTGCCGGAGAAACTGCGCGTACACTGGCAGCATGTGCTGCAGATTTACTTCGAGACCCGCAAGAGCCTGCGCGGCGTGGTTCTGTTGGTGGACATCCGTCACCCCCTGAAGCCCTACGACGAGCAGATGCTGGCCTGGTGCAGCGCCGCCGGCCTGCCCTGCCACGTGGTATTGACCAAGGCCGACAAGCTCAAGCGCGGCCCGGCTCAGGCGGCGCTGCTGAAGGTTCGCAAGGCCCTGCCCGAGGGCGCGACGGCGCAGGTGTTCTCGGCCCGCACCCGCGACGGCATGGATTCGCTGATCCAATGCCTCGACGAGTGGTACGGGCTCGCGCAGGCAGGATAGAATTCGCACTGGTTCGCCAAAGGACAAGAACATGAGCTTCCCCGCAACACGCATGCGCCGCATGCGCGCCTACGAATTCTCCCGCCGGCTGATGCGCGAGAACACCCTGACCCCGGACGACCTGATCTGGCCGGTGTTCGTGCTGGAAGGCAAGAACCAGACCGAGGAGGTCTCCTCCCTGCCCGGGGTGCAGCGCATGAGTATCGACCTGCTGCTGCACGCGGCCGAGCACTGCATGGAGCTGGGCATCCCGGCGATTGCGCTGTTCCCGGTGGTCGGCCCCGACGCCAAGTCCGACGACGCGCGGGAAGCCTGGAACCCGGACGGACTGGTGCAGCGCACGGTGGCGGCGCTGAAGGAGCGGTTCCCGGAACTGGGCGTGATCACAGACGTTGCGCTGGATCCTTTCACCTCGCACGGCCAGGACGGCCTGATCGACGAGACCGGTTACGTGGTGAACGACGAGACGGTCGACGTGCTGGTCAAGCAGGCGCTGTCGCACGTCGAGGCCGGTGCCGACGTGGTCGCGCCCTCCGACATGATGGACGGCCGCATCGGCGCCATCCGCCAGGTCTTCGAGACCGAGGGATTCCCCAACAAGCTGATCCTGGCCTATTCGGCCAAGTACGCGTCGAGTTTCTACGGACCCTTCCGCGACGCGGTCGGCTCGGCGGGCAACCTGGCCGGCGGCAACAAGTATTCCTACCAGATGGACCCGGCCAACAGCGACGAGGCCCTGCGCGAGGTCGAGCTCGACCTGGAAGAAGGCGCGGACATGGTCATGGTCAAGCCCGGCCTGCCCTACCTGGACATCATCCGCCGCGTGAAGGAGAACTTCGAGGTGCCGACCTACGCCTACCACGTGTCCGGCGAATACGCCATGCTCAGGGCCGCCGGCCTGAACGGCTGGCTGGACGAGAAGAAGGTCGTCCTGGAAGCGCTGACGTGCATGAAACGGGCCGGGTCGGACGGCATCCTGACGTACTACGCGGTCCAGGCCGCCGAGTGGCTGCGCGAGAACAGCTGATCCGGCTGGCGGTATTCGGCCAGCCCGTCGCGCGGTCCCTGTCACCGCGCATTCATGCGCGGTTCGCCGAGCAGTTCGGGTTGCCCGTCGAATATACCGCAATCGAAGCCACACCCGAGTCGTTCGAAAACCGTGTCCGCCAATTGGCCGACGCGGGTGGGCGCGGCTGCAACGTGACCGTGCCGTTCAAACGCCGGGCCTGGCAACTGGCCGCTCGCCGCAGCGAAGCGGCAAACCGGGCCGAAGCCGCCAACACGCTCTCGTTCGAAGCGAGCGGCTGGCGCGCCGAAAACACCGACGGCGGTGGATTGGTTGCCGCCCTGGAAGGACACGAAGGATTCCCCCTGCCCGGTCAGCGTGTCGCCCTGCTCGGCGCCGGGGGTGCGGCGGCGGGCGTGCTGGCGGCGCTGCTCGACCGGCGGCCAGGGCGCGTGACCATAGCCAACCGCACGCTGGAGAGGGCGTTCGTACTCGCCGACCGCCACGCCGGACTGGGCGCGGTAGACAGCTGCACACCAGCCGATCTCCCGGGCAAGGGACCTTTCGACCTGGTGGTAAACGCCACTTCGCTCGGGCACGACGGGTCGGCGCCGGCCCTGCCTCCCGGGCTCTTCGCCGAGAATGCGCTCTGTTACGACATGAATTACGGCGCCGCGGCGAAGCCGCTGGCGGCGCGTTGCAGCCAGATCGGCGTGCGTTACGCCGACGGGCTGTCCATGCTGGTCGGCCAGGCCGCCCTGTCGTTCGAAATCTGGACCGGGAAGAAACCGAATAGGGGGCCGGTCCTCGAGGAGCTACGCCGCACCGCGGGGGAATGACCCGACGATGTCGCCCTCCGCGTTCAATTCCGGGTAATCCAGCCCGCGCTCGCGACAGAACCGTGCAACAACCGGGTGCAGCCA
>Ga0180435_10000915_pt1 | contig 31011 bp, 26 predicted proteins | sample SS_ome_3_FD_132467 | JGI IMG/M metagenome (GOLD analysis project Ga0180435, IMG submission 132467) | Hypersaline lake sediment archaeal communities from the Salton Sea, California, USA - SS_3_S_1 metaG | ecosystem: Environmental > Aquatic > Non-marine Saline and Alkaline > Hypersaline >... | reverse complement strand
TATATGGAATTTGAACAGGGCCTGGAGGTCTATTTTTACAACGACTCCGCAAAGATAGAATCTGAGATCAGGGCCGACTACACCATTTATTATATGGAAGAACGGCTCTGGCATGCCACGGGCAATGTGGTAGCTCAGCAATTTGAAAGCGGGGATGCTCTTTACACCGATGAGCTGTTCTGGGATGAAAACCAGCAGACAATTTACTCGGACTCGTATACCAGGGTGCATAGTGAAGGGAGTACCCTTTATGGTAAAAAGGGCTTCAGATCACACCAGGACATGTCCAACTGGCAATTAATTGGATCAAGTGGCACCATAAACGTTGAAGATGAAGAGTAGTATTTCTGGTTTTTTTGAAGTGGTCTGGTTTGTTCTTGGCGGACTTATGCTTTTTATGGCAGTGGACCTGCTCCTGGACTCCGGTCTGGGTGACAGCTGGTATTATTTTCTTTTTTCCTTCCTTGCATTTGCCATGTACTTTCTGAGAAGACGCTCGAGAATCACACGAAGGTAAACCATGAACTATCTGCAACTGATCTCTCTAATTCTGGTTTCCATTCTTTTCTCTGCTTTCTTCTCAGGTATGGAAATTGCTTTTGTTTCCTCCAACAAGCTAAGAATTGAGATCGACAAAAAACAAAAGAAGGCTTTTGCAGGTGTACTTAGTTTTTTCACAAAACACCCCTCCAGGTTCATCGCTACCATGCTGGTGGGTAATAATATTGCCCTGGTAATCTATGGAATCGCTTTTGCCATGCTTCTGGAGCATCCCATCCGCAAGATCCTGGGAAATAATTCTGATGTAGTGGTTCTGCTGGTTCAGACCCTGATCTCCACCCTGATTATCCTGTTGACAGCCGAATTTTTGCCCAAGACCCTCTTCCGGATCAACCCCAACAATTCGCTTCGTCTCTTAAGCCTGCCCATCATGTTCTTTTATGCCATCCTCTACCCGGTAACCATTCTTACAATCGGCATCTCCAACTTCACCATGAAATACCTGCTAAGGGTCAAGCCTGATACTGCAGATTCTGAGCCTGTATTCGGGAAGGTGGATCTGGATCACTTTCTGACTACGGTACCCCCCGAACATACTTCAGGCGGTGAGGAGACCGGAGATTTAAAAATATTTAAAAATGCCCTGGAGCTGTCCGGCCTGAAAGTCCGGGAATGCATGATCCCCAGGACCGAAGTGATAGCCCTTGAAGTGGACTCAAACCTGGAGGATTTATCCGGGCGCTTTATTGAAACCGGCTTAAGCAGGATTCTGATCTATAGCGGCACCATTGATAATGTAATCGGCTATGTGAATTCCAAGGATCTTTTTAAAAAACCGGCACGGATCAATTCCCATCTCAAAGAAATACAGATTGTCCCGGAAACCCTTCCCGTAAATAAACTGCTTACCGGCTTTATTAAAGATGGTAAGAGTATTGCCCTGGTGGTGGACGAGTTTGGAGGGACCTCCGGATTGATTACCACTGAAGATATTATCGAAGAGATCTTTGGTGAGATCGAGGACGAACATGACACCAGCGATCTGCTTGAGAAAGAACTGGAAAAAAATCGTTTTCTGTTGTCGGGGCGCCATGAAATTGACTATCTCAATGAAAAGTACAAGCTGGGTATTCCCGTTTCAGAAGAATACGATACCCTTGCAGGATATATAATCTACCACTATGAAAGCATTCCTGAAAAAGAAACCTCCGTGGAGCTTGATAACTTCCTGATAACTATAACAGATGTCAGCTCAAACCGCATCGAAGAAGCCGAGCTGAAGGTGATCCGCTCCTGATTACACATTTTTCATCCATTCTTTGTGTATTAAACCTCTAATTATTACTATATTCGTACGCTCAAAAAATGAGGACAGGAATCAGTTAAACAGTAATTATATAAATGGCAACATTACAGAATATCAGGAACAGGGCCGGACTACTTGTAGCCGTCGTGATTGGACTTGCACTTTTCGCATTTATCCTTGGTGACATGATGGGTTCAGGTTCGAGCTCAATGGGAAAAAGATCCGTTGCAGAGATCAATGGAAAAGGTATCGGAGTAAACGACTACATGAACCGGGAAAAGGCGCTCAGGGAATTTTATGAGCTTAATGCAGGCGGTCAATCCCTGGATGCAGAACTTGAAAGGCAAATTCAACAGGAGACCTGGAGAAGGCTGATCAGGGAAACCATCATGGAGGATTCATACAGCAAGCTCGGTCTTTTTGTAAGTGCAGATGAGTTGAAGACCATGATCACAGGCGACCAGAGCATGGGTTTAAATGCAAATCCTACACTGAGCGAGCCACATCCCATCATTCGTCAGATGTTTTCCAATCCCGAAACTGGACAGCTGAATCGCGCTGTAATGACTAACTATTTTAATAGCCTGGACAATCCTCAGTTTGCACAGGAAAAGAAACGCTGGTTATTTATCGAAAACGAGATCGTTGAGGAAAAGATGAACCAGAAGTATTTCAATCTGGTAAGGAAAGGCTTTCAGCCCTCTTCCCTGGACCTGAAAGACTATCAGACTGAAACTGCCAAAAGCACCGATTTTGCTTTTATCTCCAGGCCGTTTACAGAAATTGCGGATGAAGATATCACCATCAGCGATGCGGATTTAAAAGCCTACCTTAAGGAACACAAAGAGACCTTTAAACAGGATGCTTCCAGAACTTTCCAGTACGTGGTTTTCGAAGTTGAACCCAGTGAGAAAGATATTGAAAGTGCTGAGTACTGGTCCTCGCAGACCCTGGTAGAATTCAGCAGGGTTACAGGTGATGAGATCCCCCGTTACGTGAATGGCACTTCCGATGAGCCTTTTGATGACAGGTTCTATACCTATGAAGAGTTGCCTGAAACGATCAGGGATTCCGTTTACGACGCCGGCGAGGAAATCATTGTTGGCCCCTATCGCGACGGGGAGTCATATAAACTTGCCCGTAGCTATGATACGCAGATGAGACCCGACTCGGTAAGAGTTCGTCATATCCTGCTGTCTCTTCAGGCTTATGGAGGAAACAGACAAATGATCACTGAACTGGCCGACAGCCTGCAGGGAGTGATTGAGAGTGGAGGTAATTTCATGCAGATTGCCATGGAATACTCAGCCGATGAAAGCAATCGCGCCATTGGTGGCGACCTGGGGTGGTTCACAGAAGGAAACATGGTGACCAACTTTAATAATGCCTGTTTTGAAAACAGCAGAGGAGACATTGTCACCACCGAAACACAATTTGGCACCCATATTATTAAGATAGAAGAGCAGAGCAGGCCCGTCAAAAAGGTCCAGGTAGCAACGGTTGTCAGGCATATTTTTGCCAGCGATGAAACCAATCAGGACTATTACAACCGGGCTGTGAAATTCAGAGGAAAAGCCACCGACCTGGAGAAATTTACAGAGCAGGCCAGGGAATTTGGCCTGGACCCCAGGTTCGCTCCCAATATTGCCAGGGACCAGTCTACCATTCCCGGTATTGAGGATCCCCTGAGAATTACCAAATGGGCCTACACTTCTGAGGTGAATAGTGTGAGTAATATTTTCAGCGAAAGTGATGATAAATACATTATTGCCGTACTTACCGAAGCCCGGGAAGAAGGATATGCAGACCTGGAGAGTGTACGCGCAGAGCTGACCCTGGCCGTGAAAAAAGAAAAAAAGGCTGAAAAGCTGGTTCAGATGCTTAATGAGCAACTTGCCGGAGTTACGGACCTTAGTCAATTCGGAGCTGAAAACGATGCGAATGTGGGTGAAGCCACCCAGATCAAGTTTGCAAACACCTATGTTGCCGGTGTTGGACTGGAACCCTATGTGGTGGGCGCTTCCATGTACCTGCCCCTGGACCAGATATCTGCTCCCCTGGTGGGTGAAAGCGGTGTCTTCGTGATCGCCGTGACAAACCGCACCGAGGATCCTGCAGCTGCAGGAGATGAAGATGCATCAAAGGCAAGATTGAAGTACGCCCTGGAGTCCAGGAGCAACTTTGAAGCCTACAATGCACTGGTTGATGCGGCCAAGGTAAAAGACAACCGCCTGGAGATCTTTTACAACTAGCGCTCCCATTTGTAAGCTTGCAGCGTGCTTATTTAACTCCGTTAAAAAATGCCAGGCTGCTTCGCATTACAAATGCTCGCTTAAGGAAGTAAAATAAAAATAAGAGGATATTAAAAGGGCACCCGTTTGGGTGCCTTTTCTTTTACATTAACCATCCCGGAGGGGATCCCTGATGCTTGGAATCGGTGGACAGACACCAATATCAGCTACGGTGGGAACCCAACTCCGGGTGATGGCTAATCTACATTATCGTGCAGGTAGGAATTGTCGGGACGCAACTTGGGTCCCTCTTCACCCTCCTCTTTGTTATCGGTCAGCCGGTAGCGCGAAACTTCCTTTTCCTCCGAGTGTTTTTGCTGATCAATGGGAATGTTTTTGCGCACATAGGCGGGAACATTCTCCAGTTCTTCAATCTCTTCATCCCCCCTTGAACTCAGGTAGCCCCTGTCTCTCAGTTTTTCATGGGTCTCACGCAGGTTCCTCACCCGGTCGGCCAGCTTCTTCTCCCTGGTCTCGGGATCTGCTTCTTCCGATTGATCCATCAGGATATACTCCTCAGAGTCTTCTTTATCCTTCACTCCAAAAGACAGAGATCCCTGGGCCGGCACCACATTGGAACGGCCATCGGGCTGATCCTGACCCTTTCCTGAATCGCGCAGGGGAACCTTGTGTTTCTGTTTTCTGCCCACATAAACTTCCGGGATGCTGCTCGTCCTGAAGCCGGTGGCAATGATGGTGACGCTGATGTCCTCACCCAGGGAGTCATCACTTCCGATCCCCCAGATCAGGGTGGTATCCCGCGAAGTGGCACTTACCACATAGTCTGTGATTTCACTTACTTCATCCATGGTGATTTCCTCCGACCCGGATGTGATATTGAGCAGGACGCTCCTGGCCCCTTCAATATCATTGTTGTTCAGAAGAGGTGAGGTAAGAGCCTCTTCAATGGCCAGTCTTGCCCGCTCCTCGCCGGAAGCAGTGGCTGAACCCATGATGGCCACCCCACTGTTATTCATCACGGTTTGTACATCCGCAAAATCCACATTGATATAGCCGTGAACAGTAATAATCTCTGCGATGCCCCTGGCGGCAATGGCCAGAACATCATCGGCTTTCTCAAATGATTTGCTTACAGTCAGGTTTCCGTAGATCTCCCTCAGCTTTTCATTGTTAATCACAAGCAGGGAATCCACATGATCCTTCAGCTGGTTTATGCCTTCGATGGCCTGGTTGATGCGCTCGGGGCCTTCAAAGCGAAATGGAATGGTGACTATGGCAACTGTCAGTATTCCCATTTCTTTCGCCGCACCTGCAATCACTGGTGCAGCACCCGTACCTGTTCCACCACCCATGCCGGCAGTGATAAAGACCATGTTGGTATTACTGGACAATACCTCCTTGATCCGATCGATGCTCTCCATGGCCGCCTGTTTTCCAATCTCGGCTTTGCTGCCTGCACCTCTTCCCTCTGTAAGTACATCTCCCAACTGCAATTTGACGGCAACCGGGCTATTGTGCAATGCCTGGGCATCCGTATTGCATACCACAAAATTCACATCCTGGATCCCCTTCTTATACATGTGGTTCACCGCGTTGCTTCCGCCGCCTCCTACACCAATTACCTTGATAACGGATGAGCGCTCGGGCGGCAGGTCGAAATTCATTAAGTCTTCCATGGGTTCTTTTTTTCTACATTTTCACATCAGTCTCGTCAAAAATATCACTCAGGGTATTCTTTAGATTTTCAAGTATCTTGCCACCTTTCATCCCCTTTCTGACTTTCTTATCCTCTTCCAGCTCTTCTTCCGGCTCCAGGTCCTCATTCTCCAGAGGTTTCTGAATCTTCATTTCCTCCTTCTTTTCCTTATAGTACTCGAGCCCCTTCAACAGGAGCCCCACCGAAGTTGAGAACATGGGCTGATTAATCTCATCGGCCGAGTCTGCAGCCATCATCTCTCCGGGGAAACCAAGCCGGACATCCATGCCGGTCTTAAACTTCACCAGCTGGTTCAGGTGCTTCAACATGGAACCTCCCCCGGTAAGAACGATGCCGGCGCTTAGCTTATCCATGTAGCCTGAATTTTCGATTTCAAAACTAACCGCATCTATGATCTCTTCCATGCGCGACTGGATGATATAAGCCAGGCTCCGGAAGCTGATCTCCTTGGGTTCCCTTCCGGAAATCCCCGGGATGGTGACCACTTTATCTTCCTGGGCCAGGTCGCCCAGAGCTGATCCAAACTGCACCTTCAGTGATTCGGCCTGTCGCTGCAGAATTGCACAACCCTCTTTGATATCACGGGTAATCACATTGCCCCCAAAGGGAATCACCGCCGTATGACGAATCACCTCATCATAATATACAGCCACATCGGTGGTGCCACCTCCAATATCCACGAGAGCCACTCCGGCTTCCTTTTCATCATCGGTAAGTACAGCCGCACTGGATGCCAGGGGCTCCAGCACCAGTTGTTTCACATCCAGACCCACCCTGTTAATACATTTTTCTATGTTCCTGGCCGAAGATATCTGTCCAATCACAATATGGAAATTGGCCTCCAGCCGCTTTCCGAACATCCCCACCGGGTTCTTGACCCCGGTCTCATTATCCACAATGTAGCTCTGGGGAAGTACATGAAGTATCTCCTCACCAACATCCACCGGGATCTTGTGCATGTCGTCGATCAGGTTCTGCAAATCATTGCGGGTGATTTCATCGTCGTAGGAGTCGCGGTTAATATACCCCCTGTTCTTTACAGATTTGATATGCTGTCCCGCAATACCCACAAAAACTTCATTAAAGTTAATCCCCGATTGCTCAATCGCTTCGGACGAGGTTGTTTGAATTGCATTTACAGTTTCCTCGATATTCAACACAACTCCGCGTTTCACGCCTTTGGAAGGGGTTTGACTGATCCCCAGGACTTCCAGTTTGCCCTGTTCATTCAGCCTTCCTACCAGGCTTACGATTTTGGTTGTACCGATGTCAACCGCAGCTACAATCTTTTCATTTGTTGCCATAGTCTTAACGTTTAGTACATATTACTTGATTGGTATATTTTAAATTTATGGTTCTGTAAGTGTTCCATCCATGTGCTGATAATCCCTGCTGGTAAAGCAATTCCAGATTTCTCAGCTTTATCTTCCACTGCTCCATACCCCCCATCAGTATTTGATGAGCTCCTACCCTGGGAATCAATTCATATTCCCCCCTGCGATTCACATACAGCTGTACGATCTGTTCACTCCAAAAAGGATGTGCGCTGACATACTTACAGAATCTGTAAATTTCCTCCAGTTGTTCCCCTCCTCCCTCATTTCCGTCGTTCCGGGAAATATTGCCGGATGCCAGGAAAATATGTGGTACAAATTGATCTGAAAGTGGAAGAACCTTCCCTTCGGTATCAAGATAAAAGCCTTCTCTGCCATCCGGCATGACCCGTAGCAGCGGAATCCGCTGCTCCAGCCTGATCTCCATCCTTCCACTTACATCGGTACTCACTTCAGCACCCCGGATATAGGGATTCTTTTCCAGGAGGCTTTCCAAGTCCCTGGTGTTGATCTCATTCAGGGGATAGCCCTGCAACTGTAGGCCTTCTGAGTGAAACAGGGCCCTGATATCCGGATCGGTAACAAACTTGCTGTGAACTGTATCGGAGACCACAACATCAATACGGGTACAGAGCACCTGGTCCCCCTGGCCAGAGACAAATCCCAGGATCACCACAAACCATGCAGCAATTCCTATCCAGGTCAGTATTTTCAAAATCCTTTGAATCATATTCTCATGCACCACTCCTTAAGTGGCCCTACAAACTGATTAATATCTCCTGCTCCCATGGTCACCAGTACCTGGGGATCTCTTTCCTTGACAACCCTTAAGAGTTGCTCCCGCTTGATGAGTACCTTTTCATCCATCTGTACCCGGTCCAGCAACATGGCTGAGTTAATGCCCGGAATCGCTTCTTCTCTTGCAGGGTAGATCTCCATCAGGATCAACTGATCGAGCATCTCCAGGCTCCTGGCAAACTGATCCGCAAAATCGCGGGTCCTTGTAAAAAGATGTGGTTGAAAGACTCCCGTGATCCTTTTATCAGGGAAGAGTGCCTTTACCGAGGACAGGAAGGCGGTAATTTCTGTGGGATGATGGGCATAGTCGTCGATATAAACTCTGCGCTCATTGTTAACCTGCACATCAAAGCGGCGCTGGACACCCAGGTAATCCGAAAGGGCATGTACAATACCATCCGCTGCCAGGCCCATCTGATGTGCCACAGCCACAGCTGCCAGGGAGTTCTCCACATTTAACATCCCCGGTATCTTCAGTTTAATCACCGGCAAAAGTGTATTGGGAGTGCGCACATTAAAACTATAACCCAGGCCTTCCTGTCTCAGGTTCTCCACATGATAATCTGCTTTCTTCTGATCGACCGCGTAGGTGTAGACAGTCACGTGATCGGGTACCTTCGGGCTGAGTCCGTATTTTAATACCAGTTTTCCCTTCTCACGGATCTGTCCGATATAGGATTCAAAGCCCCGGTGGATGTTCTCTTCCGACTGGTAAATATCGAGGTGGTCGGCATCCATGGAGGACAGCACTGCAATCTCGGGGAAAAGCGTCAGAAAGGAGCGGTCAAATTCATCGGCCTCAGCCAGGATAACCTTCGAAGCACGATCGAGATAAAGATTGCTTGAACTGTTCTTGCTTATTCCACCCAGGAAGGCATTGCATCCCAGGCTCGAGGAGTGAAGAATATGTGCAAGCATGGTAGAGATGGAAGTCTTTCCATGGGTACCAGCCACACCCACGCCCCTGCCTGTATTAAAGACTTCGCCCAGGGCCACAGAGCGCTTTATCACCCGGAATCCCCCCCTGCGGAAATAATCCAGTTGCTGATGATCCTCAGGTACAGCCGGGGTATAAATGACCAGGGTGCGCTCCGGATTCCTGTAGGATGCGGGTATAAGCTGCGACCGGTCTTCAAAAATCACATCCACTCCCTCCCGGACCAGCTGATCGGTAAGTGCAGTAGAAACACGGTCGTAGCCTGCCACTGCTTTTTCCTGGCTCACAAAATAGCGCGCCAGGGCACTCATTCCGATGCCGCCCACACCAATAAAATAGACACTATCCAGATTAGTCCATATCATCGCCCGCCAATATTTGTTTTGCCTCGGCAGCGATCCTGCTGGAGGCATCGACTATTCCGAGTTGTTTAATATTCTTTGATAAAAGCTTCTGTTCTGCCTGGTTCTCAATTAATCCAAGCATCCTGTCCACCAGCAGCTCCTCTGCATCTGCATCCCGGACCATCAGAGCCGCATTTCTGCTTACCAGTGCTTTCGCATTATGTGTCTGGTGATCCTCCGCCACATTGGGTGAAGGCACAAGGATCACCGGCTTGCCCACAATGCAAAGCTCAGAAATGGTGATGGCTCCGGCCCGGGAAACAATAATATCCGCCATGCCGTAGGCCAGGTCCATTCTTGAGATAAAAGGCACAAGCCTGATGTTCTTCAGTGCACCGGTCCGGACCTGCTCTTCCACCTCCCCGTGATACAGCTTTCCACACTGCCAGAGGACCACCAGGTCCTCCCGGTCCAGTTTACCCAAGCCCTTCAGAAAACTACGATTCAGGGTGCGGGCCCCCAGGCTGCCACCAAGCAAGAGGCATACCTTCTTTCCCTTTTCAATCTGAAATTCTTTGAAGCCCTCTTCCGGTTTTTCACGAAGTTCCAGCAGATATTGCCTGACCGGATTCCCTGTAATCACGATGCGGTCTGCAGGAAAGTAGCTGTCCATTTTTTCATAGGCCACGCAAATGGTCCGGGCCGAACGGGCCAGCAGCCGGTTGGTCACCCCGGCATAGGAATTCTGCTCCTGGATCAGAATGGGGATTCTTTTCCTGGCGGCCGCTTTCAAAATGGGTCCACTGGCATATCCGCCCACGCCCACAGCGAGGTCAGGAGAGAATCGTTTGATAATCCTGCGGGAACGGATCATGCTCACAAAGAGTTTATAGAAAAAAGTGATGTTTTTCAGTGTGAGCCTGCGCTGAAATCCTGCCACCGGCAAACCTTCAATGGCATAAGCTGCCTCGGGTACCTTTTCCATTTCCAGTTTACCCAATGCACCCACAAACAGAAACTCCGTGCCCGGATCCTGAGCTTTCAGTGCATCGGCGATGGCGATGGCGGGGAACACATGTCCGCCCGTTCCTCCGCCCCCGATCAGGATACGATATGTCTCTTTCTCAGGCATTCACTTCAAATTCGGTGCGTTTCAGATTTTCACTCTCTTCTTTCAGTCTTTCACTCTCTTCCTTTAATTTTTCACTTTCCTCCTGCAACTTTTCAGCCTCTTCTCTTGCCTTCTCGCTGGCATCTTCCTTGGTCCCCCAGCTCACCGACAGGATCATCCCGGTGGCCATGCTGGTAAAAAAGATGGATGAACCTCCCATACTCACCAGGGGGAGGGTCTGACCGGTGACCGGCACCAGTCCCACAGCCACAGCCATATTCACAAAGGCCTGCAGGACAAGCCCCATGGAAAGGCCAAAGGCCAGGAAGGCTCCATAGGTGCTTTTGCTTCGGCGGACTATCATTCCCGCCCTGAAGAAGAGCCAGAGATAAAGTGCTATGACCAGGATCCCGCCAATGAGGGTTCCATACTCCTCGATGATAATGGCATAAATGAAATCGGAGTAGGGATGGGGCAGCAGGTTTCTCTGGGTACTGTTCCCGGGTCCCTTCCCAAACATTCCGCCCTGTACAATGGCCACCTTGGCCTGATCGGCCTGGTAATTGTCTCCTTCTCCATCCACGTAATTTTCAATGCGGTTCTTCCAGGTAGCGATCCTTCCCTCGCGATCCAGCAGCAAAGCTCCGCCCACAAAAATTGACAGGGCAAAGATCCCCGTGAATACCATCAATCCCAGGTACCTGAGTGGGATACGTCCAACGAACATCAGGCAGAACGCAGTTACAAACACGATGGCCGCTGTAGAAAAGTTTGCCGGCAAAATCAGGGCGCAGGTGCCGATGATAGCCATGGAAATCTTTCCGAACACCCCTTTAAAATCTTTGATATTGTTCTGGTTCACAGAAAGGATCTTGGCCACATACATCACCAGGGCGATCTTGGCAAAGTCGGAAGGCTGTATGGTAAGACCGGTCCCCGGAATCTGCAGCCAGCGCGTGGCCTCATTGATATTGGTCCCTGCAATCAGGGTAAGAATCAGCAAGGGGATGGCCAGGTAAAGAGCAACGACCGATACTCTGCTGAAAATGCGGTAGGGAACCAGGTGGACAAAGAATATGATCATCACTCCCAGGAGGATGAACTTCAGCTGGCGGAACAGGTAAAAGAAGGTATTCCCCGACCGGTGCTGGTAGGCTAGCGATCCGGTGGAGCTGTAAACCGACAGGAGGGAGATCACCAGGAGGATCAATACCACCATCCAGATAATCCTGTCGCCTTTTATGTACCTTCTTATCTTCATCCGATCTTCATCAAAGGCTTCTTACCGCACTTTTAAACTGACGTCCCCTGTCTTCAAAACTCTCAAAGAGGTCAAAACTGGCACAGGCTGGTGAGAGAAGCACGGTCTCTCCGTCCCTGGCCAGATAGTAGGCCGCTTTTACCGCCTCCTCCATATTCTTGGATTCCACAATGGATTCCACCTTTCCGCTGAAAGCCTTAATAACACGATCGTTATCCTTGCCCAGGCAGACGATGGCCTTCACCTTGTTTTCCACCAGGTTGTTGAGCTCACTGTAGTCATTGCCCTTGTCCACTCCCCCTACGATCCATACCGTATTGCCCTTTACACTCTCCAGTGCATACCAGGTGGAATTCACATTGGTGGCCTTAGAGTCGTTGATGAAGTTGATCCCGTGCACTTTCATAACCGTTTCCAGCCGGTGCTCCACACCCTGAAAATCCATCAGCGCTTCGCGGATCACATCATTTCGAATCTTAAGAACATTACCTGCAATACCTGCAGCCATGCTGTTATAGGTGTTGTGGCGTCCCTTCAATGAGAGTTCCTGTACAGACATGCTGAAATCCACATCATCAAATTCAATGTGGAGCTCATCATCATTCTCTACCCAGGCCACATCTTTCTCTTTCTTCTGATAGGCAAAAGGAAGTTGTTCGGCCCTGGTTACAATCTTTTCAAGTTCCTTAATGGTGATCTCGTCGTCGGAGCAAAAGACAAAATATTCTTCCTCGGTAAGATTCTGAGTAACCCTGAATTTAGAATCCACATAGTTCTGGAAATTGTAATCGTAACGGTCCAGGTGATCGGGAGTAATATTCAGCAGAATGGCAATATCAGCCTTAAACTCATACATCCCGTCCAGTTGAAAACTGCTTAGCTCAAGCACAAAGTAATCATAGCCTTCGGTGGCTACCTGGAAAGCAAAACTCCGACCCACGTTTCCTGCCATGCCCACATTCAGACCGGCCTTGCGCATCATATGATGGATAAGCGAAGTAGTGGTGGTCTTCCCGTTGCTGCCGGTAATACAGATCTTCTTGGCATTGGTGTAGCGACCTGCAAACTCAATCTCTGAGATAATCGGGATTTCCTTTTTGCGAAGCAGTTTGACAATTGGTGCACTTTCGGGAATCCCCGGACTCTTAATCACCTCAGTAGCGTTGGTAATCAAACGTTCAGTATGTCCGCCCGATTCATAAATCACCTGGTACTCATCAAGCATTTCCCGGTAAAAAGGTTTGATCTTTCCGGCATCCGAAACAAAAACATCCTTTCCTTTGGAGCGTGCCAGTATGGCTGCTCCCGTCCCGCTTTCACCTGCACCGAGGATTACTATGCGTTCTCTTTTTTCCATAGAGTTTAGTTTATTATATTATCTCATCTTCAGGGTTACAATTGATATGACTGCCAGCATAATTCCCAGAATCCAGAACCTGGTTACAATCTTGGGTTCCGGGTATCCTTTCTTCTGGTAGTGGTGATGGATGGGAGCCATCAGAAACAGTCTCCGCCCTTCACCATATTTGATTTTGGTACGTTTGAACCAGCCCACCTGTAGGATCACAGAGAGGCTCTCCACCAGGAATACGCCGCAAAAAATGGGGATCAGCAATTCTTTGCGGATCACCACTGCAAAAACAGCAATGATCCCTCCAAGGGCCAGGCTACCCGTATCGCCCATAAATACCTGGGCCGGATAGGAATTGTACCAGAGAAATCCGATGGTGGCCCCGATAAATGCGCCGGCAAAAATGACAAGTTCGCCAGAATGGGGGATGTGCATAATATTCAGGTAGTTGGAGAATATGGTATTGCCCGATACCCATGCAAATACACCCAGGGTCACCCCGATAACAGCCGCCGAACCCGTTGTGAGTCCGTCCAGGCCATCCGTAATATTGGCCCCGTTTGATACTGCGGTCACAATGAAAATTACCGCCAGCACGAAGATGATCCACACCAGGTGATCGGCATACTTCCCGCTGAACCACACCAGCCAGGAGTAATCGAATTCGTTATTCTTAACAAATGGGATGGTGGTGAGCAATTGTTTATGCTCCTGGATAATGTATAGGTTCCCGGCTTCGTCCACCTGCATCTCTTCGGTCTTGTACTCATTAAAATTCTCCTGGGTCACCTGGATCCGCTCACGAATCATCACATCGTCGCTGAAATAAAGTGTCAGTCCCACAATCAGTCCCAGTCCAATCTGTCCGATTACCTTGAATTTTCCACGCAATCCCTGCTTGTTCTTTTTAAACACCTTGATATAGTCGTCCAGGAACCCGATCAGGCCCATCCAAACCGTAGCAACCAGCATCAGAATAATATAGATGTTGGTGAGATCGGCAAAGAGCAATACGGGTATAATGATGGAAGCCAGGATGATGATTCCTCCCATGGTAGGTGTCCCCTGCTTCTCCTTCTGTCCCTGGAGACCCAGGTCGCGGACCGACTCCCCGATCTGTTTCCGGTGAAGCATAATGATGATCCGCTTTCCGAAAAGCATGGAGATGATCAGGGATGTGATAACTGTAAAGGAAGCCCGGAAGGACAGGTACTGAAACATACCGGCTCCCGGAAGATCGAACTGCTCAAGATATTCAAACAGGTGATATATCATGGTCTATCCCTTTAAATTTTGTTTCAATAGTTTCATGTCATCAAAGGCCCTCTTTTCTCCGGCAATTTCCTGAGTAAGCTCATGCCCCTTACCGGCTACCAGGATGATATCCTTCTTGCCTGCAATAATGCAAGCCGTGCGGATGGCCTCTTCCCGACTCACAATACGCATGCATCGTTCAAGGTCCTGCGCAGCCACTCCTTCCATCATGTCATCCAGAATCGACTCAGGATCCTCGTCCCTTGGGTTATCTGAGGTAAGAATCGTTTTGTTACTTGCTGCACATACGATCCTGGCCATAAGGGGTCTTTTACCTTTATCCCTGTTGCCACCGGCACCCACCACGGTTATAATCTCCCCACCGGCCACGTTTACCTCGTGTATGGTGTCCAGTACATTTTGCAATGCATCCGGGGTATGCGCATAGTCCACAATGGCTGTGGTCCCCCTGTCCGAGCGAAAAGTCTCAAACCTGCCGGTCACCGGGCTTAATTCGCTGAGAGCAGCCATCACATCATCGGGATGATGGCCAAGCAGAATGGATGCACCATAGGCACACAGGAGGTTTGAAGCATTAAACCTGCCCGGGAGCTTGACCCACACTTCACTGCCGTTTATCTCCATGGCGGATCCCTCCAGGTGCATCTCGGTGATCTTTCCTCTGAAATCGCACATGGAGCGCAGACTGTAGACATGCTTTTCGGCCCGGCAATTCTGCAACATCACTTTCCCGTTTTTATCATCTCCGTTCACCAGGGCAAAGGCGTCGGAAGGCAAGCCATCAAAAAAGCGTTTCTTCACATTCAGGTAGACCTTGAAATCCTTGTGATAATCCAGGTGGTCACGGCTCAGGTTGGTGAAGATTCCTCCATTGTATTCCAGGCCCAGGATGCGTTCCTGGTCGATGGCATGGGAGCTTACCTCCATAAAACAATATTCACAGCCGGCATCTACCATCTCCCGCAGTAGCTCGTTGATTTGCAGGGGGTCCGGGGTGGTATGTGTGGCTGGCCGGCGCTCTTTCCCGACAAGTACTTCAATGGTGGAGATCAATCCCGCCTTAAAGCCCATCCCCTGGTGCATCTGGTACAGCAGGGTGGCAATGGTGGTCTTCCCATTGGTACCGGTAACACCCACCAGGCTCAGCCCGGTTGAAGGATGGCCATACCATGCCGATGCCATTTGTGCCAGTGCCTTCCGGCTATCCTCAACGCATATGACAGGAACTCCTGAATCGGCAACATTCCCTGCATCCTCACACACCACAGCAACAGCACCTGAAGCAATGGCAGACTCCATATACTGGTGTCCATCGGCCAGCAATCCCCTGATGGCAACAAAGAGATCCCCTTCCCCGATGCTTCTGGAATCGAAAGTGATCTTTACCACGGAGGGATCCTGATCGCCAAATCGGGCGCTCACCTCCAGGTCCTTTATGATCTCTTTGAGTCTCACTTATCCTTCGTTTATACTCATTGTCAATACCACCGTGCTGCCCTTCCGGATATGACTCCCGGGCAGCTGACTTTGATTCCGTACCGTTCCCCTTCCATTGGCCACTACCTTTAAACCTCTGCTTTCCAGCAGGTATACAGCATCCATTAATCCCATATCAAGCACATTGGGCACCAGTTGGGAAGAGATGGGTCTGGGTGAGGCTTTCACCCCCTCCGCTGTGCTCCGTGTGGAGACCCAGAGGCTTTCTTCTCCCTCCTCATTCAGGGTAAGTTTCAGATAGTCAAAAGCAGATGAGAGTGCTTCTCCGCTACCACTCTTGGAATAGGGAACCTGGAGTGTCTTTTCTGTAAGCTGGGTCCGGCCTTCCTGCAGTTCATATTCTCTAACATAGATCCGGTCTGTGATGTCCCTGAAGATGGGTCCTGCCACCACATTTCCATAATAGATCTGTTTGGATGGGGCATTGACCACCACAATACAGGAGTATTTGGGTTCATCGGCCGGGAAATATCCCACAAATGATGCCTGGTACAATTTGCTGTAGCCTTCCTTGCTAAGTGATAATTGTGCGGTTCCTGTTTTCCCCGCAATTTTATAGTGACTGTTGGCCAGGTTCTCGGCGGTCCCACTATCGACTACTCCTTCCAGCATCTTCCTGATGTTTGCCAGAGTCTCCCGGGAGCAAATATGATTATTCAGCACCACACTCTCCCCTTTCCGGACCACCTTCCCGTGGAAACGGACTTCCTCGATAAATACAGGTTTCATCATCCTGCCATTGTTGGCCACTGCATTGTAGAAGGCAAGCATCTGCAAGGGTGTTATGAGCACTTCATAACCCATGGACATCCAGGGAAGTGAAATTCCCGACCAGGAATCACTGTCCGGATATTTGATCCGGGGTTCACCCTCACCCTTGATCTCAACGCCCAGTTTCTGATTGAGTCCCATTTCATACAAGCGGTTTACAAACTGCTCCGGCTTAAGCTTGTAGTTTTCATAGGTAAGCTTGGTGATCCCCACATTGGAGGATACTTCAAAAGCACGCTGTACGGTGATTTCCCCGAGTGCTGAACGCTGGCTGTCTTCCACCTTATGATCGTAGAAAGTGGTCTCTCCATTGCCCACATCAACAATATCCCCGGGCTGAACATGGCCATCCTCCAGCAGCGCAATCATGGAAGCCAGCTTAAAGGTGGAACCGGGTTCGGTGGATTCTCCAATGGCATAATTGTAATCTTCGCTGTAGGTCCCATCCTCATCACGGCTCAGGTTCGCTATGGCTCTGACCTTTCCGGTCTTTACCTCCATCACTACCACGGTACCATGATCGGCCTCATTTGTTGCCAGTTGTTTGTAGAGGGCACTCTCTGCCACATCCTGCAAGTCCACATCAATGGTGGTAACTATATCCTTGCCATCTTCAGGTTCAATTTCATTGGCATCGTTTATGGGCATCCATATATCCCCACGCACCTTGCGCTCAAGCCTGTAGCCTTCAATTCCCCTCAGCTCCGTATCATATGCTCCTTCAAGACCTACAACGCTACGATAGTCATCGCTCATTGTATATCCCACGGTACGATATGCCAGGTTTCCATAGGGAGTGATTCTTTTGTTTTGCTGAATATATCGCACACCTCCCTGGTAGCGACCCAGCTTAAAAATGGGAAACTGTTTCACCTCCTGGAGCTGAGTGTAAGTCACGTTACGCTTGACCAGGAAGTAACGATTCCCTTTTTCCTGCTCCCTGACCAGGTCTCTTTTGTAGGTGGACCAGTGACGATCCTGAAAAAGAGCCGAGAGCGACTTTGCAAGCTCATCTACTCCCGCATCAAAGATGTCACGAGTAAAAGATTCTGAGCGAAAATCCATCCGGATTTCATAATAGGGGACCGAAACGGCAAGTAACCTGCCGTCGGAAGAGTAAATGTTTCCCCTGTTTGGCTCAATTACCTTATGCTGGACAGTGCTGTTTTCCTCCTGGGCCCACTCATCTTTTTCGAAGAGCTGAAGATGAAGAGCTTTACCCAGTATCAGCAGGCCAATAAGCAAAACTCCCAGGTAAACCAGGGAGGTTCGAATCAGTATATCCCGCTTCAATGACATCCTACTCTTCGTTTTCAATTAGTTTTTTGGGAGGTTCCAGATTCTCCTCCAATCCAAGATCATATCTGTTTACCAGCTGCTTTACTTCCGACTGCCGGCTGATTTTAACCAGTTCAGAAGAAGTGGAGATGGATCGGGCACGCAATTCTTTCACATCACTCTGCAGGCTATTCAGGTGGATCACTGTTTTTTCTGCATGATTCCTGTTGGCAATGGAGAGAAAAGCAATCAAAACCAGCAGCAGAATGAAGCGACCCTGCTTCATCACAGCCTTCCGGGTCAGAACATTGCCATCCAGGAGGTCCCGAAGGGAAAAACTCTTCTCCTTTTCCTCTATGGACTGGTCAAATTCTACGTTCTTCTTCTCTCTGCTCATGATTCTACTCGTTCAGCTATTCTTAATTTGGCACTCCTGGCCCTGTTGTTCTCTTCTATCTCCTCAGCCGAGGGAATGATCACACTCCTGTTTACCAGCTTCCATGGCGATCGGACATTTCCGTAGAAATCTTTCTCGATCTCTCCCTCCAGATTCCCCGATCGCATGAAATTCTTCACAATCCGGTCCTCAATGGAGTGGTAGGTAATCACCACCAGCCTCCCCCCCGGGTTCAGACAGGCAGTGGTTTGCATAAGCATCTCCCTGAGAGCCTCCATCTCCCGGTTTACTTCAATCCGCAGTGCCTGGTAGACCCTGGCCAGGAACTTACTGGGTTGGTGCCTGGGAATGAATCGCTTCAATACCCGCTCCAGATCACCCGTAGTTTCGATTCCGGCCCCCTCCCTGGCTGCCAGGATTGCAGCAGAAATAGCAGATGCATTTCCCAGTTCCCCGTAGGAACGAAAGATTCTTAGCAGCTCCTCCCGCGGCGCGCTGTTCAACAGCCGGGATGCAGTTTGCTTGCTGCGCACATCCATGCGCATATCCAATGCTGCATCTGATTTAAATGAGAAACCCCTTTCAGGTTGGTCGATTTGATGAGAGGAGATACCCAGGTCAGCCAGAATTCCATCTACTTTTTCAATGGCATGGTATCTCAGGTAGTGTTTTAAAAATCTGAAGTTTGCCCCGACAAAAATGAGCCGCTTATCGTCCGGAACATTAGCAAAGGCATCCTGATCCTGATCAAATACTACAAGCCTGCCATTCTTACCCAACTTTTTTAGAACTTCGCGAGAGTGCCCCCCTCCTCCAAAGGTCAGGTCAACATAACTGCCCTTTGGTTTAATATCTAATCCTTTGATGCTTTCATCCAACAATGCCGGCTTATGATAGCCCATTATGTATCCAGTTCATCGGTTGATCCACCTAAAATTTTCTCGGCCATAGCAGCAAAATCATCGTCTGCCAGACTGACCTTTCCGTATTGATCCGAAGCCCATATTTCAATCTTTCCACTTTGCCCTGCCAGCACCACCTCATCACTGATTCCTGCATACTCCATCAAGCGCTTCGGAACAAGCATCCTGTTGTTGGCATCCAGGGATACCTCTGCAGTCCCTGAAAAAAACATCCTGAGAAAACGTGCATGCTCCTTGTTATAGGGATTCGTCTTTGAGCGAATGATCTTATTCTGCCGCTCCCACTCCTCCATGGGATACATGATCAGACAATTCTCGAACAGATCACGCTTCAGCACAAAACCATCCTGAACAGCTTCCCTGCTCTGCTTTTTAAAAGCAGCCGGAAAAGAGAGCCGTCCCTTGGAATCTAGCCTTACTGTATAGTCTCCTATAAACGTAATCATACGATTTTCACAGGTTTAAGCGTAAAAGTAGTACTTTTTCACCACTTTGTACCATTTCATCCCACTTTTTCCCACTTTGTTAATAACTTATCTTTTAATACTTTTGTCTTTACACTATGGGAAAATAGAGCCCGGGAGAAAGAATCGATGGGCGATAGGACTCGCAAAAAGAGATTTATCCCGTTCTATATCAGGTGCTTATCTATGGCGAAAATCCCGGAAGGTGAGTTTAGTGATATGAACTACTGAGCTGTCAAACATGAAAATGAAAGAAATCATACCTCCGGTTCCCCTTGAAGCTCTGAAAGAGGAACTTTCAATTGAGCGTTTCATCCGGAAAACCAATAAAGGTGGAAATAAGATTTTCATCGTTAATGCTGAAAACTCCCCCCATACCATGCGGGAGATCGGACGGCTCAGGGAGCTGAGTTTCCGAAATGCCGGAGGAGGAACGGGGCTGGAATGTGACCTGGATGAATACGATACCGGCGAGGATTCCTACCAGCAGCTAATCGTCTGGGATCCTGATGAAGAAGCGATCCTGGGCGGATACCGTTTTCATATCTGCGATCCCGGAAAGTGTATAAAAAACGGGGGCGTCAGGCTGGCCACAGCTAAGCTTTTCAATTTTTCTGAAGAGTTCGTCAGGGACTATGTTCCTCATATGATAGAGCTGGGACGATCCTTTGTACAGCCCAAATATCAATCCACTGCCCTCAGGAGAAAGGGCCTGTATGCGCTGGACAATCTTTGGGATGGGCTGGGCACCCTGGTACTGGATTATCCCAGCAAGAAATATATGTTTGGGAAAGTAACCATGTACCTGCATTACCACCAGATGGCCAGAGACTTGATCCTGTTCTTCCTGAACAAGCATTTTCCGGACAATGACGGACTGGTCACCCCGAAAGAGCCCCTGAAAATGGCCACGGACCGGGCCAAACTCACCGCCATCTTAACCGGTCAGAATTACGAGGAGGATTATAAAATTCTTTCCAAGGAGGTGCGGGCATGTGGTGAGAATATTCCTCCGCTGATCAATGCCTATATGAATCTTTCACCCTCCATGAGGACCTTTGGCACCGTATTGAACAAAGGGTTCGGAGATGTGGAGGAAACCGGGATAATGATTACGGTCAATGACCTTTATAAGGCCAAAGTGGAAAGGCATGTATTGAATTATGTGCCCAAGGCCCTTCAGAAAATCAAAAATATAAGAAGAAGGAATCTGAAGATAGCCAAGCTAAATACCCGTTTTCGTTTTTACAAGCGGAAATAGTTGTTTAGTAGGCCCTCGTATTGATCCCGTGTATGTAATTCAGGAAAGAAGTGCTGGCCACCTTGTTGCCTCCCGGAGTCGGATAATCACCTGTAAAATACCAGTCACCCAGATCATTGGGAACTGCCTTATGCAGGTTTTCTATGCTCTGATATACAATCTGAACCTCTGCCTCCACTTCAGAGTCGGTTAGCATTTCTGCAATTTTCTTGCTGATCTGCTGCCGGGTAAAGGGTTCGTATATATCTTTCACATAGTTGACATACTCCTCCTTGGGCAGGTCTTTCTGCATATCGCACTTCTTGTAAACCTCGTTGATCACATGCTCCATCCTATTCTCCCTGAGAAGCTCAATGGCCGCCTGGAAGGCAGTGAAATCGCCCAGTTTTGCCATATCAATCCCGTAGCAGTCGGGGTACCTGATCTGGGGTGAAGAGGATACCACCACAATTTTCTTGGGGCCAAGCCTGTCCAGTATCTTGATAATGCTCTGCTTCAGCGTGGTCCCCCTGACAATGCTATCATCAATAATGACCAGGTTATCCACGCCCCGACGAATGGTTCCGTAGGTGATGTCATACACATGGCTTACCATATCCTTCCGCCCCTTGTCCTGGGAAATAAAAGTGCGCAGTTTCAGGTCCTTGATGGCTACTTTCTCTATACGCGCACGCTCGGTCATGATCTTCAGAATATCCTCCGGGCTGCACTTCCCCTTGAGCTTGATCAGCTCATCCATCTTCTTGCTGACCATATGGTCCTCAACCCCTTTTACCATTCCGTAAAAGGCCGATTCGGCCGTATTGGGAATAAAGGAAAAGACCGTGTCCTCCACTTCGTAATTGATCGCCTCCAGGATCTGGGGGACCAGCATTTCACCCAGTTTCTTTCGCTCGTTGTAGATCTCCTTATCACTTCCCCTGGAAAAGTATATTCTTTCAAAGGAACAGGACTTCCGCTCCTGCTCCTCCCTGACCCGGTCAAGGGAGATATCACCGTTCTTTCTAACCACCAGGGCATGTCCCGGGGGCAGCTCTTTTACGCTTTCAAAATCCACATTCATGGCGGTCTGAATCACCGGACGCTCGGAAGTTACGATGACCACCTCTTCGTCATGGTAATAATAGGCAGGTCTGATCCCCCAGGGATCCCGCATTGCAAAAAGGTCACCATGACCCAGCATGCCGGCTACTGTATACCCCCCGTCCCATCTCTTGCTGGCACCTGCCAGCAACTTCGACACATCAATGTTTTTCCCTATCTGCTCGGTAATATCCACATTGGTATACCCCTGCGATTTATAGTGGTCAAACAGACGTTGATTCTCCTCATCCAGGAAATGTCCCACTTTCTCCAGCATGGTCACCGTATCGGAATACTCCTTGGGGTTCTGTCCCAACTCAACGAGGATATTAAAAAGCTCATCCACATTGGTCAGGTTAAAGTTCCCTGCCAGTACCAGGTTTCGCGTGCGCCAGTTGTTCTCACGCATCACCGGATGCAGATTGTTAACTATATTGGAGCCAAAGGTTCCATAGCGAAGATGCCCCAGGTAAGCTTCCCCCACAAAAGGAAGGTTCGCCCTTGCCCAGTTGGGGTCGTTAAAAGTTTCGGGATTTGATTTCTCAGCTTCCTCGAAATTGGAATAGATTTTTTTGAAGATATCGTTAATGGCCGTAGAGCCAGTCTCCCTGCGACGGTTGAAATAAGTTTTGCCCGGAGGAGTATTCATTCTCAGGCTCACCACACCTGCTCCATCCTGTCCCCTGTTCCTCTGTTTCTCCATTAAGAGGTAGAGTTTTTCCAAACCGTACCTCCAGGAGCCATGCTGAAGTTGATAATATTCAAGTGGTTTAAGCAGGCGGACCAGTGCTATGCCGCATTTGTGTTTTACATCGTCAGTCATTCAGAATAATATAGTCCTCCCTGATAATTGAATTCGGAAAAGCCTTCCTGATTTTATCCTGCAGTTTCAGTGCATCACTTATTGTTCTGCAATCGCCCACATAAACTTTAAAGAAGGGTTCGTCATACCTGTTATATGCATCAAGGCCCGGATAGAGAGAGAGAAACCTGGCCCTAACCTGCTGCTGTTCTTTTTTAGCTCCCAAACCACTTTCAGAATAAATCCTGATTCTATACCCCGGGATGCCCGAGGACTGCATATTTTTGGCAATCAGCTTGTTGTAATTTGAAACCATCAGGCTATCCACCTCAACGGAAACCCGGTCACCAGATCCGCTTTCCTGAAGGGAATAAAGAAGATCCCCCTGGTTCCCTGACTGGCCGACCTGGGCAATCAGGGTGCTGAGCGAAAAAAATAATGCTATGAATAAAAGTAAGGAACGTGCCATCCTGATATTTTGTGAGGACAAAATTAATCAAATTTGCATTCTGTTTGTCATACAATTAATAAATTGATTACATTGACCTGATGCAGACGGAATTGCGCAAAAAACAGCGACAAAGAGAGATTCTGGCCGGATTAACCATAATTCTGGCTGTTTCCAGCTATATAAGCTCTTTACTGCTCGATTTCAATTTCGTTAGTCCTTTCGCTACCTTGCAGGAAGATCTCTCTTATCTCGCGAATCACGTCAGAAACCTTCAGATAAGCGTTTGGGCATGGCTGGGCACTTCCCTGATTACCCTCCTTGCAATTCCGCCTTTTATACGTCTATTCAAGGGAAGGATGAAAATATTTCAATACGTGAACGGCATCTGGTTGCTGGGGGCATCGGCCGGATTCCTGATGATGGGTATTTCCGGGATGGAACTCTACCGGGAGCTGGCAGCAGGGGTGTTAAACAGCACGCAGGAAACAAATGAAGAGATCTGGATCAGGCTCCTTGGCCTGTTTCAGGATGAACAGTTTTACAGGCGAATTGGGAGCAGTTTTGTTGGCCTCTTTGCCATGGGTCTGGGACTCATCAGGTTTAAAATGAGAAGGATCCCCATAGTTACCACGGTTCTCTTATGCATTTGCGGTCCCGCCATGATCTTTTTTAACTGGTACGACCCGGACCACCTGATACGAACCGCAGCCATGGCCGGGATTGTAATCGGAGTAAGTGTCTTCTCGGTAAGAGTTATTAATAAAGGCCTGGAAGAAAACAGGGAGGCAGCTACTCCATAGCTTCAGAAAGCTCCTCACTTACGTTCACATTGTGATAGACTGACTGCACATCGTCATCGTCCTCAAACTCCTCAATAATCTTCATAATCTGAAGCCCCTGCTCAAGAGAGAGATCCACGGTATCGTTGGGAATACGCTGAAGTTCTGCACTCTCCGGTTCCACGCCCAGTTCCTGCAGTTTTAACTGCACATTGTGAAAATCCTCCATGGGAGTTGTGATCATAAAGGTACCCTCTTCCAGCTCAATTTCTTCCACGCCGGCATCTATGAGCTCCAGCTCAAATTCATCCGGATCCAGATCCCCCTGGGGCAGACTGATGATTCCCTTCCTGTCAAACATGTATGAGAGCGAACCATTGGTCCCCAGTTCTCCTCCACGCTTGTTAAAGATGGAGCGAACATTGCTGACAGTCCTGTTTCGGTTGTCAGTCAGGCTATCAATGAAAACCAGTACCCCATGTGGTAGCTTACCTTCAAAGCTCAGTTCCAGAAAAGAGGAGTTGTCCCGGTCTGCTTTATTAATGGCCCGCTGGATGGTATCCTTGGGCATATTCATTCCCCGGGCATTCTGAACTGCCGACCGAAGTCTTGGATTGGAATCCACATCGGTACCCCCAACGCTGGCAGCCACGGTGATTTCCTTGATTAATTTGGTAAAGAGTTTTCCCCTCCTGGCATCATTGGCGCCCTTCTTGCGCTTGATGGTCGACCATTTGCTGTGTCCTGACATATTTTCCTGTGCTCTTGCTATGTTTAATGCAAAAATAGGAAAATGCCGCCTTTAAAAAAAGCAATCAGCGCTGGATCACCTGAACCCCTCCGAAAACCACATCCACCTTAATATCAATGAAGGCGCTATCAGGGCTCCAGGAGTCGCTTTCATAGATCGTTGTGCCGAATACCGCATTGTTACCATCCGGAAACTCAGCACCGGCAAAAACCGCATCCGCTTTAATTCTTACCGGCTTATCTCTTGGAATAATGATCTGGGTACCTCCGAAAACCGTGCTCACCTTGACGCGATAGCTACCCTTCTCCAGATCCACATTGGTGAAGTCGTACACTCCCTTTCCAAAGAGCACCGTATATTCCTTGCCGGAATCCGGGTTATCGTAGACCCTCTCGTTGAATATGGTTTCCTCCGGACTAAAATGACGTTCAGAAATAAATGATCTGCCAAACAGGACCTTGAGCCCGAGCAAAACCAGGAAAATCCCAACCAGTACTTTGAATACGGGGAAATCTACATTGAATACCACCTTAATGATCAGGGCCACCCCCAGTAGGAGTAAAAATGCTCCCCAAAATAATCCTGCTCCCATTTTCATCTGTTTAAATTTATAAATAAATAATCATTTTCTCTTGCAAGTATAGAGCCTCCCGGCGTTCCGGGCCAGCATAAATCGGTAAACTGCTCCATATTGTCGGTCAATGGTCTTTTTTCTATATTTGCGGCCATGCAGGAACGCAAACTTTATATTGAAACCTATGGCTGCCAGATGAATGTGGTGGACAGCGAAGTAGTAGCAGCCATTCTGCAACAGCACAATTACCAGGTGACTGACAATTTGGATGAAGCCGACCTGGTACTTGTAAATACCTGCTCCATCAGGGACAATGCCGAACAGAAGGTCCGGACCAGGATCCGGGAATTCGGTCGCCTGAAGAAAAAAAGTCATTCCTTTTCGGTGGGCGTAATTGGCTGCATGGCGGAACGTTTGAAAGAAAAGCTTCTTGAAGAAGAAAGCACCGTAGACCTGGTGGTGGGTCCGGATGCCTACCGTGATCTGCCTGCTCTGCTGCAGGAAGTGGAAAGCGGACAGAAAGGGATCAATACCATTCTGTCGCTGGAGGAGACCTATGGGGATATCCGTCCGGTGCGAATGGACCGGAACCAGGTAAGCTCTTTTGTGGCCATCATGCGGGGTTGCAATAATTTTTGTGCCTACTGTGTGGTTCCCGGGACCCGGGGACGTGAACGAAGCCGCGATCCGGAAACAATCATAAAAGAAGCAAGCGAGCTATTCTCCAAAGGCTACAGGGAGGTGACCCTCCTTGGTCAGAATGTGAATTCCTACCGTTGGAAAGAGGGCGATAAGCTCTTGAAATTTGAAAAGCTGCTTGAGCAGGTGGCAGGCATTGACCCGGCCTTCAGGGTGCGTTTTGCCACTTCCCATCCCAAAGACATGTCTGATGAGCTGCTGAAAGTCATTGCAAAATACCCCAACCTTTGCAGGTCCATTCATCTGCCGGTACAATCGGGCAGCACTACTGTTCTGGAACGTATGAAGCGCAGATATACCAGGGAGCACTACATGGATCGTATTGCGGCCATCCGCAGCTACCTCCCCGAAGCCACCATTTCCACAGATATCATTGCCGGTTTTTGCGGGGAGACCGAGGAAGAACATCAGCAAACCCTCAGTCTGATGGAGTGGGCCGGCTATGATTTTGCCTATATGTTTAAGTACAGTGAACGGCCCGATACCTTTGCAGCTGAGAAGCTGGCAGACGATGTAAGTGAAGCGGTGAAGACCCGCCGTTTAAGTGAGATCATTGAACTGCAAAACAGGCTTTCGCTGGAAAGCAAAAAGCGGGATGTGGGAAAGACCTTTGAAGTGCTTGTGGAAGGCACTTCCAAAAAATCCAGCGAGCAGCTCTATGGACGCACCTCGCAAAATAAAGTCGTGGTATTCCCTAAAAAGAACCTGAAACCCGGCGATTATACGAATGTCACCATCACGGACTGTACCTCCGCCACTCTGAAGGGATCCTAATCCAGGACCACCAGGATTTTTTCCCTGGTATGTTCGCAGGACACGAAATCAAACCTGCCCTCCAACTCAGTCAGGACAATCAGTTCCCGCACATCATCGGTGATGTTACAGAGCGAAAACCTGCTGTCACATTCCCTGGCCCGATCCGACACTTCAAGGAGCACATCAAAGCCGGAGGAGTCGATGAAACGAATCCCTTCCAGGTTAAAAACCACAGATACTCCCGGCTCTTCAACCAGCTCCATGAGCTGTTGTTTGACCAGCTCTGAAAACAGGGTATTCAGCCTGTTCACCTGGAACAGTTCGACCCTGTATTGTTTCTCTTCTTTTGCAATTTTCAACATCTCAACGCGGCTCTGAAATTTATCGTTACAAGGTAAAGGGCCTCCATTTCATGCTGAAATAATTGGCCCTTAAGTTATTCACAAATAATTGTGAATTAGTAGTTTTCGAAAACCCCAAGACCAAAAAGAGCAAAGTCATACCGGACCGGATCCACCGGATCAAATCCACGCAAAGCGGCATCCAGTTCTTCCACTGTTCTGGAATCATTCTGTTTCCGGGTGATCAGGCCCAGCTTCCGGGCCACGTTTCCGGTATGCACATCCAGCGGGCAGGAGAGTTTTGAAGGAGTTATCCCTTTCCAGATGCCGAAATCCACCCCTGCCTCATCCTTCCGGATCATCCATCTTAAATACATGTTGATCCGCTTGGCTGCCGAGCCTTTCAGAGGATCCGGGAGGTGCTTGGTGGTTCTGTCCGGATGAGGCAGGGAAAAGAATTCCTTTTTCAGCTGGTGTATGGCCAGCTGCAGGGATGTTTCAGCCTGATGTTCCTGAAATATCCCTTCCAGTCCGCCCTTATTCACATAGAGGTGTTTCAGCGCATAAATGAAGAAGAGCAAATCCGTTGAATTAAAGGTCCGGTGGACAAACCCATCCATCCGGGCCAGGTGCTCTTCCCTGTGATTCAATAAAAAATCAAAGGGGGAGTTTCCCATAAGCTTCATCATTTTGTGAGCGTTCTTGATGATGCTTACACGCTTTCCCCAGGAAATGGTGGCCGTTAAAAATCCGGCGATCTCGATATCCTCCTTATCCTTATACAAATGAGGAATCTGGATGGGATCAAGTTCAATAAAATCGGGATGGTTGTATTGCGCCACCCTGATATCCAGGAAGTCTTTTAGCTCATCAGGGGGAAGGGCCATTCATTCCTGTGTTTATTCAAAGGCTCCCGGGTACCACTGAAGGGCATTGGAGTAGTAGATCTTCTCCAGCACCTCCCTGTCCAGGTCCAGTCCCCTGAATTCATTGTCCACGTTCCGGGAGGTCATCAGCTTGCCGGTGGCAAAATAAGCCCAGTCGGACCGCCATTCACTTTCAATCCGCTCTTTCCGCTCTTCAAAGCCATCCCCGGAAACACTCATATCCGTAGCATAGAGAATGCGATCCTGGTACTTCAGGATAAAATCTATGACCTTCTGCCTGTCCTGTACCTGGAAATGGCACACCCGGGCCGCCAGATCCACTGCAAAATTCGGATAACGGTCCAGTCGTTCTGCCAGGACGTCCACGTCCCACTCCAGGCTTCCCAGGTGAGCACCCACCATGTGCAGGTCCGGGTGCCTTGCCAGTACATGGTCCCTGGACTCCATTAACCTCTCATGGGAAGGATAGTCGGGATGCAGATACATGTGGTACTGGGGATTCTCTTTGAAATAGCTCTTATCGCCGTTCACCGTCATGGAATCGATGGGGAGCCAGCAATTTTTAGGTTCCCCGATATGAGTCAGGAGCGTGAAACCGCTGCTTTCCATAAAGTCCAGAACGGGCTCAAAGAGCGGATCATCTAAAAACACAAAATTGTCCAGACTATCGCGGAAGGTCATCCCGATATCTTTCCAGATCTTGAAGCCCACAGCCCCCCGATCAAGACTTTCCTGAAGTTCAAGAATAACTCCGTCGGCCCATCCCGCTTCTTCAAAATTCTCCATGGAGAAGGTGGCTAGCCAGGAGATCTCTGCCGGATACAGTTCATTCATCTCAATGGCAGCATGCTTCTGCCTGTCAATGTATTCCTGGCTCTCTGACCGGGTGTTGATTGTAAGCAACTTGAAGCCCTCGGTCTTTGCATGCTCCATAATGGCCGGGTCTTCGGTCCGGATATGCACATGGGCATCCACTTTTGTCATTTGTGTATAAAGTTCCTGCTTGTCCGGAGTGCCTGAACATCCCACCAGGAAGCCTGCCAGACCAAAAATCAAAAGTCTTCTTAACATTATCTTTGCGTATTAAAGGTCCCTAAATTCTGAAATATATCTTATGCTTATGGAGCCACTGACAAATATACCAAAGGATAAAAAGTACAATGGCACTGGTCAGAATTGATGCCGTTAAGGTTCCCATCCATCCAAAGAGGGCAAAGGTAAAGGGATGAAGGATGGCTTCGATGAAGACCGCACCACCCACATGGGCAAAGAGGTAAATAAAGAGGGGGTTCATCCCCACCACCCTGAAAAAGATCGACCATTTTTGCCGCTTCTTCATATCAATCAACCAGTAGGAGAAGGCCAGGGTAAGGAAGGCCCAGCCTCCACTTGCAATCACAAAAGAAGAGGTGGATATTCGCTTGATAATTGGCGTAATGGGGTTGAGTCCATACCCTATTACCAAACCGATCACACCGGCAATAATTAAGATTTTCAGCTTCTGCGCTGCCGTTCGCTGACTCATAAGCAACTGGCCCGCAAGAACTCCCCAGATGGTATGGGCCGTGGTCGGAATGGCATTAAAACTTACCCAGTGTCCATGGAGGTCGGCCCCACCATATTGCAGGTCCAGCCAGGTCCCGAAATTTTCATTGGGGATGAAGGCATGGTTGAAACCTTCCACCCAGAAACCCCTGTATATCACCTCAGTCAGGGCAATAAGCAGAAAGGAGAAGCCGATCTGAAACCAGGGTTTCTTCTTCATGACCAGGAAGGCCAGGAGATAGGTCACCGAAAGTTGAGCCAGCACATTCTGAAAACGAAACTCGATTTTTCCCGGACCGATGCAGTAGAGCGCCCAGCCAAGAAATAGTAATAAGAAAGCCCGCTGAACCGCGTGCCCTCTTATCTGCCTTTGAGAATGACCGCGTTTCTGCCGGTTGGCCAGAGAATAGGGCATGGCCACCCCCACGATAAACATAAAATAGGGCTGGATCAGATCCCAGAAACGAAGTCCGTTCCAGGGATGATGATGAAATTGTTCTGCAAAGACATAAAGGAAGGATCCTTCAAGTGCAGGATCGTGCAAAAAAGAGAAGAAGTGGGTAAACTCGGCAATCAGTAAAAACATGGTTGCTCCCCGGAAAAAGTCAAGCGATAATAAACGTTCCGGTTTGGGGGAAGAAGAATCAGTCATAGCCTTTAAAAATAGCTAAGAGCGATCTCTAATGCAAGCGGTTCTCCAAAATATAGTGGAGCATCTCCTCATACAGATATAACTGGATATCCACCACATCGCTGTAAGTGACCGGCGGCTCCGGTGCATCATCGCTCACCGTGCCGTGACTGCATTCAAAGGTGAAGGCCATGGTGCCGGAGACATGGTGCAGGGCAGAAATCAGGTTAAAACTTGTTTTTGGAGGATAGCTTTCATCTTCCACACGGGGCTGTGAGATCCAATCGTCAGGAAGACTGGGAAGCCCTTCTGAGGCATAACGATGATTCAAGCTCCTGGTCAGGGTATCGATCCGCATTTTCATAAACCAGGGCACATAGTTGGCCGGCAGGATCCTGGCAGTATGGTGGTGGGAATGCAGTGATACGGTCATATCCGGCGCTTCTGAACGGGCAATTTCCAGGATGGCTTCGGTTTCGGCTGCCATGGGGGCAAACCAGTCGTCATGCATCATATTGATCCCATCGTCATTAAAATAGGCCCCCAGGATTCCCACGTTCCCTTTCATGGGATGCAGCGATTTGGCCCCGGGCCAGCCCCAGGAAGATCCGTCGGTTCTGGTTCCCTGGCCATATTTGGTCATAATCTCCACCGGCACACCCACAAAACTGTCATAGGGACAGCGCTGGCGTCCATCCGGATTGCCGCAGGGTACAATGATGATCCGGCATTGCTCCAGCATCCTTTGCAGCGAGGACCATTCACGGTCCCGGTGATCCCTGCCTGTTTCAGCCACATGGATCAGGTTGACCAGTCCCGCGATCCCTTCCACTTCCTGACCATGAACGGGACCCAGGAAAAATACCACCGGCTTGCTATTACTGTCTTTCCGGGCATAATAATGCGCATCCCGGGCCGCTATTGCTGAATTATA